>Ga0187892_10000023_pt1 | contig 315761 bp, 264 predicted proteins | sample MA1701073metaG_FD_139345 | JGI IMG/M metagenome (GOLD analysis project Ga0187892, IMG submission 139345) | Bio-ooze microbial communities from a basaltic lava cave in the Kipuka Kanohina Cave System on the Island of Hawaii, USA - MA170107-3 metaG ...
AATTTCAATCATGCAAGCCAGATTCTCCCATATTACATGCCTACGAATCGGAACCGAGACCGACCCCTTTTCGCTGTGTTATCCGGGGCTTACCTGCTTACGGCAGGGGTAACTTCGGGCTAGCGGTCCAGCTCGACGACGCGCCCGCGCTCGACGCCGAGCAGGAAGGGGCGCTTTCGCGCGTTGCCGTCGGAGCCCATGGAGAGCACGCCGCTCACGCCGGGATAGGCGCGCACGGCGAGAAGTCCTTCGCGCATCGCCGCGCGCGAGCGCTGCCCGCGCGCGAGCTGCACGAGCACGAGGTTCGCCCCGTCATAGGCCTGCGCCGCGAAGGCGTCGGGGCCGGAATCGAAGCTGGCCTGGAAGCGGGCCGCGAAGTCCCGCACCACCGGGAGCGCGCTCTCCGCGAAGAAGTGCGCGACGAAGACGGCGCCCCGCACGTGGTCGCGCCCGATCCGCACGAGGTCGGGATGGGCCCAGCCGCTGGGACCCAGGAGCCGGGGACCGCTGGCCTCGTGGTAGGCGAGCTGGGGGGCGATCAGCACGACCTTGTCGTGGGACTCGGGGATGAAGAGGGCGTCGAAGTCCACGATCGGCGGGAGCGGCTCGCCCTCGGGCCCGAGCCGCGCCTTGGCCTCCGCGGCCAGCACCCGCGCCCGATCCGGCGGCAGGCGCCGCGCGCGGCTCAAGAGCTCCTCGCGCTCCTGCACCGCCTGCTCCTCGGCGGGCGTGAGGAGCGCGTAGCCCAGCAGGCGGCGGATCGCGTCCCCGAAGTCGTTCGCCTTCGAATCGTAGCCGGCGACGGCGACGACCTCGCCCCCGCGCGCCTCGACCGCATCCCAGAAGAGGCCGCGCAGGCGGCGGCCGTACTCGTCCCGGGGGTAGAAGATGGCGAAGCGGCGCGCCCCCAGCGCCTGGATCGCGTGGTCCGCGATCAGCGCCACCTCGTCGCTGGGAAGCGTGCGCAGGCGGAAGATGTGGGAGCGCCCCTTCGCCACCTCCTCGTGGGAGGTGAGCGCGAGGAGCGGAACGCGCAGGGCCTCGGCCTCGGCCGCCGCCGCCTCGCACTCGGCGGAGACGAGGGGCCCCACGATCGCGACCACCTCCTCGCGGGCGGCGAGCTCGCGGACCGCCTGGGCCGCGAGCTCGGGCCGCCCGGCCGTGTCGCGGACGAGGAGCCGCATGCGCGGGGGCAGGGTCTGGGCCGCCTCGGGGAAGATCCCGGCGGCGAGCAGGATGCCGCGCAGGCTCTCCTCGCCGAGCTTGGCGAAGGGCCCCGAGAGGGGGAGCACCACGCCGAGGGTGCCCTGCGCGCCCGCCGTGCTCGGGAGCGGGCGCTCCATGAGCGCGGCCAGCGTCGGGAGCTCGCCGACCGGGGCATCGCCCGGCTCGCCCTGCGCGAGGCGGTTGCGCACGCGATCGAGCCGGTCCGCCGACTCGGGCTCGAGGGGGAGCCGCTCGGCGCGCTCCAGGAGCTCGCGCGCGCGGCCGGGGTTCCCGGCGTCCAGGGCGCGCTCCGCCGCGGCGAGCAGGATGCGCGCCGCGGGCACCCGGGCGCCGACCTGCGCGGCGGCGCGCTCGGCGTCCGCCTCCGGGAGGCGCGCGATGGCCGCGTCGATCTCGCGGTCCACGAGGAACACGCCCTTGGCGTCGAGCGCGCTGGCCCTCCGGTCCGCCAGCGCGCGCAGGGCGGCCACCGGGTCCGCCTCGGGGGTCTGCCCGGCGCGCTCGGCCAGGGCCGCGCGCTCCGCCTCCCCGGCGGCCTGCGGCGCGCGGGCCCCCTCGCGCGCCGCGCAGGCGCAGAAGAGCGCCGCGGCCAGGGCGAGCAGGGCGTGGCGAATCGGCATCCCGCCTAGCCGAGGAGGTCGCGCAGCTTGTCGAGGAAGCCCTTGGTCACGGGCGAGACGTCGTCCCCCGACTCCTCGGCAAACCGCTCCAGGAGCTCGCGCTGCCCCTTGGTGAGCTTGGTCGGCACCTCCACGAAGACGTGCACGAGCTGGTCTCCGCGGGCGCTCGCGCGGAGGGAGGGGAGGCCCTTGCCCCGCAGGCGCATGATCTTGCCGGACTGGGTGCCCTCGGGGATGCGCAGCGCGACCTTGCCCTCCAGGGTCGGCACCTCGATCTCCGCGCCGAGGGCCGCCTGCACGAAGGCGATCGGCACCTGGCAGTGGAGGTCCTGGCCGTCGCGCTCGAAGAAGGGATGGGGTTTGACCGCGATCACGACGTAGAGGTCGCCGGGCGGGCCGCCGGCGATGCCCGCCTCCCCCTCTCCGGCGATGCGCAGCCGGGTGCCCTCGTCGACCCCCGCCGGGACCTTCACCTTGATGCCCTGGAGGGTCTCGACGCGCCCGCTGCCCCGGCAGTCGCCGCAGCGCTCGCGCACGACCTCGCCGGCGCCGGCGCAGACGTCGCAGGGACGGCTGATGCGGAAGAAGCCCTGCTGGAGCACCACCTGGCCGGCGCCGCGGCACTGGGGGCAGGTCTCCGGCGCGGTGCCCGGGCGCGCGCCGCTGCCGCGGCAGCTGCCGCAGGCGCGCGTCTTCGGGATCTGGATCTGGGCCTCGAGCCCGCCTGCCACGTCGGAGAGCTCGATCTCGAGGTTGTAGCGCAGGTCGGCCCCGCGCTGGCCGCGGCCGCGCGGGCGCCCGCGCGCCCGGGCGCCGAAGAGGTCGCCGAAGAGGTCGTTGAAGAGGTCCCCGAAGTTCCCGAGATCGCCGAAGTCCCCGAAGCCTCCGGGCCCGCCCCCGGCGCCCACGCCGCCGAAGCCGAAGCGGTCGTAGGCCCGGCGCTTCTCCGGGTCCGAGAGGATGGCGTAGGCCTCCGAGGCCTCCTTGAAGCGCTCCTCGGCCTCGGAGTTGCCGGGGTTCCGGTCCGGGTGGTGCTGGAGGGCGAGCCTTCGGTAGGCGGACTTGAGCTGCGCCTCGTCGGCGTCGCGGGGGACGCTCAGCACCTCGTAGTAGTCGCGCTTCGCCACCGTGGGAGCCTCGCGGACTCCTCCTACGCCTCCTCGGCCCCCTCGAGCGCGGCGTACAGGTTCTCGGTCATCTTGTAGGTGAGCGAGGAGAGTTCGTCAACGGCGCTCCGGAGGGCCCCGGTGTCCTCCCCGTCCATGGCGCTGCGGGCCTTCTCCAAGGCGGCCAGGATCGGGCTGCGGTCGTCGTCACCGATGCTCGCGGAGAACTCCTCGAGCGTGCGCTCCGTCGAGTAGATCAGGCCGTCGGCCTTGTTGCGGAGATCGATGAAGTCGCGGCGCTCGCGGTCCGTCGTCTGGCTCTGCTCCGCCTCGCGCACGAGCTCCTCGATGCGCTTCTCGTCGAGCCCGCTCGACGCCGACACCCGGATGGCCTGGGACTTCCCGGTGCCGAGATCCTTGGCCGAGACGTTCACCACCCCGTCCGCGTCGATGTCGAAGGTGACCTCGATCTGCGGCACCCCGCGCGGCGCCGGCGGGATCCCGAGCAGCTCGAAGCGACCGAGGGTCTTGTTGTCCCGGGCCATCTCGCGCTCGCCCTGCACCACGTGGATCCGCACCACGTTCTGGCCGTCCTCGGTGGTGGAGAAGGTCTGGCTCTTGGAGGTGGGGATGGTGGTATTGCGCGGGATGATCCGGGTGGCGATGCCGCCCTGCGTCTCGACACCCAGGGAGAGGGGCGTCACGTCGAGGAGCAGCACGTTGCCGACGTCTCCCCGCATCACGCCGCCCTGGATGGCGGCGCCGCCGGCCACCACCTCGTCGGGATTCACCCCCTTGTTGGGCTCCTTGCCGAAGATCTCCTTCACCTTGCGCTGCACGATCGGCATGCGCGTCATGCCGCCCACCAGGATCACCTCGTCGACCTGCGCCGCGGCGAGGCCGGCGTCGGAGAGCGCCGTGCGGCAGGGCGCCGCCAGGCGCTCGATCAGGTCCGCCACCAGCCCCTCGAGCTCCGCGCGCGTGAGGGAGAGCGCCAGGTGCTTGGGGCCCGCCGAGTCGGCCGCGATGAAGGGCAGGTTCACGTCGGTCTGCTGGCAGGAGGAGAGCTCGTGCTTGGCGCGCTCGGCCGCCTCCTTGAGCCGCTGGAGCGCCATCTTGTCCTGGCGCAGGTCGATGCCCTGGTCGGCCTGGAAGCGCTCGATCAGGTGGTGGGTGATGCGGATGTCGAAGTCCTCGCCGCCCAGGAACGTGTCGCCGTTCGTGCTCAGCACCTCGAAGACGCCGTCGGTGATGTCGAGGATCGAGATGTCGAAGGTGCCGCCGCCGAGGTCGAAGACCGCGATGCAGCGGTTGCCCTCGTCGGCGAGCCCGTAGGCCAGCGCCGCCGCCGTGGGCTCGTTGATGATGCGCAGCACGTTCAGCCCGGCGATCTTGCCGGCGTCCTGGGTGGCCTGGCGCTGCGCGTCGTCGAAGTAGGCGGGCACGGTGATCACGGCGTCGAGGGTGGGCTCGCCCACGAAGTCGGACGCGGTGTCCTTCATCTTGGCCAGCACCAGGGCGGAGATCTCCTGGGGCGAGTAGGCGCGATCGCCGACGCGCACCCAGGCATCGCCGTTCGGGGCGGCTTCGATCGAGAAGGGCGCGACGGAGATGAAGCGCTTCACCTCTTCGCTCTCGAACTTGCGCCCGATCAGGCGCTTGACCGCGTAGATGGTGCGCTCGGGGTTCGTGACGGCCTGGCGCTTGGCGATCTGCCCCACCAGCCGCTCCCCGGCGGCGGTGAAGCCGACGATGGAGGGCGTGGTGCGCGAGCCCTCGGAGTTGGCGATGACCTGGGGCTCGCCGTCGTAGAGGGCGACGCACGAGTTCGTCGTCCCGAGATCGATCCCGATGACCTTGCCCAGGGCCCCCCCCTTTTGGAGGGGCTACCCGCTCCCCTCCGAACCCTCTGGCGTCCCGGCCACCACCACGCGCGCCGGCCGCAGCAGCCGATCGCGGAGCCGGTAGCCCTCCTGCAGCACCTCGACCACGGTGCCCGGAGCCGCCGAGGCATCGGGCACCTGGGCCATCGCCTCGTGGAGCGCCGGGTCGAAGGGCTCGCCGCGGGCCTCCACCCGCGAGATGCCGTGCCTCTCGAGGGCGCCCAGCAGCTCGCGCTGCACCAGCTCGACGCCCTGCAAGAAGCCGCCCAAGTCCCCGCCCGCGCTCGTTCGAACGTGGTCGATGGCTCGCTCCAGGTTATCGACCACCGAGAGCAGGTCCTTGACGAGATTCTGGTGCCCGTAGCGGAGCACCTCGCTGTGCTCCTTCTGGGCCCGCTTGCGGAAGTTCTCGAAGTCGGCCTGCAGGCGCAGCAGCTGGTCCCGGGCCTCCACGAGCTCCGCGGAGAGATCCTCGACCTCCTCCGCCGCGCCGCGCCGGGCCGGGGCCTCCGCCGCGCTGGATTCGCGGCGCTCGACCGACTGCTCCGCCTCGCGGAGCGCCGCCTCGAGCTCGGGGTTTCTCCCGAGGCTGCCGCCGCCCCCCTCGGCATCCTGCCCCTTCCCCGTCACGCGCCGAGCCTGCCCGTCAGCGCCCGCGACAGGTAGTCCACGAGGGGAATCACGCGGCTGTAGTCCATGCGGCTGGGGCCGATCACGCCGACCGCTCCGAAGGGCTCGTCGCCCTCCTCGGAGTGCCCGTAGCGCATGGCCACCAGCGCGCAGTTGCGCAGCCCCGGCTCGTCGACCTCCTCCCCGAAGGCCACGCGCACCCCCTCCGCGTCGAGCATCCGGTCGAGGATCTCCAGCAGCCGTTCCTTGGTCTCGAGCGCCTCGAAGAGGTCCCGCACGCGGCGCGGATCGCGGAACTCGGGCTGGTCGAGCAGCGCGAGCCGGGTCGCGATCACGAGATCCATGCCGTCGAGGTCGTTCGGCGCCAGGGCGCGCGCGCCGAGCTCGAGGACCCGGCGCAGCAGCGCGTCGGCCTGGCTGCGCAGGCGCTCGGCCTCGCGCTCGAGCCGGTCCCGCACCTCGCGCAGGGTGCGGCCCACCGCGCGCTCGTTGAGCAGCGCCGCGGCCCGCTCGATCTCGGCGGGCGCCACGAGCTCCTCGTCGTCCACGATCCGGCGGTAGGCCTGGCCGGTCTGGGAGACCAGCACCACGAGCAGCCGCTCGCGCGAGAGCCGCACCAGGGTCAGGTGCTGGAGCACCAGCCGGTCGAGGCGCGGCGTCACCACGAACCCCAGCTGGTGGGTGCGCTCGGAGAGGAGCTGGGAGGCGATGGCAGGGAGGGCCTCGGGCGCGGCCCCCGCCACTCCGCGGTCGATGGCCCGCCGCTCGTAGGCCGTGAGACCCTCCGGCCGCAGGAACTCGTCCACGAAAAGCCGGAGCCCGAGCCCGGTGGGGACGCGCCCCGCCGAGGCGTGCGGCTTCTCGACCAGCTCGAGCTCGGCGAGCTCGGCCAGGGTGTTGCGGACGCTGGCCGAGGAGAGCTTCTCGGCGAGGACGTGGGAGAGGGTCAGCGATCCGATCGGGCTCCCCTCGCCCAGGTAGGCGCGCACGAGAGCCCGCAGCACCGCCACCTGGCGCGGCGAGAGGGAAGGTTTGTCCACGGAACGGCATTCGTAACACCCGGGGTGAACCCCGTCAACGTGGCCCCCACGGGGTGTTGCCCGCTGCCTCATACGCCCTCTCCCTCATACGAAATGGGTGAACACCGAGTCGGAGAGCAGGCGGCCCCGAGCGGTCAGCGCGAGGTCGCCGGCGGCGCTCTCCCGCAGCAGGCCCGCAGCGACGAGCTCGGCGATGGGCCCGGCGAAGAAGGCCCGGGGCGGCGCCCCGAACTCGGCGGCGAAGCGGGCAGCCTCGAGGCCGGCGACCTCGCGGAGCCCCAGGAAGACCGCCTCGCCGCGGGCGCTGGCCGCCCCGATCACCTCCACCTCCACGCCCTCGCCCGCCAGCCAGGCCGCGAGCGCGCGGGGGTTGGCCCGGCGCGCCCCGTAGGGCTGCCCGGGCCCGGGCGGATCGCTCGAGACCGCCCCCATCCCGAGACCCAGCACCGGGCGGCGCTCCCAGTAGCGCCGGTTGTGGATCGCCTCCCGGCCGGGCCGCGCGTAGCTCGAGACCTCGTAGCGGCGGAGCCCGGCGCCCTCGAGCACCCGCTCGGCCTGCTCGAGCAGGCGGACCGCCGCCTCCTCGTCCGGGAGGGCGAGCTGGCCGCGGCGCTGCGCCAGGGCGAAGGGCGTCCCGGGCTCGACCGTGAGCTCGTAGGCCGAGACGTGGTCCGGCTCGAAGGCCAGGGCCTCCTCCAGGTCCGCCGCCAGGAGCTCCGGGGTCTGCCCGGGCGCGGCCAGGATCAGATCCAGCGAGACGGCCTCGAAGGCGGCCTCGCGGCAGGCGCGCAGCGCGCGGCGCCCCTCTTCGGCGCGATGGGCGCGGCCCAGGCGCCGCAGCGTCGGGTCGTGGAAGGACTGGATGCCCACCGAGATCCGCCCCACGCCGGCGGCGCGGAAGCCCGGGAGCCGCTCCCGTTCGAGGCTCCCGGGATTGGCCTCGATCGTCACCTCCTGCGGCGCCGGCCCCGGGAAGGCCGCGCGCACGGCGGCCACGAGGCGCGCCACCGACCCGGGCGCGAAAAGCGAGGGCGTCCCGCCCCCCAGGTAGAGCGTCTCGAGGCGGCGGCCCGCGAAGGCGCCGCGGCGCGCCTCGAGCTCGCGCAGCAGAGCCTCCACGTAGCGGTCCTCGGCCTCCGGCGCGAGCGTCGGCGCGCGCACCACGGCGAAGTCGCAGTAGGGGCAGATGCGTTCGCAGAAGGGGACGTGGACGTAGACCCCGACCGTCGCGTCGTCCATGGCCAGAGGGTACCCTCCGCGGGCCGTGGGCCGGGGGGAGGTGCACTTCGAGGTCCTGCCCGGGGGGCTCACCGCCCTCCTGCGCGAGACCCACCTGGCGCCCGTGGTCGAGCTCCAGGTCTGGGCCGCGGTGGGCTCCGCCGACGAGAGCCCCGCGGAGGCCGGGCTCGCCCACTTCCACGAGCACATGCTCTTCAAGGGCACCGCCCGGCGCGGGGTGGGCGAGGTGGCGGGCGAGGTGGAGGGCGCGGGCGGCCGCATCAACGCCTTCACCTCCTTCGACGTGACCGTCTACCACGCGACCCTCCCCAGCGACCGCCTCGAGACCGGCCTCGACGTGCTGGCCGACGCGGTGCTCCATCCCGCCTTCGACCCCGCCGAGATCGAGCGCGAGATCGAGGTGGTGCTCGAGGAGATCCGGCGCAGCCAGGACACGCCGGCCCACGTGCTGGGCGACGCCGTCTTCGCCACGCTCTACCGGGCCCATCCCTACCGGGCGCCCATCCTGGGGACGGCGGAGAGCGTCGCCGCCTTCGACCGCGGGCGCGTGAGCGCCTTCTACGAGCGCTGGTATCGGCCCGAGCACCTGACGGTCGTGGCGACCGGCGATTTCGACGCGCCGCAGCTCCTGGAGCAGGTGCGGCGGGCCTTCGCCGGGCGCGCGCCGGGCGGAGCGCGGCGCGCGCGGGCCGCTGAGCCGCCCCAGGACGGGCTGCGCAGCACCATCCTGGCGCGGCCCTTCGAGCGGTCGCAGCTCGAGCTCGCCTGGCCCGCGGTGGCGCTGCGCCACCCGGACGCGGCCCCCCTGGACCTCCTGGCCTTCGTGCTCGGCAGCGGCGACAGCAGCCGGCTGGTGCGCCGCGTGCGCGAGCGCGACGAGCTCGCCGACCGCATCGACGCCTCCTGCTACACGCCCCTCGACCCGGGATTCTTCTCCGTCCACCTGGAGACCGACAGCGCGCGCGCGGCGGGGGCGATCGAGGCGGTGGTGCGCGAGGTGGAGCGCGTGCGCGCCGAGCCGGTGAAGGGCGAGGAGCTCGAGAAGGCGCGCGCCAACTTCCTGGCCGCTCAGCACTTCGAGCGCGAGAGCGTCACGGGCCAGGCCATCAAGCTCGGGAGCTTCCAGCTCACGGCCGGCGATTTCCGCGCCGAGGAGCGTTACCTGGACGCCGTGCGCGCGGCCACGCCGGCGGACCTGCTGCGGGTGGCGCGCGCCTGGCTCGGGCCCGAGCGGCTCACCGCGGGGGTGCTGCTCCCGGAGGGCGAGGCCAGCGCCCTGGACGCGGGGGGGGTGGCCGCGGCGGTGGGCCGCGGGGTGGAGCGCACCGCGCGCGCGCTGGCTTCGCCGCCCGCCCTGCGCGCAGCGCCGAAGCTCGCGAGCTACGAGCTCCCGGGCGGGGGACGGCTCTTCGCGGTGCCGCGCCGCGGCGTCCCGGTGGTGGCGGCGCGGGTCGCCTTCCAGGGCGGGCTCCTGGCCGAGGACGAGGCCCGCGCGGGGCTCTCCTCCTTCCTGGCCTCCATGTGGCTGCGGGGCACGCGCAGCCACTCGGCCGCCGGCTTCGCGCGCAGCGCCGAGGGGCTCGCCGCCGAGATCGACAGCTTTGCCGGGCGCAACAGCCTGGGCCTCACCCTCGAGTGCCCCAGCGACCGCCTCGAGCCCGCCCTCGACCTCCTGGCCGAGGTGCTGCTCGAGCCCGCCTTCGACCCGGAGGAGCTCGAGCACGAGCGGCGCGAGACGCTGGCCGCCATCGAGCGGCGCGAGGACCAGCTGGCGGGCCGCGCCTTCCTGCTCTTCGCCGAGACGCACTACCGGCGGCACCCCTACCGCCGCCCGCTGCTCGGGTCCCGCGAGAGCGTGGCCGGCTTCACCGCCGATCTGGTCCAGGCCCACCACGAGCGGCTGGTGCGCGCCGGCAACCTGGTGGTGGCGGTGGCAGGGGACGTGGAGCCGGACGAGGTGGCCCAGCGCGTCTCGAGCCGCCTCGTCGAGCTCGACGCGCGGCCCTTCGAGGAGCCGGCGGCGCCCCTGGAGGAGGCGCCCCGCGAGATCCGCCGCGCCACCCTCGCGAAGGAGCGCGAGCAGGTCCACCTGGTGATCGGCTTCCGCGGGGTCAGCGTGCAGGACCCCGACCGCTTTGCCCTCGAGGTGATCGCCCAGATCCTGGGGGGCCAGGGCGGGCGCCTCTTCCTCGACCTGCGCGACCGGCAGAGCCTCGCCTACAGCGTGAGCGCGAGCAACGTGGAGGCGCTGGCGCCGGGCTTCTTCGCCACCTACATCGCGACCGCGCCGGAGAAGCTCGCCGAGGCCCGCGCGGGGCTCCTGCACCAGCTCGCGGCCCTGGTCGCGGCGCCGCCCGGCGCCGACGAGCTCGAGCGCGCGCGCCGCTACCTGGTCGGGAACTTCGCCATCGACCTCCAGCGCAACGCGGCCCACGCCGCCCACGTCTGCCTCGACGCCCTCTACGGCCTCGGACCCGACGCCTACCACCGCACCCCGGCCCTGGTCGCCGCGGTCTCCGCCGCCGACGTGCAGCGCGTGGCGCGCCGCATCCTCGACCTCGGCGCCTACACGGAAGCCGTGGTGGGGCCCGCGAGCTCCCTCTGAGCGCGCCGCCCCGCCAGCCCCCGGGGCTCTACCTGCTCTTCGGGGTCGAGATGTGGGAGCGCTTCTCCTACTACGGGATGCGCGCCTTCCTGGTCCTCTTCCTGGTGAGCAGCGACGGCGGCTTCGGCTGGACCAAGGAGCAGGCGAGCCACCTCTACGGCTGGTACACGGGCCTCGTCTACCTGACGCCGCTCTTCGGCGGCTACCTGGCGGACCGCGTGCTCGGCACCCACAAGGCGATCCTGATCGGGAGCGTGGTGATCGCCTCGGGGCACTTCTGCCTGGCGGTCCCCAGCCGGACGACCTTCTTCCTGGGCCTCTCCCTCATCATCCTGGGCACGGGCTTCCACAAGTCGAACATCTCGACCATGGTGGGCCAGCTGTTCCGACAGGGCGATTCCCGGCGCGACGCGGCCTTCACCATCTTCTACATGGGCATCAACACGGGGGCCCTCTTCGGGCCCCTCGTCTGCGGCGGGCTCGCCAAGAGCGCGCGCTTCGGCTGGCACTGGGGGTTCGCCGCCGCCGGCGTGGGCATGGTGCTGGGCACGGCGGTCTACGTCTGGCTCAAGCGCAGGCTCCTGGGGGGGATCGGCGACGCGCCGGCCCTCCGTCCGACGCAGACCGCCCCCGCCGAGGCGCTCTCGCGGGAGGACTGGGAGCGCATCGGGGCCATCGGCATCCTCGCCTTCTTCAACATCTTCTTCTGGAGCGCCTTCGAGCAGGCGGGATCGTCCATGAACTTCTTCGCCGAGGAGCGGACCGACCGGATGCTCGCCGGCTTCGAGATCCCGGCCCCCTGGTTCCAGTCCGTGAATCCCATCCTGATCATCCTCTTCGCGCCGGTCTTCGCCTCGCTCTGGACCCGGCTCGCGGCCCGCGGCCGCGAGCCCAGCACCCCGATCAAGTTCGTGTGGGCCCTCGTGCTGGTGTCCCTGGGCTTCGCAGTCATGGTGGCGGGGGCGCGCCTCTCCGACGCGGGCGTGCGCGTGAGCCCTCTCTGGCTCGTGGCGGCCCTCGCGTTCCACACCTGGGGGGAGCTCTGCCTCTCGCCGGTGGGCCTCTCGATGGTCACGAAGCTGGCGCCCGCGAGGTTCGCCTCCCTCATGATGGGCCTCTGGTTCGTCTCCTTCTTCCTCTCGGATCTCCTGGCCGGGCGCCTCGCCGGCATGGTCGAGCGGATCGAGCAGGGGCACCTCTTCACGCTGCTCGGCGGGCAGGCGGACTTCTTCCTGATCTTCGTGATCGCGCCGCTGGTGGGCGCGGCGCTGCTCTTGACGCTCTCCCGGACGGTGCTGCGCCTCATGCACGGGCGCTCCTGATGTCCGGGCGAATCGCCCGCGCCTGCGCGGCCCTCCTCCTCGCCGGCTGCGCCGCGCCCGTGGCGCCGAGCGAGACCCCGACCGTCGCCCAGGCCCGCGCCTTCTTCGAGGAGACCGAGAGCGAGCTCCTGGGGCTCTGGATCGCGAGCGGCCGCGCCGCGTGGGTCAAGTCGACCTACCTCACGGAGGACACCGAGCGGATCGAGGCGGCGGCCAGCGAGGCGGTGATGGCCGCCACGAGCCGCCGGGCCCGCGAGGCCCTGCGCTTCGAGAAGCTCGACCTCCCCCAGGACCTGCGGCGCAAGCTCGACTTCCTGCGCCTGAGCCTCAGCCTCCCGGCGCCGGCGGGCGCGGCGGAGCGGGCGGAGCTGGCCCGGATCGCGAGCCAGCTCGAGGGCCACTACGGGCGCGGAAAGTACTGCCGCCAGGACGACTGCCTGAGCCTCGACGACCTGACCGAGATCATGGCCAGGAGCCGCGACGCGGACCGGCTCCTCGAGGTGTGGACCGGCTGGCACGCGATCGCGCCGCCCATGCGCGCCTCCTATGCGCGCCTCGTGGAGCTCGCCAACGCGGGCGCCCGCGAGCTCGGCTTCGCCGATGTCGGCGATCTCTGGCGCTCCCGCTACGACATGCCCGCCGCCGCCTTCGAGGCCGAGGTCCACCGCCTGTGGCAGCAGGTGAAGCCGCTCTACGAGGCGCTCCACTGCTACGCCCGGGCCCGCCTCTCGGCGCACTACGGCGCCGACCGCGTCTCCCCGACCGGCCCCCTCCCGGCGCACCTGCTCGGCAACATGTGGGCGCAGGAGTGGGGCAACCTCACGGACCTCCTGCTCCCCGAGAAGGGCGGGGCCATCGACCTCGGAGCCGCATTCGCGAGGAAGAAGATCGACGAGCGCGAGATGGTCCGCTACGGCGAGCGCTTCTTCACCTCGCTGGGTCTCCTGCCCCTGCCCCCGTCGTTCTGGGAGCGCTCGCTGTTCACGCGGCCGCGGGACCGCGAGGTGGTCTGCCACGCCAGCGCCTGGGACATCGACTACCAGGACGACCTCCGCATCAAGATGTGCATCCGCAGGAACGAGGAGGACTTCACCACCATCCACCACGAGCTCGGCCACAACTACTACCAGGTCGCCTACCGGAAGCTCCCCCCGCTCTTCCGCGAGAGCGCCCACGACGGCTTCCACGAGGGTCTCGGCGACACGATCGCCCTCTCGGTGACGCCGTCCTATCTGGTGGAGGTGGGGCTCCTGGAGAAGCCCCCGGCGGACGAGCTCCCCCCGCTCCTGGAGCGCGCCCTCGAGAAGATCGCCTTCCTGCCCTTCGGCCTGCTGGTGGACCAGTGGCGCTGGGAGGTCTTCTCGGGCCGCGTGGCCCCCGCCGACTACAACCGGCGCTGGTGGGAGCTCCGGCTCCTCTACCAGGGGGTGGCGCCGCCCACCCCCCGCGGCGAGGAGCTCTTCGATCCGGGCGCCAAGTACCACATCCCCGCCAGCGTCCCCTACACGCGCTACTTCCTGGCGGCCATCCTCCAGTTCCAGTTCCACCGCGCGCTGTGCCAGACGGCCGGGCACCGGGGCCCCCTCCACACCTGCTCGATCTACGGGAGCCGGGAGGCCGGCGCCCGCCTGGCGCGGATGATGGAGATGGGAAGCTCGCGGCCCTGGCCCGAGGCGCTGGCGGCGCTCACCGGCGAGAGGCGGATGGACGCCGGCGCGCTCCTCGAGTACTTCCAGCCGGTCTCGGAGTACCTGGCGGCGGAGAACCGCGGCCGCCAGTGCGGCTGGTGAGCGGCTCGCTAGCGACGGCGGCGGAGCGCCAGCGCCGCGAGGCCGAGCCCGACGAGGCCCAGGGTCGCCGGCTCCGGGACCACCACCGCCGAGACCTGCCCGCGGATCTCGCCCCCCGATTGGAACGTGGAGTGGATGTTGACGTACCAGAGGCCGCCCAGCAGCTCGGTCTCGAAGGGGTTGGTGATCGTCGCCGAGCCGATCAGCGTGTCGGCCGTGAGGCCCGCGGTGAAGGGGATGCTGACGCGCACGCCGGCGGGCGTGCCCACCGGGGCGGGCCCGTGGAAGTGCGCGTTGTTGATCGTTCCCGTCAGGTTCGAATAGCTGATCGTCCAGGTGAGGAGGTTCGTGACGTCGTCGTAGGTCCCGGTCATGGTCCCGGTTCCCAGGGTCACGACGGGCGGCGTCTCCTGCGCGCCGTCGATCACGGCGGCGAGCTCGTAGGAGAGCCCGAAGGCGCTCGAGGCCCAGAGCGCGGTGGTCGCGGCGAGGGATGCGGCGGAGCGCAGCATGGTGCCTCCTTGTCCTTGGGCAACTTCTATTGCAAGTCCCGTGCCCGGCTCGGGAAGACCCGATCGCGTGTGGTTTCGATGGCTTGCGCCCCAGGGGGCACCCGGCACGGGAAAGCTTTTTCCCAGCGAGGGAAACCCGTTTCCGCTAGCCCCCCTCGCCCAGCACCCAGGCGAGCCCGCCCTGGAGGTGGGCGATGAAGCGGGGCTGCTCGTAGAGGGCGGGGAAGTGACCCAGGGCGGTGTAGAAGACGCGGCCCCGTCCCTCGCGGTGGCACCAGGCCAGGGGAAGCTCGGAGCCCTCGACGCCGAGCTCGGCGGCGCGGGCGCGCAGCAGCACCCGCGCGTCGGGCCGGAGCTCCCGGAAGAGGTAGACCTCGTCGGTGGTGCGCCACTCGGGGCCCAGGTGGCGGGTGGCCGGGTGCTCGCGGTCCAGCACCTCGACGGTGAGATCCCGGGTCCAGGGGTGGCCGTCGAAGCGCGCGCCCACGAGGCGGCCGAACTCCTCCCAGCCGTAGCAGGAGTCGCTGGCGGAGTGGAAGGGCAGGAAGCCCAGGCGCCCCGAGCGCACGCCGTCGGCGATGGCGCGCCGCTGCGCCTGGCTCCAGGGCGTCTCGCCGATCGTGAAGAGCGACAGGACGCGCGCCTGCTCGAGGGCCGCGACCGGGAGCTGCGTCACGTCGTCCACGTGCCGGAAGCCGAGCCCCGCGAGCCCCGCCAGCTGGCGCAGGATCCGCACGGCCTGGGGCAGCACGTGGTGGGCGCCCGCCACCCGCCCCTCCAGGTACGGGGCCACCTCGGTTGCGAAGACGAGCTCAGCCACGGCGCCGCTCGGCGTAGCCCGCCAGGCCCACCGCGATCACGAGCATGGCGCCGTGGAAGATGGGCTCCACGTAGAACTCGGCTCCCAGCTGCTGGAGCCCCGATACGGCCACCGCCAGCACGGCGACGGCCAGGAGCGTCCCCCAGACGTTCACGCGCCCCGGCCGCACCGAGGTGGCGCCGAGCAGCGCACCGGCGAAGGCGGGGAGCAGGAAGTCCGGGCCGACCCCACTCTGCCCGACCCGCAGCTGGGATGCCAGGAGCACGCCCGCCACCCCGGTGAGGCCCCCGGCCCCGGCGAAGGCCAGGAGCTTGTAGCGCCGGGTCGAGATCCCGGTGAGATCGGCGGCCCTCGGGTTGGCGCCGATCACGTACAGGAAGCGCCCGGTGGCCAGGTACTCGAAGCCGAGCCACAAGAGGATCGCGAGGCCCAGCACCACGAGCAGGCCCACCGGGATCTGGAGCAGATTCTCGCTGAGCAGCAGGAAGCCCGCCGGATAGTCGGGGGCGAAGAGCTGCTCGCCGCCCGTGTACCACTGGCCGAGGCCGTAGAGGAGCGTCCCGGTGCCGAGCGTGGCGATGAAGGACGAGATGCGGCCCACGGTCACGAGGAGGCCGTTGGCGACGCCCACGCCGGTCCCGATCAAGACCACGAGGGCGCAGGCCGGCTCCCAGCCCATCCCGGACTTCACCTGGAAGCCGATCGCGAGGACGTGTCCGAGCCCCACCAGGTAGCCCACCGAGAGGTCGAACTCCCCGGCGGCGAGGGGCACCATCACCGCGAGGGCCAGCAGCGCCACCACGGCCTTGGCGCTCGTGATGGCCTGGAAGTTGAGCCAGGTGGGGAAGGTCTCCGGCACCGCGAGGGAGAAGCCGACGACGAGCGCCAGCAGGATACCCAGGAGCCCATGGACGGAGAGGACCTTCAGGCGGCGCTCGCGAGCCGGGTGAGGCTCTCCTGGGTGAGATCCGCGCCGGAGAGCTCGGCCACGACGCGCCCGCGGTCGAAGACGAGCGCCCGCCGGCAGAGGCCCGCGACCTCCTCGAAATCCGAGGAGACCAGCAGCGCGGCGCGGCCCTGGGCCAGGCCCCGCATCAGGAGGGCGTAGAGCTCGGCCCGGGCCCCCACGTCGACGCCCATGGTGGGCTCCTCCAGCACCAGGATCCGGCTCCCGAGCTCGAGCCAGCGCGCCAGGATCACCTTCTGCTGGTTCCCCCCGGAGAGGGTCGCGACGCTGCGCTCGGTCTCGCGCGGCCGGATGTCGAACTTCGCGAGCACCTCCGCCGCCCGCCGCCGCTCGGCCCGCGGGCGCAGGAGCCAGCTCCCGCGCGGGTTCGGGAAGAGGTTCTCGCGCACCGAGAGGCTCGCGGCCAGCCCCTCCTCGGCGCGCCGGCTGGTGACGAAGCCGATGCCCCGCTCCATGGCCCGGCGCGGGTCGGCGAAGAGCCGGCGGCCCACGAGGTCGTGCCCGGCTCCGCGCAGGCCCACGAGCGCCACGACCTCCCCGGCCCGGAGGCGCAGGCCGACCTCCGGGACCTCGAGGACCACCTCCCCGGGCGGGCCGGGCGGCGGCGGGAAGAGCTCCGCGAGACGGCGCCCGATGATGAGGCGCACCAGCTCGGCGGGATCCATCTCGGAGACGGCGGCGCTGGCGATCCGCCGCCCGTCGCGCAGGACCGTCACCCGGTCCGCCAGGCGGAAGACCTCGTCCAGGCGGTGGGTCACGTAGATCATGCCCATCCCGGCGTCGCGCAACCGGCGCAGGATCGCGAAGAGGCGCGCGACGTCGCGCTCCGGCAGCGCCGCGCTGGGCTCGTCCAGCACCAGGAGCTGCGCCTCGACCGCGAGCGCCCGCGCGATCGCCGCGATCGACCGCTCCGCCGCCCCGAGCCTCGCCACGGTCTGCTCGGGGTCGATCCCCGCGCCCATCGCCTCGAGCACCCGGCGCCCCTGGCTCGCCACCCGCCGCCAGGAGACGAGGCCCCGCCGGCGCGGGTAGCCCGCCACCAGGGCCACGTTCTCCGCCACGCTCATCGTCTCCACGAGGCCCAGGTCCTGGTGCACGAAGGCGGCCCGCCCGAGGAGCCGCACCTCGCCCGCGTCGGCCCGGGTGACGCCCGCCAGCACCTGGATCAGCGTGGACTTCCCGGCCCCGTTCTCGCCCAGGAGCGCGTGGATCTCGCCGGGCCGCACCCCGAGGTCGACGCCCGCGAGGGCCTGGCTCCCGCCGAAGGCCTTCCGGATGCCGCGCATCTCGAGGAGCATCCGGGCTACTTCCCGACGCCCCAGATCCTGGCGTAGTGCTGCTTGTAGCCGTTGCTCGGGAAGAACTGGTTCCGCGACCCGCCCTCCGCCTCCACGTTGGACCTCTCCACCACGTAGACGGGCTGCGAGAAGCCGCTCGGGGCCAGGCCGGCGAAGGCCCGGTTGAGCTCGTCGACCGCCTGCCAGGACTGGAGCTCGATGGGCTCGGGAATCGTCGCGACCTGGTACTGGTCGCCGCTCCGCACCCGGTTCCAGGCCTGGGTGGTGCCGTCGGCGCCGATCAGCTTCACCTGGTCGGGCGCGACCCCTGCCGTGCGCAGCGCCGGCACGGCGAAGTCGAAGTAGTAGTCCGCGACGGCCACCACGTAGAAGGGCCGCGGGTGCTTCTGGACGTAGGAGGTGACGCGCTGGCCCATGCGCGTGGGCACGTCGGCGATGGGGAAGTTGTCGTCTTGCAGGAGCTCGCAGCCCGGGCAGCTCGCGATCGCGCCCTGCCAGCCCGAGCGCTTGAGCAGCGAGATCTGGTAGACCGCGTCGTAGAGGAAGACGATGCGGGCCGCGCCGCCTGCGTCGGCGATGGCCCAGCTCACCATGGCCCGCCCGATCTCCTCGGGGTCCGAGACGATGTTGGTGAAGAGCTGGCCCTCCGGGTCGGGACCCGGCCGGGCGCTGCCGTGGAGGCCCACGATCGGGATCCCGAGCCCGCGGGCCTGGGAGAGCGGCCCCTTCATGGTGCGGGCGTCCGCCGAGGTGACGATGCCATCGGGGCGCAGGGCCAGCGCCTGCTTGGCGGCGTTGATCCAGTCGGCGGGGGAGCTCTTCCCGTCGAGGACCGTGACGCTCCAGCCCACCCGCGCCGCGGCCTCCTTGAGATAGACCCCCCAGAGGTGGCCGATCGGGTTGTTCTCGCCGGTCGAGAGGTAGACGACCTTCTTGCCGGGCGTGGCCTTGGGCCCGCTCCGGGGCCCGGTCCAGCGCGTCTCGGGTTCCCCCGCCGCCGCGCCGGCCAGCCCCAGGCAGGCCACCGCGAGCCACCCTGCCAGCGCGCTCCTCCGCACGGCCGGACGCTACCCAGCCGCCCGGCCGAGCGTCAAGCAGCGATGGAGCGTGAAGGTCGCGGTCGCGACCGGGACCGGCGCGCAGCCGGGCGGGATCGCGCAGCTCACGGGCTTCGGGGCCAGGAAGTGGGCAGGCGCGGCCCACTGGCGCGCGAAGCTCACGCGCAAGAGCCGCTGCCCCCAGGCGTGGAGCCCCCAGTCGGTCCACAGGGCCGGGCACAGGGCCACCACCTCCCCGGGCGCGAGCTCGCCCGCGAGGCTCCGCAGGTCGTCGATCCGGGCCCGGTCCCGGCCCGGCCCCGCGAGCTCGAGGGCGGAGACGGCGATGGTCGCCGCGATCAGGGCGAGGGCCGCCGCCGCGGACCGGGTCCGGCGCTCGAGCCGCGCGGCCAGGGCCCGCGCCGCCGGGAGCGCCAGGCTCGCCACGCCGAGCGCGAAGAGCGGCACCGCCGGCAGCAGGTAGCGGTCGGCCTGCTTCGCGCTCGCCAGGACCGGAAGGGAGGCCGCGAGCCCCCCGAGGAGGAAGAAGGCCGCGGGGCGCGCGCTCCCCGCGGCCCGCGGCGCCGTCCCGCGCGCCAGCACCCGGAGCAGCGCGGCGAGCGCGCCCATCGGCAGGAGCACGCGGAGGGCGAGGGCGGAGAGCGCGCCGAGGCGTCCGGCCCCCAGCTCGCGGCGCCCGAGCACGCCGGGCACGAGCTGCTGGCGCAGGTACTGGCCGAGGCCCTCGCGGGCCTCCGGCCAGAGGGCGAGGGCCAGGGATCCCGCCAGGAGCGTCGCGGCGAGCACCCCGCCCACCGCCGCCGCGCGGCGGGCGTCGCCGCGCCAGAAGAGAGGCCAGCAGAGCGGCAGGGCGAGCACGAAGAGCGCGACGGGCCCCTTCGCGAGGCAGCCCGCCAGCACCGCGGCCCCCGCCAGCGCCGCCGCGCCCGAGGCGGGGCGCCGATCGGAGAGGGCCCGGAGGACGAGGGCCACGGCCGCCGTGGTGAAGGCCGTCTGCACGTTCTCGAGCGCGCCATTCACGACGCCCCAGGAGGAGAGGGGCGAGGCGGCCCAGAGGGCCACGGGAAGCCAGGCCTGGGCGCGGGCCTCCGGATCGCCGGCATGGACGCGGCGCCAGATGCCCACCAGACACAGGAGCGTGACGCAGGCCATGGCGACGGAGAAGATCCGCTCGACGGCCAGGTGATCGCCGCCCAGCCGGAAGGCCAGCGAGAGCAGCCAGAGCCCCAGGGGCGGCTGCTCGTGGAACGCGGGGTGGAGGGTCGCGGTGTAGAAGGGCGTCCAGAAGCTCCCCTGGCCGAGCGCCAGGTTGCGTGCGACCGCCGCGTGGGTCACGCCGTCGAGGAACATGCCGGGGAGGGCGAGGCGCGGGAGCGTCGCAGCCAGGAGGATCGCGAAGGTCCAGAGCCAGAGCGGGCGGGAGCGCACGCTCAGTAGCCGAGGGCCAGCCCGTCGCTGCGGGGATCCGCGCCGCCCGCGAAGTGGCCCGTGGCGGGGTCGCGGGCCAGGGCCTCCGCGGCGGACCAGTCCTCGCGGGCCACCTCGACCTCGTGGCCGCGGGCGCGCAGCGCCTCCACCACGTCGGCGGGGACCGCGCGCTCGAGGCTCAGCCGGTCGGGGCTCCACTGGTGGTGGAGGCGCGGGGCCGAGACCGCCTCCTGCACGTCCATCCCGTAATCGATCACGTTCAGGACGGTCTGGAGCGCGGTGCTGATGATGCGCGGGCCTCCGGGGCTCCCGGTCACCAGGAAGAGCTCCCCGCCCCGCGTCACGAAGGTGGGCGTCATGCTCGAGAGGGGCCGCTTGCCGGGGGCCACGGCGTTGGCGCCGCGCGTGTCGACGAGGCCGTACGCGTTGGGGCGGTTCGGCGCGGCGGAGAAGTCGTCCATCTCGTTGTTGAGGACGATCCCGGTGCCCGGCACGGTGATCCCCGAGCCGAAGGGCGTGTTGATCGTCTGGGTGAGCGCCACGGCGTTCCCGGCGGCGTCGGCGGTGGAGAGGTGCGCGGTGCCGGCGTCCTCGGCGGCGAGGCCCGGGCCCGGGACGCGGATCGCGACTTCTGGCTGCCCCCAGGTCCAGGGCGCGCGCCGCCAGCGCGGGGGGTTGATGCGCTCGCGCAGGCGCGCGGCGTAGTCCTTCGAGGTGAGCGCGGCCACCGGAATGCTCGCGAAGTCCGGGTCGCCCAGATACGCAGCGCGGTCGGCGAAGGCGAGCTTCAGGGCCTCGGCGATCCGGTGCAGGCTCGCCGAGGAGCCGGCGCCCAGCGGCGCCAGCTCGAAGCCCTCGAGCACGTTCAGCGCCTCGAGGAGAGCCACGCCTCCCGAGGAGGGCGGCGGGAAGGAGTGGACCTCGAAGCCGCGGTAGCTGCCGGAGAGGGGCTCGCGCAGGCGCGGCTCGTAGCGGGCCAGGTCCTCGCGGCTCACGAGACCCCCGGCGGCCTTCAGGTGGTCGGCGATCGCGGCGGCCAGGGCCCCGCGGTAGAAGGCGTCGGGCCCCTCGCGCGCCAGGCGGCGCAGCGAGGCCGCGAGCTCCCTCTGCACGAGGCGCCAGCCCGGGCGCGCGGTCTCGCCCTCCGCCGGGAACTGGATGCGGGCGGTCTCGGGGAAGCGCGCCGGGAGCCCCCGCGCCCGCAGGCCCTCCAGCATCCGCGCGTGGTAGGGGCCGATCGCGAAGCCCTGCTCGGCCAGCGCGATGGCCGGCTCGAGGACGCGCGCCAGCGGGAGCGTGCCGTAGCGCTCCTGGGCCAGCGCCAGGCCCGCCACCAGCCCGGGCGTCGCCACCGCCAGGGGCCCCGCCCGCGAGGCGTCCGCGGGGACGCCGGGGCGCACGAAGAGGTCGCGGTCGGCGGCGGCGGGGGCCGTCTCCCGCGCGTCGATCGCGACGATCTGCCCGTCCCCCTGGCGGATCAGGAGGAAGGCGCCGCCGCCGATCCCCGTCGAGAAGGGCTGCGTCACGCCCACCGCGAAGCCCGCGGCCACCGCCGCGTCGACGGCGGTGCCGCCGGCCTCGAGGATCGCGAGGCCGGCGCGGGTGGCGTCGGCCTGGGAGGTGACCACCATGCCGCGCGCGCCGAAGGCCGGGGCACTCGCGGCGGCGCCGGCCGGGGCGGGGACGAGGAGCAGCGCCGCAACGGCGATCCAGATCCGCACGGCGCGAACCTATCCTCAAGTCGGGCCCTCCGCCCGCCGCTCGGAGGGGGCGGGGAGGAGCCATGCCCGGAGCCCGGAGCCTTCCGGCAGCGCTGGCCGGCTTCCTTGCCCTGGCGGGGCTCGGCTGCGACCTGCGCGCGCCCGCCCCGCGCATCCCGCACGCGACCCGCTCCGCCGCGGCGCTCCTGCGCGAGGGGCCCCACGACCTGGCCGTGATCGAGGTGGAGGGCCTGGGGGAGATCCGGATCGAGCTCCTCTCGGAGCTCGCGCCCAGAACGGTGGCCCGCTTCGCGGAGCTCGCCGGCGCGGGCTTCTACGACGGCCTCACCTTCCACCGCGTGGTGCCGGGCTTCGTGATCCAGGGCGGCTGCCCCTTCACGCGCAACGAGGATCCGCGCGACGACGGCAAGGGGGGCAGCGGCACACCCGTGCAGGACGAGTTCAACGACCTCCCGCAGCTGCGCGGCGTCGTCGCCATGGCCCACAAGGGATCGCCCGGCACCGCGGACAGCCAGTTCTACATCGTCCACCGGGACTCGCGCTTCCTGGACGGCGACTACACCGCCTTCGGCCGCGTCGTCGCGGGCCTCGACGTGGTGGACGCCATCACCGCCCTCGAGATCGACACCTGGGGCCGCTACGGCCCCGAGAGCCGCCCCTACCCCAGGGACGCGCGCATCGCGAGCGTGCGGATCGAGCCTCACTCCCCGTGATTGCGGAGCCGGTAGCCCCGCGTCGCGGAGCGCCGCCTCGAGCCGGTCGCGGGTGAGCGCCCTCCCCGCGCTGGGACATTGCCCGGCCAATCGTAATCCATCAGCCGATGAAGAAAGCTGTCCCCTGCCCCCGGCACGCCCCGGCCGATTCTATACCCGGCGGAGCAGGGTCTGGAACAGCGCGGTGCGGAAAGGGGGAGTCGCTCCCGTGTCGCCTCATGCGCACCGCACGTCCCCCGAGCGGTAGCGGCCTACGCCGAGCTCGAAGACCAGGGCGTCGGGGGCGCGGCCCCAGATCCGCACCCGGCCCGCGTGGACGCCGCGCTGGTGGTGGAAGGCGCAGAGGGTGGTGCGGTTCCAGGGCTCGTCGGCCCCGCCGGCGGAGAGGAAGCGCAGGTGGTGGCTCTGGAGATTGCGCCGCGCCCTACAGGCCGGCACCGTGCAGCGCCAGCCGTCCCGCTCGAAGTCCGCGTAGCAACACGAAAGTCAAGCCCCTGGCCCGGGCCGCGGGTCGCGACGCAGGGCGCACGTTAGAGGGTCGACAGCAGCAGGGTCGCGATCCCGAGGAAGCTCAGGAAGCCGGCCACGTCCGTCACCGTCGTCAGGATGATGGAGGACGACTGCGCCGGATCCTGCTTCAGGGCCGTGAGCAGCATCGGGATGGCCGCCCCGGAGAGGCCCGCCAGCGTCATGGAGATCACCATCGAGGCGCCGATCACGAGCGCCAGCCCCGGCGATCGGCTCCACGCGTAGACCGCGGCGGAGGTGGTGGCCGCCACGGCCAGGCCGTTGCCCGCGCCCGCCAGCACCTCCTTCGTCACCACGCGCAGCCACTGCCGCGTGCGCACCTCGCGCAGCGCCAGGCCGCGCATGGTCACCGCCAGCGCCTGGGCTCCCGTATTGCCCGACTGGCCCGCCACGACGGGCAGCAGCACCGCGAGCGCCGTCACCGTGGCGATGGTGTCCTCGAAAATGCCCACCACCGCTGCGGCCAGGAAGGCCGTCAGCAGGTTCACCTGGAGCCAGGGGAGCCGCTTGCGCACGGCGAAGAGCGGCGACGAGAGCGCCCGCTCCTCGCGGCTCGCACCCACCATGGTGACGGCGTCCCCGGTGGCGGCCTCCTGGGCCGCGCGCATCAGCTCGCTCTGGCGCAGCACGCCCACCAGGCGACCGTCGAAGTCCACCACCGCCAGGCTCCCGACGCCGCGGCTCTCGAAGGTCTCCACCACCTCGTCGCGCGGCGCGAGCGCCTGCACGCTCACCGGCGGACCCTGCACCAGGTGGGCGAGGATCTCGTCCGGCGGAGCCAGCACCGCGTCCGTGAGCGCCACCGATCCCACGAGGACGCCCTCGGGATCCACCAGGAAGACGTCCAGGATGCGGCGGTCGCGGAACCGGCGCAGGCGGCGCAACACGTCTCGCACCGCCGCCTCGGGGCGAAAGCTCGTGGCGCGCGAATCCATCAGGGCGCCGGCGGTCTCCGGCGGGTAGCTGGCCAGCACGCGCAGCTCCGCGGCCAGCGAGGGCTCGAGGCTCGCGAGCACGCGCTCGCGCTCGCTCTCGTCGAGGCGGGCCAGCAGCGCGGCGGCCCGATTCGGCGAGAGCGACGCCACCAGGTGACGCGCCGTTCGCGGCGAGAGCGCGGCCACGATTCGCGCCGCGCGATCGGGCGTGAGGCGACTCGCTGCATCTACCGCCACGTCGGCGGCGACGGCCTCCAGGAGCGCCGCCGACTCCGCGTCGTCGGCCATCTCCATCAGCTCGGCGGCCTCGTCCGCGTGCTCCGCCAGCAGGACCCGCGCCAGCTCGCTGTCGGTCCGCACGGCCCCGGACGTCTTCCTTCGTTGCGCCACGGCCGTCACCTCCCCTCGCCGCGCGGGCCGCCGGCAAACGCGTCGAGAACGCCGGCCGCGCCCGCTGCAAAGAGCTCCCCCAGCGCCCCGGCCGTGTCGCGGTCCGCGCCGCGCGGCCCGAGCAGCTCCTCCTCCAGTGCGCGGAGCGTGCGGTAGCGGATCGCACCCAGGTAGCCGCCGGCCTGGTCCACCACGGGCAGCGCGTGCACCTCCCGCCAGCCGGGATGCGAGAGCACGGCCACGCGGTCGGCGTCGGCGCGCAGGTGCTGGGGCCCCCGCACCATCAGCTCGGCGAGGCGCGCGGACGGCGGTGCCAGCAGCAGCTCGCGCAGGTTGAGGACGCCCACCAGCCGCTGCTCGCGGTCGACCACGTAGAGGTTGTAGCGGGCGTGTCGCGCCGCTTCGCGCACCCGCTCCACCGCTTCGCGCGCCGTCAGGTCTTCGGCGAGCGCCAGGACGTCCGGGTCCATGAGCGCGCCGGCGGTCTTCTCCGCGAAGCCGAGCAGCGTGCGGAGGGAGCGCGCGCGCCCCGCGGAGAGCGACGCGAGCAGCCCTTCGGCCGCCTCGGAGCCCAGGCGCCGCACCAGCCGCGCGGCCACGTCGAGGTCCAGCGCGTCCACCAGCGCCGACGCGCGCTCCGGGCGCAGGGTTGCGAGCACGGCCGCCGCCGCCGCCGGCACCATGCGCGCCAGTACGCCCGCGGCGGCCCTCGCCTCGCAGCCGGCCAGCGCCGTCGCCGCCGGCGCCGGGTCCAGGGCTTCGAGCACGGCGGCGGCCCGCCCCGGGTGCCTCGCGATGAGCCGTGCGGCCATGGCGGCGGCGAGCGAGCCGTTTCGGTTGGGCTCGCTTCGGGCGTTCGGTTCGTCCACGTCTCCCCCAGACCGGCGACGGCCGACCGCGGCGGCGCGGCGGCGCGGCTTACGCCATGCTCGATGATACGCAAACGCCCCGCTGCGGTCTGCACCGCGTGGAGCCAGAGCGCCCGGCCGTCGCATGCCGCGGGCGCAGGAGGGTCCCATGAACCAGCTCTTCGACCTCGCCGCCTGGCGGGAGATCTTCGTGCGGGCGCTCTCCGAGCTCGGCTCGAGCCTCGCGGGCTTCCTTCCGAACCTGGTGGGGGCGCTCTTCCTGCTCGGCCTCGGCTGGCTGGTGGCGCGCTTCCTCCAGGTGGCCGCCCGGCGCGGCCTGCGCACGCTGGGGCTCGACCGGGCTTCGGCGCGCCTGCACTTCGCGGACGTGCTCGAGCGCGCCGACGTCCGGCTCACGCTCTCGGAGATCATCGGGGTGCTGCTCTTCTGGCTGGTGATGCTGACCTTCCTGCTCTCGGCGGTGGAGACCCTGGGCCTGTCCGTGGTCACGGCCACCCTCGACCGCCTGGTCGCCTACATCCCCAACCTGATCGGCGCGGGGCTGCTGGCCGTGCTGGGGCTCCTGTTCGCGCGCTTCGCCGGCAGCGTGGTGGGCTCCACCGCTTCGGCCGCCGGACTGGCCGGCGCGTCGCGGCTGGGCTTCTTCGCCCAGGCGGGCGTGGTGGTGCTGGTGGTGGCGCTGGCCGCCGAGCAGGTGGGCGTCGCGGTGGACGTTCTGGTGGGCCCGCTGACCGCGCTGCTGGGCGCCGCGGGGCTGGCGGCCGGCCTCGCCTTCGCCCTGGGCGCGCATCCCATCGTGACGCACATCCTGGCGGGCCACTTCCTCAAGCAGTCGCTGCCGCGCCAGGGCTGGGTGGAGGTGAACGGCGAGCGCGGCATGGTCGAGCGGGTGGGCGCCACCGAGACGCTCCTGCGGGACGGCGAGCGCTCGTGGAGCGTGCCGAACGCGCAGCTCCTCGACCGCGTGGTGGTCCGCTAGCTCCCCACCCGCGGCCTGGCGGTCGCGGGCGTCCCGTCAGCCCCCGTCGCGGGGGGAGAGGCGCAGGATGTCCGGCGTGCGCAGGCGGAAGAGGTGGATCGCGCGCTCCTGCCACCCGTACTTCTCGCGGGTGGCGCGGTCCACCTGCTCCACGATCGCGTCGCCCGGCACCGCCTCGGCGCGGGCCTCGTACTCGCGCCCCTCGATGCGCAGCCCGAGCTGCGGGTCGCGGCGCAGGTTCTCGAGCCAGCGCGAGCCCGAGGTGCGCAGGTGGGGCACGCCCTCCACGAGCACGAACCAGACCGATGTCTCGCGCAGCGCACCGTCGGGATCGCGCGTCAGGACCTCGATCACCGGGACGGCCGCGAGCTCCTCCCAGTCCGGGTACTCGGCGCCCGCGCGGGACGGCGCGGCGAGCGCCAGCGCCGCGGCCGCGAGGACGAGCCGGCGAGCTACCATCGCGGCGCATCCTACCACGAGAGGAGAGCGGGCGTGCTGATCCTGCATCACCTCCCTCCGCTCCACTGGGCCCTGGCCGGCGGCGCCATCGGCGCGATTGCGCTGCTGCTCCTCTGGGTGACGAACCAGAGGCTCGGGATCTCCACCGGCTTCGAGAACCTGTGCTCCCTGGTGGTGCGGGCTCCCTACCTGCGGCGCAGCGAGATCACGGGCTCCCACGCCTGGCGGCTGCCGTTCCTCGCGGGCCTGGTCCTGGGGGGAGCGCTCTCGGCGGCCACGAGCGGCGGCTGGGCGCCCTTCTGGGACCTGGGCAGGTTCGACCGGGAGATCGGCCTTGGCCCCGCCGGCAAGCTCGCCTGGATGTTCGCGGGCGGCTGCCTCATCGGCTTCGGCACGCGTCTCGCGGGGGGCTGCACCAGCGGCCACGGCATCTTCGGCCTCTCGAACCTCGAGCGCGCGAGCCTCGAGGCGACACTCGCCTTCCTGGCCGCCGGGATCGTCACCACGAATCTCCTCTACCGCGTGTGGGTGCCCTGACGTGGGGGGCTGGGTCTACGCGCTCTTTGGAACGGCCTTCGGCTGGGTGCTGAGCCGGAGCGGCGCCGCGGACTACGACTTCATCCAGGGCATGTTCCTGCTGGAGAGCTTCCAGCTCTACGGGATCATCGGCACGGCGGTCGCGGTGACGGCGCCCGGGCTCTGGTGGCTGCGGCGCGTGGGACACACCGCGCGCGGCGAGCCGCTGCGCGTGACGCCCAAGCCGCGCCACCCGGGCAACGCGATCGGGGGCCTCCTCTTTGGCGTGGGCTGGTCCATCACCGGGATGTGCCCGGGGCCCATCCTGGTCAACGTCGGCGAGGGCAAGCTCTACGCGCTCGCCGCCCTGGCCGGGGCGCTGGTGGGCGCCGCGGTCTTCGGCCTGCTCTACGAGCGCCTCGCGGGCCCCCTGCACCTCCCCGCCCTCGAGCTCGGGACCGGCGACGGCTAGCGGCCACCCGCGGTCGCGGCGGACGGCTCAGATGCCCTCGCCCCCTTCGTAGGGGAGCTCCGGGCCGGAGCCGGCAGCGGGGGCGCGGGAGGCGCGGCCGGCGGCGACGCCGACGCCGAGCATCACGAGCGCGAAGAAGAGCTGCGGGGCCGTGCGCGGCAGCGCCGCCGCGCTCGTGCGCACCACGAGGCTCGCCTCGCGCACCAGGATGACGCCCGCCATCGCCAGGACGAAGCCCGCGAAGGCGCGGCGCACCGAGCCGGGCGCGACCAGGCGGGTGAGGCGAGAGCCCAGGAAGGAGCCGGCGACGGCGCTGCCCGCGATGGCGGCGACGAGGCGGTAGTCGACGGAGACGTGCGCCGCGTAGCCCGCGAAGCCCGCCAGGCTGTTCAGCACGATGGCGAAGAGCGAGGTGCCGATGGCCGCGGCCATGGGGAGTCCCGCCCAGAGCACCAGCGCCGGGACGATCAGGAAGCCCCCGCCGGCGCCCACCAGCCCCGTGAAGGCGCCCACCGCGAGGCCCTGGAGCAGGAGCTTCCCGAGCGCGGCCCGGCTCGCCGCGCCCTGCTCGGGGGCGCGCCGCCCGCGCCACATGGCGAGGGCCGTGAGGAGCATCATGGCGGCGAAGAGCAGCAGCAGGACGCCCCCGTCGAGGAGCTCCGCCGCGCGCCCGCCCGCGTAGGCCCCGGCCATCCCCGCGGCGCCGAAGACGAGACCCGTCCGGGCGCGCACGTTCCCCACCCGCCAGTGCTGGAGGGCGGCCGCGAGGCTCGCGATCGCCACGATGAGGAGCGAGGTCGCGATCGCCGGCTTGGGCTCGAGCGCGAAGACGTAGACGAGGAGCGGCACGGTGAGGATCGAGCCCCCGCCCCCGAAGAAGCCCAGCGTCACGCCGATCAGGACGGCGAGGAGGAGCCCGATCGGGCTCATGGAGGACTCACGGCGAGCGGACCATCGCGGGCGCCTCGCGAGCTGCGATCCGGCCGCAAGCTACCATGCGCGGGAGCCGCGCGGAGGCATCGGCACGGCGATGCGAAAGGCACTGCTCGCGGCGGCCCTGCTCCTGGGCGCGGCGTTGGCCCTGGCCGGCGGGCTCCGCGCCGGCGACGCGGCGCCCGCGCCGGACCATCCCTATTTCGCGGACCGCCAGCGCGGGGCCCCGCGCCCCTCCGTGATCGCCCACCGCGGCGGGATGGGGCGCTGGCCCGAGAACACCCTCACCGCCTTCCGGGAGGCGCTGGCGGTCGGCGCCGACGCGCTCGATCTCGACGTGCGCGCGAGCGCCGACGGCGCCCTCGTGGTCTTCCACGATGCCGAGCTGGGCCGCACCACCGATGGCAGCGGCCCCCTGGCGGCGCGCTCGCTCCCGGAGCTTCAGTCCTTGGACGCGGGCTTCGGCTGGTCGGGCGACGGCGGCGCCAGCCATCCCTTTCGCGGGCGCGGGATCCGGATCCCCACGCTGGAGGAGGTGTTCCGCGCGCTCCCCGAGGCGCGCCTGGGAATCGAGATCAAGCCCCGCGACCCGGCGCTCGCGGAGAAGCTCTGCCGCGCCATCCGCGCCGCGCACAGGCAGGAGCGGGTCCTCGTGGCCTCCTTCGTCGCGCAGGCGACGCGCGCCTTCCGCGCCGCCTGCCCCGAGGTGGCCACCGGGGCCGTCTTCTCCGAGGCGCTGCGCTTCACCCTGCTCACCCGCCTGGGCCTCGCGGCGCCGCCGCCACCCGACGCCCAGGCCCTCCTCGTCCCGATCCGATTCGGGTTCCTCCGCGTGCCCGGCGCCAGCTTCGCCCGCGCCGCCCACCGGCGGAACCTCCGCGTGCAGGCCTGGCTGGCGAACGAGCGCCCGGAGATGGAGGCGCTCCTCGAGGCCGGCGTCGACGGCATCATCACCGACTACCCCGACCGGCTCCTCGCCCTCCTGCGCGAGCGGGGGATGCGCTGAGCCTCAGCCACCGACCTCCGGGACCGAGAGCGCACGACAGATCTTCCGGGCGAGACGGTTGGGAATCTCTGCGTGGCGAGGCACTGCCTCAACGTGGCCGGTAACCGGGTTGCACCAAAGCGATTGGGAGCGCCCTTTCCCGCTTGAGATAGCACCCGTTCCGCCTGAGGTGCCGTAAGAAGGCACCTCGGTTCATTCGACGGTAACCGTCTCACGCTCGGCATCCGGGGGAACGCCCCGAAGAGCGTCTTCACGGCGGTCTTCGAGCATCAGAGAGATCGCGTCAGCAAGGCTCTTCCGGGCCTCCTCCTTCGTGCGGCCCTGCCCGTTGGCACCGGGTACCTCGGGGCAGTACGCGATGTACCAGTCGCCATCCCGCTCGATGATCGCCGTGAATTCGTTGCGCATCCCCGCCAAGATACTGCTCGTTGACACCGCTGCCCAATCCGGGCGGCAGATTGGCGGCAGGTCGATAGAATCCGCCGCCGTGACCGAGGCAGTGGCGCGCGCAGCGGTGCGACCCGCGTGGTGGCGGCGCGAGATCTTGTGGCTGCTCCTCGCCCTCGCCGTGGGGGCGGGCTTCCGGATCGCGCGGAGCGGCTTCGAGAACCCGACCTTCGACGAGCTCTGGCACCTGGAGCTCTCGACCGGCCGCGGCTCCCTCCACGCGAGCCTGCCGGAGGACGTGCTGATCCCGGCCGCGCCGGCGGCGACATCCCTGGCGGGGGCTCCTGCCTGGCCCGCCGTCTGGCCCATGCGCGGCGCGGTGCACCCGCCGCTCTACTTCCTCGTGCTGCGCGCCTGGCGGGAGACCGTGGGATCCGGCGAGGCGGCGGCGCGGGCGCTCTCGATCCTGGGCTCCCTGGCCGCGATCGCGCTCCTCTTTCGCGCGGTGCACTTGACGAGCGGGCCCCCAGCGGCCGCCTGGGCGGCGCTCCTCTTCGCGGTCTCGCCCACCCAGGTCTGGATCGGCCAGCAGGTGAGGGGCTACGCGCTCCTCCAGGCAGTCGGCATGGCGGCGGTGCTGGCGCTGGTGCGCCTCGAGCGGCGGCCGCGCGCCGGCGCCTTCGCCGCCCTCGGGCTCGGCGTCCTCGCGCTGATGCTGACCCACTACTTCGCGATCGGCGGCGCGCTCGCGATCGGGATCTACGCGCTCGTGCGCCTGCGCGGGCGCGCGCGCGCGGGCGCCGTGGCCGCCCTGGCCCTGGCGGCCCTGGTCTACGCGGTCGTCTGGGGGCCCTTCCTCTGGGCGCAGCGCGAATACGCCTTCGAGGCCGACGCCTGGCTGCTCGAGCGCTCGCCCGAGCACGTCTGGCTGACCTTCCGGCGCCTCGCGGCCTGGCCGGGGCGGCTCGCGGCGAGCTACCGGCTGGACACGCCCTGGCCCTACCTCTCGGCGGCGCTCCTCGTGGTGCCGCCCTTCCTGCTGCGGCGCCGGCCGGGTCTCCTGCTCTGGTGGCTCCAGGTCGCCGGCGTCCTGGGCTTCCTGGCGGCGCTCGACCTGCTGCGCGGCACGGGCCACCTCCGCTTCGCCCGCTACTCGGCGCTGGCCGCGCCCGCGGCCTTCGCGCTCTTCACCGCGTCGCTCTCAGCCCTCCCCTCCTGGCTCCGCCACGGCGCTCCCGCGCTGGTCCTGCTCCTCGCGCTCGCCTTCTCGCGCTCCATGTACGCGGTCGAGGAGCCCGGCTGGCCCCGGCTCGGGCGGATCCTCGACGAGCGCGCGAGGCCCGGCGAGGCCCTGCTCTTCTACCGCGGCCAGGCCCCGGAGTGGTACGCCGACACCTGGTACCTGGGCGCCTCGCACTACGCGCGCGGCTTCCCGCGGCCCATCGTCCGCCTCTCCCGCGCGGCCACGCCGGCGCTCCTGCAAGAGCTCCCCGGCCGCACCGCCTGGCTCCTCGCGGGCCCCCTCGGCCCCGGCGACGCCTCCCGGGTGCTGCCCGGAGCCAGCGTCCTCGAGCAGCACGACGTCCCCGGCCTCGTGAGCTGCATCCGCCTCCGGCTCCCCGCCCGCAAGAGCCCGCCATAGCCCGCCGCGCACGGACGCCGCGGGCGGCGCTGCCAAGCCGCCCCGCGCCCCGTTGCCGCGCCCGCCGCCCTGCTGTAAGGTCCCGCTCCGCCTACCTTTTTCGCCTGCCGTGGCCCGGTAGCTCAGTTGGTAGAGCACTTGACTGAAAATCAAGGTGTCGCCAGTTCGATTCTGGCCTGGGCCACCATCCTGAACTCGGGAGCAGCCTCCGAAGGGCGTCTACGACCCGGCTCCAGGCGCTTCCCTCTTCGGGTCTGCATCGGACCCGTTCAAGCCATTGAAATTTCTAGCCTTTGTCTGCGGAATCGCGTTCCTCCCCGGCGTTCCCGGGGGATAGGTCAAGCCGGGGCCGCACCTTGACGATTACGCCAGTTGGCGCGATAATTACGCCATCGGGCGTAGCCAGGCGAGGAGGCTCCCGTGGGCGATCCGAACGCGCGCGAAGTCGAGGGCGTCGTGACCGTCCTCGGGGGCCCGAAGGTCCTGGGTCGCGGTGTGCGCTCGCCGCAGGACCTGGCCGAGGGGGTGCGGAAGGGGCTCCCCTTCGCCGCCCTCTCCAGCGTCATGGAGGAGTACGGGATCTCCCGCGGCGTCCTCTGCGACATCCTTCACCTCTCGCCCAGGAACTTCCTGCGACGGAAGGAGCAGGAGCGCCTGTCCCCGGACGAATCCGACCGGCTCTACCGGCTGGCTCGTGTGCTCGCTCACGCGAACCGCGTGTTCGAGCGCCCGGACGAGTCGGCGGATTGGATCCAGACGCCCAATGCGGCCCTGGGCAAGCAGCAGCCCCTGACGCTTCTCGATACGGACATCGGCGTCCAGCAGGTCGACCAGGTTCTCGGCAGGATCGAGCACGGCATCATCGGCTGATGCGCATCTGGCGCATCTGCAAGGCCGAGAACGCCGGGGCGGCCTTCACGGGCGAAGGAGCGATCCTCTACGCCGGCCGCTGGCACCACCCGGGAATCCCGGTCGTCTACTGCTCGGAGAGCCGGGCGCTCGCGGCCTTGGAGCAGCTGGTCCACCTTCATCGAAACCGCCTTCCCCCGAACTTTGTCTGCTTCGGAGTGGAGATCCCGGACCAGCTCGCCATCCGCGAGGTGCCGATGGAGGACCTGCCGGCCGAGTGGCGTCGCCAACCAGGACCGCCGGAGCTGCGGGACATCGGCACCCGTTGGGCCCGATCGAGCGAGACCGTCGTACTCAAGGTTCCGTCGGCGGTCGTGCCGGGAGAGCACAACTTCCTGCTGAACCCGCGCCATCCGGACTTCGGCCGGCTCGCGATTCTAGAGGCCGAGCCCTTCGAGTTCGACGAACGCCTCGTCGAGCCCGGCCCCGTAATGGCGCTCTAACGTTTCAACGTTCGAGCGCCATTCTCACGGCATGAGAGCAGGATCGAAGCGGGCAACCGTGTACTTCGAACCCGAACTTCATCGCGCGCTCCGCCTGAAGGCAGCGGATACGGATCGCTCGATCTCGGAGCTCGTGAACGAGGCCGAGGTCTTCAAGCTGGACCATCGCAAGGGCGTCGATCGCTGAACCCCCCAACCCGATCCTGCGCTGGCCGCGCTCAGGTGCGGCCCACCGCCGTCCGATCCCTTCTCGAGCGACTTCAGGGGAGGGACGCAATGCGGATCGTGCGACATCGGCTGAAGCGGGACGACGGCTCGGACGTCCCGTACCGGCGCAGCCCGAACCAGAGCGCGGGCATCGAGCCCGAGCTCCTCGTCCTCCACTACACGGCGGGGGCGAGCGCCGAGAGCTCCATCGCCTGGCTCACCGACCCGCGGGCGCAGGCGTCGGCCCACGTCCTGGTGGCCCGCGACGGCAGCGTCACGCAGCTCGTGCCCTTCGATCGGCGCGCCTGGCACGCCGGCCAGAGCCGCTGGGAGGACCGGACGAACCTGAACCGCTGGTCCTTCGGGATCGAGCTCGACAACGGCGGTGCGCTCCAGCGCCGAGGCGATGGCTGGACCACTCCCTGGGGAGCGCCCGTGGACGCCGCGCGCGTCGTCGAGGCGGCCCACCCGCACGGCGGGCCGGTGCGCGGCTGGGAAGCCTTCCCGCCCCAGCAGCTCCTCGCCGCCGCCGAGGTGGCGACGCTCCTGGTCCGCCACTACGGCCTGCGCGACGTGGTCGGCCACGACGAGATCGCGCCCGGCCGCAAGAGCGACCCCGGCCCGGCCTTCCCCATGCAGAGCTTCCGCTCCCGCGCTCTCGGTCGCCGGGACCCCGACGCCGGCGCCGAGCGCGCACAGACGACCACCGCGCTCCATATCCGCACGGGGCCCGGCACGCATTTCGAGAAGCTCCCGGCGAGCCCGCTGCCGGCCGGGACCAAGCTCGAGCTGCTCGGCCGCGACGGCGACTGGCACCAGGTCCTCGTGCTGGATCTCGTGGCCGGCGACATGGACGTGGAGGGCTGGGTCCACGGCCGCTACCTGAGCCCCATCGCCCCGTAGCGGAGCTTCCGGTCGGACCCGGACCCCGCCCTGGCCCTCGGTGGGGGCTCGCTCGCCGCCGGATCACGGCCGGCGCGCGGCCCGCCGCCCCCTGCCCGAGAGAACCGCGCCGCCCAGGAGGAGGCTCGCGCCCAGGAGCGCCCCGCCGAGCACGGAAAGCGCCGGCACGAATCCGCCCTGCAGCCGGCCGCGCAGGTGGAACTGCACGTTCCCGACGCTCATGCTGCTCGGGGGCGCCACCTGCTGGACGAAGGGAACCGCCGTGAAGCCCGTGCCGTGGAAGGTCCAGGTGCCGAGGTCGTAGAAGGGCGACGCGAACAGCGGATCCGTGGTGGCCAGGCTCTGCCCGCCGGCGTAGGCGCAGATGTACGAGGGGCTCGAGTGACACCAGAAGCCGCCGGTCACGGTCCAGCCGGTGACGAGCCCCCAGGCGATGGTCGTGCCCGTGCTGCCGGTGCCGGTGAACGCGAGCCCCCGCCGAGGCCCCTGCTCGGAGTGGATGCCGAGGAAGATGAAGCCGCCGGTGAGACCCGGGACCGCGACGGTGGTGTCCTTCTCCGTGAGCAGAATGATCCGCTTCAGCACCGGGAATCCGCCGTCGTCGTCGTCGACGATCGCGACGCTCGTGGGGGTCGACCCGTCCTTCTTCGGCGGCTCCTTGTCCGGCGAAGGCGACGCCGTGTTGAACTCGGCGATCGTGGCCCAGTGCACCCCGTAGTGCCGCAACACCGCCGCGGCCGGCTGGGCGGCAGCGAGCGCCGCGACAAGGCTCAGGACGAAGGACGTAGCGGGGGGAGGGGGCCCGGTGCGCGTTCGTAGAGCATGGCCGGGCATCTTCACGCCACCGTGCCTCGGTACTGACAGGGGTCGAGCCTACAGGTCCCGTCCAGCGCGCCCTTGAGAAGAAACAAGTGCGGCATCGGAGTCGCGGACCCGTTGGAGCCGTTCGCGATGCTCTGTCTTGTTGTAATGCGCACCGCGAAGCTCGGCAGCGCATGTCGAGGTAGTCGGAGGCCGTCGCCTCGACTTCTTCCCGAGACCATGCGCCAGACAGTGCTCTTCTCCGCTCACCGCGACGGAACGCCCAGCTAGCTTGGCACTCTGGAGCTCCGCCGAGGCCAGCCTACCACGCTGCGCGGTAGGATCGCACGGCGCAGCCCACGGCGTGGCGGGCGCAGGCTCTATGCTCCCCCTCCCCCGCCTTTGGGGGCTCGCGGGGTGGCGGTGGCGAAGGCGGCGGCCGGGGGGTCCGGCGCTCACGGGCGGCGAGCTCCGGGTGGCCGATCGCGACGAGGGCTGGCGTGAGGGCGATCTGCTGGGCGAGCTTCCAGCTCGTGCCCCATGGCGCGCTGTGCCGGCTGCGAGGCGCGGCGGCGGGAGGAGCAAACGTGGGAACGGACGCGGTGCGGCGGGTCGTGACGGGCAGCGACGCGAGCGGGAGGTCCTTCTTCGCGAGCGATGGGCCCGCGCCCGCCCGGGGGCCCTACGTCTCCGACGTGTGGGGCTCGGAATCGGTCGTCCAGCTGCCGAGCGACGGGCGCTCCCCGGGCGTCGCGGCCACGTTCCCGAGCGCCGGCGGGTTCCGCTTCAGCGTGGTCCGGTTCGCCGCCGGCCGCGACGTGGCGCTCCATCGCAGCGACACGATCGACTACGGCGTGGTGCTCTCGGGGGAGATCTGGCTCGAGGTCGATGGGGGCTCGGAGACCCTGCTCCGGCCCGGTGACACGGTCGTGCAGTGCGGCGCGCGCCACGGCTGGCACAACCGCTCGGCGGAGCCCTGCGCAATGGCCTTCGCCCTGGTGGGCGCGGCGCCCGAGGCCTGAGCCCGCTCAGCGCACCGGAACCCGCCGAGGCGACCGGGTGGGCTCCGGGCGGCGCCGCGGCGAGGCGATGGCAAGACCTATGAGGCCCAGGAGGGCCAGAGCGAGCGTGGCCGGCTCGGGCACGAGCGTGCCCACGGTCTCGGAGGTCGCGCCCTGAACCAGGGACGTCCCCTGGATGTGGGCGGCGAAGAAGACCTGGAGGTTCTGCGAGGTGCTCGACGAGATCAGGAGGTCGGCGATCGAGAGGGCCTGATTGGCGGAGAGGGAGAAGGTCGCCATCTGGAGGACGCCGTTTCCCGGGTTCCCGGCGCCGTTGCCGAAATTCACGCCGAAGTCGAAGGAGGAACCGGCGCCGCCGGCCACGGAGGGCGAGCTCGAGAACGTGTAGGGCGAGTTGACCGAGTCCGTGGAGGAGATCATGAGGCCCGTGAAGCCGTCCCCCAGGTTGAAGTAGAACTCGTGGAGGTCGGCGCCACTTCCCAGGGCGGGGGCCAGGCTGATCTGGAACTGGAGATCTCCGCCCGACGCGGTCACCGAGACAGTGCCGAAGCTCCCGAGGAGCCCGGCGTCGAACTCGACGCCCAGGGGGAAGCTCACGGCCTCCGCCCCCCGGCTGCCCCCCAGACCGAGGCCGATCCCGAGAGCGAGTGTCAGAACCCGGAGCCAGCGCTCCCGAGCACGGGCCCCGCGCGCACTCTGCCGCATCGACACCTCCCCCGCGCTTTCCGACCGCGGGCGGCCGGAGGCCTCGAAGGGGAAGTAGGTGCTTCGGGCTCGACGTGGCGGGAAGATCCGCTGGGGGCCAGCGCCCCCCCCGGGAGCGCGCTGGCGCCGCACTGCGCTGCGCGGACCCTCCGCTCCTCCCTGCCCTATCCTCGCCTCGGGCCTACGGCCCGGGGCGGCCCTCAGCGATGCGGCTGGAAAGCTCGGAACTCCTGCTCTCGGCGACCGACGTTGGATCGCATCTGGCGTGCCGGCACCGGACGGAGCTCGACCGGCGGCTGGCGGAGGGGCGGATCGCAGCGCCCGCGCGGCGCGACCCGCTCGCGGAGGCGCTCGCGGAGCGGGGCCTGGCCCACGAGCGGGCCTATCTCGAGTTCCTGCGCGCCGAGCGCGGGCTCGAGGTGCTGGAGATCGGGGGCGAGGGCTCCCGGGAGGAGGCCCTCGAGCGGGCGCGCGCGGCGATGCGGGCCGGGGTGGCGGCGATCGCGCAGGCGCCGCTGGCGGACGGGCGCTGGCATGGGCGCGCGGACGTGCTCCTGCGCGTGGAGCGGCCGAGCGCTCTCGGGGGCTTTTCCTACGAGGTGGTGGACACGAAGCTCGCGAGCGAGACGCGCGGCGAGACGGTGCTCCAGCTCTGCCTCTACTCGGAGCTCGTGGGCCGCGTGCAGGGCAGCGTGCCGGACGCGATGTACGTGGTGGCACCCGGCGGCTACGCGGCGCCCGAGCGCTTCCGCACCTGCGACTTCCTGGCCTACTACCGGCTGGTCCGCGGCAAGCTCGAGGCCGCCGTCGCGGCGGCGGGAGACGGCGAGCCGCCCACCTACCCCGAGCCGGTCCCCCACTGCGACGTCTGCCGCTGGTGGCACGGCTGCAACCAGCGCCGCCGCGCCGACGACCACCTCTCCTTCGTGGCGGGGCTCTCGCGCCTCCAGCAGCGCGAGCTCCGGCGCTCTGGCGTCGGGACGCTCTCGGCGCTTGCCGCGGCGAAGCTCCCCCTCGAGCCGCGTCCGGCGCGCGGCGCGCCGGAGGGCTACGAGCGCGCGCACCACCAGGCGCGGCTCCAGCGCGCCTCGCGCGACGAGCCCGCGCCGCTCCACGAGCTCCTCCTGCCGGCGCTCCCCGACCGCGGGCTCGCGCGGCTCCCCGAGCCCTCGCCCGGCGACGTGTTCCTGGATCTGGAGGGCGACCCCTTCGTGGAGGGCGGCGGGCGCGAGTACCTCTTCGGCTGGGTCGCCAGCGGGGAGGGCGGCGCGCCGGAGTACCACCGGCTCTGGGCCCTCGATCCGGCCGCCGAGCGGCGGGCCTTCGAGGCCCTGATCGACGAGCTCCTGGCGCGCTGGGAGCGCGACCCCGGCCTCCACGTCTTCCACTTCGGGATCTACGAGCCCGGCGCGATGAAGCGCCTCATGGGGCGCTACGGCACGCGCGGCGAGGAGCTCGACCGGCTGCTGCGGGCCGAGCGCTTCGTCGATCTGCACGCCGTGGTGCGGCAGGGCCTGCGGGTGGGCGTCGAGCACTACTCGCTGAAGCACCTGGAGCCGCTCCACGGCTTCGAGCGCGCGCTCGAGCTGCGCACCGCCTCGGCCTGGCTGCACGGCGTGGAGCGCGCCCTCGAGCTGGGCGACCCGAGCTCGATCCTCCCCGAGGCGAGGGCCGCGGTCGAGTCCTACAACCGCGACGACTGCCTCTCGACGCTGGGGCTGCGCGACTGGCTCGAGCGCGTGCGCGGCGGCGCGCTGGAGCAGGGCGCGCTCCTGCCGCGGCCCGCGCCGAAGGAGGGCCTCCCGTCCGAGGAGGTCGGCGAGGCGGAGCGGCGGATCCAGGCGCTCTTCGAGCGCCTCACGCGCGACGTGCCCGCCGGCCCCGCGGCGCGCAGCGAGGCCGAGCGGGCGCGCTGGCTCCTCGCGCACCTGCTCGAGTTCCACCGGCGCGAGGACAAGGCCACCTGGTGGGAGTACTTCCGGCTGGCCGCCCTCTCGGCGGTGCAGCTCTTCGAGGAGAAGGCCGCCCTCGCGGGGCTCGAGCTGGTGGGAGAGGTGGGCGGAACCCCGGCCGCGCCGATCCACCGCTACCGTTTCCCCGCCCAGGATCACGACCTGCGCCGCGGACAGGCGCTCCGCGCCGAGGGCGGCAGCCGGCTCGGCGGCATCGAGGAGATCGATCTCGCCGGGCGCACCCTCGACGTGAAGAAGCGCCGCGACACGCGCGACCTGCACCCGCCCGCGGCCTTCGCCCACGACCACGTTCCGCCCGGCCCGCTCCCCGCCGCCCTCGAGGACTTCGCGGGCTGGGTGGCCGAGCACGGGGTGGACGCACCCGGCGCGCACCGCGCGGCCCGCGACCTGCTCCTGGGGCGGCCGCCGCGGCTCCCGCCCGGCACGCCGCTGCGGCGGGAGGGCGAGGAGCTCCTCGACTCGGCCCGGCGCCTCGCCGTGGCCCTCGACGGCGGCGTGCTGCCGGTGCAGGGCCCCCCGGGCTCGGGGAAGACCTTCCTGGGCGCGCGCATGATCTGCGCGCTGGTGCGCGCCGGGCGCAAGGTCGGGGTCACCGCCGTGAGCCACAAGGTGATCCGAAACCTCCTCGAGGAGACGCTGCGCGCGGCCCAGGAGGAGGGTGTCGATCTCCACTGCCTCCAGAAGGTCAGCGACGGCTCCGGAGAGCCGGCCGACGGGATCGAGGAGACCGGCGACAACGGGGAGCTCCTGGGCGCGCTCCAGGGCGGCGAGGCGCCGGTGGGCGCGGGAACCGTCTGGGTCTGGGCCCGGCCGGATTTCGAGGGCTCCGTCGACGTGCTCGTGGTGGACGAGGCGGGTCAGATGTCCCTCGCCAACGCGCTGGCCGCGGCGCGCTCGGCCCGGAGCGTGATCCTGCTCGGGGACCCGCAGCAGCTCGAGCAGCCGGTCCAGGGCGCCCACCCGGAGGGCGCCGACGTCTCCGCCCTGGAGCACCTGCTGGGCGGGCACGAGACCCTGCCCCCCGAGCGCGGGCTCTTCCTCGACGAGACCTGGCGCCTCCACCCTGCGATCTGCGCCTTCACGTCGGAGCTCTTCTACGAGTCGCGCCTGCTCGCGCGGGCCGGCTGCGAGGGACAGGCGCTCACGGGTCCCACGCCCTTCGCCGGCGCCGGGCTCTGGCTCCTCGCGGTCCCCCACGAGGGCAACCAGAGCAGCGCGCCCGAGGAGGTGGCGGCCGTGGCCACCGTCGTGGGAGCGCTGCTCCGCGCGGGCGTCGGCTGGATCGACCGGAAGGGCGAGCCGGCCCCGCTCACGCTCCAGGACATCCTGATCGTCGCCCCCTACAACGCCCAGGTGGCGGCCCTCAAGGCGCGCCTCCCCGGCGCCCGCATCGGCACCGTCGACCTCTTCCAGGGCCAGGAGGCGCCGGTCGTGATCTACTCCGCCACCACCTCCTCCGCCGAGGAGGCCCCGCGCGGGATGGACTTCCTCTACAGCCTGCACCGGCTCAACGTCGCCACCTCGCGGGCGCGCTGCGCCTGCATCCTGTTGGCGAGCCCGCGGCTCCTCGAGCCCGAGTGCCGCACGCCGCACCAGATGCGCCTCGCCAACGCCCTCTGCCGCTACGCCGAGCTCGCGCGCCGCGCCCCGGCCCTCTGATAAGGTGTCGGAGCCCGGGGCGCCGGCGGCCCGCGCGGGCAGCGATTCCCAGGAGGCCCTGCCCATGTCGGACGAGCTCGCGACTCTCGATGCCACGGCCCAGGCGGAGCTCGTGCGGCGCGGCGAGGCGAAGCCCCTGGAGCTCGTCGAGGCGGCCATCGCGCGGATCGAGCAGAGGGACCCGGAGCTCCACGCCGTGATCCACCCGCTCTTCGAGAAGGCCAGGGCCGCGGCGGCGGCGCCCGATCTCCCCGAGGGCCCCTTTCGCGGCGTGCCCATCCTCCTGAAGGACCTCCTCGCCACGTCGGCGGGCGATCCCTACCACGGGGGCATGCGCCTGCTCCAGGAGCTCGGCTGGACCTCGCAGCGCGACAGCCACCTGGTGGCGCGGCTGCGCGCGGCGGGCTTCGTGATCGCGGGCCGGACCAACGTGCCCGAGCTGGGCCTCCTGCCCGCGACGGAGCCCCTGAGCCACGGCCCCACGCGAAACCCGTGGAATCCGGGGCACTCGACGGGCGGCTCGAGCGGCGGCTCCGCCGCGGCGGTGGCGGCGGGCCTCGTGCCGCTGGCCCACGGAGGCGACGGCGGGGGCTCGATCCGGATCCCGGCCAGCGAGTGCGGCCTCGTGGGCCTCAAGCCCTCGCGCGGCCGCACCTCCCTGGGGCCGGCGGCGGGGGAGCTCTGGGGCGGGCTCGTCGTCGAGCACGTGCTCACGCGTTCGGTGCGGGACAGCGCGGCGGTGCTCGACGCCGTGGCGGGCCCCATGCCCGGCGATCCCTACTTCGCGCCGCCCCCGGCGCGCCCCTTCCGCGCCGAGGTGGGCGCGGATCCCGGCCGCCTGCGGATCGGGCTCCTCGCGCGCGCGCCGGACCCGCAGGTGACGACGCACCCCGACTGCGTCGCCGCCGCCCGCGAGGCGGGGCACCTGCTTGAGTCCCTCGGGCACGCCGTGGAGGAGTCGCACCCGGAGGCGCTCTTCGACCCCGCGCTCGCCGCGAGCAACGCGGCGATCACGCTGGCCTCCGTCGCCGCCGAGATCGCCGAGTGGAGCCGGGCCGTCGGGCGCGAGGTCGGGCCGGGCGACGTGGAGCCCATGACCTGGGCGCTGGTGGAGGCGGGTCGCGCCATCTCCGGGCCGCGCTACATCGAGGCCGTGGCGGGGCTCCACGCCACCACCCGGCGCGTGGCCGCCTGGTGGGCGGAGGGCGGCTTCGACCTGCTCCTCACGCCCACCCTGGCCGAGCCGCCGCCCCCCCTGGGCCGGCTCCGCTCGACGCCCGAGGAGCCCCTGGGGCCCGGCCTGCGCTCGCTCCCCTTCGCCACCTTCACCATGCGCTTCAACGGCACCGGCCAGCCGGCGATCTCGCTCCCCCTGCACTGGAACGCGGCGGGGCTTCCGGTCGGCGTGCAGCTCGTCGCGGCCTACGACCGCGAGGACCTGCTGCTGCGCGTGGCGGCGCAGCTCGAGGAGGCCCGGCCCTGGGCGGGTCGCCTCCCCCCGATCCACGCCTCGCGCCCCCTCCCGGTGCAGCGGCCGGCGCTCGGGCGAGCGCCGGCGCCGACTCAGCGCCGTGCCAGGAAGCGGCCCGGCCGCTCGGCCGTGAGCCGGCCCCCATCGAGCACGATCTTGCCGTTGACGACCACGTACGCGACCCCCTCGGAGTAGGCGAGCGGCGCCTCGTAGGTCGCGACGTCGCGGACCTTCTCGGCGTCGAAGACGGTGACGTCGGCCGCCAGGCCCGGCCGCAGGAGGCCGCGATCCCACAGGCCCATGCGGCGCGCGGGCAGCGAGGTCAGCTTCCGCACCGCCTCCTCCTGGGAGAAGAGCCCGAGCTCGCGGGCGTAGTGGCCGAGCAGGCGCGGCGCGCTCCCGAAGGCGCGGGGGTGGGCGCGCTCGGCCCCGAACGGGCCGTCCAGCGCCTGTCCGGGAGCGTCGCTGCCGATCGACACCCAGGGCTGCCGCAGCGCGAGCTGGACATCCTCCTCGCTCATCACGAAGCGCACGACGCCGAGCTTTCCCCTGGAGAGCACCAGAAGATCCAGGAGCGCGTCCTCCGGCGACCGGCCCAGCTCCTGCGCCACCGCCGAGAGCCGCCTTCCCAGGTAGGGCTCCACCGCCGCCGCCGGCGAGTAGAGGAGCAGGATTCCCTCGGGCGTCTCCTCGCCCAGCCCGCCGTGCCACAGCTCGGCCTTGATCCTCGCGCGCGCCTCCGGGTCGCCGAGCCGCTCGAGCATCGCCTCGGTGCCGCCGCTCTGGGCCCAGGCGGGGACGTTGTAGGCCAGGCCGTTCGCAGCCGCGGCGTAGGGGTACACGTTGGCGCTGACGTCGACGCCCTGTGCGCGCGCCTTAGCGATGCGCGCGACGACGTCCTTCATCCGGCCCCAGTTGTTCCGCCCCGAGACCTTGAGGTGCCAGATCTCCACGGGGATCCTCGCCTCGCGGCCGATGCGGATCGCCTCGTCGAGGGCTGCCATCTCGTCGTCGGCCTCGTCGCGGATGTGCGTCGCGTAGACGCCCCCGCGCCGGGCGGCCACCTTCGCCAGCGCGATCAGCTCCTCGGTCCTGGCCCAGGTGGCGGGCGGGTAGATGAGTGCGCTGCTCAGGCCGACGGCGCCCTGGGCGAGCGCCCGATCGGTGAGCGCCTCCATCTCCGCGAGCTGCTCCGCGGTCGGCTGCACGTCGCCGAAGCCCAGCACGACCTGGCGCACGCGGGTCGCCCCGACGAAGGAAGCGACGTTCAGCGTGCTCCCGCTCCTCTCGAAGCGCTTCGCGTAGCCCGCGAAGTCGGTCCAGTCGACCACCAGGTGAAAACGGTCGAGGAAGGGCTGCAAGTCGCGGACCACCGCCGCGTCGAGCGGCGCCAGCGTGCCGCCCTCGCCGGTGATCTCGGTGGTGAAGCCCTGCCGGACCTTCGACTCGATGCGGCTGTCGATGAGAAGCGCGACCTCGGACTGGCCCAGCATGTCGATGAAGCCGGGCGCGACCATCTTGCCGGCGACGTCGATCCTCCGGACGGCGGTGGCCTTCGAGAGGTCTCCGATGGCCCCGATGCGCGGGCCGCGGATGCCGACGTCGGCGCGGAACCAGGGAGCACCGGTTCCGTCGACGACGCGGCCGTTCGCCAGCACGACGTCGTAGTCTGCCGGCGCCGCGGGGAGCGGCGCCAGGAGCGCCGCCGCGAGCAGGGCGGTGCGTTGCAGGGGGCTGCGCGGCATGGAGTCCTCGCGAGCTCGGCGGTCCTCGCCCTCGGCGCTGCGGCTCCGGGCGATCAGCGCCTGGCGTAGACGCGCTTCAGGGCCGGGCGCTCGCCGCAGCGCTTGAGCCAGCCGTCCACGTCGGGCGCGTCCGCGAACCTGACCTTGCCGAGCGTGGGGGCCCAGCCGAGGACGCCGTGCACGTTGAGATCCGCCACCGTGAAGGCGTCGCCCAGCAGATAGGGCCGCCCGCGGAGCCCGCCCTCGAGAACGCCCACGGGCTTGCGCAGCGCCTGCTCGCCGGCCCTGGCCTCCTCCTCCCGGCGCTGCTCGGCGGGGAGGAAGGCGCGGTTCATGAGCACCCGCATCACGGGCGGCTCCACCTCCGTCATGGCCCAGAAGCTCCACTGGATCGCGCGGGACTGGTCGTCGGGGCTCGCGGGCCAGAAACCCCTGCCGTACTTGCGCGCGAGGTGGAGGTTGATGGCGAGCGACTCGAAGAGCACGAGGCCATCGTCCTCCAGGGCGGGGATGCGGCCGTTCGGGTTGATCTTCAGGAAGTCGGGCTTCTGGGCGTCTCCCAGGAAGCTCACCGGCACGTGTTCGTAGGGCACGCCGAGCTCCTCGAGCATCCAGAGGCAGCGGGACGCCCGAGACTGCGGAATCCCGTAGAGCTTGATCATGAACCCTCCCAGAGATCGGGGCGATCCAGGGTATCATGGCTCCCCACGCCGCCGGGAGGAAGCCATGTCCGCTCCGAGCAAAGGCGGGCCGACCCGCTCCACCGAGGCCGGCCTGCGCCGGGTCAAGCCCTTCCTCAAGGCCATGTCCCGCGCCAACACCTGGCTCTTCCGGGCCACGAAGGGCCGGCTCGGGAGCCGCTTCCCGGGCGGGGCGCCGGTGGGCCTCCTCACCACGACGGGCCGCCGCAGCGGGGAGCCCCGCACCGCGCCCCTCATCTACCTGGCCGACGGCGAACGCATCGTGGTGGTGGCCTCCCAGGGCGGCTATCCGCGCCACCCCGTCTGGTACCAGAACCTCGTGGAGCGGCCCGAGGTCGAGTTCGAGACGCCGGAGCGCCGGCGCCGCTACCGGGCGCGCACCGCGAGCGCCGCAGAGAGGGGCGCGTACTGGCCGCGGCTGTGCGCGATCTACCGCGCCTACGACGACTACCAGAAGAAGACGGACCGCGAGATCCCGGTGGTGGTGCTCGAGCCCGCGTAGCGCCGGGCCCGAGGCGCACTCAGACCGTGATCCGCCTGCCGTCGAAGCGCGTGAGGCTCATGGCACCGCCCTCGTTGTAGGTGATCCTCTGCTCCTCGAGGATGCCGATGGCGATGGCCTCCCCGAGCCGCAGCGATTCCGAGTAGTCGGTGCGCCAGTGGACTCCTGCGAAGTTGCGGGCCAGGGCGATGTTCCCCGCCACCTTGTCGAGCTCGCCGCCGACCGTGAGCGCGCCGGCGCCGGGTCCGGTGTAGGCCACGAGACGCGTGCCATCCCCGCTCGGGACGATCGGGTCCGGCAGGACGAAGGACTCGTCGAACCAGGCCTTGAGGATCGTCACGCAGGCCCCGGCGACGGTCGCGTGCCCGGCGCCGTAGGCCGGGTGCATCGGGGAGCCCTCCGGGAAGGCCTGCGGAAGCAGGTGGCTCCCGGTGCGGCTCGCCACCTCGTCGAGGACCGGCGAGTCGAGGATCTCGGGGTCGATCGGGTACAGCGCGACGCCGGCCACGTGGTTGTGGATGCGCCCGCCGAACTCTTCCGGCCGCAGCCGCCGGTGGACGTACCACTTCTGGAACCACACGGCCTTGAGCGCCCGCGTCGCCACCTCGGTCACGAGGCTCAGGATGTGGGGGCCGCCGAAGGTCCCGAAGCCGTCGGTCGTGGCGAGCGAGGCGTAGGGATTGCCGGCATCGAAGGGCGCTCCCAGGCCGAGGAGGATCAGACACGCGTTCAGGTAGGCCTGGTAGAGGGCGTCGATCTGCACGTAGGCCGCGAGATCGCGCCCGTTCCTCAGGATGCGCAGCGTGGCGTCGTAGACCACGGGCTCGCGCGGCGCCTCCCCGCGCTGGATCCGAAGCCAGGAATCGTACTCGGTCAGGTGGTCCGCCGCCGGCAGGAAGGTCTGCTGGCGCTGGCTGATCCCGAGCGTTCCGTAGGGGATGTCGCGGAGCAGGAACTGCGACACGTAGGGGCCGGCGACGTCGCCGGCCGTGAAGCCACGGAAGAGCGTGGCGGGGGTCACGGCGCCCCCTTCCTTGGGACCTCGGAAGTCGGAGAAGCGCGAGAGATCGGCGCAGGCCGCCGCGATCAGGGAATCGGCTTCGTAGTCGGCGAAGGAGACGTCGCGGGCCAGTGCCATCCAGTAGAGCTCGGCCATCTCGCCCGAATTCTCCGGCCCGTCGATGCGAGGCGCCGGCGGCATCGCCAGGTGGTGCGAGTCCGGCCCCTCGAGGTCGAAGGCGAGCCCGGCCTGGGGGTTGCGCAGCGGGCGCTCGCCGCCGAGCGGGATCGCCTCGAAGTCCCTCCTCTCGCCCGTCCGGAGGGCACGCAGGAGCGCGCCATAGGCGCGCCGATCGACCTCGCCGAACTCGTCGTGGGGGAGGCCCTTGGCGAAGTTGGCGACGAAGGGGTAGTCGCGCTCCTCCCCGTTCGGGGTCTGCGCGGGCAGGCGCCGCTCGAAGGCGATCCGCGCCGCGCGCACGCGGGTCTCGAAGGCCTCCCGCCGCCGATCCTGCGCGGCGTGGTGCGGGGGATCCCGGCGCAGCGCGGCTGCCCCGGGCTGAGCTCCGGCCGGGCCGGCTGCGCCCGTCGCAGCCAGCGCCGCGCCCGCCCCGACGGTGCCGAGGAAGGTGCGGCGTGTGACCTGGGGCTCGTCGCTCACAGGGGGGGCCCTCCCGGATCGCTCTCAGAACTGCCCCGCCCTGTCAGGATCGGGCAGACGAGAGGATGGGGCCGTGATCCCCCTCACTCCCCCCCTTCGCCCGATTCGATCACGAATTCGACGCTCTCGACGCGCAGCCCGGCCGCTCCGGGGCCGACCCACGCCTCGGCGCGGTAGCGCCCGGGCGCGATCGGCGCGCCGTCGGGGCGGCGCGGGTTCCAGCCCTCCCGGAAGCTCCGCTCCTCGCCCGGCGCGAGCGAGAGCTCGCTCAGCATCTGCGCGAACATCCGGCCGCCGGACCAGCGCCAGACCTCGCGTCCGTCCAGCGTCGAGACCGCGAAGTCGTGGGTCTGGGCGCTGGGGAGCGCCACGCTCTGCGGGGCGCCGCTCGGGTTTCGCAGCGTGAGCACCAGCGCGAGCGCCTCGCCGGGCGCGAAGGCCCGGGCCACCCGCCCGTCCTCCCGCTGGAGGACCAGGCGGGCCTCCAGCGGGGTCCGCCCGGCAAAGGTCGTCCATTCCTCCGAGCAGCCCGCGTCCGGCGCGGCGAAGAGCAGCAAGAGCAGCGGGAGCGCGACGCCGGAGCGGGCCGCCCGGAAGCTCACTGCCGCTTGGCCGGCAGGGCCATCTGCGGCCGGTCTTCCCGGGCGTAGAGGAGCCGGTTCGGCGAGCCCACCCCGATCGACGCGAGCTTGTCGCGGGTCGCGTGATCGATCACGCAGCGCTCGATCTGGGCCGGCGTGGCGCCCGGCTGGCGCTCCAGGCACAGGGCCGCGACCCCGGCGACGTGGGGCGAGGCCATGGACGTCCCGGAGAGCGTCGTCGAGCCGCCGCCGTTCCGGGCCGACGTGATGTCCTGCCCGGGGGCGAAGACGTCGACGCAGGCGCCCGTGTTGGAGAAGGAGGCGCGCGCATCGGAGCGGTTGCTCGCTCCGGCCGTGATGGCCTCGGCGACGCGGGCCGGCGAGGAGTTGCAGGCGTCCTGGCTCTCGTTGCCGGCGGCGATGGCGTAGCTGACGCCGGCCTGGATCGAGTTGCAGACCGCGCGGTCCAGCGCCGGCGAGGCGGAGCCGCCGAGGCTCATGTTGGCCACCGCGGGCCAGCCGTTCTCCCGCGCGTGGCGGGTCACGAAGTCGACCCCGGCGATCACCTGCGAGTCGGTGCCCGACCCGCGCACGAGCACGCGCACCGGGTGGAGGGTCACCTTCTTGGCGATCCCGAACTCGGTTCCGCCGACGGTGCCCGCCACGTGGGTGCCGTGCCCGTTGTCGTCCGCGAGGCCGTCGCCGGTGGCCGAGAAGCCCTCGCCGACGCGCCCGGTGAACTCGGGGTGATTCACGTCCATCCCGGTGTCGACGACGTACGCGTGAACGCCCAGGCCTTCGGCGCCGGGCTCGTAGACGCCGTCGAGGGGCAGGTCGCGCTGGTCGGTGCGGTCGATGCCCCAGGTGGCGCCAACCTGCTGGGAGGTCAGCGGATCGACCTGCTTGCGGCCCTCCTGCTGGACGAAGGCCACGCGCGGGTCCGCCGCCATCTTCTCGGCCTCGCTGGCGCTGACGCCGCAGGCAAAGCCCTTGAGCGCGTTCTCGAAGACCTGCACCTCGCTGACCCCGTAGCCCTGGGCCAGGGACTGGGCCGTGGCCTGCACGGAGGCCGCCAGCACCCCCGGCGCCGTCTCCTTCAGCACGACGATATAGCGATCGGGGATCGGGTTCTCCACCCGCACGATCCCCTGTAGCCCCGCGGTGCTCGCGCACTCGAAGGGCCCCGGGGTGGGCTCGATGGTGTTGGGGCACGCGAGCAGGAACGAGGACAGGCCCAGCAGGGCGAGGCTGCGAAGGACGAGGCTCATGATGCGAATCCCTCCTGAATCGAAAACTGGTCCCCTCATCGCGGGAACCCGAGGTCGCCGCCGTAATCCCGATCACCAGCCCGGGCGGAAGGCCCGGGGGCCCGCGGCGGCGAGGGCCGGATGGGCTCCCCCCCTGCACATCGGCCAGGGATTTGCCGGCTTGAGAGATTCCCGGGAAGAGGGTGCCGGGAGGAACCCCCACCCTCCGGTTTCTCGCAGCGGCGGCGGCTACTTCACCGGTGGGGCGGGATCGGTTCGGCGAAGATCCTCAGGGCGCGCCGATCTTGTAGCCGTTCAGCCGGTTGTAGAGGGTCTTCAGACTGATGCCCAGCACCTCTGCGGCCTTCTTCTTCTCTCCGAAGTGGTCGAGGGTGGCGAGCGTGAGCATGCGCTCCGCCTCGGCAAGCGGCATGCCTACTCGGATCTCCAGGCTCGCTCCGCTTGTCGCCGAGAGGGAACCCTCCGGGATGGAAAGGCAGCCGGCATCGATCTGGTGGGGGGACATGATGAAGGCGCGCTCGATCTGGTGCTTCAGCTCGCGCACGTTCCCCGGCCATTCATGCAGGAGGAGCCGCTCTCGAGCGGCCCTCGTGATCTCCTTCCGCGTTCCTTCCTTTCGGTTCAGCTGGGCCAAGAAGTGGGTCGCCAGCAGATCCACGTCTTCCCCGCGCTCCCGAACCGGCGGGACGTGGATTGGAAAGACCAGGAGTCGATACAAGAGGTCTTCGCGCAGCCGTCCGTCGTCGACGGCCTGCCGCAGGTCTCGATTCGTGGCCGCCACCACACGAACGTCAACCCCGATCGGGGCGTCTCCTCCAATGCGCTGGACCTCCCGATTCTCGAGCGCGCGGAGGAGCTTTACCTGGAGCTCGATCGGCATTTCCGAGATCTCGTCGAGGAAGAGCGTTCCCGTATTCGCTCGCTCGAACACGCCCTCGTGGCGTTTGGTGGCACCGGTGAAGCTTCCGCGCTCGTGACCGAAGAGCTCCGACTCGATGAGGCTTTGGGAGATGGCGCCGCAGTTCAGGGGAAGGAAGGGACCCTGCGCGCGAGGACTGAGCTCGTGAATCGTCTGCGCCACCAGCTCCTTCCCCGTGCCCGTCTCACCGGTCAACAGGACCGTCGCAGCGGTGGGAGCGACCTTTTGAATCTGATCGTAGACCCCTTGCATGGCCGCCGAGGCCCCCACCATCCTTCCGAACCGGCCGAGCTGCCGTAGCTCGCTTCGCAGGGTTCCGACCTGCCTGTGGAGCCGCGTGGTGCGGTGTACGCGGGAAAGGATCTTCCTGAGGCGGGCGACGTCGACCGGCTTCGTGAGATAATCGACGGCGCCGCCGCGGAAGGCCGCGATGGCGGTGTCCACGCTGCCATGACCGGTGACGAAGACGATCTCCATCGTCGGTCGTTCATCGAGCGCAGAGAAGAGGTCGAGGGCGGTTCCGTCGGGCAGCTGGAGGTCAGCGAGCAGGAGATCGAACTCTTCCTTCGAGAGCGCCTCGTGAGCGCTCTCCAGCGACCCCGCGGTGCGGACCTCGAACCCTTCGGCCTCGAGGAGCTTCTGCAGTGCCTCGAGATGGGTTCGGTCGTCCTCGACCACGAGGGCTCGCGGAAGCACTGGCTCTCCCGGGCGAAGGGGCCGATCCAGTCTCGCACAGCTCGTGCCTCCGGCCCCACCCCGGGACCAGGACCGCCGCAAAAACAGAGCCTTAGGAGGAGCCGCTCCCGCGTCACTTGACCCCCCGCGGGGCGCGGCAACCCTCTGAATCGGGAGCCGAGCGATGGGTCAGCGAGCGCTTGCTGGCTCCGAGGCCTGCTGCGTCGGTGCCGGCGCGGTCGTCGGCGCGGTTGGCCTGGCGGTCGCCCTGGGCTGGGTCGCGCGGTCCCCCGCCCTCGTCCAGATCAGCCCGGGTCATGCCCCGATGCAGCCCAACGCGGCTCTAGCCCTCGTGGCGTGCGGCTCCGCCCTCGCGGTCTCGGCGACGAGGGGCGTGGGGGGGCGGCGACTCTCGTCCGGGCTCGCAGCGGTGGTCCTGGCCGTCGCGGTCGCGACGCTCGGCGAATATCACTGGGAGGTGGATCTGGGCATCGACGAGGCGCTGTTCGACGCCTGGGTGACGACCGGGACCTCCCATCCGGGGCGGATGGCGCCCAATACGGCGATCGCCCTCGCATCCATCGGGCTCGCGCTGCTCGGCGCGGCGAGGCTGCCCTGGATCGCGTCGATCCTGGCAGCGCTCGCGTCGGCACTCGGGGCGAGCGCCCTGCTCGGCTACGCCGCCGCCGTGGAGCCCGCGTACGGCTGGGGCTCGTTCACGCGCATGCCTCCCTCCACGGCATTCTGTCTCGTCCTGCTCGGTACGGCTCTCGCCCGCCGACTCGACGAGCGCTCGGTCTCGAGGTTCCACGACTGGCGCAGGCCGGTGCTGGTGGGATTCGGGTCGGCGGCCGTGGCGGTCCTGCTCTGCCAAGCTCTCGCAGTGCGAGAGGATCGCCAGTTCGACCTCCTGGTAGACGCCCGGGCAAAGCGCGTGAGCTCGGAGATTCGCGCGAGGTTCGACGCCCGGATGGAAGCGCTCTCGATTCTCGCCAGGGAATGGGAGGAGCGGTACTTCCCAACGCGCGGGCAGTGGGAGTCGGATGTCCGCCTGGTTCTCTCCCAGTCGCCCGGCCTCGAGTCGATCGCGTGGATCGACTCGCAGGGCGAGGTCAGCTGGGTCTACCCGCGAGGCGGCGGAGCTCCTGCACCGGACATCGGCCTGCTTCGCAAGCGGGGCACCGGCTTGAGGCGGCCGGTTGCGGATGGACCGATCGTTCTCTCCGGGGGGAAGCCGGGGGTGCGGATTCTCGCGCCCCTCGTCGAATCCGGTGAACCCAAGGGTTGGTTGTCGGGCACGTTCCAGACCGAGTCGCTCTTCGCCGAGATCCTCTCGAATCTCGACAGCTCCTATGCCGTGACGGTCGCCGCTGGCGAGACGCAGCTCTTCGACGCCGGGAGCCCCGATCCGGCCCCTCACGTGCGCTGGTCGAAGACGCTCGGGCTCGAGCTGCCGGGCGGCCTGAAGCTGAAGGTGACCGTGCGGCCGTCCGGCGAGACCCTGGGGGCCACGCGTTCCCACCTGGCGCCGGTGCTGCTCGCCGGGGGGCTGCTGATGTCGGCGCTTCTAACCCTGGCCCTGGGCCTGCGGAACGTCGCCTTCACGCGCGCCCGAGAGCTGGAAGAGGAGGTCGCCGAGCATCAGCGCGCAGAAGAAGAGATCCGCAGGCTGAACCTCGAACTCGAGGAGCGCGTGTCGCATCGCACCACCGAGCTCGTCCGGTCGAATCAGGATCTCAAGCAGTTCGCGTCGTTCCTCTCGCACGAGCTGCGGCAGCCAGTGGGAACCCTGACGATCTGGGCCGAGCTGCTCGCATCGACTTCCGCGGAGTCCCTTGGTGAGGAGGGGAAGCGCTCCGTATCGGAGATCCGCTCCTCCGCGAAGAAGATCTCCGACCTGATCTCAGCACAGCTTGCCCTTTCGGCCGCCTCGGCGGCAGAGTTCGCGAGCGAGACCGTCGACCTCCAGGTCCTCGCCCGAGAGGTGACCTCCGAGCTGAAGAGGGACCTCGACGCTGCAAGCGCGAAGGTCGACGTCGGCGAGCTGCCGGTCGTGCGCGGAGATCCTCGACAGCTCTACGAGGTCTTCCGGAACCTGACCGAGAACGCGATCAAGTACCGGAGGGCGGGCGTCCCGCTCGAAATCCGGATCTCGCATCGCAGCCTCGGGGCGGGGCCGTCGGACGCGTTCCTCGAGATCCTCTTCGACGACAACGGGAGGGGATTCTCACCCGGGGAAGGCGCGCGGATCTTTGCGCCCTCCGAACGCCTCCACGAGGCGACGGAAGAGGGGTACGGCCTCGGACTCGCCATCTGCAGGCGGATCGTCGAGCGGCATGGCGGCTCCCTGTGGGCGGAGGGGAGGCCAGATCGAGGGGCGACGTTCCACGTCTCCCTTCCCCGCAGCCTCCTCGAGGATGCCGAGGAGCCCCCCGACCTGGCCGGCCCTGGGAAGCGATGAAGCCCGGTCTTGCTGCGCGAGGATGCCTCCTGGTCCGATCATGAGGTAGGGCTCTCGGGCTCCGCCACTTCGAGCTCGTCGATCGCGGAGCGCACTCCATCGGTGGCTCGGACCAGGGCGAGCGCGACGCGTCTGTCCGCGTCGCTCTCGACGATGCCCTTCAGTCGGGCGATTCCGTTCTGGACGTCGACGGTGATATCGCAGTCTGCGAGATCCGGCCTCGAGTCGAGGGACTGCGTCACGGACTTCCGGACCTCGACGTCGTGAGAACGCGTCGCGGCCAGTTGCTCCTTGGGAACGACCTGGAGCATGCTGTCGACCCTCTGGACGCCGGGGACCTTCGCCACCTCGAGCTCGGCGGCAGACTTCGCGCTCTCCGATGGGACGATTCCAAACAGAGACACGACCGAGCGTCGCGTGTCGACGTCGATGTCGAGGGCCGGCGTCTCGGGATTCCGCAGGAGCCGAAGCTTCACTTGAGTGGTCGTCCAGAGATCGCGAACGGCCGACTGCGTGGAGGACCCCTCATCCAGCCTTCCCTGCTCCCAGAGCTCCTCGTCCACGCGGGGGTCCGGGCTCCGAATCTGGCTCGCAACGTGCCGTACGCCCCGGACTCCGTGGGCAGCCTCGAGGGCGCGACGATGATCGGTCAGCGTCGCGGCCTCGCCCGAGAGCAGGACGACCCCGGCATTGACGGATTCGACGCGGATCGCGCTGTCGGCAAGGGTCGCGTCGGACGCGAGCACCCTCTCGACCTCCTTCACCAGGGCCGCGTCGGATACCTCGGCCGCCTCCCGCTTGCTCTTCTCGACCACCGTCAGGAGGTTCCTCACCTCCCGCACCCCCTCGACGCTGCGTGCGATGCTGGCCGCCCGCTCCTTCTCGTCGAGAGAGCTCACGGCCCCGTGCAGGGTCACTCGCCCATCGATCGTATCGACCTCGACGTCGAGCCCCTCCACATGCTCGGCCGTGAGCAGCGCGATCTTGACCTTCGTCGTCACCCACACGTCAGGCCTCGATCCATCGAGCGCCTGGGCGCCGAGCGGCGCGCTGGCCAGGGTGAGTGCAGTGGCCAGGAACAAGAGGTATCGGTTCCGCATGGGTCATCCTCCCTTCTTGAGGTTCGTCGGGACGCGTAGTCAGGACGTGGGTGGGGAGAGGGGCTCTCGCCCCTCTCCCCGGCTGGGGGCTGCGCATTGGGGGCAGGGCAGCCCTCAGCTCTCGTGGACGCGGTAGCTCTCCACAACGAGGTACTCCTTCCCGTCTTCGCCGCGCTTCAGCACTGCGGTCAGGGTGACCTTCTCGCCGACGTGGCTCTTGAGCTCCCTGCCCTTTCCGGCGTCCTCGATCAGGTACTTCCGCATCTCCGTCGAGACGATCTCGACGGTCTTGGGCTGCCCGAGGAAGTTCTTCTCCACGGTCTGGACCGTGCCGGTGAGGTCCAGAATGCGGACGGCACTCGAAGGCGCGCCGACATCGCGCGGAATGAGCTGGTCCTGGAGCTCGGGCTCCATCGGCGTCTCGGTCGCCGCCCGTCTGGGCTCCGCGACCACGGCTCCGATGGCCACGAGCGCGGCCGCGAGAGCGCCCACGCTCGCCAGGCGCGCGTTCCATGCGATTCTCTTCACTGTCGATCCTCCCTCCTTAGGCGCCGGCTCGGAAGCGCAGCCCACGTCAGCCATCGTCGAAGTCCGAGCTGTCCACTCGCGTGCTGCGACCGCCGAGACCGACCGATGGGGGAGAGCACTAGCATCGGCCGTGCCAACTCCGCGCGACGGGCCGCTGCAGCGGTTTGAAGGGCGACCCCACGCGCGAAGGGCCCGCGCCGAGCCATTCCCCGCGCGGGACACACGCTCTTACCTGTAGGATTTTCAAGGACGCTGGGGATTCCCGGCCTCCCCCGGGGACCGCGCCCTTCGTGTGACCCAGCTCACGAACTCCCGGACCCTTGGCGCGCCAGACTCGTCTGGGGGCGAGGCCACGAGCGAGGGAGCACCACGTGGAGCCCATCCGCACAAACGGCATGTTCCTCTGGGAGGGCGAGCGGAAGCTCTTCGTCCGGGGAGTCTCGTACGGGCCGTTCCGGATGAACCCGCGCGGAGAGCCCTTCCCCGACAAGAACGTGGTGGAGCGGGACCTCGCGATGATCCGCGCGCTCGGCTCGAACACGCTCCGCCTCTACGAGGTTCCTCCGCCCTGGCTGAGCGAGCTGGTGGGTGGTTTCGGTCTACGCATCCTCGCCGGGATCCCCTGGCCGCACCACGTCCGCTTCCTGGACGGGAAGGCGGTTCGCGCGGGCATCCGCCGGCGCGTTCGCGAGGCAGTACTCGAGATGAGCCCGGGCCCGAACCTGCTCGGGATCCTGATCGGCAACGAGATCCCTCCGCAGGTGGTGCGATGGTACGGCCCGGAGAAGGTGGCGCGATTCCTCTCAGAGCTCGCGGACGAGGTGCGTGGTACCGACCCCCGCCGGCTCGTCTCGTACGCGAACTCCCCGAGGACGGAGTATCTGGAGCTCGACTTTCTCGACTTCGTCTGCTTCAACGTCTATCTGGATCCCGAGCGCGAGCTTCGCGCCTACCTTCCGCGCCTGCAGAACCTGGCGAGGAATCGGCCGCTCCTGCTATCGGAGTTCGGGTTCGGCTCGCTCCGCGAAGGCGAGGCGGAGCAGGCGCGAATCGTGAGCGCCAGCGCGGCCGCCGCGGCCGAGCTGGGTTGCGCCGGCGCGGTCGTATCCGCCTTCAGCGATCAAGCCCTGACGGGGAGCCGCGAGCTCGCAAGCGGGGACTTCGGGCTCGTCACCCAGGACCGCAAGCGGAAGGCTGCGTTCCAGGCGCTGCGCCGCGTCTACCGCTCGGAGCTGCCGCGCCATCCCGCCTCCGCCCCGCGCGTCTCGGTCGTGATCTGCGCCTACAACGCGGAGCGCACGATGGGGGAGTGCTTGGAGTCGCTCCGGCAGCTGCGGTATCCGAACTACGAGGTGGTCATCATCGATGACGGCTCGACAGATCGAACGGCGGAGATCGCGGAGCGCTACGGCGAGTTCCGCCTGCTCCGCCAGGAGAACCGCGGCCTCTCCAACGCCCGGAACGCCGGCATCCTCGCGGCGACGGGCGAGATCGTCGCCTTCACCGACTCGGACTGCGCAGTCGACCCAGACTGGCTCACCTTCCTTGTGCACCGGTTGCTCTCGAGCGACTTCGGGGCTGTCGGGGGGCCCAATCTGCCGCCGCCCGAGGACGACTGGGTGCCCGAGTGCGTAGCGCGCGCGCCCGGAGCGCCCATGCACGTGCTCCTCAGCGACTCCGAGGCTGAGCACATCCCCGGCTGCAACATGGCCTTCTGGCGTCAGCCGCTGATCGAGATCGGGCTCTTCGATCCCCTCTACCGCACGGCCGGCGACGACGTCGACGTCTGCTGGCGGCTCCAGGACCGGGGCTACAGGATCGGATTCTCGGCCGCAGCGCTGGTGTGGCACCGCCGGCGCGACAGCGTGCGCGCCTACCTGCGGCAGCAGAGGGGCTACGGCCGCGCCGAGGCACTTCTCTCGTTCAAGCACCCCCAGCGCTTCAACCTCCTCGGCCACTCGCGCTGGGCCGGACGCATCTACGACGACCCCGGTTTCCGCGCCTTGAGCCGCCGCCCGGTGATCTACTCGGGACCCTTCGGGAGCGCGCTCTTCCAGACGCTCTACCAGCCGCCCTCGCGCGTGGTGCAGCACCTTCCTTCCACCCTCGAGTGGAATGCCATCGCACTCGCATTGGTCCTCGCCGGCGTGGGCTCCCGCGCTCTGGGCTTCCCGGTTCCCATCGGCGTCGTCGTCTTGGGCCTGCTCCTGCTCATGCTCCCGCTCGCCGAGGCGGCTTGCGCCGCGCGTCGGGCCGACGTGGCGCACCTACCGCGCTGGAAGGCGCGCGGCCTGATCGCGGCCCTCCACTACCTGGGTCCCCTCGTCCGCGCGATCGAGCGCAACCGGCATTTCCTCGCCCGGTCGTCACGACCGCGCGACACCCGCTGTCCTCGAATGCGCCACAGGCCCGAACTTGACCTGACGCGCCGCCGCTTCGTGCTCTCGTACTGGAGCGAGACGGGGGTGGAGAAGGAGGTCTGCATCGCGGCCCTGGTCGACGTCCTGCGCGCCCGAGGGCATCGCGTCGCGCTGGACAGCGGCTGGCAGCGCTGGGACCTCGCGACCCGACGCGGTCTCTTCGCGCAGGCCCAGATCCAGATCCTGGTCCAGGACCACGGCGGCTGCCGACGGCAGGTGGATGTTGGCCTGCAGCTCGGACAGACGGCGTTGGCGAGGTCCGTGGCGCTTCTCGGCATCCTCGCGATTCCGCTCGCGGCGGCGGCGGGGAGCGGCTCGGGGATCTCCCTCCTGCTCGCGAGCCTGGCCGTCCATACGGGAATCGTCCTCCAACGCGGCTATCGGCTCGGGCGAATGCTCACGCATGACGTGGCGATCGCCTTCCGGGCGCTGGCCCTGGCACCGCTCCCGCCCGCGGGAGGTCGACCCACAGACCGGTCGCCGCCTCCCGGAGACCTCGCGTGGAGCGCGCGAGGTCTCCGCGTGGCGGCTACTTCACCGCCAGCGGATTGATGGGGGAGCCGATGCCGCGCGTCACGGGCAGCGGCGGCGCGCTGAAGAGGAACTCGAAGACGCCGTCTGCGGCGCAGTCCCGGGCCAGCTCCTCGAGGTCCAGCATCTCGCCGAACATCATCCCCATGTCGCGCAGGCAGAGCATGTGGAGCGGGATGGGATTGCCGGGATCCGCGCCGGGCAGCGGCTCGACGGCCACGTTGTCGGCGCAGACGGCGGCGATGCCGTGCCGGTGGAGCCACAAGGCGCAGCGCATGCCGAGGCCGGGCTGGGGGCCGGCGAAGGCCGCGCGGTCGGCGTCGCGGGTGAAGCACTGGATGTGCCCGGTGCGCACCAGCAGGATGTCGCCGCTCTCGGGACGCGTGCCCTGGCCGCGCGCCGCGGCGTCGAGATCCTCCGGCCCGATCTCGCTCTCGGCGGGGAGGCGCTCGACGCCGCGCCAGCGCGCCAGGTCGAGCAGGATCCCCCGCGAGAGGATCCCGTCCTTGGCCGCCTTCTCGATCCCGCCGCGCGCCGCCCCGGCGAGGCTCAGCACCTCGCCCACCGGGAAGCCGTTGTAGATCCGCTCCTCGTAGTGCACGTGGGCCAGGCTGTCCCACTGGGTCGCGCACTGGAGCGGCATGTGGATCACGTCGTCGGAGTAGCTGAAGCCGGCGGGGTCCGGGCCCATGCGCTGGCCCAGGACGGTCATGTAGTGGTGCGGGTTGAAGCGGCCGAAGACCCCCGTCTGCGGCCCCTCGGAGCCGAAGGGGAGCCCGAGGCTGAAGACCCGGCCGCGGCGGACCGCCGCGGCGGCGCGCTTCACGGCCTCCGGGGTGATGAGGTTCAGCGTGCCGCGCTCGTCCTCGGGCCCAAAGCGGCCCCAGTTCGAGACGCGCTGCGCGATCTCCTGGAACTCCCGGGAAGGCATGGCCCCTCCTGCGCCGACCCCCGCGCGCCATGGTACCCTGGGCGCCGGATGCAGGGCTCCCTCAGGCGCATCGGCGCACTTCTCCTCGCCGCCCTGGCTCCGGCCCTCGCGGGAGCCGAGGCGGCGCTCGAGGCCGGCTCGAAGGCGCCCCCCTTCCACCTGGTGGGCAGCGACGGCGCGGTCACCCGGCTCGAGGACCACCTGGGCCAGCGCGGCGTCGTGCTGGCCTGGTTCCCCAAGGCCTTCACCCCGGGCTGAAGCGCCGAGCTCGCGTCGCTGCGTGACAGCGAAGAGGCCATCGCCGGATTCGACGTCGCCTGGTTCATGGTGAGCCTCGACAGCCCCGAGAAGAACGCGGAGTTCGCGCGCTCGCTCGGCGGGAATTTCCCCGTGATCAGCGATCCCGGGAAGGAGGCGGCGAAGGCCTATGGCGTGCTGGGCCTGGGCGGGCTCTACGCCAGGCGCTGGACCTTCTACATCGACTCCGGGGGGATCATCCGCAAGGTCGATCGCGACGTGCGGCCGGAGACGGCGGGCGCGGACGTGGCGCGCACGCTGGCGGAGCTGGGCTTTCCGCGCCGGGGCTCCCCGGGCGCCGAATAGCGCGCCGCGCGGCGTCCGCTGCCGCCGCCGGGGGACCGATGACGCGCCAGCTGATCCCGCCCCTGCTGCTCGCGGCCGCTTGCCTCGCGCTGCCCGCCGCCCTGGGCGTCTCCCGCGAGCCCCGCTGGAGCGACGAGGTCTCCTACGTCTCGAGCGCCTTCAAGACCGCGCGAACCGGGCAGCTCCGCGCGGCGACGCACCTGCCGGAAGACCTGCTGCGCCACGGCACCGAGCACAAACCCTTTCACATGCCCGCCTACGTCTTGACCCTGGCGGCGTGGCTGACGGCCTTCCCGTCCCCCGGCTCCATCGCGGCGCTGAACGGGCTCCTCTTCGCCGCCGCGGCGCTGCTCCTGCTGCGCTTCTGCGCCGGCCGGAGCGCGAGCCTCGCAGAGCGGCTCCTGGCCCTCGCCATCCTGCTCGCGACGCCCCTCGGGCTGGCCTACGCCGGCACGGCCATGCTGGAGTCGCTGGCACTCCTCGTCGGAACGGCGACCTTCCTCAGCTGGCGCGCGCTGCGCGAGAGCCCGCGCGGGCTCTTCTTCCTGTACGCGACGGCGGCGCTCGCCTTCCTCACCCGCGAGACGCTGCTGCTCCTCCCCGCCGCCGCCGCAGTCGTCGACCGCCGCGCGCTGCTCGAGACCCACCGCCGGCTGCTGCGCGAGCGGCGCGCCTGGGCGCTGGCCCTCGGCGCCTTCGCCGCGCTGCTCGCGGCCCTGGCGGCGGCGGGCTTCCAGGGTCGCGCGTACCACCCGAACCTCCTGGCGCAGCTCGCGCAGGCCCCGGGCCTGCGCGAGGTCTCCGGGCTGCTCGCGGAGAACCTCGTGCGAAACGCCGCGGCCTTCGGGAGCTGGTCCTCCTTCCCCCACGACCTTCTCTACGGCTACGGCCTGCTGGTCTTCGCGGCGACAGGGCTGCTCGCGCTGCGCGAGGGCGGCGGCGCCGACGGCTGGGCCCTGCGCGTGAGCGCGGCCTTCTCCGGCCTCTCCTTGCTGGCGACCTGCCTCCTCTACGACGCCTTCGACTGGCGCGGGCACCGCGTCCTCGGGATCTGCGTGTGGCTGGGGACGGCGGCACTCCTGGCCCGGATCGGCGCGGCGCGCCTCACCCGGCGCCTGCGCCTGGGGGCCCTGGCGGCGATCCTGGCCCTCAACGCGGCACTCGCGCTCTCGGTCCTGCTGCACTTCCGGGCGCTGCGCACCCCGCCGCCCCGGCCCCACGTCCTCACCGCCCTCGGGCTCCCGGAGCCCGGCGACCTGCTCTTCTCCCAGAACGACTTCCAGTTCCTGGCCGAGAACCCGCGCTGCGAGCTCCTGTGGAGCCTTCCCGAGGGCCGCGAGGCCCGACTCGCGCTGGTCCGGGGCGCCCGGCCGAGGTTCGCGATCCTGCGCCCGGACCTCGACCTCGCGCCGGAGGGCTACCAGGCGCTCGCGCGCGGCGACGGCACGGCGCTGTGGCTGCGCCAGCCCTGACCCGCGCCCCGGGAGAGCCACGGCGCGCGCCGCCGCGGGTCGAAGGGTTTCTACCGCGCGAGCGGGTTCACGGTCACCAGCGCTGCGAACCGCCCGAAGTCCCGATCCACCGTCCAGAGCTCGCGGACGCCGTGGGCGAGGCAGAGGGCGGCGATCCGCGCATCATGGACGCGGGGGCCCGCGACGCGACCGCCCTCCACGAGCGGCCGAAGCTGCGTCCAGTGGTCCGGACCCTCGGCCAGGAGCACCAGGCTCGGGGACTCGAGCCAGGCGTCCACCTGGTCGAGAGCGTCCCCGATGGGCGTCTCGGGGTCGTAGATACGCGGGTGGGTCGCGATCGCCAGGAACTCGTGGAGGCACGGCCAGGGAATCGCCCAGGCGGCCCGGCCCTCCGCGAGTTCCCGGATGCGCTCCGCGGCCACCCCGTGCCACTCGGAGTCGGCTCGGTGCGCATAGACCAGGAGATTCGTGTCGACGGCGATCAACCGCCGCGCCCCTCGTAGGCCGCTTCGCGGATCCGCTCCCAGCTGCCGGAGCGGAACTCGGGCCTGAGGCCGTTGCCCCGAAAGCTCGCGTCCCGCAGCTGGAACCGGCCCCTGCGGCTGCGTTCCCGGAGGACCGCGCGCAGCCCAGCCTCGATCAGGGCGCGCAGGCTGGTCTTCTCGCGCGCGGCCTGCTCCTTCGCGGCCTTCGCGAGCTCGTCAGAAATCTCTACGGTTGTTTTCATACATACAACAATATTGAATGACCCATCACTATGCCACGGTACTGTAATCAATACGATCGTATTTTTATCACAATATGATCGTGCTATTCTCGAGCCATGCCCCGGCCGGCCCCGACCCGACCCGCGCCCCGGGAGAGCCACGGCGCGCGGCGCCGGCGCCAGATCCTGGCGGCGGCCGCCGACCTGGGGAGCGCCGAGGGGCTCGAGGGCCTCTCGATCGGGCGCCTCGCCGCCGAGGTCGGGATGAGCAAGGGCGGCCTCGCGGCCCACTTCGACTCGAAGGAGCAGCTCCAGCTGGCGGCGCTGGAGGAGGCGGCCGCGGCCTACGGGCGCGAGCTCCTGGGGGCGGCCGGCGCTGCCGAGGCGGGCCTCCCGCGGCTGCGGGCCCTGATGGAGGCCTGGATCGACTTCATCGACCGGATCGACTACCGGGGCGGCTGCTTCTTCGCGGCGGCCGGGGCCGAGTTCGCGAGCCGGCCTGGGGCGGTGCGCGAGCGGGTCGCGCACCACACGCGGAGCTGGACCCTGGCCCTCGAGCGCGAGGCACGAACCGCCGCCCGCCTGGGCGAGCTCCGCCCGGGGAGCGACCCGCGCCTGCTCTCCTTCGCCCTTCACGCCCTCGTCCAGGAGGCGAACCTGCGCCGGCACCTCCTCGACGACGCGGGCGCCTTCGACGACGCGCGGGCGCTCCTCGCGAGCCTGCTCCGCGACGCCGCCCGAAAACTCCGAGCCAGGAGAAGACGGGCATGACCTCCCACGGCCACTCCGCCGACCGCCAATCGCTGCTGCGCTCGAGCCTGCGCGCCAACGCGGCCTTCTCCGCCACCTCGGGCGCCGTCTTCGCCGGGGCCGCGGCCGCGCTGGCGAGGGCCCTCGGGCTTTCCGATCCGCGCCTCGTCGCCGCCACCGGGATGGCGCTGCTGGGCTTCGCGGCGCTCCTCGTCGCCGTGGCCGCGCGCCCCGCGATCCACCTGCCCACGGGCCTCGCCATCGCCCTGCTCGACCTGGCCTGGGTGGTGGGCACGCTCCTCGCCCTTCTCACGGGCCTCCTCGAGGGCGGGGCCAGCCTCGGCGCCCTCGCCATCGCCGACGTGGTCCTCGTCTTCGCCCTGCTCCAGCTCCTGGGCGTGCGCCGCGCCCGCCGCGATCCGCTCCCCGCCCCGCGCTGAGCGGCGGCAGCGGCGGCAGCCGCTGACGGTGCGCCGCACTCACTCCCCCGGACCGCGCGCCTCCGGGAGGCCGCCCGGCGAGAGGCGCGCGGGGCGGATCGGATCGGACGGCAGCGCGAGGTCGAGCCCGCGCAGGGTGCGGTCCAGGAAGAGGCGCAGGCGGCGCGCGACCTCCGGGTCGATGAGGAAGTCGCCGTGGCCGCCGCCCTCCACCACCTGGAAGACCACCGGGACCCCCGCCTCGCGCAGCGCGCGCTCGAGGGCGGCGGAGTCGGAGAAGGGCACGAGGGGATCGGCGGTGCCGTGGACGATGTAGAAGGGCGGGTCGCCGGGGGAGACGTGGGCCACGGGGGAGGCCTGCCGGGCGAGGTCGGGGACCAGGACGGGCGGCGCGCCGAGCAGGAGCTCGCGGGAGGAGGGCGCGGGCCCGAAGAGCGCGCTCCGCGAGGCCGGCTCGGGCGTGCGCAGGTCCGTCGCGCCGAAGAGGTCCACCGCGCACTGGACGTCGCTCGAGAGGCCCCGGTGCGGGCCCAGGGCCCCCTCGAGCTCGGCTGCGCCGTTCGTCGTGCCGGCCAGGGCGGCCAGGTGGCCCCCGGCGGAGGCGCCCATCGCGCAGACCCGCCCCGGATCGAGCCCGTAGCGCTCCGCGTGGGCGCGCAGCCAGCGCAGCGCCGCCTTCACGTCGTGGATCTGCGCCGGCCAGCGGGCCTCGCCGGAGAGGCGGTAGCCGATGGCCAGCGCCGCGTAGTGGCCCGTCGCGACGAGGGGCGCCACGTCGGGGCGCGCCATCACGCGGCTCCCCATGCTCCAGGCGCCGCCGTGCACGTAGGCGATCACGGGCAGCGCGCCCGGGCCGGCGCGCCGGCGCGGGAGGAGGAGATCGAGCTGCTGGCGCGGATTCTCGCTCCCCGCGTAGGGGAGGTCCGCGAGGAGCTCGACGTTCTCCGGGAGCGGGAAGCGGCGCGCACCGGAGGGGTCGTCCAGGAAGGCGGCGTACTCCGCCAGGGAGGCGGCGCCGTCGCGGTCCTCGTCGGCCCCGCGCAGCAGGCCCCGCATCATCTCGGGAGCCTCGTCGATCGCGAGCCGGCCGTCGCCGTTGGTATCGAGGCGCTCCCAGGCGGCGCGCACCCGGGCCAGCTCCGCCTCGCGAAAGGTCGCGGCGCCCGGGGGCTCGGCGCGCAGCGCGGGCGCCGCGAGGAGAGCCGCGAGGAGGGCGGCTGCCGCGAAGGCGACGGGAGAGCCCGGGCGCGCGGCCTTCGCCATGGGATTCCGCGGGTCCGCGCCGGGCTCAGCCCTTGCTGGCCCGGGCGCTCGGGCGCGCCGCCACCCGCGCGAACCAGCCCGGGAGCCAGGAGAGCTTCGGGTCGACGGCCTGGCCCACCGAGGCGCCGAAATCGAGGAACGCGAAGAGCATGATGTCGGCCAGGGTGAAGCGCTCGCCCGCGATCCAGGTGTTGCCGCTCGCGAGCCCGTCGAGCCAGGCCAGCTTCTCGCGGGCAATCGCCTTGAGATCGTCGGCGGCCTGCGGGATCACGCGGATCCGGTCCTTGAAGAGCCGGAGCCCCTCGGAGTAGCGGAAGCCGTTGGCCAGGTTCTCGAGGATGTTGAGGTCGATCCGGCGCACCCACATGCGCGTCTCGGCGCGCTCCTCCGGCGTCGCGCCGATCAGCGCCGGGGCGGGCTTGCGCTCCTCCAGGTACTCGCAGATGGCCGTGATCTCGGAGAGGAAGCCGCCGTCGTCGAGCTCGAGGCAGGGGAGCTGCCCGGCGGGGTTCATCGCGAGGTAGGGCTCGCGCCGGTTCTCGCCGGCCATGAGGTCGACGGCGACGAGCGGGACCTCGAGGCCCTTCTCGGCCAGGAACATGCGCACGCTGCGCGGGTTGGGTCCGAGTCCGTTGTGGAGCTTCACGGGGCCTCCTTCGCGGGCGGGGGGGAGCCCAGGATACCCCGCCCGCGGCCCCGGGGATGGGCGAGCCCCCGGGACGCCGCGACCCCAGCGCTCGGGCTCAGGCGAGCTGGCTCGCGAGTGGGAGGGGGGCCCCGCGGGCGGCCGCGTGCTCGGCCGCCGGCTCGGCCGCGAGCACGTGGCGGCTGCACCAGGCGAGGCCGGCGCGCTGGTAGATCTGGTGGAGCAGCGGGTCGGCGCGCCGGCCCCGAGCGAGGAAGCGGATGCGGGCCTGGTCCGGCTCTGCCGTGCAGCTCGCGACGAGGTCCGAGTCGACGAGCAGGGCGAAGGCCTCGAGAAAGGCCGTCCGGCTCGAAAAGCGCAGCAGATGGACGCACAGCGGCAGAGTCATCTCGCGCCTGCGAGAAGCAAGGAACGCGCCAGCGCTCCCGGGCGCGCTGGCCCCCTCCGCGCCGGCGAGCGCCCAGCGAATGGGCAGCCCCCTGCTCGGGAATCGTGCACGGCCGCAGGCCCGGGCCGCAGGCTCGCGCCACCTCGAGCCGAACGGCGTTTCAGCGGACATGCAACGAATGGGCACGCAAGAGGCGCGGCGACAGCGCCGTGGCGCGGTATTCTGGCGATCCCACCGATTCCGCGCTGCCGCGAGAGGATCCCCCATGAGCCAGACGCCGTGGTCCGCACCGTCGCGCGCCGCGACGCCCGCACCGAGCACGGCTGCGGAACCGGGCGCCGCGGTGGCAACTCCGGGCGCCGCCGAGGCCAGCGAGGCCTTCTCCGTGCTCCTCGCCCTTGCGCAGCGCAGGACCGGCCGCGTGCCGGCGGAGTACCTGGTGCGCCACGTGCTCGCGCTGCACGTGGACGCCGACTGGCCCGTGCTCCGCGCTGCCCTGGAGGCCACCCTGCGCCGCTGCGCGTCCATGAAGCAGGAGGAACTGCGCGTGGCCGAGCGACCCGCGAGGCGATCCGCGGCGGGCCTCTACCGCACGCGTCGCCGCCGGGGACCGACGAAGCCCTATCTGACGCTCCTCCGGGGGCTCGAGCCCCTCGACGCGAGCTGCGACTGCCGCGACTTCATCAAGGGCTCGCTCGGCCTCTGCAAGCACCTGCTCGCGGTGCTGGACGATCTGGCCGCCCGCCCGGGGAGCTTCGAGCGGGCCCGGCGCGCGAGCCCGCGGCCCGAGGCGAAGCCGATCCTCCGCTGGGACCCGGTGCGGCCGCTGCGCGGACCCGGAGACTGGCTGGAGCGCGTCGAGCTCCAATCGGACGGACGCGGCTCCGAGCGCGAGCCCGCGGCCCTGGCGCGGCTGCGAGCCCGCTGTGCGAGGGCCGCGGAGGGCGGCCTGCACCCCCGGCGCGAGACCCTCGCCCACCCCGCGCGCCGGCTCGAGCTCTTGCAGGATCTGCGCGAGCTGGCCGCCAATGAACCTGTCGGCGGGCGGCCCGCCCCGCTGATCGACCCGGCCCTCGCCGCCCTCGCCCACGACGAGGCGGAGCGGCTCGAGGCACAGCTCGGCCTGGGCGAGGTAAGGGCCCGCTCGCTGCGCGGCCTGCGGCGCCGGCTCTACCCCTACCAGCGCGAGGGCGTGCGGCGCTTCCTCGCGAGCGGCCGCCTGCTCCTCGCCGACGACATGGGACTCGGCAAGACGATCCAGGCGATCGCCGCCTGTCACGCGCTCCACCGCTCCGGGCGCGTGGAACGCGGGCTCATCGTCGCGCCCGCGAGCCTCAAGAGCCAGTGGCAGCGCGAGTGGCTCGAGACCAGCGACGCCCCGATCGGGATCGTGGAGGGCGCGCCGACGGAGCGCCGCCGCGCGTACCGGGCAATGGGCTCGGGCTTCCTGATCGCCAACTACGAGCAGCTCTGGCGCGATCTCGATGCGATCGTCGCGTGGGGGCCCGCGCTGGTGGTCCTCGACGAAGCCCAACGCATCAAGAACTGGGCCACCAAGACGGCGGTCTACGTGAAGCGGCTCGAGCCGCCCTACCGGCTCGTCCTCACGGGCACTCCGATGGAGAACCGGCTCGAGGAGCTGGCCTCGATCATGGACTGGGTGGACGAGCACGCGCTCGAGCCCAAGTGGCGGCTCGCGCCCTGGCACGCGCTCCTGGCCGACGGATCGAACGAGGTGGTCGGCGCGCGCAACCTCGAGACGCTGCGCGAGCGGCTCGCCCCGCGGCTCTTGCGCCGGCTGCGCCGGGAGGTGCTGAGCCAGCTCCCGCCGCGCACCGACACCCTCCTGCCGGTCTCGATGACCGAGGCCCAGCGCGACGAGCACGATGCCCTGTATCCGCCGATCCTGCGCCTCGTGCATGCGGCGCGCCGCCGCCCGCTCCGGCAGGAGGAGTTCCTGCGCCTCATGACCCTCCTCACCACGCAGCGGATCATCGCGAACGGAATGGCGCAGCTCTGCTTCACCGAGGTCTGGCCCGGGCTCTCCGGCGTCGAGGAGCCCGACGAGGCGCTGCTGGCGAGCCTCGGCACCCCGAAGCTCCTCGAGCTGCGCCCGATCGTCGCGAATCTCGTGGTCGAGCAGGGCCGCAAGCTCGTGGTCTTCAGCCAGTGGCGCCGCATGCTGCGCCTGGCCGCCTGGTGCGTGGCGCCGATCCTGCGCCAGGCGGGCGCCCGCGCCGTCTTCTTCACGGGCGCGGAGAGCCAGAAGCGCAAGACCCAGAATCTGGTGGACCTCCACGACGACCCGCAGGTGCGCGTGCTCTTCGCCACCGACGCCGGGGGCGTGGGGCTGAACCTCCAGCGCGCCGCCAACGCCTGCGTGAACCTCGACCTGCCCTGGAACCCGGCCGTGCTCGAGCAGCGCGTGGGCCGCATCCACCGCCTGGGCCAGAGCGACCCCATCGACGTCTACAACCTCGTGAGCCAGGACTCGATCGAGGCGCGCATCGCGCAGCTCGTGTCGGACAAGAAGGCGCTCTTCTCGGGGCTCTTCGACGGCTCGAGCGACGAGGTGCGCTTCGACCGCTCGGGCCGCTTCCTGGCCGGGATCGAGCGCCTGCTCGAGGGCGTCGCGGCGGCGGAGCCGGGCGCCGCGGCGGGACCCGCGGCCGAGGAGCCGGACCTGGCCGAGGAGTCGGAGCTCGCCGAGCGCGCGGCAACCGACGAGCTCCTGGCCGCCGCCGACGAGCGACTCGACCCCCCGCTGCGCGAGGCCGAAGAGGCAGCGGTCGGCGCCGGCGGCGCTCGGCCCGCGGAGGGGCGACCCGCGCCCGCGCCGAAGGGAGCGCGGATGGATGCCCGCGCGGTCGAGACCCTCTTCGGCTCGCTCCAGGTCCAGCCGACGGAGTCGGGAGGGATCCGCATCGAGGCGCCGGCCGAGGCGGCGGCCGGCCTCGCGGCGCTGCTGCGCGGCCTCGCGGGCCTCCTCGAGCGGGCGGGCGGGGTCGAGGGCCCGGCACGCGACCGGTAGACTCCCGGCGGTGGCCTCCCCCAAGAGCCCGAGCGCGCCGCCGTCCGAGGCCCGGGGCGAGCGCCCCGACGCCGACGGCCAGCCCCCGGCCGAGCGGTCCGAGCCGGCGGGCTGGGCCGAGATCGCCGAGTGGACGGGGGGGCTCGCTGCGGACGAGGTCCCGCCGCTCGCTTCGGTCCGCGACCTCGAGACCGTCTTCCCCCTGCTCCATGCACTCGTGGGGCGCTCGCTCCGCGACTTCCTGGTGCGGGCGGCGGCGCTCGAGTGCGTGGTCGAGGCGGATCGCGCCGCGCTCGATCCGCGCGAGCTCGACGAGGTCCTCTACTGGCTCGAGGAGCCGGCCCGCGCCTCGGTGGTGGCGGCGCTGCGGCGCAGCGGCTGGCTCGCGTTCGAGCCGGGGGTCGGGACGACGCTCACCGATGGCGGGCGCTGGGCGTACGACGTGCTGGCCTTCCTGCACCGGCGCCTGCGGGAGAGCGAGCTCCTTCCCAGCGTGGCGGGCATCGAGTACGCCCTCGAGATCGGGATCGACCCCGTGCGCCACCTGGTCTCCATGCGCTCCCGCCTCGTCTCGCTGCGCGAGGAGATCGAGGCCGCGCGGGCCTCCTACTCCGAGGTCGTGCTGCGCCGCGCGGCCGACCGCCTGAAGGCAGCGCTCGAACTCTCGTCCCAGATCCGCGCGGTCCTGGACCGGGTTCCCCTCGATCACGCACCGGCGCGCCGCGTGGCCCGGGAGATCCACGACCTCCTCTCGAGGCTGCACGGAGTGAGCGCCGAGCTCCACCGGGAGATCACGGAGGTGGGCCGACAGTACCTCCAGCTCACCGCGGGGATGACGGTGGAGCAGATCGTCCGCGCCCTCATGGCGAAATCGCGGGAGGAGCTCGTCGGCGCTGGACGCGAGGCGCTGCGGCCGGTGCTCGCGGCGCCCCCGCTCCTGACCACCGACGTGGTGGCCAGCGCCGCCGAGGAGTACCTGGCCCGCGAGCGCGACGGACCTTTGGAGCTGCACTTCGAGGAGCCCGCCACGGCCCCGCGAGCCGGCGCCGAGGAGTTCGAGCTCCCGGACGAGGTCCGGAGCTGGCTCGCCGACCTGGGCCGCGTCGCGGCTGCCGGCCGGCCCGAGCCGCTTTCGGCGCTCGTTCCCTGGGAGAGCGTCGCCGCGTCGTTCCTGCGCGCGAGCCTCCTGGCCCTGGTCGGAGACGCGCGGCCGGGGGAGGGGGTGGCGAGCCAGCTCGGGTCCCTTCCGCTCGAGGTCGAGCTCGAGGGCAACGGCTGGCCGGAAGCCCTGGAGCGCGCCCCGCTCGAGCGACTGACACCGGGTCGCGTCACTCCGCGCGAGCCGCGGCCCGAGGAGAGCCGGCGTGGATGAGGCCGCCCGCACCTGCGCGCTCCTGCTCCGAAACGGCGCCCTGCCGCGCAGCGAGCTTCCGGACCTCGACCAACCGGAGAGGCGCGCCGAGGTCGAGGGCCGCCTCGCGGCCGTCGGGCTCGAACTCGCGACGAGCGCCTACAGCGCGGACGTGGCCCTGCGGCTCTCGCCCGCTGTCACGGCCGAGCCTGGCTTCGACGCCGCCTCGAACCTGGGGCTCCGCGCCGACGCCTGTGCCCTGCTCGTGATCCTCTGGGCCCGGCTCGTGCTCCAGAAGCGCACCGCCGCCGCGACGCGCGAGCTCCCGGGTCAGCAGGCGCTCCTCGAAGGCGAGCGCCGGGCGCAGGTGAGCGGGTACCAGCCCCAAGTGCGGATCGAGACGCTGGTGCGCGAGTTCGGGCCGCTCCTCGGCGCCCGCTCCCACATCCAGGGGCTCGTCACCCGGCTGCGGCGGCTCGGTTTCCTCGCGGGTCGTGGCGAGAGCGTCGAGGCGGGCCCGCTCCTCGAGCTCGGCATCGACGGGGAGCGCATGGTGGCCTTCATCCGCCGCGGCGTGCTGGCCGAGATCGCGGCGGGTCGCAAGGGTGCGGGGCCCGAGCCCGGCGATCCCGGCGACGCGAGCCCTTCCCTCTCCCCCGCCGCCGGCGCGCTCGCCGGTGTCCTCGCGCGGCTCGGCGGCGAGGCCGCCATCGGCGACCTCGAGCGCGAGACGGGGCAGCGGCGCAGCGTGCTCCGCCGTCTGCTGCGCGAGCTCGACGAGCTCGGGCGCGTGGAGCGCACCGGCGAGCGGCGCGCGACCCGCTATCGGCTGCTGCCAGAAGACCCCGAGGGCGTGCGCTGATGTTCCGCTTCCTCGACCTCTCGCTGCACGGCTGGGACCTCTGGCCGGCCGTGCGGATTCCGCTCGAGGCCGACGTGGTCATCGTCTGCGGGCCCAACGGCTCCGGGAAGACGACCCTCCTCGATGCGATCCGGCAGCTCGTGAACGCGCCGCGGCTCTCGTCCCGCCGACGTCTCCAGCACTACCTGCGCACTCCCGGAGCTCCGGCCCTGCTCTGGGCTGCGGTCTCGAACGAGTCCTCCAACGGGTCCGCGCCGCCCTTCGCCCGCGAACGCGTTCGGACCCCCGTGGCGACCCTCGCCTGCGCTCTCGTGCCGGGCGGCGGGGGAGCTCCGGAGAAGCGATTCGCCATCCTCGAGGGCCGGCAGGGCGTCGATGTGGTGCGGCGCGCGCTGCTCGAGTCGCGCGACTTCTACGGCCCCGAGCGCTACGCGCGCGCCCTCGAGCACGCGGGGGTGACCCGCAGCCTGATGAACGTGCTGGCCATCGAGCAGGGGCGCACCGACGCCCTCTTCGAGCTCAAGCCGAGGGAGCTCTTCACCCGGGTGCTCGACATGCTCGGGGACCGCGCCGTACTGGAGCGCTACCGCGAGGCGCGCCGCCGCTTCGAGGAGAGCGAGGACGAGGTCACGGTGCAGACGCGCGCGCTCGCGGCGCGCCAGGCGGAGCTCGCGGGCATCCTGCGCGAGGTCGAACGCCTGAGCAGCTGGGAGCGCCAGAGCGAGAAGGTGGCCGAGCTCGAGGCGCGGCTTCCGGCGGCCGAGCTCCAGCGCGCGCTCGCAGAGCTGCGGGGCGTCACAGCGAAGCTGCCCGAGCTGCGGACGAAGGTGCAGCGAGGCGCCGTGGAGATCGCCCGCCGCGACGACGAGCTCCGCGCGCTGCGCGAGCGGGAGGCGGAAGCCGCCCGCGAGCGCGACGCCACCCGGGAGCGTGAGCGGGAGGCCGACGAGGTCCTGCAGCGCGCCCTGGTGCGGGCCGCGTCGCTGCACGAGCGGGTCGCGGCGCTCGAGGTGAAGGCCGGGCGTGCCCGGGCGCTTCCCGAGCGGGACCTCGCCGCCTGCGAGCGCGGCGCCGGAGAGGCCTGGCGCGCGCTCTTCGGCCTGGAGGCGAAGGAGGATCAGGAGCGCGCCGAGCTCGCAGCCCTCGAAGCTCGCTGCGAGCGGCTGCGCGCCGGGCTTCCCGACTATCCCGAGTCGGTAAGGCTCACGCTCGAGGCCCTCGGGCGCGAAGGCATCGAGAGCCGGGTCCTGGCGGAGCGCGTGGAGGTCGCGGACCCCTCGCTCTCCGCCGCCCTCGAGGCGGCCCTCGACGACGCGCGCTTCGCGCTGGTCGTGGCACCCCAGCGCGAAGCCCGCGCGCTCGAGATCGCCCGCGCCCACGGCTTTCCCGGGCCCGTCGACGCCTCGCCCGCCCTCGAGGCGGAGGCCCTGACCGGGCCGCTTCGGCTAGCCGCCGGAAGCCCGCGCTGGCTCGAGGACTGGCTCCGGGCCACGAAGCTCGCTCCCGACGGGGGCTGGCGGGACGAGCGCGGAGCCTGGGTGCGGCCGCCGCGCGGGAGCGCGCTCGGGGCGGCGGGTCGCGAGGCGGCGCTGGCTTACGCGGAGACCCTGTGCGAGGAGCGGGGCCGGAGCCTCGAGGAGCTGGCCGGCGGGCTTCACGCGGCGCGGGAGGAGCGCGCACGCGCTGAGGCCGCTCTGTCCGAGGAGCGCGAGCGCCGGGCCCTCCTGCGCGAGGCGGAGGGCCAGGGCCTTGCGCGCGCGGAGCTCGAGCAGGCTACGGAGCTCGAATCGCACGCCCGAACGCTGCGAGCGGAGGCCCGCCGCGAGCGCCAGGCGGCCGAGGAGCGCGCGGGCGAGATCGCGTCGCAGCGGCGCCTCGCCGACGAGAGGCTCGGGCAGCTTCGGGCCCAGCACGAGGGCGAGCGCCAGTCGCTCCACGAGCTCGAGCGCCGGTCCCAGGAGCTCGAGCCCGAGGCCCTGCGGCTGCGGTCGGAGGTGGCGGCGCCGCTTCGGGCCCGCGCCGAGCGCGGGGAGCTCGAAGGCGTCGAGACGGTGCGTCGCGACCTCGAGCGCGCCCTGCACGACCTCGAGCGGATGGGCGCGCCACCCCCGCCGGAGATCCGCGAAGAGGCGCGGCACCTCGAGGCCAACGTCAGCGAACTCGAGGGGCACGTGGCGCAGCGCAGGAGCGAGGCCGTCCGCGCCCGAAGCGAGCTCGACGCGTGCCGCGCGCGCTACCTCGAGATCGTGGCTCACGCGATCCGCGACTACCGGCAGCGCGCCACCGAGATCGCGGAGCGCGCCGAGGTGAGCGTCGAGATGGACCTTCCCGCCCTCGAGAACGACGACCGCGTGCTCGACGAAGCCGCGCTCCGGGTCCGCTTCGGGTTCGACGGCAAGGAGCCGCTGCCGCTGGGAGACCCGTCGTTCAGCGGCGGCCAGCAGGTGATCGCGGGGCTCGTCCTCCTGATGGCGATGGCCGAGACGGGCGGGAGCGGCTTCTTCATGCTGGACGAGCCCTTCGCCCACCTCTCCCTCGACCGCATCGACCAGGTGGGCCGCTTCCTGCGCAGCACGCGCGCGCAGTTCATCCTGACCGCGCCCACGACGCTCGACCGCGCCCAGCTCGACGCCGCCTCGGAGCTGGTGGTGCTCCGGAAGAAGCGCCCGACGGACGCGCGCGCCCCGGTCCCGCTGGTGGCGGGAGCCTGAGCCGGCGTGGAGCCGCACACCTGTCGCTACCGGGCCGAGGAGGTGTGGGGCCCGTGGGCGGAGGCGGGCGAGCGCCGGGAGCGGCGGGCCGTTCGCGTGCCGCGCTGCGGCGAGTGCGGGGCTGAGCGTCCGGCGCGAGGCGCGCGGCGCCCCGCGCGCCTCGAGGTGGAGGCCGCGCGACCCGGCTCGGCTCCGCTCGCCCTGCCCGACGGGCGAAAGGTCGCCCTTGTGCTGGTGGCGCGGGGGCGCGCCGCTCCCGGGGGGCCGCTCTTCGCGCGCGGCGTCTTCGGAGCGCTCGGACGGCGGGGGCTCCGGGCGAGCCTCGTCGAGGAGTGGCTCGATCGCTTCCTCCTCGCCGGCTTCCTCGCCCTCCGCTTCCGGCTCCATCGCACCCACCGCGAGCTCGAGCTCATCAGGGTGCGTGACGCCGCCGCCCTCGAGGAGGTCGCGCACCCGGGGGCGCGCAGCGCGCGAGCGCGCGCCCAGGCCGACGCGCGCACCACCCTGGGCTCCCTGCCCCACCCCTGGGCCGCCGAGGCGCTGCGCCTGCTCGAGACCGAGCTCGCCGAGACCGAGTCCCCGGACCTCGTTCGGGCGCTGGTGGGCCTCGCCGAGCACGTGACGGCCGGCGACGCGCTGGCGGAGCGCGTCTTCTCGGTGCGCTACCTCGGCGACTCCAAGCGCCTCGGGCGGCTGCGCGCGCGGCTCGAGTCGCTGGTGGGCCCCCTCGAGCCCTTCGGCATCCGCGAGGGGGGCGCCCTCGTCCACCTGGGAGGTCGGGGCGCACTCCACCTCGAGACCGCGGGCGGCGAAGCCACGGCACTCGATCTGGCTCGCCTGGCGCCGTACCTCGCGCTCGCGCGCGAGCTCGTGCTCGGCCGCCTCGAGGTCGAGTTCGCGCCGGGAGGGCTCCTGGTGGTCGAGAACTTCGCGTGCTTCGAGGCGCTCTGCCGCGCGGAGCTCCCGCTTCCGGAGCCTGCGACGCTGGTCTGGTCCGCGGGCTATCCGGGACGGGGCATCCGGCGCCTGGTCGAGGAGGCGGCATCCCGAGGAGTCCGAGTCACCGCCTGGGCAGACCTCGACCTCGACGGCGTTCGCATCGCGCGCCAGATCGCGGCCTTTTCGAAGCGTCCGATCTCGCTCTTCCGCATGACCCCCGAGGACCTGCGCGTTGCTTCGCGGAGCCTCCCGCTCGCGCCGCGCGCGGCGGCGGCGATTCGCTCCGACCTCGAGCGCCGCCCCTTGGACCTCGGCGCCGACGTGCTGCGCGCGATCCTGGCCGAGGGGCGCTGGGTGGAGCAGGAGGCCTTCCTCGCGACGGGAGGCCGGGCGGGGCAACGCGAGGGCGCGGTCCCGCGCGGAGAGGAGTCCGACGCTACTCTCCCGCGAATGGGGACTCGCGATCGCGACCGGAGGCGGAGCTCCGCGCGGACCCGCGTGGTGCGCCCTGGCGACCAGAGCCCCCCGGAGGAGAGCGGGGGGGCGGAGATCCCGGTTGAGCAGCGCTTCTCGGTAGCCTTTCGCCTGAGCATCCAGCAATGGAGGCTGCGTGGCTGGTGCGAAGATGGATCTGACGCGCGACTTTCGCGATCTGTTGCAAGCGTTCATCGACCATGAGGTCCGCTTCCTCGTCGTCGGGGCGTACGCTCTTGCGATCCACGGGCACCCTCGGGCCACGGGCGATCTCGACCTCTGGGTCGATCCCACCGCCGAGAATGCAGCGCACGCGTACGCCGCGCTCGCCGATTTTGGCGCCCCGCTGCACGACCTCACCCGGCAGGACCTGGCGACCCCCGGCACGGTCTTCCAGATCGGGCTGCCGCCGCTGCGGATCGACATCCTGACGAGGCTCACGGCGCTCGAGTTCGGACCCTCCTGGGACCGCCGCTTCGCAGGCGATTTCGAGGGGGTGCCCGTCCCGGTCCTCGGGCGCGAGGACTTCCTCGCGAACAAGAGGGCACTCGGCCGCACCCGCGATCTCGCCGACGCCGAGCGCCTCGACCCGGCCGGGCCGCAAGGGCAAGAATGAGGCGCGCCGAACGCCTGAGCCGCTATCCTGCCCCCCGAGGAGGACCCCCCATGGCGACGGCACTGGCCCCGGTTCCCGGCGTTCCGCGCGCGCTGCACCGCGGAGAGGATGAGCTCCCCTTCGTCTCGTTCGGCGACGGATCCTCGCTCCAGCTGCTCCAGGTCGACGTGGAGGCCGGGCTCTGGGTGGTGCGCACCCGCTTCGTTGCCGGCACCACGATCCCGCGCCACAAGCACACGGGCGAGGTCTTCGCGTTCACGCTGGCGGGCGCCTGGCGCTACCTCGAGTACCCGGAGATCAACCGCGCCGGCTCCTACCTCTTCGAGCCAGCCGGCTCGGTCCACACGCTCCACGTCCCGCCCGACACGAAGGGGCTCACGGACGTGTGGTTCGCGATCCGCGGCGCGAACCTCAACCTCGACGAGGCCGGGAACGTGACGAGCGTGGTCGACGCGGCTGCCGTGCGCGACGGCTACCTGGGCCTGTGCAAGGCGCAGGGCCTGCGCCCGCCCCCCGTGATCGGCGCCTGAAGGGCCGGCGAGGGATGGCGGAGGCGACCGAGGGCTGGCGGCGCTGTAGCTCCTGCAAGCGCTGGATCCCGTTCCAGACGCTCTACTGGGTCTGCAACGTCTCCACCTGCAGCCGCCGCAACACCTCCTTCGTCTTCTGCAGCGTCGAGTGCTGGGAGGTGCACCTCCCTACCATGAACCACCGGGAGTCCTGGGCCGAGGAGCGCCACTCGCCGGGCCGGGGCGACGCCCCGCGCGCGGCCGCCGCGGCGCCGGCGGCGAGACCCGCGGCCGCGGGGCAACCCCGGCCCCCGCAGCGCTTCCTCGGGCGGCCCCCGCCGCCGGTGCAGCCCTCGGCCGCTTCCGCGCCGCGGCCCGCGGCCGCGGCTCCCGCCGCGGCGAAGAGCGCTCCGAAGGAGATCCTGATCGTGGCGAGCCGGCTCAAGGACTACATCCGGGCCCGCTCGGACATGAGCACCTCGGACCGCGTGCTCGAGCCCCTCTCGGAGATCGTGCGCGAGGTCTGCGAGCGCGCCATCGAGAACGCGCGCCGCGACGGGCGCAAGACCGTCCTCGACCGCGACGTGCCGCGCCGTTAGGACGAGCCCCCCACCAGGAAGTCCCAGAGCGAGGCGAGGGTGGCCGGCACGTGGTCTCCCACGATCACGTCCACGTGGGCGGCGCCGGGGATCTCGACGAGCCGGCGCGGGCCCGCGTGGCCGGGGCCCTCGAGGGCGGCCATGCTGGCCCGGGGCGCGATGGAGTCGGCGCCGCCCACCAGCGCCGCCACCGGGAGCGGCGACTCGCGCACGGCGCGCAGGAGGTCGACTCCGGCGATCTGCGGGCGGCGGCGCGCGGTGTTGCGCGCCAGCTCCTCGAAGACGGCGGGGGACTCCGGGTCGCTGCTCGCGAGGACGGCCTCGAGGGCCTCGGGCGCCGCCCCGCTCGGGTTGGTGAGCCCCGCCGCGCGCTGGAGGAGCCGCAGCGGGCCGCGCGCGCGGGGCCGGGAAAGCGGCCCGGCGAGCGCGCGCAGCACGCGGTGGACCGGGATGCGCTCGGGCTGGGGCGCCAGGGTCACGGCGGGCCCGAGGAGGAGCGAGGCCAGGCGCAGGAGCGGGCGCGAGGCGGCCAGGACGAGCGGCGTCGCCGCGGCGGTGAGCGAGGCGAGCGGCGCCTCCCGGGCGAGGAGCGCGCAGCCGAGGAGCCCGCCCATCGAGTGGCCCACGAGGTGCACGCGCGGGACCCGGGCCCGGCGCCGCACGCCCTCGAGGAGCGCCGGGCAGTCGAGCTCGAGGTGGGTCGCGAGGCTCCAGGGGTGACCCGGGGCGACGCGGCTCTCGCCGTGGCCGCGGAGCTCGCCCAGGAAGACGCGCGCCCCGCGCTCGAGGAGCGCGCGCGGCATGGGCCCGAGGGCGAAGCTCTGGCGGTTCTGGGCGAAGCCGTGGAGCAGGAGGAAGGCCAGGTCGCTGCGGTCGGGCGCGCGCGCCGGCGCCGGAAGGCGCAGCTCCGCCAGGGCCAGGCGCTGGCCATCCGCCGCCTCCTCGAGCTCCACCTCCTCGACGAGCGCGGCCCGGCTCAGAGCTCCTCCCGGTAGAAGCCCTCCTGGGTCTTCTCCATCCAGTGCTCCATGAAGGTCGTGGCGACGTGGGGGAAGGTGATGCAGAGCTCGCGGTTTCCCTCCACCTGGCTCGCGTGCTGGCGCAGGGCCTGGCGGCGCAGGTCGACGAGGTCGCTCGCGTCGTAGACCACGTCCCAGGGCGGAGGGCGGGGCCTCGCGCTCGAATCCAGGAGTGCCGCGTGATCGTCCTGGGGTCCGGCGCGGGGCCAGAAGGCGTCTCCCGGGCAGCAGAAGGGCAGCGCGAAGCGGAACTCGTCGTGCACGATGGCGTGGAGCAGCGCCACCGGGATGCCGCGCTCCCGGCGCACGCGCTGGGCGCCCGCCCGGGCCGCGCGGTAGGCGGTGCGGTGGTCGCCGTGGGCGTCCCAGAAGGAGGCCGTGAGGACCAGGAGCTCCTCGGCCGCCGCGGGGACGAGCTCTGGGAGGAGCGCCTCCACCTCGCCGACCGCGCGTTCGCCCGCCTCGCTGAGCTCGTCCACGCGCCGACCTTCCGAGAGCTCCGAGTGCGCCACGAGCCGGGTATCGGGATGGCGCAGGAAGGCCACGCGGGAGGGATCGACCCCCAGGACCTTCCAGGCCGCGCGCGCCTCCGCCTCGCGCAGCTCCACCACCTTGCGCTTGCGCGCCTCGACGCTCTCCTCGTGGCACGCCCCCGACGCCCCGCTGGCGTCGCCCGACGAGAGGTAGACGGCCTGGACCGTGGTCCGGGGATCGCGAGCCGCCCGGGCGAGGGTCGCGCCGGCCATGATCGTCTCGTCGTCGGGATGGGGAGCCACGACCACGAGGGCGCGCTCGCGCAGCGCCGGCTCGAAGCGCGTGGGCGCAACGCCGGCCTCGGGGCGCGGCGCCCCGCAGCCCCCGAGGAGCGCGCCGGCGCCGGCCAACGCCGCGAGCGGGCGGAGCCGGCCGAGCCCGCCCCATGCCCCCGTCCGGACCCGTCCCTTTCTCCCTCGCGCTCTCCCCATGGACGGGCCTCCTCCCCGGCTGCTGGCCCCGGGTTCCTGGCTCGGGTCCCGCAGTCTACACTGCACCGGATGGCTCAGAGCGCGGACTTCCGGGGCCGCTACGGGCCCTGGGCGCTGGTGGCCGGCGCGTCCGAGGGGATCGGCGCCGAGTTCGCGCGCGGGCTCGCGAGGCGCGGCCTCGACCTCGTGCTGCTGGCGCGCCGCCGCGAGCCCCTCGAGAAGATCGCGCAGGAGCTCCGGAAGAGCGCCGGGGCCCAGGTGCGCGCGCTCGCGCTCGACCTCGCGGCGCCGGACCTCCTCGAGCGGCTGCGCCCGGAGATCGCGGGCCTCGAGATCGGGCTCCTCGTCTACAACGCCGCCTACTCGGTGGTGGGCCCCTTCTTCGAGCGCGAGCTAGCGCTGCGGCTGCGCGAGATCGACGTGAACTGCCGGGGCCCGCTGCTCCTCTGCCACGAGCTCGGGCGCGCCATGGTGGCGCGCCGCCGCGGGGGCATCGTGATCGTCTCCTCGCTGGCCGGCTTCTTCGGATCGGCGCTGGTGCCGAGCTACGCGGCCAGCAAGGCCTTCGACACGGTGCTGGGCGAGAGCCTCTGGGCGGAGCTTCGCCCGCACGGCGTGGACGTCCTCTCCTTCGTGGCGGGGGCCACCCGCACGCCGAGCTTCGAGGGCTCGCGGCCCCGGCCCGCCTCGAACCCCTTCGCGCGCCCGATGGAGGCCGGTCCCGTGGCGGAGCAGGCGCTCCGCGAGCTCGGCCGCGGGCCCACGCGGGTGGCGGGCGCCAGGAACCGGCTGGCCGCCTTCGTCACCACGCGCCTCTTCTCGCGCCGGCGCGCCGTGCTCACCATCAGCCGGGCGACCCGCGAGATGTACGCCGAGGGCGCCGCGGCGGCCGCGCCGGGCAGCGGGCCCCGATGAAGCGACGCCTCGCGCAGTGGGTGCTCGACTCGCGCGGCTGGAGGCCCGAAGGCCCCCGGCCGCTGGCGGACAAGTTCGTGCTGATCGCCGCGCCCCACACCTCGAACTGGGACCTGCTCTACCTGCTGGCCCTCACGGAGGTCTACGGCGTGCGGGTGCGCTGGATGGGCAAGCACACGCTCTTTCGCGGGCCGGCGGGCCCGTTGATGCGCGCGCTCGGCGGGATTCCCGTCCGGCGCGATCGGCGCGAGAACCTGGTGCTGGCCATGGCCCGGGTCTTCGAGTCCCACGAGTCGCTGGCGCTCACCGTCCCCGCCGAGGGCACCCGCAGCTACGCGACCCACTGGAAGTCGGGCTTCTACCACATCGCCCGGGCGGCGAAGGTTCCGATCGTGATGGGCTACCTGGACTACGCGCGCAAGCGGGGGGGCTTCGGGCCGGAGCTGCTCCCGACCGGGGACGTGTCGCGGGACATGGATGCGATCCGGACCTTCTATGCGGACAAGGTCGGCAAGTACCCCGACTGCGCCGGCCCCGTGCGCCTCCGCGAGGAGTCGTGCGAGACGAGTGGATAGAGCGGCTGGCGCGGCTCTTCGAGGAGCACCCGGCCTGGGTCGCAGCGGCGGGGCGCCTCTCCCCCGACGCCGCGAGCGCGGTCTTCTTCCGCCACCGGCCCGGGGAGGTCTGGCACCTCGAGCAGGCCGCGGTCGGGAGCCGTCTCCTGCCCGGAGCGGCGCGGGATCCGGACCTGGTCTTCCGCTTCACGCCGCGCTCCGTCGAGCGCCTCGAGGCCGTGACCGGGGGGATCGGCGAGTTCGCCGTCGCCCTCTTTGCGCTGATGACGGAGGGGGATCCCGAGGCGCGCGTGGACTTCCGCATCGCCGCGGACTTCTCGCGGCTCGCGCGGCGGGGCTACCTCTCGCTGCTCCTCGCGGCGGGCCCGGGCGTGCTGGCCTTCGGCGCGGCCCACGGCATCCGCACCCTGGGCGCGCTGCGGCGCTTCGCGGCGGGGCTGCGGCGCGATCCCGAGCCCTGGGAGCGCTAGCCGCTCAGGGCCAGCGCGCGGCGGCCCGGGCGCGGGTGCGCTCTCCGATCTCGTGGCAGGCGGGGAAGAGGCCCGGCTCGAGGCCCCCGCCGAGCTCGAAGTGCACCCCGCGCAGCAGGATCAGGAGCTCCCCGTGGCGGAGGAAGCGCCAGGCCGGGTAGTCGATCTCGCCCAGGGCCTTCTCGGCCCGGGCCTCGCTCGAAAAGGCCCAGACCTCCACGCTGCACACCTCGGCCACCCGCCCGACCGCCCGCGTGTAGTGCTGCGCGCGCACGGCCTCGACCCCCAGGGCCCGGAAGTCCGCGTCGTTCGCCGGATCGCCCGACACCTCGGGCACGATCTCGAAGCCGCCGGAGAGCTCCTCGGCGGGGACGAAGAGCTCGGCGAGCCGGTCCGCGGCCCGGGCGGCCCCGGCCGCGCCGGCCAGGAGCCCGGCGGCCAGGACGAGACGGACCGCGGCGCCGCGCATCCCGCCCCGATCGACCCGGCGAGCGCCCCCCTTGAGCGCTAGCGGCCGCGCCGCGCCGGATCGCGGTCCCGCATCGCCCGCTCCCAGTCCTGGCCGTCGAAGCGCGCGACCGGGAGCGACTCGGCGTCCACGCCTTCGAGGCAGCGGACGTTCACGTCGATCTTGTCGGGGTCCGAGCGCGACCTCCGGAAGGGCGAGATCCCGCAGCTCCGGCAGAAGTGGTTTCGCGAGGTCCGGGTCCCGAACTGGTAGGTGGCATAGCCCGCCTCCGGGGTCAGCAGCCGGAACCGCTCCGGCTCCACGGTCCAGTGGACGAACCCGGTTCGCCGGCAGAGGGAGCAGTTGCAGACCTCGAGGCCTTCGAGGGCGCCCTCCACCTCGAAGGCCACGGCCCCGCAGTGGCAGCTGCCGCGCCAGGTGTCCATGGGGTCCCCCTCGCTAGCGGAGGCGGCCCGGCCCCCAGCCCGACACGCGCCCTACCCCGCCAGCTCCGCGAAGCGCACCCGGCGCGCCCGCGGCACGCGGTTCTCCACGCCTTCGCCCACCCAGCGCACGCCCACGATGCCGTGGGCGTGGCCGGCCGTGTCGAGCCAGTTGGGGTGGCCCGGGTCGCGGTGGGCGATCACGAAGCGCGCGGATCCGTCCGCCTCGAGCTTCGCGTTGCCGCTGTTGCGCGCAACCGGGTGGTAGCGGTAGTCGAGGGTCTCGGTCCAGAAGTTGTGGAGCGCGATCATCCAGTAGTCGCACCGGGGCGGGTCGAGATCGACCTGGAGCGCCTCCTCCGGGCCGAGCTCGAACCAGGCCTGGTTCCAGGTGATCTGCGGGTCCTTGAACTTGAAGGTGTCGTCCTGCTGGACGTTGGCGAAGACGTTCGGGTGCGCGGACTGGCGCCGCGACCAGGCGGCGCCGATCTCCGTGATGGCGCGCACGTGGCGCGCCGAGCCCAGGAGCGCCCGGTAGAGGTGCGCGGGATCGAGGGGCGCGCGGGGCGCGGGCTCGCCCAGGCGCTCGATGTGCAGCTCGGCCCGCGGATCGCGCCCCTTGTCGAAGAACGTCTGGCGGATGGTGAGGAGGCGCGTGTCGGGCTCGAGGCGCAGCCAGTTCCCGGGCGCCGGGCGCTGGGACAGGATCACCTCGAAGCCCCCGTCGGGGCGGACCGCGAGCTCGCGCTCGTGGAGCGTGGTGCCGGTGCCGCGGCCGCCGCCCCCGAAGCCGCCGCCGGCGAAGGTGTTGAAGCTCAGCCAGCGGGCTCCGCCGCGCGTTCCCCAGACGCGGTAGTCGTGGCGGCCCTCGATGCCCGCGCCGAGGTACAGGTTGTCGGGGTTCTCGGCCACGATCTTGATCGTCTCGTGGCAGGTGCAGACGAGCTCGGGATGGAGCGGGTCGTGGTACTCGAGCTGGGACTCGAGGGCGCCGCGCAGCAGGCGCGTGAGCATGCGGTAGCCCTCGGCGCGGTCGAGGGGGTCCGCGGGGTTGCCCTCCTTCAGCACCGCCTCCCCGGCGGCCTCGAGCTCCCGGCAGAACTCGCGCCAGGCCGCGCCGCTCGTGACCTTCGCCACGACCTCGTCCCGGTCGGAGCTCCCCATCCCCACGCCGCTACAGCACGAGGTCCGCGAAGCGGTGCAGCCCCGCGACCGCCTCGCGCGAGCGCTTCCACGGCGAGATCAGCATCCGGGTCACGCCCAGGGACTCCCAGCGCAGGGCGTCGTCGGCGGACTCGACCGCCCCGCCCAGGCAGATCTCGAAGCCCGCCGCGTCGCGGCCGTTCTCGGCCAGGAGCCGGCGCAGGGTCTCGATCGGCCGCGCCGCCGACTCCAGGGTGTGCCCCATCCCGAGCCAGCCGTCCCCGTGGCGGGCGGCGCGGCGCAGCGCGGCCGGGGACTCGCCGCCCACCAGGATCGGCGGGTAGGGCTCTTGCACGCACTTGGGCTCGAAGACCACGCCGTCGAAGTGGAAGAACTCGCCCGCGTGGCTCGCCTCGCGCTCGGTCCAGAGCTTCTTGCAGACCTCGAGGCACTCGTCCACGCGGCGGCCGCGCGTGTGGAAGTCGAGCTCGGCGGCGACCCACTCCTGCTCGAGCCAGCTCGCCCCCACCCCGAAGAGCGCGCGCCCCCCGCTCACGAGGTCGAGCGTCTGGACGGCGCGGGCGGAGGTGAAGGGGTGGCGGAGCCCGATGTTGTAGACGTGGGTCCCGAGCTTCACCCGCTCGGTCCTTCCGGCCAGGAAGGAGAGGTAGGCGAAGGCGTCGAAGATCGGGGTCTCGGGGGGGACCGGAGGGTGGGTCTCGCCGGGAAAGGGCGAGCGCGTCATGGAGCTCGTGAAGATCAGGTGCTCCGGCAGCCAGACCGACTCGAATCCGCGCTCCTCCGCCGCGGCCACCACGTCGAGGAAGTATTTCGGGTTGCAGGCGCCGAGCGCCACGCCGAACTTCACGGCTCCCTCCCTGTCAATCGCCCTTCTCGATCAGCGGCAGGACGAGGTCGATCCGCTCCCCCGCCGACCAGAGCGTCGAGTGGACGAGGGGGAGCACGACGGGAAGATACCCCTCCGCCGAGAGGGTGAGCTCCACCTCCGCGCGGGGCATGAGCTTCACGACGCAGGGGGCCCGGCACTCGAGGGGGGAGGCCCCCCCCTCGTGGCGGACCTCGATCCGGGCCGGCACGTCGCCTGCGCTCGCGACCCGGAGCTCGATGGGCTTGCGGGGCAGGGCGCAGCCGACCAGCAGTGCCCCGGCGAGCGCGGCCCGGGCGATCACCTGCCGAGGCACGAGCCCTCCTGGCGGAGCGAGACGCGGATCGAGTAGGCGTCGGTGGCGTATTCCCCGACCCTCCCGCCGCGGATCAGCCTTCCGATCCGGTAGGCGGGGCAATAGCCCTCGCGCGTGAAGACGAAGAGGTAGGGCTCTCCCTCGGGCCTCGGGATGCGGAGCGGAGCCGTGGAGACGTCCGTCGGCCCGAAGATCCGCTCGCCCGTCAGGCGATGGATGCTCAGCTTCGCGTCCGGGGGCGACGCGCTGAGCCGGACCTCCTGAGGGCCGCTCGGGGCCAGCGCGACGCACCCGAGGCCCAAGAAGCCGAGCAGGCCGAGGCCGGCGGCGCGGCGAAGGGCGCTCATTCCGGGAGGGCCGGCGCGGCGGCCGCCGGCGCTCCGACGACCCGCGCTCCGGGCTCGGCGGCGGGGATGCGCAGGAAGCCGATCAGCAGGGCGGCGACGGCGAGGGAGCCGGCCATGAGGGCGAAGGCCAGGTCGTAGCTCCCCCGGGCGTCGTAGAGGAGGCCCGCCAGGGGGCCCGAGAAGGCGATGATGGGGAGACTGGCCAGGCCTCCGATCCCCATCACCCGGCCGAAGCCCCCGCGCCCGAAGCAGGCGCCCACGATCACGCCGTGGATCGGGGCCACGGCGCCCACGCCGAGGCCGTAGATCGCGCCGATCGCCAGGAAGGCCGGGTAGCTCGGGGCACTGAGGAGCAGGCACCAGGTCGCGAGCAGGAACGAGAGGGCGAGCCAGGTGGCGCGCCGCGGGTCGAGCCGGTCCGCCACGGCGCCGAAGGCCACCTTTCCGAGCAGCGAGAAGGGCGCCATGCAGGTGAAGAACCAGGCGGCGCTCTGGCGCGAGAGGCCCCGGTCCTCGGCCCAGGGCACGAGGTGCAGGCTCATCACCACCGGGGAGGCGAAGACGAAGGCGAAGGCCAGGGCGATGAGCCAGAGATTGGGATCGCGGAGCAGCGCCCCGGTCTCCGGGAGGAGGACCCCCTCGGCGGACGCGGTCTCGCGCAGGGGGTCGCCGTCCGGAGTCTGGCCCACGTCCTCGGGGCGGCGCACGACGAAGGCGAAGAGCACCGGGAAGGCCAGCGCCGCCGCGCCGACGCCGAGCGCAGCCAGGGCCCCGCGCCAGCCGACGCGATCGATCAGGAAGGCGGCCAGCGGCGGCATCAGGAAGCTCGCCGCGGTGGCCCCCGCCACCGCGACGCCCAGCGCGAGCCCCCGGCGCCGCACGAACCAGTTGACCACGAGGGCGCTCGCGGCGAGCGGGCCGAACAGGGCGGCGCCCACGGCGACGAGGAGGCAGAAGACGAGGGCCATCTGCCAGAGCGCGGTCGCGAGCGAGAGGAGCAGGAGCCCCCCGGAGAGGAGCGCCACCCCGGTGAGCATGATCGCCCGCATCGGCCCCCCGTCGATCGCGCGCCCGACGAAGGGCCCTGCGATTCCCATGGCGAGCATGGCGAGGCCCGGGGCGGCGGAGATCGTCCCGCGCGTGGTCTCGAACGCCTCCGAGAGCGGGACCACGAAGACCCCGAAGGTGAGGAAGGTGCAGCCGTTCGCGACGAGCTGCGCCACGAAGGCGGCGGCGACGACGCGCCAGCCGTGGAAGGGGGTGCCGATCAGCGTGGGCGTGGGCATGGGGGGATGGGACTCCTGCTCGGGTGTGCTCAGAAGCGCGAGGCGGCGAGCTCCAGGTCGGCGTGCCGCCAGGCCTCGGCGAAGCGCCGCCGCACCGCCTCGGCCTCGCCAGCCCGCCCCTGGGCCCGCAGGCTCTGCTCGAGCCCGAAGAGCGACCAGCCGTTCTCGGGAAACTCCGCCAGGTCCTCGCGATAGACGCGCTCCGCCTCCGCCGGCCGGCCCGCTTCCAGGAGCACCGCGCCCAGGGTCTGGCGCACGGGGAAGAACCAGTCGGGGGGCTCGTTGTAGCGCAGGCCGTCCTCGATCCGCACGGCCTCGCGCAGCTGCGAGAGCGCCGCCGCGAAGTCCCCGCGGCTCGCCGCGAGCTCGCCGGCCAGCACCCGGGTCGCGATCGAGACCAGGGCCGGCACCTCGTTCCCGCCCCAGGGCGCCACCGCCTCGAGGTCGGGATCCCCGGCGACGCCCGCGAGGGCCGCGAGCTCGGCGGCCGCGTCGGCCGCCCTCCCGCGGCGGTCCTGGGCCAGGCCGCGCGCGTAGTGCCAGATCGCCCGCAGGTAGGGCAGGTCCTCCGGCGGCGGCGGCTCGGCCAGGATCTCGTCCCAGCGGCCGAAGCGCACCTTCGCGTAGAGCGGGATGGCCGCGAAGTGCTGGAGCATGCCCATGCCGGGCTCCCGCAGGCGCGCGGGATCCGCCAGCGCACCCGTGTGGTGCGCGGCCGCGAGGGCCTTGGCGCTCGCCCCCTCGAGGGTGGCCGTCGCCCACAGGAAGTGGTGGTTGTGGGGCGCGTAGGCCAGGGGGTAGAGGCCCTGCTGGCGGCAGCGCGAGAGGTAGGCCCGGTCGGCCTCGATGGCCCGCTCGTTGGCGAGGGTCCCGTCGTGGTAGCGGCCCACGCGGATGTAGAGGTGCGAGGGCATGTGCACCAGGTGCCCGGCCTCGGGGGCGAGGGCGCCGAGCCGGTCGGCGCAGGCGAGGCCGCGCTCCGGCTCCTGCGAGGCCTCGAGGGCGTGGATGCAGAGGTGGTTCGCTCCCGTGTGCTCGGGATCGAGGGCGAGGGCCGCCTCGAGCGCGCCCAGGATCTCGCCGGTCCAGGGCCGCGGGGCACCGCTCGCCTCCCAGTAGTCCCAGGGGTGGACGTCCATCAGCGCCTCGGCGAAGAGCGCCAGGACGTCGGGGTCGGTGGGAAAGAGGCGGGTCAGCTCCCGCATCGCGTCGGCGTAGGCCTGGTCCAGCGCCGCGCGGTCGGGCCCGCCCTCCGCGGCGTAGCGCTTCGCGAGCGCCCCGATCAGCGCCTGCTCCTTCCCGAAGGCGCCGGGCGCGAGCTCGCGCGCCCGGGTCAGGGCCCGCCAGGCCTCGGCGCGGTCCGCGTCCTCCATGGCCGCGTTGATGTTGGGGCCCAGCACGAGGGCCAGCCCCCAGTAGCCCATGGCGCAGTCGGGGTCGAGGCGCACGACCTCGCGGAAGCTCCGCGCCGCCTCGGCGTGGTTGAAGGCGTAGGAGAGGGCCAGCCCCTGGTCGAAGTAGCGCTGCGCCAGCGCCGAGCTGGTGGTGACCGGGAAGTTCCGCAGGCCGATCCCCTCGAGGAGCGGCGCCTGCGGCGCCCCGGCCGAGGGCGGCGGCGCCGGCGAGGCGCAGGCCGCGAGCACCCCGGAGAGCGCGGCCAGGAGGAGCGCGGCCCGGGCCCGGTGCCCTCCCGCCCTCACGAGGACTCCGGCTCCGGCGCCGCGGCGGCGCCCGTGTCCCGCACCGCGTCCGGGGCCACCCCGGGGCCGAGCTCCACGGCGCGGGCGGCGCCGGCGAGGTCGTTTCCGGCGAGCTCGATCCCGGCGCTCCGCTCCCCGCTGACGCGCAGGAAGAGCGCCGTCCCCGCCGGCGCCCGGGCACCCCGCAGCGCGACCTCGCGCGCCTGCTCGAGCCAGACGATGGGCCCCGCCCCGGAGCTCGACTCGACCCGCAGGCCCTCGACCCGGCCGGCGCCGAGGTCGTCGGCCACGAGGGCCGGCCGCGGGTCGGCGGCCGCGCCCGTGAAGCGCAGGCCCCGGAGGTCGAGCTCCTCCACGTGCCGGCAGTAGAGGCCCGCGGCCGGGAGCACCCCGAACATGCGGGGCGTGGGGTAGGCGTCCGGGCGCTCGGGCACGGAGGCGAGCTTCTCCGGGAAGCGGCCCGGCGCCTTCCCGGCCAGCGCGATCTCCACGTCCTCGAGCCGCACGCCGCGGGCCGGCGCCTCCGGGAGGCCCGTGATCGAGCTCGTGAAGGAGGCGCCCGTGGCGCGGATCCCGCGGATCGCGACGTTGCGCAGCCGCCCGGGGCGCTTCGGGTCCTGCTCACGGCCGCGGTTCCCGAGCCGCACGAAGAGGGGGGCCGGCACGCCCGCGATCGCGATCCGCTCGACGACCACGTCCTCGAGGGTACCGCCGTCGACCATCTCGAGGGCGATCCCGCCGCCCTCGGCGATCCGCGGCGGCACGTCGACCGCCGCCGGATAGACGACCGTGCAGTCGCGCACGCGGATGTCGCGGAAGTCGCCCGAGCTCTCGCTCCCGAGCTTGATCGCGTTGCTGGCGCTACGGATGGTGCAGCCCTCGATCACGACGTGTTCGGTCGGCACCCGCTCGCCCAGGGCCAGGCTCGCCTTGAGGCAGATCCCGTCGTCGTCGGACTCGACCTCGCAGCCCGCGATCCGCACGTGGCGGCAGCAGTCGGGGTCGATGCCGTCGGAGAAGCTGTTCACGACTCTCACCGCCTCGATCTCGACCCCCTCGCAGCCGATGAGCGAGAGCGCGTAGTTGGGCGAGTTGGCGATGCGGATCCCGCGCACCCGGACCTCCCGGCACTGCTTGAGCGCGATGGGCTTCGGGCCCCCGCGCTCCTCGCGGTTGGCGTCGATCGTGCCCTCGCCCTCGATCACCACCCCCGTGAGGCCGCGCCCGGAGAGGAGGGCGAAGCTCGCATCGGAGGTCTCCGCGTCGGAGCCGGTGCGGTAGGGGAGCTTCTCCATCCGGTCGTAGCGCCGGTCGCTGGGATGCCCCAGCAGCACGGCGCCCCCCTCGAGGCGCAGCGTCACCCCGTCGCGCAGGTGGAGCGTGCTCGCCAGGTAGCGCCCGGCCGGCAGCACCACCAGGCCCCCGCCCCGCGCCTCGTCGAGCGCCCGCTGGATCGCCGCCGTGTCGTCGGCCTCTCCATCGCCCGCGGCGCCGCCCTCCCGCACGTCGAGAGGCGCGCGCACCGCGGCGGTCCCCTGCCCCTCCGCGCGCCCGGCGCGCGCGAGTCCCGCGAGCTCCGCCGCCGCCGCGCCCCCGAGCAGCGCCGTAGCGCGCAGGAAGGCGCGCCGCGAGGTCGAGCGCAGGTCTTCGGAAGGGGCCAACGGGATCCCCCGGGAGCACGTTCGGGACCGACTCCCGAGCATACCAGGAGCGGCTCACGGGTCCGTGCCCGCGTCGTCGGACGGCGCCGGCTCCGGGCCGCCCTCGTTGGCGGCGCTCCCCCGATCCCGGGAGGCTTCCGGGACGGGGAGGAGGCCCCGGACGCGCAGCCGGTACCGAAGCGTGCTCCTGGGCATGCCCAGGAGCCGCGCCGCCTCCGCCACGTTGCCGCGGGTCTCGCGCAGGATCGAGCGCAGCCGGTCTCGCTCCGCGCCCGCGCGCCCACCGCCCTCGCTCCGTGCCATCGCGGGTGGGTTCGGGTCGCCCGGCGCCAGCGTCCGATCGAAGGCCCCCGCCAGCACGGAGGCGTCCCACTCGAGTCCCGCACCGCGCACCATCAGTCGTTCCAGCAGGTTCATGAGTTCGCGCACGTTCCCGGGCCAGTCATGAGCCAGGAGTCGGTGGAGAAAGGACTCCCGGATGGCTGGGCGCGGCAATCGGGTGCGCCGTGCGATCTGCTCGAGTCCGTGCTCGACGAGCAGCGGCAGATCCGTGGTCCTCTCGCGCAACGGAGGTACCCGGATATGGAGCACGTGAAGGCGGTAGAACAGATCCTCGCGGAAGTGCCCCTGGGCCAGGGACAGCCCCAGATCCCGGTTGCTTGCGGCGATGATGCGAGCGCCCATGCGGCGAGTCTCTCCACTGCCGAGCCGCTCGAATTCCCGATCCTCCAGGATCCGCAGCAGCTTGCCTTGGAGCCCCAGCGGTAGATCGCCAATCTCGTCGAGGAAGACCGTCCCGGCCTGGGCGAGCTCGAAGCGCCCGAGGCGGCGGTGGACCGCTCCAGTGAATGCACCGCGATCGTGGCCGAACAGCTCGCTCTCGATCACGCCCGGCGCCAACGCTGCGCAGTCCACGTGGACAAAGGGCTGCGAGCTCCGGTCGGAGGCTCGGTGGATCCAGCGAGCGGCCAGCCCCTTGCCCACCCCCGTCTCTCCGGTGAGAAGCGCGGTGGAGGGTGCTCGAGCCGCCAGCTCCAGCTCTCGTCGAAGCTCGCGAGTCGCCGGGCAATCTCCGACCAGGAGCTCGCGCGGCTGCTCTCGGTGTCCGGCGCGCTCCAGCGTCATACCCCCCTCGACTAGACCCTCGATCCGAACCTATGGGGTGCCCGGGTGCCGTCACAAGGGTGAACCGCGGCACACGCGCGCAGAATGCGGGCACCACTGGTGCCGAACCGGCAAGAGGGGGCAAAGTGTGGCAAACCCGAGGAAAACGACTCTCCTTGACACGCAGAACTGTTATGATCGCCAGCACCGAGGGGGCCCGATTTGCCATGGCGAATCGACCATGGAACCCCAGGGTCTGATCCTTCTGGCGGACGACCGCGCTTACTCTCGGGATCTCCTGGCGGCAGAACTCGAAGAAGCGGGATATCGGGTCATGCCGTGCGCCGACGGCGAGCAGGCCTGGGCAAGCTTCCGAAAACGGCGCTTCGATCTCGTCGTTACGGACCTGCGCATGCCTCGCGCGGATGGCATGATGCTGCTCCGAATGATCCGATCCGCGGATTCTCCAGATCCTCGCGTGCCGGTCATCCTCGTCTCCGCCTACGGGACGCTGTCGACCGCCGTCGACGCCGGAAGAGTGGGAGTCACCGACTTCTTCCCCCTCAACGATCGCGGCATCGAGGATCTCCTCGAGCGCGTTCGTAACGTGATGGAGCGACGCGTCCCGGAACCTCCACCTGTGCTCGCTGGCCCGAGCGCCGCCATCGCCGCGGTCCGGCGCCGAATCCGCGCTGTGGCGACGACCGATGCCTCCGTGCTGATCCGCGGTCCGCGTCACGCCGGTCAACACCACGTGGTCGGATACATCCACCAGTTGAGCCACCGGGCCGCCCACCCGCTGGTCGTCCTACGCTGTGAAGCGTCACCTCCTCCCACCAGCTTCGAGCCTGGAACGATCCACCTCGAGGACATCGAGCGGCTCTCCGCCGATGCGCAGCGGATCTGGCTTGCAGCGCTGATGCGGCTCGAAGCTGCTCCGACGTTGGTGCGACCGCGCCTGGTAGCCTCGACCTGCGCCGATCTCCGCCTCTTGTCCGAGGAGCAACGCTTCGACCCCAGGCTCGCTGAACGCCTCGGCCGGTTCGCGATTCTGCTCCCAGCGCTCCGCGACCGGCGCCAGGACCTCCCCGAAGTCATCGCCGCCTATCTGCCTTGGATCGGTGCGCGACTGGGAAGGCCGGCTCCTCAGATCACAGCCGCTGCCGTCCACCGCCTCCAAGAGCACGCTTGGGAGGAGAACCTGTTCGAACTCGAGCGGATGCTCGAGTCCCTGGTGGCCTTCTCTGCGAGCGGGTGCATCGGCTTGGGCGATACCGAGGCGGCGCTCGCCGACCTGGGAACCCCACTCGAGCGGATCGCCGAGCGGCGGCGCAGCGAGGAGCGCAAGCGTCTACTCGAGCTGTACGAGAAGCATGGGAGCTACTCCGGGATCGCGCGCGAGCTGGGAATCACGCGCAACGCGGCGAAATACCGATTGGCGAAGCACAGCCTCCTGAACGGCCCCCTCCGGAGAGACAGATAAGAGCATTCGGAATGGTTCAGCTCACCCGATTCGCGCTGGCGCGTCCGCTCGTCGTCTGTATCGCGGTCCTCGCGATCTCCGCCGTCCTCGCGGCACAGCTGCAGCGGCTTTCGGCGGAGACCGGGTACCGCGCCTATCTCGGCGCGGACCACCCCACGGTCCTTCGCCTCGACGAGTTCGTCGACGGCTTCGGCGGCGGGCTCCCGATCGCGGCGGTTTGGACCTGCGAGGGGACGACGCTCTGCGAGACCGTGTTCGACAGGATCCCCATCGCAATGGCGCGAGACGTCGTCAACCAGCTCGAGTCCCTCGCAGGGGTCCGGCGCGTGGAAAGCCCAGCCACCAGCTCACTCCTGATCGCCCGCGATGGTGCCCTGGAGGCGATCTCTGCCCGCGAGGATCTCGACGAGGACGAGGTCCTGGCGCTTGCCCGCCATGCCGCCCGGAACCCACTCTGGCTGGGAAGCCTGATCTCTCCCGATGCAACGGTCGGAGCCATCGTCGTGGAGCTCGCGTCCTCGGAGAGCGATGCGAGCCGCGCGGCCCTCGACCGGCTACGGGAGGCACTGGCCCCCCACGAGGCGGCGGGCTTCCGGTTCCACCTGGTGGGACAGGCTGCACAGCTCGCCCTCACGGACGAGTCCCTCGCCGCCGATTCCCGGCGCCTGACGCCGGTCATGACCGCCCTCGTGACCGTGGTGGTGCTGCTGCTCTTCCGCTCCTGGCAGGCCGTCGCCGGGTCCCTAGTGACGGTGGGGCTCAGCTCGCTCTGGACCTTGGGCTTCCAGGCGCTTCTCGGCTGGCCTGTCAATTCGATCACTCAGACGATTCCGCCTCTCATCCTGGTGATCGCGCTCTGCAACGCGATCCATCTGCTGGCCCGTTACTCGAGAGCTCGTCTGGAGGTGACCGCCATCTCCCGGGCAGAGCGCCGGCAAGCGCTGGTCCAAGCGGCCCGCGATGCGGGACCACCCTGCATCGCGGCCACGTTGACGACGGCTGCGGGCTTCCTCTCGTTCCCGGGATCAGGCCTCGAGAGCCTGACACGTTTCGGCCTGACCAGCGCTCTCGGCATCATCGCGGCGCTTCTGCTGACGTTCTCTCTTCTTCCCGTTCTGCTCGTGTGGTTCCCGCCGGAGCCGCTTGCAGGTGCTCGCACCTCGGAGCGCTGGGCCGCCGTACTCAAGACCCTCGTGCGCGCCACTCGCGTACGCTCTCGTGAGATCCTGATCGCATCCACTGCCCTCGCTCTCGCGTGTCTCTACGGAACCACGAAGCTCCGGGTGGACGTAGACGAATACAAGCTCTACGGGGAAGAGAGCGAGGTCGTCCGGGCCCACCGATTCCTCGAGACGCACCTTCGCAAGGCCGACACGCTCGAGATCGAGCTGATCCTGCCGGAAGGCCGGTCGCTGCACCAGAACGAGACACTGGACACCCTCGCGAGCCTTTCCGCGTCCCTCTCCTCGATTCGCGGCCTCGGCCGGGTGCGAAGCGTGCTCGACGCGCTGGACTGGGCCGACGAGCTCATGAGCAGCGAACCCGCGAGGGCAGACGGTACCGGGGCCACGGATGCCTGGAACGCGAGCCTGCTGAGCCTGCTCGCCGTCAGCGATCCCAGCATCCTCGATCCGTGGGTGAGCCCGGGATTCCAAAGGCTCCGCCTCTCCGTCGAGGCGGAGAAAGTTCCACAACGGGAGCGCGGGGCCGTGCTGGACGCGGTGGGCGCGGCCCTGGATCGCCTTGGCCCGGACTGGAGCGCCGCGCTCACCGGCTCGTTCGTCGTGTACCGGGACCTGGTGCATGACATTCAACATACCCAGCTCTCGAGCTTCGCCGTCGCCTCGGTCGTGGTCTTCCTGCTCGTGGCGACCTTCCTGCGAACGATGGGGGGCTCCCTGATCGCAGCCATGGGGTGGGCCGGAATCGGGATGTTCTCCACGCTCCTTCCCGTGCTCGTCACGCTCGGGGTGATGGGCTTTGCCGGCATCGACCTCGACATGGGAACGGCGATGGTCGCCGCCATCATGATCGGAATCTCCGTAGACGACTCGATCCACCTGCTCGCTCAGTTCCAGCGCCTCCGCGCGCTCGGACAGGGGCCCGCCCTCGCGATGGAACGAAGCGTGCTCCACGTGGGCCAGGCGGTCGTGACGACGTCGCTGGCGCTAGCGGCGGGGTTCTTCGTCCTCACGCTGTCCTCCTGGCAGAGCATCTCGAGCTTCGGATTCCTCTCGGGAGTGGTCATTCTCGGAGCCCTCGCGTCCGTACTCGTCGTCCTGCCTGCCCTGGTCACGGTGGTGACAGGGGCTGGCCAGGCCGAGGATCTCGAGGAGCGGGGGACGCGAGAAGAACTGCCTTCTCGCAGAACGCGAGCTCTCTTCACCTTGCTGGCTTTGCTTCCCCCCACGCTGGTATTCGTACCCGCGGCGCTGGACGCCCGCTCGGCGGAAGATCGCGTCGTCCTCGCGTGCCGCGTGATGCAGAACGGGGTCGTCCCGGTGATCGCGGGATCCAATCCGCTCTGCACCCTCGGCCCGCTCGACCGCGTGGTCGCGGCCCCCTCTCCGCGGGGATGGGTGCCAATCAGCGATTCCAGGCAGCTCGAACGGATCGTGGAGGACAGCCAGGAGCGGATCACGCTCCGCGTGGAGCGCGCCGGACGCATCCGGCTCGTCTCCGTCCCGGTGATGATCGAATCACGGCGCAACCGCATCGAACACGCTGCCCTGAGCCTCGCGGTCGCTGCCCTCATCCTCTCGTTCGCGCTGCGAGTATTCTGGCAGTCTCGTGCCCGAGCAGCGCGCGCGGTACTGCTTCTCGCCGCGTTCGTCAGCGCGGAGCTGATCTCGATCCTGTGTGCTTCGCACGGACCGTATATTGGCTGGATCAGCGCGCCAGCCGGCCCCTTCATCGCCGCGGGTCTCGCACACCTGGCCCTCACCTTTCCGCGAGAGGGCCGCCTGGTCGGGCAGTTTCCGCGGCTGCAGTGCCTCCCCTACCTCGCCAGTACCGTTCTTGCGGCCGTGGACCTACGCGGTCTGGCCTTCGACCCGACCTTCTGGACCTTGAGCGAGCAGTTCATGCTGGTCTTTCTCGGCTCCGGGGCGCTGCTCCTCTGGCTGGGGTGTGCCCGGGCCGTACGCGAGTCCCGGTCGGCGCTCGAGCGCGCTCGCGCCCGCCTGCTTCTCCTGGGCTCGGTCGGAATCCCTCTTGCCGTCGTCGCTGTTCAGCAAGGCTGGGGCCAGGGGCTTCCCGGGGGGCACCTCACCCCCTTCGGAGTGGCGGTGCTCCTTTTCCTGATGGCACTCGGTCACGCGGTGATTCGCTACGACCTTTTCGACTTCACCGTGAGTGCGCGGCGAAGCCTCGGTCAGATCGCGTGGATCGCCGCGATCGGAGTCTCGACGGCCGCGGTAGCGCAGAGTCTCTCGGTCCTGTTGGGCCGCCAGGGCGCGCTCCTCTGGGCGGGAGCGGGGATCGGCGGATACGGAATCGCTACGTCCCTGCGGCGCGGTGTGGCGGGCCTCCTCGAGCGCTGGCTCTTTCCAGCCGTGGATCGCCGGCGCGGACTGCTCCGGCGCCACGAAGAGCGGGCCGCTCGGCTCGCCACGGAGGATGTCAGCGCCCAGCTCCTCGGACGGACGCTGGAAGCGGGCCTCGATTCCGTGGGAGTCGCCATCTTCCTCTCCGAGGAGGGGAGCTGGCGCCCCGCCTATGCGGGAAGGGAGTCCCCAGCATTCCGCCTTCGCTATGCGAGGGCCGCCGTGGCCGCGCTCCGGGGTCATCCGCTCCTGCACCTGGCTCGAGGAGACGCTCCCACCGATCCCGACGCGGAGCTGCTGCGGGACTCCGGGGTCGAGCTCATCGTCTCCGTGACCTTCGAGGGCAGTCGGCTGGCGTTGATCCTGCTCGGCCCCCCACGGCGCGCCTCGGCTTTTACCAGCGAGGAGACGGATTTCGTGCGACGGGTGGCCGATCACGCGGCTCACGCCCTGCACAACGCACGAGCCCTGAGCCATCGCCTGGCCACTGAGCGCGCCGAGTCGCTCGCTCACTTTGTGCGCGGGATGGCTCACGACCTCGGTAGCGCCCTAAGAGTGCTGCAGCGTCGCGCGCAGCGGCTCGCAGATCGAGCCTCGGACGCCTCGCAGGTGAAGCGCGAGGCGACCCAGATCGAGGCGGTGGCGAGCCATCTGGCCAAGACGGTCTACGAGCTCGCCGCCGCAAGCGGAGTCGGCGTCTGCGAAACCCTTCTCAGCACCCCGCTCCAGGACGTGGTGCGCCAGGCTGCCGCACGCGTCGACGCCGCGGGGGAAAGCGAAAGGATCCTCGTGAGCCTCGCCCCGGGGGCCCCAACGGTGGCCAATGCGTCGGCGCTCGTCCGGGTCCTGGCGAATCTGCTGGACAACGCCCTGGCCGCGAGCCCTCCCGATGGCGTGGTCTGGGTCTACGGAACCACCGACGGGGACGAGGTCCGGATCGAGGTCACCGATCGAGGCGCGGGCATGCCGCCCGCAGTCCTCGCTCGGGCGTTCGAGCTGAACTTCACGACTCGCAGACCCTCGGCGGGGAGGGGCATGGGGCTCGCGATCGCTCGGGAGATCGTCGCGGGGCTCGGGGGGAGGATCGAGCTCGAATCGAGCCTGGGCACGGGGACGCGGGCCGTGGTGCGGCTCCCCCGAGCGGATCCGCACCCGCTAGCTCCCGAGATGAGACAGCCGGCGCCATCATGAGGATTCTCGCCTCGTTCTTCGCTGCGATCTACTGTGCTGAAACCACGGCCGCCTCGGGTCTGCTGGAAGACTCCCGTGACGCGGAGGCGTCGCAGGTGCTGGAACGCGCGTTCGCCAACCTCTACGACTGCGATCTGCGCGCACGGCTCACGCTCACGCTCCGCAACGGCCGGGGTGAGCAATCGATTCGACAGGCCGAGATCGCTCGAAAGCGCATCCGCGGACACATGCATTCCTATGGCCGTTTCCTCGAGCCGGCCTGGATGCGGGGGACCGCAGTCCTGGTGCTCGACCACGGAGGCAGCTCCGAGCACTTCCTCTTCCTACCGGAGCAGAAGCGCGTTCGCCGGGTGACGAGCGTTCAACGCACCGACGCGTTCCTGGGCTCCGACCTCTGGTACGAGGACCTGGAGCGCCGCGATCTCACCCGCTACACGATCGAGAGCATGAGTGAGGAGGTCCTCGCAGGCGAGCCGGTCCACCAGATCCTGGCGAGTCCCAGACAGGTCTCGCGATACCAGCGCGTCGCCTTCGCTATAGCCCGATCCGACTTCTTCCTGTTGAAGAGCTCCTACTTTCGCAAGGATGCGGAGCTCCCGTTCAAGACGATCGATTCCGAGAGGCAGTCGGCGCTTGCGCGCCACGGACACGTGCTCCCCACGGTGCTCCTCGTCCGCAATCAGCTGCGGGGCACGACCACCGAGGCCCGCTTTGCGGAGCTCGAGATCAATCCGGAGCTCAGCGACAACCTCTTCACGAGCGTCGCGCTCGAGGCGGGCCGGCGCGTTCCCGGACTCGGGGAGAGCGGGCCATGAGGCGCCTCCGGCTCGCTGAGAAGAACGACTTGCTGCGCATGCTCGCACTCGGGGGAAGGCGCCTCCGGCGCAGCCCTCGATTGTCCCGGGACGAGATGGCGAGCTGGCAGCTCGCTCGCATCCGGGAGCTCGTGGTACACGCCTACGCGACCGTGCCGCTGTACCGCCGGCTCTACTCGGAGGTCGGGTTCGAGCCCGGAGACCTCCACGGCTGGGAGGACTTTCGCAGGCTTCCGCTGGTCTCGAAGGACCTCTTGATCTCCTGCTATCCCGATCGGGCGATCTCGGGGAGCTTCCGACGAACGAATCTCATCGTGTCGAGGAGCAGTGGATCGACCGGATCGGTCCTCGACGTGGTCTACCCGGCGGAGACGCTCATCGCCTACGTCCTCGCCACCCTTCGCGTCTACCAGATGGGGTTCCCCTACCGTCCGTGGCACCGACATCTGTACGTCTACACCGCACCGTATCCCTTCTCCTCGGTCTTCGGGCTCTATCGGCTCTGGTTCGTCCCGACGCTGGCGCCCATCGAGCAGATCGTTCGAAAGCTCCTGACGGTCAAGCCCCACCTGCTCGTCTGCTACCCCTCCCACCTGCGCCAGATCGCCGAGATCGCCGGCGACGACGTGCTGGCTCGGATCCGCCCCCGGCTAGTCTCCGTGAGCTCGGAGATGTCGACCCAGGCAGAGCGGGACCAACTGGCGGATCGCTTCGGCTGCCCCGCCCTCGACAACTACTCCTCCGAGGAGCTGGCTCGCATCGCGGCCCAGTGCCGCTTCGGGACCTACCACATCTTCGAGGACATGAACTACCTCGAGGTCGTGGACGAGGGGGGAGAGCCCAGCGCGGGGCTGGGGGCGCTGGTGGGAACGAACCTCCACAACTTCGCGATGCCGCTGATCCGCTACCAACAGAATGACCTGGGTGCGATCGCGGAGCCCGAGGCAGGGGATTGCCCCTGCGGCTGGCACTTCCGCGTACTGCGTCAGCTCGAGGGCCGCAAGAACGACAGCTTCGTGCTGCCCTCGGGTCGGGTGCTGACCTCGGGCTTCCTCCTGGACGCGACCTACGAGTTCCTGCTCCGGCACCGGAACGCCGTGCGGGACTTCTGCTTGATCCAGGAGTCGGCCTGCCGGGTGCGGCTCGAGGTGGTGCCCGGGAGGGGCTGGAGCCCCGAGGTGGGGCGCCGCATCGCGGCGCGCTTCCGCGAGCTCCTCGAGCCGGGGGTCGACTTCCGGGTCGAGGTGGTGGCGGAGTGCGAGAAGACCCGGAGCGGCAAGCGCAACCCGATCCGGAGCCGGCTGGCTGCGCGGGGCGCGGAGGCCGGGCGGGGAGCCGTCGCGTAGGATCCCTCCCGGGCGTCGCGCGGAGGGAAGGCCATGCTGCGGATCCGGCTCCACATCCATCTCCCGGGGGAGCACTCGCTGGGGCCCGGGAAGGTCGAGCTCCTCGAGGCGGTGCGGGAGCGGGGCTCGATCTCGGCGGCGGCGCGCTCGATGGGGATGGCCTACCGGCACGGCTGGGAGCTGGTGGACGATCTCAACCGCGCCTTCCGGGGGCCCGTGGTCGAGACCGAGAGCGGCGGCAGGAGGGGCGGGGGGGCCAGGCTCACGGCCCTGGGCGAGGAGCTGGTGCGGCGCTTCCGCGCCATGGAGGCCGCTGCCCGGGCTGCCGTCCGGGGCGACCTCGCGGCCCTCGAGCGCAAGCTCCGGCCGGCCCGGGCCCGGCCCCGCCGGCGCGGCTGAGGGCCCCCGGCGGGCGGGCGCCTTCCGTTATACTCGGTTGGGAATATCGATCGCCAGCGCAAGGGAGGGCGGCATGCAGGACCATCTGCGCTTCTACATCGGCGGGGAATGGGTCGAGCCGGCGGAGCCGCGCGCTCTCGAGGTGATCAACCCCGCGACGGAGGAGCCCTTCGCGCGGATCAGCGCCGGCGGCCCCAAGGACGTGGACCGGGCGGTGGCCGCGGCGCGCGCCGCCTTCGAGAGCTGGTCCCAGACCAAGAAGGAGGAGCGGCTCGAGCTCCTGGCGGCGGCCCTGCGGGCCTACCAGGCCCGGGTGGACGAGATCGCGAAGACGATCGCGCTCGAGGTGGGGTGCCCCCTCTGGCTCTCCAAGCTCGGGCAGGCGGCGGCGGGGCTCCACCACCTCTCCCAGGCGATCGAGATCCTGCGCGACTACGCCTTCGAGGAGGTAAGGGGGACGACCCTCATCGCGCGGGAGCCGATCGGGGTCTGCGGGCTCATCACGCCCTGGAACTGGCCCATGAACCAGATCATGTGCAAGCTCGCGCCGGCGCTGGCGGCGGGCTGCACCGTGGTGCTGAAGCCCACGGAGATCGCGCCGCTCAACGCGGTCCTGCTGGCCGAGGCGCTCCACGAGGCGGGATTCCCGCCCGGCGTCGTGAACCTCGTGAACGGCGACGGCCCGACCGTGGGCCAGGCCCTCGCAGCGCACCCGGGGGTCGACATGGTGTCCTTCACGGGATCGACCCGGGCCGGGATCCTCGTGGCCAAGGCGGCGGCCCCCACCGTGAAGCGCGTGACCCAGGAGCTCGGCGGGAAGTCCGCCAACATCCTCCTCGACGACGCGGACTTCGCCAAGGCGGTGGCGGCCGGCGTGGGGAGCTGCCTCATGAACAGCGGGCAGTCCTGCAACGCCCCCACCCGCATGCTCGTCCCGGCGGACCGCCAGGCGGAGGCGGTGGCGCTCGCGCGGGCGGCGGCGCAGGCCGCCCGGGTGGGCGATCCCTTCGCCGAGGGGGTGACGCTGGGCCCGGTGGTGAGCGCCGCCCAGTTCGAGAAGGTGGAGCGCCTGATCCAGGTCGGCCTCGACGAGGGCGCCACCCTGGTGACGGGCGGCCCCGGAAGGCCCGACGGGCTCCCGCGCGGCTACTTCGTGCGGCCCACGGTCTTCTCCAACGTGCGCAACGACATGGCGATCGCGCGGGAGGAGATCTTCGGGCCGGTGCTCTCGATCCTGCCGTACCGGGACGAGGAGGAGGCGGTCCGGATCGCGAACGACACGGTCTACGGCCTCTCGGGCTACGTGACCTCCGGCGACCTCGCCCGCGCGCGGCGCGTGGCGGCCCGGCTCCGCACCGGGAACGTGCACCTGAACGGCGCGCCCCCGGACCGCGCCGCGCCCTTCGGCGGCTACAAGCAGTCGGGCAACGGCCGCGAGTGGGGGACCTTCGGCTTCGAGGAGTTCCTGGAGCTCAAGGCCGTCTTCGGCTACCGGCCCGCCTGAAGGGGTCGCGCCGCGGGGGCCGGAGCTCCGGGGGAGGCCGCCGGTCCGGGACCACGAGGGTCGCGGTGCGCCGGCCCCTGGCCACCGCCAGCCGCACGTCGAGGTCGCGCTCCACGAAGAAGACGCGCCTCCCGGCCACCTCGTTCTCCGGGAAGTAGATCACGAAGACCGCCGCCCAGCCCGGGAACCAGTCCCGGAAGCCCGCCAGCACGGGCCCCGCCGCCGCGGGCTGGACGGGCGGGTTCTGGAGGAAGACGTCCGCGCCGGGCGGCGCCGCCTCGATCTGCCGGCGGATCTCGGCGACGATGCCCTCGATCTCCCGACGCAGGGCCTCGTGGCGGTCGATCGGCGGGCGCAGCCAGGCCACGAGGGTCACCTGGCCGGCCAGGGCCAGCGCGAGGAGCGGCGCGCGGCTCCGGGCCGGGAGCGGGAGGCGCGCCGCGAGGGCCCCGGCGGCCAGGGAGAGCGCCAGCGCGAGCGCGGCCGTGGCCAGGTACTGGTAGCGCGGCTCGTCCACCAGGTTCTCCAGGCGGATGAAGGGGGTCAGGATCCCGCGCGCGGCTGCGATGCTCGCGTAGCACGCGAGCGCCAGGCCCAGGGCGGCGGCGATCCCCCGCCGGGCTGCGGGCTCCGCGAGCCCCAGGGCGGCGGCGAGGACGAGAAGCGCGGCGGCCAGGCTCGCCTGGAGGCCGGCGCCTCTGGGGCCCAGGCCCTCGCCGAGGACGCCGAGGAGGAGACTCGCGGCGCCGCGGGCCACGAGCCCATGAGCAATCTCGAGGACGTGCCCGAAGAGGAACCAGCCGGGAAAAAGGAGTCGCAGGACGGGGAGCTCGGACGGGGCCCCGTAGAGCGCGCCCGCGAGCCAGCCGAGGCCGGCGTAGGCGAGGACTGCGAGGAGGGCGATTCCGGCCAGGTGCCGCGTCGCCCGGCGCCCCCCGCGCTCGGCGGGCACGATCAGGAAGGCCACGGCCGGCAGCGCCAGCGCCGCCGCGAGCCCCACCCCGAAGCTCGTGGCCGCCAGGAGCGTCAGCAGGGCCCAGCGCCCGGGCGCCAGGGGCGCAACGGGCGCCCCGCGCGCCAGGCGCGCGAGGTCGCGCAGGATCCACAGCACGCCGGTCGTGGCGAGCACGTGGCCGTGGATCGAGTACCAGCCGAGCATCCCCGCGTGGATCGGCGCGATCCCCCAGACGCTGGCCCCGAGGCACGCCAGGCGCGCGCTCCCCGCGAGCCAGCGGATCGCCTCGAAGAGCAGCCAGGCGTTCGCCAGGTGGTTGCCCCAGACGATCCAGTAGAAGCCCGCGGGCTCGGGGCCGAGGAGTCGGACGAGGAGCGCGAAGAGCGCCTTCCAGCTGGGCAGCACGTGGCCCGCGAAGGGCGTGAGCACGTACTCGGCGAGGCCCTGGTTCGCCATCTGGTAGAGGTGGAGGAGGTCGTCGGCGAGGAAGGTGCTGCCGGTGATGGGCTGGTAGAGGACGGCGGCCAGGAGGGGCGGCAGGAGCCCGAGCAGGCGCGGCCTCGGATCTGCGGCCCCGGGGCCTCTCGTCGCGCGGCTTTCTCGCATGGGACGGCTGCATCATACGCGGAGCGGCGGCGGCGCGGCAGCGGGCGGCGCCCTCGCGTAGGATCCCGCCCGAGCGGGGGGATCCGGACCAGGCATGTCGTCGCCCTTCGAGCCCGACCTCGAGGCCGCGCTGCGCCGCTTCGGCCACGCGAGCTTCCGGCCGGGGCAGCGCGAGGCCATCGAGACGCTGCTCGCGGCGGGCCGCCTCCTGCTCGTGGCCCCCACCGGCGGGGGCAAGAGCCTCACCTACCAGCTTCCCGCGAGTCTCCTCCCCGGCACGACGCTCGTGGTCTCGCCGCTGATCGCGCTGATGCACGACCAGGTGGCGGCCCTCGAGCGCTGCGGCGTGCCGGCCACCTACCTGGCCTCGACCCTGGATGCCGAGGAGGCGCGCCGCCGCCTGCGGGGCGCGGCGCGGGGCGACTACCGCCTGCTCTACCTGGCGCCGGAGCGGCTCGGCCTGCCGGGCTTCCGCGCGCTCCTCGCGTCCCTCCGCTGCCCGCTTGTGGCGATCGACGAGGCGCACTGCATCAGCGAGTGGGGCCACGACTTCCGGCCCGAATACCTCGCGATCGGCGAGCTCCTGGGGGCGCTCCCCGAGGCGCGCGTCCTGGCCTGCACGGCGACGGCGACCCCGGTGGTGCGCGACGAGATCCTGGCCCGGCTCGGGCTCCCCCCGGAGACGCCGCAGCTCGTGCGGGGCTTCGCCCGGCCCAACCTCTCGCTGCGCGCCCGCGAGGTCCAGGGCCGCCGCGAGCGCGACCCCGCCGTGGACGCGGCGCTGGCCGAGGCGCTGGGGGCGCCCGGCGCCGGCCGGGGCGGGGCCCTCGTCTACGCGCCCACCCGGCGCGGGGCGGAGGAGGAGGCCCGCCGCCTCGCGCGCCAGGGCTGGCGCGCCGGCTGCTACCACGCCGGGCTCGGCGCCGGCCCGCGCGAGGAGGCGCAGCGCGCCTTCATGGCCGGCGAGCTCGAGCTGGTGGTGGCCACCAACGCCTTCGGCATGGGGATCGACCGCGCCGACGTGCGCGCGGTGGTGCACCTGGGCCCGCCGGGCTCGCTGGAGGCCTGGTACCAGGAGGTGGGGCGCGCCGGCCGCGACGGGAAGGCGGCGCTGGGCCTGCTCCTCCACAGCGCCGCCGACTTCCCGCTGCGCCGCCACCTGCTCGAGAGCGCCGGCGAGGGGACCCCGCCCTCCCCCGAGGCGGTGGAGCACAAGTGGAGCCTCTTCCTCGAGCTCATGCGCTTCGCCGACGGCGGGAGCTGCCGGCACGACGCGGTGCTGCGCTACTTCGGCGACGAGGAGGAGACCCTCGCGGGCTGCGGCATCTGCGACGTGTGCAGCGGACTCGGCCCGGAGAGCGAGGCGCAGGACCCGGAGGAGGCGGCGCTCGTGGTGCGCAAGGCCCTCTCCGGGGTGGCGCGCGTGCACGGGCGCTTCGGGATGGGAGCCGCGATCCGGCTGCTGCGCGGCCAGGGCGACCCGCGGCTGGCGCGGGCCGGGCTCGAGGGCGTGTCGACCTTCGGCGTGCTGCGGGAGCGCTCCGACGAGTGGCTCCAGCGGCTGCTGCGCCGCCTCGTGACCGCCGGCCTCGTGGCCTTCGCGGGCGGGCAGCGCCCGGTGGTGCTGCTGACCGAGAGCGGGGGACGCGCCATGCGGGGGGAGCTCCCGGCGCGGGTCGCGCTGCCCCCCGAGCGCGGCCGGCGGGGAACGGCGCGGCCGCCCGGCGCCCGCGCCACCCGGGCCGGCGCCCGGCCGGGGGACGCGGAGGGGGTCGAGCTCGACGCCGCGGCGAGCGCGCGCTTCGAGGCCCTGCGGCGCTGGCGCCTCGAGACCTCGCGCCGGGAGGGCGTGCCCCCCTACGTGGTGGCCAGCGACCGCACGCTGCGCGACGTGGCGCTGCTTGAGCCCCGCGACCGGGAGGAGCTCCTGCGCTGCCACGGGATCGGGCCCACCAAGAGCGAGCGCTACGGCGACGCAATCCTGCGCGTGGTGGGCGACTGAGCGGGCGGGCGGGCGCTGGCAGGCTCGTGGCTCAGCTCGAGCGGCCGGACTTGCGCTCGGCCTTGCGTCGCTTGAGGCGGCGCTTGCGCGCGTTCTCGTGCTGGTGGCGCAACCTCTTCTGCTTGCTCTTGCTGCGGGCCATCGAGGCACCTCCCGGGAGGTGCGGAGGCTATCCCAGTCCCCCCCGCTCCGCTCGGCTCCGCCTCGCTGCGCGCGCCTGCGGCGCTGGCCGCCCGCGTCAGTGGTCGAGGATGCGCGTGAGGACCGAGCCCAGGGCGGCGACCTCTCCCTCGGCGAGGGGCTCGACCGACGGGAGGTTCGCCACGAGGCTCTCCAGGCGCGAGCCCACCGAGGCGGGGACCGGGTCGAAGACCAGGGCCATGCCCGCCTCGCCGTCGTCCCGCGTCACGCTGGCCCAGATCAGGATGGGATCCTCGGTGGCCTCGCCGTAGACCGCGAGGTGGAGCCGATCGCCCACGCGCAGATCGCGCTGGCGCTCGATGCGCATGCCCCCCGCCGAGAGGTCGCGGCCCACCAGGATGCGCAGCGGGTCGCCGAAGGCCGGGACGCTGCGGTCGTAGCTCGCGCGCCGCAGCTTGCGCCGGTCCTCGGGGTCCGAACCCGGCGCCCCGCCCTGCGCGGCGAGGTTCACCCGGCGCGCCTGGGACCAATCGGAGGCCGGGTCGTGCGCCGGCATCGCCCCGCCGCCCGGGGACCCGCCCGGCGCGCCCTCCGGCCCGCTCGCGAGGACGCGGCCGTTGGCCCCCTTCTTCACCACCAGGGTCAGCTCCCGCTCGAGCGCGTCGGAGAGGCTCTCGAAGCGCACGGCGATGCCGTAGATCCCGTCGCCGCCCAGGTGCTCGTCGAGGTGGATGCGCAGGACCCGACCGGGAACCAGCAGCGGCTCCGAGGCGCCGAGCTCCTGGGGGATCTGGATCTTGATGCGCTTGCCCGGCTCGAGGGCGTAGGGGGAGAGCAGACGGCAGCCGCCGGTCGAGAGATCGGTGAGGACGGCCCGCCTCGGCAGGAGCCCGGTGCGGAAGGTGACCTCGAAGCCCACCGGGATGCGCGTGTAGCGGCGGCGCTCCTCGCCCTTGTAGAGGCAGTGGAAGACCAGCATGCGCAACACGTCGGGGTGCACCGGGCGGCGCACCAGGAAGTCGAAGCCGATGTCGCGCACCTGCTCGCGCAGGGTGGTCGAGTCCTCGGACACGACCACCACGCGCACCGGGCCGCAGCCCGGGGCCGCCGCGACCTCGCGGGAGGCGACGGCGTCGATGCGCCGCGGGGTGGCGACGAGGAGGGCGTGGGGACCCCCCGAGTCGGAGGGCGCCGCCTGGCCCCGCACCCGCGCGTAGGAGACCCCGAGCTCCTCGAGGATCCCCTGGACGTCGTCGAGCTCGCCGTCGTCCAGCAGGAGGACCGACGCGTTCCGGGGCATGGGGGAGACCTCCGACGGCCAGCGCGCGCGCCGGCGCACCTGGAATTTCGGCCAGACGGGGGCGCGGCTAAAGGAATCGCGCGGGGGGCGCCGGCGGCGGCGCCGCGCCGACGAGGCTCTGGCGGCGCCACGTGGCGGCGAGGGCCAGGAGCGCGAACGCGCCGCCCAGAAGAGCGCCGGCGGCCGAGGCCGGGGGGACGAGGTCCCCCGCCGCGGCGAAGACGGCCACGGCGTTGTTCAGCACGTGGCAGGCGATGGCGGGCCGCACGCTGGCCCCGAGCCAGGCCACCCCGCCCAGGTAGAGGCCCAGGCAGAAGGCGCCGGCCGCCTGCGCCGCGTCCAGGTGCAGCGAGCCGAAGGCGAGAGCCGAGAGGGCGATCGCGGCCGGCGCCCGGACCCGGCGCAGCAGGGTCTGGAGCAGGAGCCCCCGGCACAGGAGCTCCTCGGCGATGCCGGGGGCGAGAGCCAGGCAGAGCAGCAGGAGCGCGAGGGTCGCGCCGCGGCTCCCGGCGAGCGCCGCGTCGAGCTCGGCGAGCACGCTCCCCCCGCGCAGCCCCGAGAGCTCGAGCGCGGTGTCGATGGCGTGGCTCAGTCCCAGGGTGCCGAGGCCCAGGAGCGCCACCAGCGCCCCCGGCAGGCGGCCGCGGGCGAGCCCGAGCCGGGCGCGCAAGCCCTCGGGCGCCAGCGCGGCGGCCGCCAGGGCGCTGAAGGCGAGCACGAGCTCGAGGCCGGCCGTGCTCAGGGCCAGGGCCGCGGGTCCCCCGCCGGGGCCGGCGCGGGCGGCCAGGCCGCAGGTCGAGACCCCGAGCAGGGCTCCGGCGAGGAGCAACCCCGCGGCAAGCGACGCGCGTCCGTCGTGCATCGGCCGGGAGCGTACCGAGCCTTGCGGTTGGCGCCTGCCTGCGGCGGCGCTTGCCCGGGGCGCCTTCGTCGGCACGTGCCTGCTACCCTCGTCGGCGTGCCCGACTCGAGCCTCTGCCCGTCCTTGCTGGTCGCGATGCCGCACCTGCTCGACCCGAACTTCGCGCGCAGCGTGGTGCTGATGGTGCACCACGACGAGAGCGGCGCCTTCGGCGTGGTGCTCAACCGACCCACCGAGCTCAGCGCGCCGAATCTCTGCGCCACCCTCGACATCGAGTGGAACGGGAATCCCGAGGATGCGGTCGCCTGGGGCGGCCCCGTCCAGCCCCAGACGGGCTGGGTGCTCTTCGAGGACCAGGACGGCCGCGTGCAGGGCGAGCAGGTGAAGGAGATCGGCAGCGGCGTCTGCTTCGCCGGCTCGATCGAGGTGCTGCGCCAGGTGGCGAGCGATCCGCCCGAGCGCCTGAGGCTGCTCCTCGGCTACGCCGGCTGGGGCCCCGGCCAGCTCGAATCCGAGCTCGCCGAAGGCGCCTGGCTCGTGGCTCCGGTCAGCGGGCAGGTGGTCTTCGACGTGGAGGCCCCGGGCATGTGGGAGCACGTCGTGCGCAGCCTCGGCATCGAGCCCGCGACCCTCGTACCCACCCGCGGCGTCCACTGAGGGCGGAGGGCGGGGACGTTCCTTCCGTTTTTTCGTTTCGCGGCAGGTGACCTCGGCCGTGGAGCCAGCTCGCCCGCGAAACGAAAAAACGGAAGGAACGTCCCCGCTCGAGCGCGCTTTGCTGCCTCAACCCCGCTTCCCGCCTGCCGATGGGAGGAGGCATGGGAGAGGACTCGGACGAGCTCGAGGTGCCCTCGGCGGCGGAGGGCGCTGAGCGGCGCCCGCCGGGCCTGGGCCAGGTCCTCCCCGCCATCACCGGGCGCTTCGGCGCCGATGCGGCCCTGGGCATCATCGCGGTCGACGCCTCCTCCCTGTCCCGGATCGAGACCTGCTTCGGGGCCAAGGCCCACGAGCAGGCCATGGCGGCCCTGGGCGCCCTGGTGCGCGAGCTCGTCGACGACCGGCTCGGGATCGGCGACCTCGTCCTCTCCGGCGAGAGCGGCCGCAACGAGATCCTCGTGCTGCTCTTCCGCGAGGCCACCGAGACCGACTACTACGTGCGCGAGCTCCCGGCCCTGAGTCGGCTGCTCACCGAGGGGCTCTCCCGGCGCGGGGGCCGCGTGGGCTACCCGCACCTGCGCGAGACCCCGCCGCTCCCCATCGGGGTGGGCGCGGCGCTGCGCAACCCGACGATCAGCGCCGAGACGCAGATCCGCCACGCCCTGGAGGAGGCCCGCGAGCACGCCGCCCTCAACGCGAAGATCGAGGCGCGGCGCCGCCGCAAGCGCCTCTTCGAGCTCGTGCTCGACGGCAAGGTGCGCTCGGTCTACGAGCCGATCGTCGAGGTCGAGACCCACACGGTGTTCGGCTACGAGGCGCTGGCGCGGGGACCCGAGGGCTCCGAGCTCCACTCGCCGGCGGCGCTCTTCCAGACCGCGACCCAGGCGGACCTGCTCTTCCAGCTCGACTGCCTGTGCCGGCGCAGCGGCCTCGAGGGCGCGCGCGACCTGCCCGGCGGGGCGAGGCTCTTCCTGAACGTGCGCCCCACCACCATCCACGACCCGGCCTTCCGGGCCGAGGCGATCACCCAGACGCTGGCCCGGAGCCGGCTGCGACCCAGCGACGTGGTCTTCGAGATCTCCGAGCAGGAGTCGATCCAGAACTTCGCGATCTTCCGCGAGGTGCGCGACTACTACGGGAAGCTCGGCTTCCAGATCGCCCTCGACGACGTGGGGGCCGGCTACTCGAGCCTCGAGGCGGTGATGGAGCTCGAGCCGGAGTTCATCAAGGTGGACCGGGCCTTCGTCTCGAAGATCGACGAGGACCCGGCGCGCCAGGAGCTGCTGCGCGCGCTGCGCACGGTGGCGGAGCGGATCGGCGCCCGGATCATCGGCGAGGGGCTCGACACGCTCGAGGAGCTCACCACGCTGGGCCGCCTCGGCATCCCCTTCGGCCAGGGCTGGCTCTTCGGCAAGCCCACGCCCCTGCGCCACGACCTCTGATCGGGGTCGTTTCCGGGCGGCCTGGATCTGGGAATCCAGAGTCAGGACAGTCATTTGGCAGGACTCTTGCGTAAAGTTCGAAAAACAGTTTTCTTGATTTGATTTTAGAACTCCAACGGCGCTAGAGTGAGCCGCGTGAGCGGCTTCCGCTACGCCCAGTTCTGCCCCCTGGCCCGCGCCGCGGAGATCCTGGGCGAGCGCTGGACGCTGCTGATCCTGCGCGAGCTGGTCCTGGGCGGCCGCCGCTTCAGCGACCTGCGCCGGGCCCTGCCCGGCGTGAGCACCAGCGTGCTGGCCGAGCGCCTGGCGCGCCTCGAGGCGCGCGGCCTGGTGGCCCAGCGGCGCCTCCCGCCCCCGGCGCCCGCCGCCCTCTACGAGCTCGGCCCGAACGGCCGCGCCTTCCTCCCGGCCCTGGTCGAGCTCGCGCGCTTCGGGCTGCGCTTCCTGGGGCCCCCGCACCCGGGCGACCACGTGGAGCCCGGCTGGGTGCGCCTGGCGTTCCAGCTCTTCGCGCGCCGGACCCCCACGCCCGCCCGCAGCTTCGAGGTCCGGCTCCCGGACGGCGAGCAGGAGGTGGTGCTCCAGGTGGCCGGCGGCCCGGGCGGAACCTCCCTGCGCGAGGAGCCGGGCCCCGTCGACGCCCGCATCCGCGCGCGCTCGCCGCTGGTGCTCCTGGGCCTCGCCTCCGGCGCCCTGGCCGGCGCGGCCGCCCTCGCGGGCGGTGCCATCGACGCCGAGGGCGACCTCGAGGCCCTCGCGGACTTTCCCGCCCTCTTCGAGATGAGCGCATCTCGAGAGCCCCCCGCGCCCCCCGGCGCGGGCGCCGAAACCCCCTGACCAGGAGGACCCCATGCCCATCGTTCACGGCGTCAGTGCCTCTCCCTTCGTGCGCAAGGTGCGCGTCGCCCTCGCGGAGAAGGGAGTCGACTACGAGCTCAATCCGGTCATGCCGATCGGCCAGAATCCCGAGTACCTGCGCAAGAGCCCGCTGGGGAAGATCCCCTGCTACGAGGATGGGGAGTTCGTGCTGCCCGACTCCTCCTGCATCCTCGCCTACCTGGAGCGCACCCACCCCACGCCGCCGCTCTACCCGGCGGACCCGAAGCAGTACGGCCGCGCGCTCTTCTACGAGGAGTACTCGGACTCGAAGCTCAGCGAGACGCTGGGGTCGGTCTTCTTCCAGCGCTTCATCCAGCCCCAGATCTTCAAGAAGGAGCCCGACGAGAAGGTCTGCCGCGAGAAGCTCGAGACGGCCCGGGGGCTCTTCGACTACCTGGAGGGCGAGCTCGCGGACCGCGAGTACCTGGCCGGGGGCCGCTTCTCGGTGGCGGACATCGCCGTGGGCTCGATCTTCGTGAACTTCGCCCACGCCGGCGAGAAGGTGGACGCCAAGCGCTGGCCCCGGCTCGCCGCCTACCTGGGGCGCATCCACGCCCGCCCGTCCTTCAAGGCCCTGATCGAGGAGGAGCGCCAGAGCTTCGGCCTGGGCTGAGCCGCCAGGCTCGGCCGGGGCCCCAACCAGGAGGTCGAACCATGCCTTCCATCACCTTGTACGGATCGCGTCTCTCGCCCTTCGTGGAGAAGGTGGCGCGCGCGCTCGAGCTCAAGCGCCTGCCCTTCGCACAGGTGGACGTGAAATCGCCCGGGGACCTCAAGCGCTGGAACCCGGTCACCGGCAAGATGCCGGTGATCGAGATCGACGGGGAGAAGACCTGGGACTCGAGCTTCATCCTGCGCCGGCTCGACGAGCTCTCGCCCGAGCCGCCGCTCTTCTCCCAGGACCCGGCGGTGGCCGCCTCCCAGCACATGCTCGAGGACTGGAGCGACGAGTCGCTCTACTGGTACCTGATGGCGCTGCGCTGGTGCGAGCGTCACGTCGCCGCGACGCTCACCCAGATCTCGGCGGCCGCCCCGGCCCCGCTGCGCCCGCTCCTGAAGCCGCTGCTGCGCTGGCAGATGGGGTCCATGGCGAGGGTCCAGGGCCTGGGGCGCCTGCCCTACGACGTCCTGATCCGCGAGACGGGGCTCCGGCTCGACGACCTGGTGAGCCTGCTGGGAAGCCGGCCCTTCTTCTTCTCGGATCGCGTGAGCGGCGCAGACCTGGCCATCTACGGGGAGCTCAAGGGCGGCCAGTCGGGGCCGACGCCCGACTTCGCGGCCCTCGTCTCCGACCGGCCGCGCCTGGCCGACCACATGAAGCGGGTCGAGGACGCGACCCGCGCCTGAGCGCGAGCCCGGAACCGCCGCCCCTCCTTCCCCGGTCGGTATACTGCGGCCCGATCGGGGAGGAGGGGCGATGAGGCGGCGCGTCGTGGGGATCCTCGCCGGGGTCGCCGTGCTGGCCTCCGCCCTGGCGGCGGTGATCGGCGTGGGCCAGCTCACCTCCTTCGAGGTGGAGAAGGTCACCGGCGACGTCCACGTCCTCTACGGGCAGGGCGGCAACGTCGCGATCCTCGCCACGACCAGCGGCGCGGTGGTGGTGGACACCATGAGCTTCCGCATGCAGGGCGAGCAGATCTGGGAGCTCGCCGAGGAGCTCGGCGGCGGCCCAGTCCAGACCGTCATCAACACCCACTACCACTGGGACCACACCCACGGCAACCCGGGCTTCGCCGTGGGCACGCGCATCATCGCCAGCGACGCCACGCTCCGCTACCTCCGGCACTTCGACGCCGACTACTGGACGGGGGGCGCCGAGGGGACCCTCCCCAACGAGACCGTAGAGGCGGAAGAAAGGCTCGAGATCGGAGGCAAGACGATCCGCCTGCTCCACCCGGGCCGCGGCCACACGGGCGGCGACCTGGTCGTCCTCTTCGTCGAGGACCGCGTCGTGCACCTGGGCGACCTCTTCTTCAACGCCCGCTACCCGAACATCGACCTCGAGGCGGGGGGCTCCGTCCGGGAGTGGTCCGCGAGCCTGGACCGGGTGCTGGCGCTGGACTTCGCGGCCGCGATTCCGGGCCACGGGAAGGTCACCGACCGGGAGGGGCTGCTCGCCTTCCAGCGCTTCCTGCAAGAGGTCTGGCAGGTGGCGGAGCGCGCGGCCCGCGAGGGCCGCTCCTTGGCGGAGACCCAGGCGACCGCGGGACTCCGGACCGACGCGGGCTACGCGCCCATCTCGATCCCCTTCCTCATCAAGCTCGACCGCGAGTTCGTGATCCGGCGGGCCTGGGAGGAGGCGACCGGTGCGGTGCGACCGACCCGGATCCCCGAAGACCGGGAGGACGCGTGAGGGATCTCTTCTCGATCGAGGGGAAGGTCGCGCTCGTGACGGGCGGCTCGCGGGGGATCGGCCTCATGATCGCGCGGGCCTACGCCGAGGCGGGAGCGCGCGTCTACATCTCCTCGCGCAAGGCGGAGGTCTGCGCCGAGGTGGCCGCCGAGCTCTCGAAGCGGGGCACCTGCGCGCCGCTCCCCGCCGACCTCTCGAGCGGGGCGGAGGTGCGGCGCCTGGCCCGCGAGCTCGCCGCCCGCGAGCCCGCGCTCCACGTCCTCGTGAACAACGCCGGGGCCAACTGGGGCGCGCCCCTCGAGGAGTACCCGGACGAGGCCTGGGACAAGGTCCTGGCGCTCAACCTGAAGGCCGCCTTCGGGCTGACCCGGGCGCTCCTCCCGCAGCTCGAGGCCGCCGCCCGGCCCGGCGACCCGGCCCGCGTCATCAACATCGGCTCGGTCGACGGCCTGAGGGTCCCGGCCCTCGAGGTCTACGCCTACGCCGCGAGCAAGGCCGCTCTGCACCACCTGACCCGCGTGCTGGCCCGGCGGCTCGCGCCCCGCGTCACCGTGAACGCGGTGGCCCCGGGGCCCTTCGAGAGCAAGATGATGGCCGAGACGCTGCGGCGCTTCCGCGAAGCGATCGTGGCCGAGGTGCCGCTCGGGCGGATCGGCGAGCCCGAGGACATGGCGGGCGTGGCGATCTACCTGGCGTCCCGCGCCGGGGCCTACGTCACGGGCGCGATCCTGCCCGTCGACGGCGGCATCGCGACGACGCTCTAGCCGGAGCCGGGCGAGGGGGACGGGGATGAAGGTGCGAGCCGCAGTGGCGTGGCAGGCGAAGAAGCCCCTCGAGATCGAGGAGATCGAGCTCGAAGGTCCCCGGCCGGGCGAGGTCCTGGTCCGGCTCGCGGCGACGGGCGTGTGCCACACGGACGCCTACACGCTCTCCGGGCGCGATCCCGAGGGGCTCTTCCCGGCGGTGCTCGGCCACGAGGGCGCCGGCGTGGTGGAGGAGGTCGGCTCCGGGGTCGAATCGGTGGCCCCCGGCGACCACGTGATCCCTCTCTACACGCCAGAGTGTCGAAACTGCAAGTTCTGCCTCTCGGGAAAGACCAACCTCTGCGTCGCGCTGCGGGCCACCCAGGGCCGCGGGGTCATGCCCGACGGGACGAGCCGGCTCTCGAAGGGCGGGCGCACGATCCACCACTACATGGGGACCTCGACCTTCGCCGAGTGCACGGTGCTGCCGGAGATCGCCGTGGCGAGGATCCGGCGCGACGCGCCCCTCGACAAGGTGTGCCTGCTCGGCTGCGCGGTCACCACGGGAATCGGCGCGGTGCTGCACACGGCCCGGGTGGAGCCCGGCTCGACGGTGGCGGTCTTCGGGCTGGGGGGGGTGGGGCTCTCGGTGATCCAGGGGGCCGTGATGGCGGGCGCCGAGCGCATCCTGGCGGTCGACGTGAACCCGCGGAAGTTCGGGCTCGCGCGCCAGCTCGGCGCCACCGACTGCGTCAACCCCCGGGAGGTGGCGGCGAGCCTCCCCGAGGCGATCGTCGAGATGACGGGGGGTGGGGTCGACTACGCCTTCGAGTGCGTGGGCGACGTGGAGCTCATGGGACAGGCCCTGGCCTCGACCCATCGCGGCTGGGGCGAGTGCATCGTGATCGGCGTGGCGGGGGCGGGAGAGGAGATCCACGCCCGCCCGTTCCTGCTGGTGACCGGCCGCTCCTGGCGCGGGACCGCCTTCGGCGGGACCCGGGGGCGCACGCAGCTCCCGGGCTTCGTCGACCGCTACCTGGCCGGGCGCATCAAGCTCGACGAGCTCGTGACGGCCACGGCGCCCCTCGAGGCGATCAACCAGGCCTTCGACCAGATGCGCGCCGGCGACGTCATCCGCACCGTGATCACGTACGGGGACGTTGGTTGACCTGTCGACTGGCCGCCGGGCCAGTCAACGGGTCGACCAACGTCCCCGTACGCCCGCTCAATCCATCTCGAAGCAGTAGAGGGAGCGGTTGATCGAGCAGGGGAGGTTGACCGGCTGCGTCCAGCCCGCGGTGGTGAGGCCCGCGTTCCCGGTGCCGCCCGCCTCGAAGCTGGCGTTCGAGACCCAGCCCCCGCAGTGCGAGCTCGGCGCCGCGGAGGCCGCAGTGCCGTCGATCGCCACGTTGGTCCACACGCTGCCGCCTCCAAGCTGGACGCCGCTCTCGCTCCGGGTGATCGGCACCAGCAGCGTTCCATCGGTGAGGTCGGCCCAGGAGGCCGCCACGACCGTGCCCTGCACGAGCACGTAGGGCCCCTTGTCCTGCGGGAGGCGCGCCGCGGGGCTCGTCGTGGCGTCGGCGAGCCAGGCGATGTAGCTCTCGCTGCGACCGGCCGCCACCGCCAGGCTGTTGCAGCGAGCGTCGGCGCCCGCAATCCCCCCGAGGTTTCCCTTGTAGGCGATGCTCGTCAAGAAGACGCGGCGGGCCGTCGCGGGGTCGATGAACAGGAACGGCAGCGTGTTGCTCACCGCGCCATTGGGATGGATCACCTGGACGAGGACCGACCCGATCGGCTGGGGTCCGACGTCGAGCTTGAGGCTCGTCGCGGTGACGTCGTAGGCGGTCAGGCTCTGGGAGCCGACCTGGGCCGTCATCCCCGGCGCGAAGTTCGACCCGGTCGCGGAGAAGGTGGTGACCTGGTCGAAGGGGACGGCCTGGGGGTCGAGCGAGGCGAGGGAGGGCGTAACCGCGATGAAGTTGAAGGAGCTGCTCCTGCTCTCGCCGTTGGGGAGCGTGACCGTGACGGAGGCGACCCCCACGGTCTGCGGACCCACCACGACCTGGAAGCTCGTCGGGGTCAAGCTCTGCGGCGCCGGGCTCTGGGTCCCGAACTGCACCGAGAGCCCGGGCTGGAAATTCTGCCCGGAGATGGTGACCGTCGTGATTGCGAAGGCATCGGCGGAGGTCGGGACGAGCGAGAAGATCCTGGGCGTCACCAGGTTGAGGTTCGATCCCTGGTTCAGCTCGGTCGAGTCCGAGAACCCGTCGTTGTCGTTGTCGCCATCGATGAAGTTCGCGAGCCCGTCGCCGTCGACGTCGGCCAGGCCCTCGCGCGGGTCGTTGGCCGGCGGGTTCGCCCCGTCCCAGTTGAAGTGCTCGAAGATCTCCGTCACGAAGAGCGCGGAGAGACCGTTCACGTTGCCGGCATTCTCCGCCTCGGCGGCGCGCAGGGCGTAGGGCACCGCCAGGAGCCGCTGGCGCGGCGCGAGGAGCTCGCCCTCCACCTCCACCTCGAGCCACAGGCTCCCGCCGGCGAGGACCTCGGGAGGCAGCGGGGCGCTCGAGCCGAGCGCCACCTGGTAGACCCCGTCCTGCACCGCGACGCCCGGGTGGCTCTCGCTCCAGAGCGCCGCGCCGCCCGTCGCCGCCTCGAAGAGCGCGAAGCCCAGGGTCACCGTGCCGGTGAGGGGCGCCCCGGCGGAGTCGAGCAGGAGGCCCTGGAAGCTCACCTCGCCGGGGACGGCGGCTCGGACGGAGGGCGCCGCCGCGAGGGCGAGAAGGGCGAGGCCAAGCAGGACCGCACATCCCGAGCGTCGGATCTCCATCTCTCTACCCTCCACCTCGCGGGCCGGATCCCCCGCCGCTCCGGGAGAGCGCACCCCCCGCCAGCCACAGGCCCGCGGCCGCCAGGAGCTGCCACGCGACCGGCAGCGCCGGCACCGGCGGGGCCCTCGGGAAGGAGGCCGCGTCGTTCGGGTCCGTCCCCCTCGCCACCTCGAACCCGTCGGGGAACCCGTCGCCGTCCGTGTCCAGGACGAGGGGGTCGCTCCCGGTGTCGCTCGCCGACACGAAGACGCCCGTGGCGGTCTCGAAGGCGCCCAGGAGCCCGTCGCCGTCCGCGTCGTCGTCCCGGAAGTTGGCGATCCCGTCGCCGTCGAGGTCCAGGCTCGGGAGGGACCCCGCCACGATGGGCCAGTAGCCCGGCGCGCTCGTCGCCAGGTCCACGGCGCTCCCGGCGAGCCCGAGCGCCTCGCCCTGGCCGACGCTGACGCCGCTCCCGGCGAAGACCGCGGAGGGGGCGGTGCTGGCGAGCAGGGCCGCCCCGCCACCCGTGAGCGCCCCGGCCCGGTGCCGGAAGCTCGCGCTCGCGAGCTCCTCCGCCGCGGCCCCCGCGCCCGCTCCCGAGAGGGGGAGCGCCAGGAGGGCGAAGGCCCAGGACCGGCGGCACCGGCGGCGGCAATCGCGGGCTCGGCCCATCGAGACCCCGGGCCCCGGCTGCGCCCGTCCGCCGCCTGCCGAGGCCAGCCCCCATCCCCGACGACGACCCGAGGGTACCACGGGGGGGGCGACCGGGTGCTCCTTTCCGGTGTAGGAGAGACTCCACGGTGCCCCGGGGAGGCCCGGGCTGCGCCTCGCGAGGCCCGGGGTCCGGCGCAGCTCGCCCCCGGGGCTCGAGGAGTACCATCAGCGGATCCATGACTCTTCGGCCGATCCTCCAGCGCGCGGCGCTCCTCCTCGTGGGCATTCTCGCGGGACTCGCGCTGGTCGAGGTCGGGCTGCAGGCGGCCGCCCTCGTCGTCTGGCTTCGCACCGCACAGCCGGAAGACGCCGCCGCTCTGCCGCGCTCCCCGCACGACCGGGTCGTGCTGTGCGTGGGCGACTCCTTCACCTTTGGGAGCGGCGCCAGCTCCTCGGCCCTGTCCTACCCACGCCAGCTCGAGCAACTGCTTCGGGCCGCCGCGAAACGGGACGGATCCCGGTCCACGTGGCACGTCGTGAACCGGGGGTGGCCCGGCCGGAACTCCTCGGAGCTGTTGCGGCGGATTCCGAGCTACCTCTCGCGCGATCGGCCCGACTATGTCGTCGCCATGATCGGCGGGAACAATCGCTGGTCCCCCGCCGAGGCGGACCCTCCCCACCCCGGTCGCAGGGAATCGGGCGAGGACCCGGGGGCGGCTGCCGCGGGCTGGAGCTGGCGCTGGCGCACGCTCCGGTTGCTCAGGATCGCGGCCGCCCGGTTTCGCGGGAACGCCACCGCGTGGGAGCCAGCGGAGACCGCGGCGGATCACCGGCTCCCAGGCGATCGAACCCCCTCCGGGGAGCCCGAGGGCCCCGCGGACCTGCTCTCGGAGCTGCGGGCGGTAGAGAAGCTCCTCGCATCGCGCGAGTTGATGGATTCCCGCGAGATCGTCCTCCGGCTCGATCTCCTCCGCACCCGCGTGCGGTCGGTCGACTCGCCCCACGCATCCGGACTGCTCCTCGACCTCCTGCGCAGGATTCGCCGCGACCAGGACGTGATCGAGGAAGGGCGACGCGCGATCGAGAGGTTCGGGAGCCGACGCGAGCTCCTCGTCCCGATGGTGACCGCACTCGCGCGCCGCGGCCTCTTCGAAGAGGCCCTGGACCGGGCGAACGAGCTGGTGGAGCTCTCGAGGACGGAGCCGGAGCGGGCCGAGGCCTTTCGCGCCCGCGCGACCGCGCGGCTCCTCCAGCGCGACCTCACCGGCTCCCTGCAGGACTCGGTGAAGGCGTTCGCGGCGCACGGAGCTCCGAGGAGGCTCGAGCGGGATCTCCGCGGGCTCGCCGTCCGCAACCCCTCGCTCCTGCGGCGCTACCGCGAGGTGCTGGGTCCAGCAGCCCTGGCCCTGCTCGCCCCCGAAACCGAGCAACGCGTCGAGGAGGCCGTGCGCCGGGTGCTTTCCGAGGCGGGCGCGAGGACCGATTGGAGTCAGGAGGACCGCCTCGCGCAGGATCTGTTGGAGGTCGCGGCCCTGGTGACGCGATCCGGCGCCCATCCGGTGCTCCTCACCTACCCGCGAGCGAAGCAGCAGCCGGGGCTCTGGAACGCCGCGCGGAAGGCAGCCCGCGAGGCCCAGGCCACCCTCGTCGACCTCGCACCGGTCTTCGAGGAGGCGCTCGCGAGGGGGCGGTGGGAGGACTACTTCATCTCCGATGGACACTGCAACGATGCCGGCTACCACCTGATGGCCGAGCAGGTCGCCCGCCGGCTGATCGCCCTCGATTCCGCGCAGGGTCGGGGCGCCCCCCCTGCGCCTACGGAGCGCGCAGCGCCTCGGAGGGCTCCACGCGGGAGGCGCGCAGCGCCGGGACCACGCCCGCCACCACGCCGACGCCCACGAGGGAGCCGGTGATCAGCACCACCAGGAAGGGGTTCAGGACCGGAGGCGAGCTCACCGGGGTGTCCGGGGGCAGCGTCGACGCGACGAACTGGGTGAGGGCGGAGCCCAGCCCCGAGCCGAGCAGGCCCGAGAGCAGGCAGAGCGCCACCGCCTCGGCCAGGAACTGGACGAAGATGGCGCGCCCCGGCGCCCCCACCGCCTTGCGCAGCCCGATCTCGCTCCGGCGCTCCGCGACCACCACGAGCATGATGTTCATGACGCCGACGGCTCCGACGAGCAGCGTCAAGAGGCCCGCCGAGATCTGGAACACGCGCAGGCCCGTGAGCACGGTTCGCACGATCCGCAGCAGGTCCTGGACGTTGAAGAAGGAGAGCGCCGTGTCGCTCTCCGGCGCAAAATGGTGGTGCGGCGCCAGCACCTGGCGCGTGTGGCGAATCGCGTCCTCGCTCCCCTCCCGCGTGGTCGGCGCGAACGAGAACTTGTCCACGGCGTCGGAGCGCACGAACCAGCGCTGGGCGGTGGTGTAGGGGATGAAGACCGCCCAGTCGTCCCAGCCGTTGATCCCGATCAGCTGATCGCGCTTCGCCCGCGTGATGCCGATCACGCGGAAGCTGAGAGACTCGATCTGGATCGCGCGGCCGAGCGCCGGCTCCCGGCCGAAGAGGCGCTCCTTCGCGACCGGTCCCAGCACGGCCACCCGCGACCGCCGCGCGAGGTCGAGGGGCGAGAGGAAGCGGCCCTCCTGGAGGGCCAGGTTCCGGATCGCCTGGGACTCGGGGCCCAGCCCGATCGTGTTCAGCACCTTGGTGTGGCGGCCGGCCCGCACGAGGAGGGACCAGAGCGTCAGGTCCGGCGCGGCCCCTTCCACCGAGTGGAGGTTCGCGACGCGGCGCACGTCCTTGGGCTCGAGCTCGACGGGGCGCGCGCCCCGCTCGCCCACGCGGCGCTTGAAGGTCGAGCCGGGGGTCACCACCACGAGCCGCGGCCCCGCCTCGTTCATCTCGCGCTCGTAGTGGGCATCCACCCCCTCCATGGTGGCGCTGAGATAGGTGAGGAGCAGGCTCCCCCAGACGATCCCGAGGGAGGTGAGGCCGAAGCGCAGCGGGTGGGCGCGCAGGCTCTGCCAGGTGTCGCGCAGGAGATCGAGCACCTATTCCATCCGAAGGATCGCCGCCGGGTCGACCCGCGCGGCGCGCCAGGCCGGGATCACGCCCGCGGCGATCCCCACGCCGCAGAGCACCGCGAGGGCCAGCAGCACGCTCGCGGCGCGGAGCTCCGGCACCGGGACGAGCTCGGGGAGCGGGAGGACCTCCAGCAGCGCGCAGCCGGCCACGCCCAGGGCGACACCCACCCCGCCTCCCAGCCCGCACAGGGTGAGCGTCTCCAGGAAGAACTGGGCCACCACGTCGCGGCGCCGGGCGCCCACCGCGAGCCGCACCCCGATCTCCTGGCGCCTCTCGTAGACCGAGTCGAGCATCATGTTCAGGACGCCGATTCCGCCGATGAGCAGCGTCGTCGCCGCCAGCACCGCGAGCATGGAGCGGGTCTGATCGAGGGGCAGCTTGTTCAGGAAATCGAGGCTGCTCCAGATCCCGACCGCCTCCTCGTCCTCCGGCGAGACGCCGATGCGATCGGCCAGGATCGCGCGCACCTCGCGCTTCGACTCGGTCAGGAGCCGGCGGGCCTTCACGCGATAGACGATCTTGGTCACCACGAAGTCGTCGGTCCAGAAGCGCGGCCAGAGCGCCTGCATCGCGCTGATCGGGATCCACATCTGGTCGTCGATCTCCATCCGGTCCCGGGAGAGTTGCGTGCCCACCTCCTCGAGCAGGCCCACCACCCGGAAGGGGATGCCCCCGAGCCGCAGCCAGCTGCCGAGGCCGCCCTCGGCGCCGAGCAGCCGCCGGCGCGCCCGCGCGCCGACGAGCGCCACGCGGCGCCGGTGCTCCACGTCGGAGCGCGTGATGCCGCGCCCCGCCGCCACGCCGACGCCGCGCACCTCCATCACCTCGGGCTCGATGCCGCGCACGTCGACGCTCAGGAGGCGCTGCCGGTAGGCCGCCGGCAGGAGCTCCCAGGACTCGGCCCCGATCACCTCCGCCAGGCGCGAGCGCCGGCGCAGCGCCTGCACGTCCTCCATCCGGAACCAGAGGTAGCGGCGGTCTACCGCCGGCGTGAAATCCTCGCCGACCTTGCCGGCCCAGACCTCGCCCATGTCCTTCCCGGCCTTGAAGAAGCCCCGCTCGAGCATGGTGACGACCCCGGCGCCCCAGCCCGAGAGGAAGATCACGGCGGCCGCGCCCCAGGCGAGCCCGAAGAGGGTGAGGAGCGAACGGGCCTTGTGGGCGCGCAGCAGCTGCAGCGCCTGGCGGGCCGCCTCGGGAATCACGGGGCGGGGATCCTGGTGTCGCTCTCGACCCTCCCGTCGCGGAGCGCGAGGCAGCGCCGGGCCTGCCCGCCCACGTGCGGGTCGTGGGTCACCACCACCACCGTGTGGCCCTCGGCGTGGATGCCGCGGAAGAGCGAGAGGATCTCGTCGCCGGTCCTCGAGTCGAGGTTCCCGGTGGGCTCGTCCGCCAGGACCAGGGAGGGCCGATTCACGAGGGCGCGGGCGATCGCCACCCGCTGGCGCTCGCCGCCGGAGATCTCGGCGGGCCGGTGGCGCGCGCGCGGGGCGAGGCCCACGCGCTCCAGGGAGTCCAGGGCCCGGCGGCGGCGCTCGCGGCGGGGAACGCCGCGGTAGGCCAGCGGGAGGCCCACGTTCTCCACCAGGTCGAGGCGCGGGAGCAGGTTGAAGCTCTGGAACACGAACCCGATCTCCTCGCCGCGCAGCCGCGCGAGCGCGTCGGAGCCCAGCGCCTCCACGTCGAGGCCCGCGAAGCGGTAGCGCCCGCGGGTCGGGCGCGAGAGACAGCCCAGGATCTCGAGCAGAGTGGTCTTCCCGGACCCGGAGGGGCCCATGACCGCCACGAACTCGCCCTTCTCGATGCGCAGATCCACGCTTTGCAGCGCGTGGACCTCGAGGGCGCCTGCGGAGTGGACCTTGTGGACTCCTTCGAGGGTGATCACGGGCGCCGAGGCGGGGGCCGCCGCGCTCATTGGAGCCGCACCTCCTCGCCCGCCTCGAGGCCGCGCAGCACCTGCACCCGCGCGCCGTCCAGGATCCCGATCTCGACCCGCCGCTCCTCCAGGCGGCGGCGGCCGGCCGGGCCGGAGATCACCTCCACGGTGATCTCCTGGCCGCGGTAGTGGAGCGCCGTCTCCGGGACCACGAGCGCATCCGCCACCACCTCGGTCACGATCTCGGCGTCCCCGGACATGCGCGGGCGCAGCACGTGGGCGTCCGGGTCGGTGAGCTCGATCTCGACCTCGAAATAGGTGACGTTCTGCACCCGCTTGCCCAGCGGCGCGATCTCGGTGACGACGCCCTGGAAGGTCCGGTCGCCGAAGGCCTCGGTCCGCAGGCGCGCGTTCTGCCCGAGCGCCACGCGCGCCACCTCGTTCTCGTCCACCAGGCCCTCCAGGTGGAGCCGGTCCGTGCCCGCCAGCGAGAGGAGCACCGTGCCGCCGGTCACCGCGGTGACCGGCGAGACGGCGCTCCCCTCCTCGACGAAGACATCGAGCACGCGCCCGGAGAGCGGCGACCGCACCGTGGCGTAGCCGAGCTGCGTCGATAGGCTCTGGAGCACCGCCTCCGCGCGCGCCACGCCGGCCTGTGCCTGCTCGTGGCGGAGCGCCGCATCGTCCCGCTTCTGGAGCGATGCGGCGTCGCTGCGCTTCAGCTCCTCCACGCGCTCGATGGCGATCTTCGCGTAGCGGAGCTCCACGCGCGCCTGCCGCAGGGCGGCCTCGGCCTCGCGCACCTGGGACTCGAGGAGCTCGCGCTCGATCCGGACCAGCTCCTGGCCGGACTCCACGTCGTCGCCCGGATCGACGAGGATGCGCTCGATGATCCCCGGGACGCGGGGCCGGACCTCGACCTCGCCCTCGGGCTCGATGGTGCCGGTGGCCACGACGATGCGCTCGATGCCGGCGCGCTCCACGCGGGCACTGGGACCCGCCTCGAAGGACTCGCCCCCACAAGCGAGGAGAAGAGATGTCAGAATGGCCTTGCTACGCTGCGGCGGCACGAGATCCTCACTCTAGCCGAGCTCGCGGGCGGGCTCGGGGGGAGCGACGCCATGGACGGGATCCTGCTCGGGCTGATCTGGTACGTCGTGCTCCTCTTCTCGCTCACGCTGCACGAGGCGGCCCACGCCTGGGCGGCGCGCCGCGGCGGGGACCCGACCGCCTACCACCAGGGGCAGGCCTCCCTGGACCCGCTGCCGCACATCCGCCGCGAGCCCGTGGGAACCGTGCTCGTGCCCATCCTCTCCTATGTCTTCGCGGGCTGGATGATCGGCTGGGCCAGCACGCCCTTCGACCCGCGCTGGGCCGACGCCCACCCGCGCCGCGCCGCCTGGATGTCGTTGGCCGGGCCCGGGGCGAACCTCGTGCTCGTGCTGGCGGCGGGCCTCGCGATCCGGCTCGGCCTCGGCGCCGGAGTCTTCCACGCGCCCGAGTGGATCGGACTCACCCAGGTGGTGGCCTCCCCGAGCAGCGGCGCGTTCGCGACCCTGGCGACGCTCGTGAGCATCGGCTTCACCCTGAACCTTCTGCTGCTGGTCTTCAACCTGATTCCGCTCCCGCCCCTGGACGGGAGCGGCGCCCTGGGTCTCATCCTGTCGGAGAACGCCGCGCGCGGCCTGCGGCGCCTCCTCTGGGTGAATCCGCAGCTCTCGATGCTGGGGCTCCTCGCCGCCTGGTTCCTGATCGAGCCGATCTTCCGGCCGATCCACCTGCTGGCGGTGAACCTGCTCTACCCGGGGATCCGCTACGGCTGAGCGGCGACGGGTCGCTGCGGCCCCCGGTACACGAGGGCGCCGCGCGGCGGGGAAGCCTGCGCCGCCGCGCGGCGCGCCGCTGCGATGGCCGCGTGGGCGGGCGAAAGCGCGCAGGCCGGGTCCGCGGCGGCGGCGTCGCCGGCCAGGCGAAAGGCCTGACAGCGGCATCCGCCGAAGTCGCGGCTGCGCTCCGGGCAGCTGCGGCAGGGCTCTCGCATCCAGTCTTCGCCGCGAAAGGCGTTCATGCCGGGCGCGCCGGCCCAGCACTCGGCCAGCGGCCGATCGGCGGCGGACCAGAACTCGAGACCCGGGATCTCGCGGGCAGCGTGACAGGGGAGCACGAGCCCGTCGGGCGCCACCACGACCATCTTGCGCCCCCAGCCGCCCATGCAGGGCTTCGGGCGGTCCGCCACGTAGTCGGGCAGCACGAAGAGGATCTCCGGGCGCCGCCGCCGCCGCCGCTCCTCGGCCACGGTCGCCGCGGCCGCCTCGATCTCCTCGCGGGTGGGGAGGAGCGCGTCGCGGTTCAGGAGCGCCCAGCCGTGGTACTGGGCATTCGCGAGCTCCAGCCGCTCCGCGTCGAGTCGCCGGGCCAGCTCGATGATCTCGCCCACCCGCGCGAGATTCCTCCGGTGCAGGACGAAGTTCAGCACCAGGGGGAGGCCCTGCGCGCGCACCTCCCCTGCGAAGGCGAGCTTGCGCTCGAAGGCCGGGACCCCGGCGACGGCGTCGCCCTCCGCGGCGCGCGCGTCCTGGAAGGAGAGCTGCACGCTGCGCAGCCCGGCTCGGCAGAGCCGCGCCAGCCCGGCGCCCGGGAGCGCCGTGCCGGCGGTCACGAGGTGGCTGTAGAGCCCCGCCTGCGCGGCGCCCTCCACGATCTCGGGCAGGTCCTCGCGCAGCGTGGGCTCCCCGCCCGTGAGCCCCACGTGGATCACGCCCAGCCGCGCCGCCTCGGCGAAGACGCGGACCCAGGCCGGCGCATCCAGCCCCTCGCGCACCGCCTCGTAGCCCACCGGATTCGAGCAGTAGACGCAGCGCAGGGGACACCGGTAGGTGAGCTCGGCGACGAGGTTCCAGGGCCGAGGCGCGCTCGCGGAGGGACGCGAAGCGCTCACGCCGGCCGCCGCTCCAGGCGCAGCACGCCCAGGCGCTCCATCTCGCCGAGGAAGCGGTGCACGTCGGACGCGATCTCCGGGGCCCCGGCGTGGCGGCGGGCGAGCTCCGCGGCGACCTCGGCCGCCGTGCGCTCGCCGTCGCAGAGCGCCAGCACCTCGCGGCCGGTCGGGTTGAGCGAGACCGCGCGCTCCGGGAGCACCGCCAGCGTCGCGTCCCCGGCCGGGTCGCGCCGCAGCTCGGCGTGGGCCACCAGGGCCGGGCGCGCGTGGGCGGCCTCGATCGCGTCGAGGAGCTGCCAGAGGATCTCGCACTTGCGCGCGAGGGCCGCGGCGCAGCGCTCCTGGTCCTCCTGCGTGCGCGCGTGCTCCCGCACGAAGGCCAGCCCCTTCTCCGCGTCGCTGGGCGCGATTCGCGTGCGCGAGCGGAAGTAGTCGAGGCCCGCGGGCCCGACCCACCGGTAGTGCTCCTCGAAGGCCGCGATCCGCCTGCCCATGAGCTCCCCCGCAAAGAGCTCCGTGAGCGAGGAGGCCACCGACTCGAGCAGGTCGTGGGACGAGACGAATTCGACGTAGGCGTCGCAGGCGGCGCGCACGCCGGGGAGCACGCCCCGCAGGCCCTCGACGTCCGCCCGCTCGAGACCCACGGCCTCGGCGAGCGCGAGCCAGAGGGCCAGGCCCCCCTCGCCGGGGCGCTCGCCATCGTGATCGTGGATGCGCTGGACCCACTCGCGGCGGAAGGCGGGATCGCGGGACTTGGCGAGGATGAGGCCGTCCTTGATCGGAATGCGCGTCTGGTAGTAGTAGCGGTTGCGCACCCAGGTCTGGATCTCCTCGCGCGAGAGCCGGCCGGCGTGCATGCGCAGGTTGAAAGGATGGCGGTGGTGGTAGCGCTCCTCGAGGATGCCCCGAAGTCGCGCCTCGAGCTCCCCGGGGCCCTGCGTCATACCTCGAACTCCGCCCCGTCCTCCGCCACCTCGATTCCCGCGCGCTCGACCGCCGCGCGCTGGCGGGAGGCCGAGTCGAGGATCGGATTCGTATTGTTCATGTGCAGATAGAACGTGCGCCCGGGGAGCTTCGCCAGCTGCTCGAGGCTCCCGCCGGGGCCCGCGATCGGCAGGTGCCCCATGGCCACGGCATCCGGCGCGCCGGGCCGGAGCGCCCGCAGCTCGCCCTCGGTGAAGAAGGTCCCGTCCACGAAGCGGCAGTCCGCCGCCGCGAGCTCCGCGAGCACGCCCGAGTCGAGGGCGCCCAGGCTCGGGGCGAAGACCAGGCGGCGGCCGGTCGCGGATTCGGTGATGCGCGCGCCCACCGTCGTCTCCCGCGGGCTCGCGACCCGGCCGCGCAGGAAGCCCGGGACCTTCGGCGCCACCGGGAACAGGCGCAGCTCGAGGCGCCCAGCCGGGTCGAGGGGCAGCGGGCGGTCGAGCGCCGCCACGCCCCAGGCGGGCTCGAGCAGGCGGAAGGGCGCGCCCTCGAGGAGCGCGTCGCGCACCCAGGCGGTGGAGAGGATCCGGAACGAGAGCGCCTCGCGCAGCAAGAGGATCCCCAGCACGTGATCGAGCTCGGCGCAGGTGAGGACCACCGTGTCGAGGGGCACCGCGCGGGTTCCGGGCCGCGGGTGCAGGCCCGGGAAGCCCGCCAGCTGCTGGCGCAGGTCGGGGCTCGCGCCGAGGAGCGACCAGCGAAGCCCATCGGCCGAGACCGCCAGGCCCGCCTGCTCGCGCGGCGGGAGCGCCGGATCGCCGGCCCGTGCCCGCAGCGACTGGGGCCCGCCGCAGTTCCACTGCGGGAGCCCGCCGCCGGCGCAGGACCCGAGCACGCGCACCCTCACGGGAAAAGCCTAGCGCGATGGCTGGCCGTGGCGCAGCGCGGGTGGGCGGCGCCGGCGGTCCTCAGCCCTTGCGGCTGCCCGCGAGCTCGCGGCGGCGGCGCTCCTCGAGCTCGAGGAGCCGCGCCGGGGCCTGGTCCACGTGCACCGAGCCGCGCTCCGGCGAGACCCAGGGCCCCTCCCAGCCGGGCAGGAGGTTCCTCTCGTGGCAGAAGTACTGGGCCTCGATCGTGTCGCCGTTGAAGTCGAAGGCGGCGTCCTCGCGGGCCAGCCAGGCCACCACGGCCCCCACCACGTCGGGCGGGGCTCCCCCCGAGAAGCCGAACTGGGCCATGTCGGCCTTGAGCCGCTCGGTGTTGACGAGGCCCGGCTGGACGTTCACGGAGAGGATCCCCTGCTCGCGGTGCTCCGCGGCGAGCACCCCCGCGATCCTCTGGAAGGCGCCCTTCGAGATGCCGTAGCCCAGACCCCAGCCGCCGGCGCCGGCGGGCCCGGGCGGGTTCCCGTAGCCCGCGCCCGAGGTGATGCCGAGGATGCGGCCCTCGCCGCGCTCGATCATCCCGGGCAGGAAGTACTGGTTCAGGATCAAGGGCGCGATCACGTTGGCCTGGAGCTGCTTCTCGAGCAGCTCGATCGGGGTGTCGAGGAAGCGGTCCATGTGGCCGGGCCCGATGTAGCGCCCGTTCTGGACCACCACGTCCACCCGGCCCCAGCGCTCGAGCACGGTCGCTGCCGCCGCCCCCAGGGAGGCCGCGTCGAGGAGGTCCGCCGGCAGCGCCAGCGCGCGCGTTCCCTCCTTCTCGATCAGGCTCGCGGTGCTCGCGAGGCTCCCGGGCAGCGGCTTCGTGTTCGAGAACTTGACGGTGGAGGAGTGCTCGCGCTCCTCTCCCTCCTGCACGGTGCGGGCCGTGAGGGCGACGTCGAAGCCCGCGCGGGCCAGGTGCACCGCGCAGGCCTTTCCGATGCCGCGGCTCGCGCCGGTGACGAATGCGACCTTTCGAGCCATGTCGAGCCTCCCCTGCGCCGGTCCAGAACGGCGCCCCTGATTCTACGGCGCCAGGTGCTCCTGGAGGAAGGCCTCGAGGCGCCGGTAGAAGGCGAGGCGGCTCCGCTCCCAGAAGAGGCCGTGCCACTCCTCGTCGAGGAGCAGGAGCTCGTGCTTCCTCCCGGCCTTGGCCAGGGCGGCGGCGAGGGCCTCGGAGTGGTGAGACTCGACCGCGCGATCCTCCTTCCCGTGCGCCAGGAGGACCGGCGCGCGGATGGCGTCGACCAGTGCGAGGGGCGAGGTCGCGCGGATCCCCCCGCCATCCCGCGCCAGATCGCCGATCCAGGTCTCCCAGACCTCGTCGTAGACGGTCTTCTGGCGGTCGGTGAGGAAGCCCGGCAGGTCCGTGATCGCGGAGAGGCTCGCGGCGCAGCGGAAGAGCTCCGGGTGCCGGATGAGACCCATGAGTGCCGCGTAGCCTCCATAGCCGCCTCCGCCGATGCAGACCCGCCCGGCATCCACGGTGCCCCGCTCGACCAGCCACCGGACGCCGTCGGCGAGGTCGTCCTGCATGGCGCGTCCCCACTGCCGGTGGCCCCGGCGCGCGTACTCGAGCCCGAACCCGCCCGAGCCCCGGAAGTTCGGCACGAGCACGGCGTAGCCGCGGCTCGCCAGGAACTGGACCTCGGAGCGGAATCTGCGGCTCGCCCGCGCGCCCGACCCCCCGTAGGGGTCGAGCAGGGGGCCGTCGTGGACGAGCACGATCAGGGGCGGCTTCGCCCCCTCCGAAGCTCCCGCCGGCAGCGCCAGGTAGGCCGGGATCTCGATCCCATCCCGGGCGGGGTACCGGACGGGCTCGAGCGTCACCAGGGCCCGACCCTCGAGATCGGGGTGGACCTGCGCCAGGAGCTCCAGGCCAGGAGGGTCTCGCGAGAAGAGCCAGTAGCGCGGGGGCACCCGGTCGCTCTCGGAGGTGACGACGAACTTCGACCGCTTCCAGTCGAAGCTCACGATCGCATTCACCGTGTCGGGGAGTCGGCGGTCGATCTCCTCGGCGAGTCCCTGCCACTCCGCCTCGAGCCAGTGGATGCGCGGGTAGTCGTCCGTGTACCAGATTCCGAACGCGTGGCCGTGGAGCTCCACCACGGGTCCGTCCACGTCGACGCGAGGGTGCGCGAAGAGGGGGGCCGAGGGAGCCAGGGTCTTCGGATCGAGCGGGGTGAGCGCGAACCGGTCACCGGCGTGGCGCGAGGCGACGAGGAAGGAGGCCCCGCCCGCGCGGTAGCCGAGGGGAAACAGATGCCAGGGGCCGACCTCCGTCCCCGCGACGGATCGCGCCGTCTGGAAGATACCCCTGTCGCGCTCCCGGTGGAGCAGGAATCCGTCGAGGCCCCTCTGGCCGTAGCCGAGCCTCACCTCGCCCTTCGGATCCGCGAGCCAGTACAAGGCCTCGTGCTGGGAGCCGACCCGTGGGTGCAGGGTTGCCGTGTAGACGTCGACGCGCTGCGCCTCGGATGCCGCGAGCCGCCGGGTGGAGTAGCCCCAGAGCGGGAGGAGCACCTCGCGCGGCCTGGCGGGGAGCAGATGGAGCGGGCGGCCGCGGCTCTGGAGCAGGAACCGCTGCGCGTTCTTTTCCCTGGTGGGAAGACCCAGGTTCTCGAAGGCGCGCTTCGCCAGACGCGAACCATCCCGGTCGACCGCCAGCACCTGGTCCGCGTGCCCGTGGTCCTGTGCATAGGCCACGAGCAGGCGCTCGTCCTTCACCCACCAGAAGTCCCAGAGCGGGGCATCCTCGAGGGTGTACGCGACGACCGACTCCCTGGAGGCGAGGTCCATCACGACGAGACGCTGCACGTCGTTCGCGCGGGAGACTCCGGCCACGTGGGTGCCCCCTGGAGACAGCTTGAAATCCGTGGGACCGGGGATCCGGAAGAAGTGCTCGAGGGGGATCCGCTCCTGCGCGGGTGCGACGCCGGCTCCGGCGAGCAGGAGCAGCGCTCCGACCCACGCCAGCCTCGAGCCCACCCGCGGGATCACTCCACGGTGATCGTGATCGGTTTCGAGACGAGCGGCGGGTCGTGGGGGACGTGGTTGCGGTCGCCGAGGACGAGCTGGAGCGTGTGCCTGCCGGGCGCGAGCTCGAGGGTCGTCTCGGTCTGCCCCTTGCCGAAGTGGCGGTGCCGGTCGTCCGTCGGGATCGGGCGGTCGGCGGTCGGCTGCGGCGCGTCGATCACCAGGTGGTGGTGCCCGGCGTTCGGGAACTCGATTCCGGCGGGGGCCACGCCCATGCCCGAGAGGCCGAAGAGCACCGTCACGGGGCTCCTGACGCGCGCGCCGTCGGCGGGGCTGATGATGTAGACGCGCGCGCCCGGGGGCGAGGGCTCGCGCGGGATCGCCAGCGGCTCCTGGCCCCGGGCCGGTGCGCCGCTCCCGAAGAGCAGCGCGGCCGCGGCGGCGGCCAGCGTGCGCGCGAAGGCCCGGGTCTCGCGGTGCGTCATGGGGGCTCCCTCCCGGGCCCGCATTCTACTCCCTCGGCCTCGCGTCAGGGGCGGCCGCGCCGAGCGCCCACCGGGGCCGCGCGCGGGGCTATGCTCGGGGGCGGCCCGCGGCTCCCGGGTCCCAGGACGGTCACGCCCATGGATCCCCCCCCGCAGCAGACCCCGCTCCCGCTCGGGGCGCCGGGGGCCCCCGCCGGCTCCCGCGGCGCCGCGCCGGCCGAGGCCGAGCAGCTCTCGGGCGTCGTCGAGCGCGTCACCTTCCACAGCGAGGAGACGGGCTTCTGCGTGCTGCGCATGAAGCTCCCGCGCCGCCGCGAGCTCGCGACCCTGGTGGGCCGCGCGGCCAGCGTCTCCCCCGGCGAGCACGTGAGCGCCGAGGGGCGCTGGGTCCAGGATCGCCAGCACGGCCTCCAGTTTCGCGCCGAGGCGCTGCGCGTGAGCACGCCCGCCAGCGAGGCGGGGATCGAGCGCTACCTGGGCTCGGGGCTCATCCGCGGGATCGGGCCCGAGCTCGCGCGGCGCCTCGTCGCGAGCTTCGGCCAGGCGGTCTTCGACGTGATCGAAAACGAGCCCGCGCGCCTCCGCGAGGTGGCGGGCGTGGGCGAGGTGCGCGCCGCGCGGCTCGTCGCGGCCTGGGCCGACCAGAAGCGGGTGCGCGAGATCATGGTCTTCCTCCACACCCACGGCGTCGGCACCTCGCGGGCGGTGCGCATCTACAAGACCTACGGCGAGGAGGCCATCGAGAAGATCCGCGAGGATCCCTACTGCCTGGCGCGCGACGTCTGGGGCATCGGCTTCGCCACCGCCGACGCCCTGGCGGAGCGCCTCGGCATCGAGAAGACCGCTGCCGCGCGCCTGCGCGCGGGCCTGCGCTTCGTGCTCGGGGAGGCGCTCTCGGAAGGGCACTGCGGTCTTCCCGGCGAGGAGCTCCTGGCGCGCGCCACCCGCGTCCTCGGCGTCGAGCGGGCCCTCGTCGAGGCGGCGCTGGCCGGCGAGCTCGCGGCGGGCGCGCTGGTCCGGGACAGCGCGGGCGGCGAGTCGTGCGCCTTCCTGCCGCACCTCTACGGCCTCGAGCGCGGCGCGGCGGCGCGCCTGCGGGAGCTCGCGGTGGGCCGGCCGCCCTGGCCCGCGATCGACGCGGAGCGCGCGCTGCCCTGGGTCGAGGAACGCCTCGGCCTCCACCTGGCCGAGAGCCAGCGCCGGGCCCTGGCCACCGCGCTGCGCTCGAAGCTCCTGATCCTCACGGGGGGGCCCGGCGTGGGCAAGACCACGCTGGTCCAGGCGCTCCTCGAGATTCTCGCGGCCAAGGGCGTGCAGAGCGCGCTGGCGGCGCCCACCGGCCGCGCCGCCAAGCGCCTCTCCGAGGCGACCGGACGCGAGGCGCGCACGCTCCACCGGCTCCTCGAGGTCGATCCGCGCAGCGGCGGCTTCAAGCGCGGCGAGCGCCACCCGCTGGCCTGCGACCTCGCCGTGGTGGACGAGGTCTCCATGCTCGACGTTCCGCTGCTCGCCGCCCTGCTGCGCGCAGTGCCCGTCCACGCGGCGCTCGTGCTGATCGGGGACCCGGACCAGCTCCCCGCGGTGGGCCCCGGCCAGGTGCTCGCCGACGCGATCGGCTCGGGCGCCCTCCCGGTCGTGCGTCTGCACGAGGTCTTCCGGCAGGCCTCCGCCAGCCGCATCGTGCGGAGCGCCCACCGCGTGCGGGAGGGGCGCATGCCGGAGCTCGAGCCGGAGCCGGACGCCGACTTCCACTTCGTCCGGGTCGACGACCCGGAGGAGGCCGCGCGCCGGCTCCTCACCGTGGTGAAGGACCGCATCCCCGAGCGCTTCGGCCTGGATCCGATCCGCGACGTGCAGGTGCTCTGCCCCATGCGCCGCGGGAGCCTCGGCGCCCGCCAGCTGAACCTCGAGCTCCAGGCGGCGCTGAACCCGGGAGGCGGAGGGGAGGAGCGGGTGGAGCGCTTCGGCCAGGCCTTCGCCCCGGGCGACAAGGTCATGCAGGTGGAGAACGACTACGAGAAGGACGTCTACAACGGCGACCTGGGCTTCGTGGGGCGCATCGACCCGCTGGAGCGCGAGCTCGTGGTCGAGTTCGACGGCCGGCGCGTGCCCTACGCCTTCGAGGATCTCGACCAGCTCGTGCTGGCCTACGCCACGACGGTGCACAAGGCGCAGGGCTCCGAGTACCCCGCCGTGGTGATCCCGATCCACACCCAGCACTACCCGATGCTGAAGCGGAACCTCCTCTACACGGCCATCACGCGCGGGCGCCGGCTCGTGGTGCTGATCGGGCAGCGGCGCGCCCTCGGCATCGCCGTGCGCTCCCACGAGGCGGAGCGGCGCTGGACCCGGCTCGGCGACTGGCTGGCGCAGGCCGCTCAGGGCTCCCCCGGCTCGCCGCCCGCCGCCTCGACGTAGCCCAGGGCGCGCAGGCGCTGCTCGAGCTCCGGCTCCGGCGGCCCGGGCTCCGCCGCCGCGGCGCTCCCCTCCGGGCCGGCTTCCACGCGCAGGAAGGCGGCGAGCTCCGCGGAGAGGGCGGCGCGCCAGGCGGCGCCCTCCGGCTCCGGCAGGGGCCGCGCCTCGCCGGGGTCGCGGGAGAGGTCGAAGGCGTCCTCGCGCCCGCCCGGCGCGCGCCAGCGGAGGAGCTTCCCCGCGCCGCGCCGCAGGGCGGCCTGGTTCCCGAGCTCGCTCAGGAGGGGGCGCTCGGCGGGCGGCTCCGCGGCCGCCTCGCCGCCGAGGACGAGCGGGGCCAGCGAGCGCCCGTCGAGCCCCGTGGGCACGGGCAGCCCCGCGAGCTCGAGGAGCGTGGGCAGAAGATCGACGCCGGCCACCGGCGCGCGGACGCGGCGCGGCGTGCCGGGGAGATCCGGGTGGGAGAAGAGCAGCGGGACCCGCGTCACCTCCTCGTAGAGCGTATAGCCGTGTCCGAGCCCGCGGTGCTCGTGGAACTCCTCGCCGTGGTCGCCGGCGATCACGAGGAGCGTCGAGCCGGCGAGGCCCCGCGCCTCGAGCTGCGCCGCGAGCTCGCGCAGGCGGTCGTCGACGGCCCGCACCTCCGCCTCGTAGAGCGCGTGCATGAAGCGCAGGTCCTCGGGCCGCAGCCCCGGCGCCGGCCCGGCGCGGTAGACGTTCTCCCCCTCGAGCCCCCCCGCCAGCAGCTCGCGCGGCCCCGGCGGCGGATCGTAGGGCGCGTGGGGCTCCATGTAGTGGAGGTAGAGGAAGAAGCGCCGGCCCCGGAAGCGCTCCAGGAGCTCTCCGGCCACCGCGTTCACCTCCTCGCCGCCCGGGTGCGCCGTCCACTCGCGCCCGTGCAGGGCGCGGTAGTCGTCGAAGCCGCGCGCGAAGCCGTACTCGGCGCGCAGCCACGGGTTCGCGACCACGGCGGCCGTGGCAAAGCGCGCCGCGCGGAGCTCCTCGGCCAGGAGCGCGACCCCCCGCGGCACGAGGGGGCGCACGCGCGGCCGCGGCGCGCGCAGCGAGTTCGTCTCCGGGAAGTACTGGTTCCCGTGGCGATGGGGATGGAGCCCCGAGAGGAGCGAGAGGACCGCGGGCACCGTGTGCGAGGAGGCGCTCGTGACGTCCTCGAAGAGCACCGAGCGCTCCGCGAGCGAATCGAGGAAGGGGCTCGTGGGGCGCGCGTGCCCGTAGCAGCCCAGGTGGTCCGCGCGCAGCGTGTCCACCACCACGAGCAGCAGACTCGGCTCCTTCAGCGGGCCGCGCCCCTCGCCGCCGCAGGCCCCAAGCGCCGCGCCGCTGGCCAGGAGCGCCGCGGCCAGGGCCCGGGGGGTCGCGCGCGGGCTACCCATCCCGCGGCTCATAGCCCTGGATGTGCCCCCGCGTGAGCCGCCGACTCGGGACCCAGCGCTTCCTGGTGGCCCCGAAGACCATCTCCCTGGCGCTCTCCGTCGAGGGGTGATCGAAGTGCAGGATCAGCGCGTCCGGCTCGTAGCGGTCGAGGACGTTCCCGAAGCGCGGGTGGCGGAAGGTATAGACGCGCCGGTCCGTCAGCACCGCGAAGATGGGGGCCGCGTCGGCCACGAGGACCGCGTCGGGCGGGAGGTGCCGCTTCACGAGCTCGGCCGCCTCGAAGACGACCCGCCACTCCCCCTCGAGCTCCGGCGAGCGCCCGGGCCACTGCCAGGCGTTCACCCCCAGGAGCGCCGCCGCGAGGAGCGCCGAGGCGAGATCCGGCGGCAGGGGATCGCGCCCCGCGAGTCGGGCCCGGAGGCCCGCCGCCAGCGCGGAGCCGCCCTCGAGCAGGGCGAGGTAGACGGGCGGCACGAGGGGGAGGATCAGGCGGGGGTGGCTGGTGAAGTAGACGAGGAGCAGCGCCGCGTAGCCGCCCGCGAACCAGGCGAGCAGCGAGGAGCGCAGGCGCGAGGCGCGCGCCAGCCCGAGGGCCACGAGCGCCAGGAGCGCCGCCTGGCTCGCCACGCCGCCCGCCCCGAGGCAGGTGTGGGCGAGCCCGCTCAGGAGTGCCCGACCGTTCGAGCCCACGCGCGCCGCCCAGTCCGAGAGCGGCACGAGGGGCGAGTCGGGGTCGCCCGCATCCACCCGGAAGACCGCGGTCGGGTAGTCGAAGAGCTTGAGCTGCTCCGCGGGGCGCTCGGCCACGGCCACCGCCTCGCGCGCCCAGGCGAGCCAGGGCAGGAGCAGCGCCAGCGCCAGCAGGGCCGGGAGCGCCCGGCACAGGCGTGCCGCCGCGCCGGCCCGAGGGCCCCGGAGCGCCAGGAACAGGATCCCCGGGAGCGCCACCAGCGCCGCGGTCCGCACGTAGAGCGCGGCCGCGAGGGCGAGGCCCGAGGCCAGCGCCGCGAGCCAGGCGCGGCGCGGCGATCCCGAGATCCGCTGGAAGAGACCTGCGGCCAGGAAGAGGAGCGCCAGGAAGGGGAACTCGGACTCGACGCGGTTGAAGCGGCTCGCGAAGAGGAAGCTCGTGCCCGTGAGGAGCGCCACGGCGAGCGAGGTCCCGCGCGGGGCCAGCGCGCGCACGGCGAAGTAGACCGCGGCCACCGCGAGGCCGGCCCAGGCCATCACGAGGCGGTTCAGCCGGAGCGGGTCGAAGGCGCCGTCCGGGAGCGCCGCGGCGATCAGCCAGGAGAGGCCCGGGGGACGTACGAAGAACGGGCGGTCGAGATAGGTGTAGCCCTCGCCGCGGGCCAGGGAGCGGGCCGTCAGGATGTAGAGGGCGCTGTCCCAGTCGGGGTCCCAGCTGGGCTCGACCCAGGCGAGGACGCACGAGAGCAGGTAGGCGAGCAGGATCGCGCCGATGGCGGCGGGAGCGAGGCGGCTCACGGGCGCAGGGTATCACGGGCCCCGGCGCCTTCCCCCGAACTGCGCGCGCCTGCGGCTCGCTGCGCGCGGGGCCGTGCGCGGGGCAGCGACCGGGTCCGACGTCCCGGCCTGCCTGAGTACCGGTGGGCCAGGGGGGCGTGCTCCCGCGCAGCGACCGGTGATCCCACGGACCTGGGTGCTCGAGCCGGCGAGCGAGCCGACGCGGGAGGCGGTGCCCGCACCTCCTCGCTGCCACAGGGAGCGGAGCGGGAGCACACCCCCCTGGCCCGGGCACCGCGATCCGCCTCTGGGCCTTTGCGATCCGATCGCCGGGCCCGGTGCGATCTCCGATCGGCTGCGCCTCGCTGCGCGCGCCCTCGGCGCTGGCCGGCTCAGGCCTCGGCGGCCGCCTGCTCGACCAGCCGCTCGTCGCGCTCGAGGCGGTCCCCGAGGCCGGCCTCGATGCGGCGCGCCGTGTGCGCCGCCTCGAGGCTCCGGCGCGCGATCCAGGCCGCCGCCAGGTCCCGGCGACCCGGGTCGGCCCCCGCCTGGTGCAGCAGCTCCACCGAGGCCACCACGTCGGTCACCATCTCGACCATGAGCTTGGCGCGGAGCAGCGCGTAGCCCAGGTCCGAGAAGAGGACGCGAGTCGCCTCCTCGGCCCGCTCGGTCATCTCCTCCACCCTCTTGGCGAGCCCGGCCCGCGCGGGATCGCCCGCCATGGCGGCGAGCTGGCCCCGGATGTGGTGGAACATGACGCTCAGCGCGCCCTTCCCGATCTCGCGCAGGGCAAAGGAGGCCTGGATCTCGCTCGTGCCCTCGTAGATGGTCATGATCAGGCTGTCGGCGTGGTATTTGGCCACGTCGGAATCCATCGTGTAGCCGACTCCGCCGAAGACCTGCATGGCGTCGCGCGTGAGGTCGTCGCAGACCTCGGTGGCGAAGTACTTGCAGAGCGGTGTCAGGAGCCGCACCCGAGCCAGGTCGCGCTCGAGCTCCTCCTGGACCTCCACCCGCGCGGCCTCGGAGAGGTCGCCGCGCCGCAGCGCCGCCTCCCGGGCCAGGTTCAGGTCCAGGAGCTGGTAGGTGCGGTAGAGGACGGCGCGCACGGCCTCGGTATCGACCTTCATGCGGGCCAGCATCGCCATCACGAGGGGCTGCTCCGCGATCGGCTTGCCGAACTGCTGGCGCTCGTGGGCGTAGCGCACCGCGTCGTGGAGCGCGGCCTGGCACAGGCCCAGGGCCTGGGAGGCCACGCCCAGCCGGGCGGCGTTCATGAGATCGAGCATGGCCCGGAAGCCCTTGCCCTTCTCGCCCAGGCGCACGCCCCGGGCTCCCTCGAAGACCACCTCGCAGGTGGCGGAGCCGTGGATCCCGAGCTTGCGCTCGAGCCGGGCCACGCGCACCCCGTTCGGCCCGCCGTCCTCCCGGTGGCGCGTCACGAGGACCAGGGAGAGCCCGTTCGTCGTGCCCCGGGACTGCTCGGAGGTCTCGGCGTCGCGCGCCAGCACCAGATGGACCTCGGCGCCGCCGTTCGAGATGAAGATCTTCTGGCCGTCGATGCGCACGCTCCCGTCCGCCAGGTCCGTGGCACGGGTCTGGATTCCGCCCAGGTCGCTGCCCGCCTGGGGCTCGGTGAGATCCATGCAGCCCTGGACCTCGCCGGAAACGAAGCGCGGGAGCATCTCCCGCTTGACCCGCTCGCTGCCGTACTTCTCGATGTCGTTGGCGGCGCCGGCCTGGAGGCCCACCACCATCATCAGGCTGGGGTCGGCCCGCGAGATCATCTCGAGGGTCATCCCGCTGAGGAGCGCCGGGAGACCGAATCCGCCGTAGGCCTCGCTCACCCCGAGGCTCACGAGGCCCGCCTCGCGGAGCTTCTCGTAGGCGGCGCGGATGTGGGGGGGCGAGACGGCGCCGCCGTCCGGAGTGAGCTCGGCCTCGTCCGACCAGTGCTCCCGGGCCGCGGGCTCGAAGCCAAGGGCCAGCGCGGCGGCGGTCTCGAGGATGCTGCGGAAGGCGGCCACCTCGGCCCCGACGTCCACCGCTTCCCCGCGCGCGAGGGTCAGGAGCCTCTCCCAGTCCACGAGCGCGTCCAGGTAGAGGCGCATGCCGGCGCAGAAGTAGTCGGCCACGGAACGTCCTCCCCGGATGGGTCGTCCCGGGAGGTATCGGCCGGCCGCGCGCGGCCCATGAGGTCTTGGAGCCCCGGGGCCCCGTCGTTACCATGCGGCGGGTGAAGCAGCCCTACCCCGAGGTCGATCCGCAGCCGAGCTTCCCGGAGATCGAGCGGCGCGTGCTCGACTACTGGGAGCGCGAGGGGATCTTCGAGGAGTCCATCGCGGCGCGCCCGGCGGGCGAGCGCGGCGCCAACGAGTACGTCTTCTACGACGGCCCGCCCTTCGCGAACGGCCTCCCCCACTACGGCCACCTGATCACGAGCTACGTCAAGGACATCGTCCCCCGCTACCAGACGCTGCGGGGCCGGCGGGTGGAGCGGCGCTTCGGCTGGGACTGCCACGGGCTCCCCGCGGAGATGGAGGCCGAGAAGGAGCTCGGCATCTCCGGGCGCGACCGCATCACGGCCTTCGGGATCGGCCGCTTCAACGATCACTGCCGCGCCTCGGTGCTCAAGTTCACGAAGGAGTGGCAGCGCACGATCCGGCGGGCGGCGCGCTGGGTGGACTTCGAGCGCGACTACAAGACCCTCGACCTTCCCTACATGGAGAGCGTGCTGTGGGCGCTCAAGCAGCTGCACCGGAAGGGCCTGCTCTACGAGGGCACCCGGGTCATGCCCTACTCCTGGGCGGCGCAGACGCCGCTCTCGAACTTCGAGACCCGCCTGGACGACTCCTACCGGGAGCGGCAGGACCCGGCCCTCACGGTGCGCTTCGAGCTCGTGCCCGCACCCGGGGACGGGGCGCCCGTGGACCTCCTGGCCTGGACCACGACCCCCTGGACCCTGCCCTCGAACCTGGCTCTCGCCGTGGGCGCGGAGATCGACTACGCGCTGCTCGAGCACGAGGGTCGCCGGATCGTGCTGGGCGCAGCCACCCTCGAACGCTTCGAGTCGGCCCTGCCCGGGGCGCGCCGGATCTCGACCCTGCGCGGAAGCGAGCTCGTCGGGCGCCGCTACCGCCCGCTCTTCCCGTTCTTCGCCGAGACGCCGGGGGCCTTCCGCGTGCTGGCCGGCGACTTCGTCGACACACAGGAGGGCACGGGCATCGTGCACCTGGCGCCGGGCTTCGGCGAGGACGACATGGCCCTCTGCGAGGCCGAGGGCATCCCGATCGTCTGCCCGGTGGACGACGCCGGCCGCTTCAGCGCCGAGGTGCCACCCTGGGCCGGCGTCCAGGTCTTCGACGCGAACCGCGGCATCGCCCGAGCGCTGCGCGAGCGCGGCCGGCTGCTCAAGGAAGAGACCATCCTCCACAACTATCCGCACTGCTGGCGCACGGACACACCGCTCATCTACCGGGCCCTCTCGTCCTGGTACGTGAAGGTCACGGCCTTCCGGGACCGGATGGTGGAGCTGAACCAGCAGATCCGCTGGGTCCCCGAGCACATCCGCGACGGGCTCTTCGGAAACTGGCTCGAGGGCGCTCGGGACTGGTCCATCAGCCGCAACCGCTTCTGGGGCTCGCCCATCCCGGTGTGGAAGAGCGACGACCCGGCCCACCCGAGGATCGACGTCTACGGCTCGCTGGACGAGCTCGAGCGCGACTTCGCCGTGCGGCTCGCGGACCTGCACCGCCCGGGGATCGACGCCCTCGTGCGAAAGAACCCCGACGACCCCACGGGCCGGAGCGCCATGCGCCGGGTATCCGACGTCCTCGACTGCTGGTTCGAGTCCGGCTCCATGCCCTTCGCCCAGGTGCACTACCCCTTCGAGAACAAGGAGTGGTTCGAGCAGCACTTCCCGGCCGACTTCATCACCGAGTACCACGCCCAGACGCGCGGCTGGTTCTACACCATGATGGTGCTCGCGACCGCGCTCTTCGACCGGCCTCCATTCCGGAACGTGCTCTGCCACGGGCTGGTTCTCGACGAGGACGGGCGCAAGCTCAGCAAGCGGCTGCGCAACTACCCGGACCCGGAGGAGGTGTTCGAGACGATCGGGTCCGACGCCCTGCGCTGGTTCCTGGTGGACTCGCCGGTGATGCAGGGCGGCGAGCTCCGCATCGACCGGGAGGGGCGCGGGATCCGCGAGGCCGTGCGCCTGGTCATCATCCCGATCTGGAATGCCTACGTCTTCTTCTGCCTGTACGCCAACGTCGACCGCGTGCGCGCGCGTTTCCGCGCGGATTCCACGCAGCTCCTGGACCGCTACCTGCTGGCCAGGACGCGGCAGCTCGTGGAGGGGATGCAGCGCGACCTCGACGCGTACGAGCTGGCGAGCGCCTGCGCGCGCGTCACGGCGCACCTCGACGTCCTCAACAACTGGTACATCCGGCGCAGCCGGCCGCGCTTCTGGAGCCCCGCCGGCCAGGGCGACGCGACCGACAAGAAGGACGCCTACGACACGCTCTACACGGTGCTGGTGACGCTGTGCCGCGCGGCGAGCCCGCTCCTCCCGCTCGTCTGCGAGGAGATCCACCGCGGCCTCACCGGCGAGCGCAGCGTGCACCTCTCGGACTGGCCCGACGCCTCACAGCTCCCGGCGGACCCGGAGCTCGTCGAGCGCATGGACCGGGTGCGCGAGGTCTGCTCGGCGGCCCTCGCGCTGCGCGCGGCCCGCGGCGCGCGGGTGCGCCAGCCCCTCGCGGAGCTCGTGGTGGCGGGCGCGGAGAGCGAGGCCCTGCGCCCCTACGCGGAGCTCATCGCCGACGAGGTCAACGTGAAACGCGTGGTCCTCACCGCCGAGATCGAGGCCTGGGCGACGCCGCGCCTCCAGGTGAACGCGCGGGTCCTGGGCCCGCGCCTCGGGGGCGGGACCCAGGCCGTGATCGCCGCCGCCCGGCGCGGCGAGTGGGAGCGCCTGCCCGGGGGCGGCGTGCGCGCGGCGGGGGTGGCCCTCGCGCCCGGCGAGTACGAGCTCCTGCTCGAGCCCCGCCCCGGGGTGGCCTGCGAGGCGCTCCCGACCCGCGACGCCCTCGTGGTCCTCGACCTCGAGCTCAGCGACGAGCTGGTGCAGGAAGGGCGCGCGCGGGACGTGGTGCGCGCGGTGCAGCAGGCGCGCAAGGAGGCGGGTCTGCACGTGGCGGATCGCATCCGCCTGCGCCTCTCGCTCCCCGAGGAGTGGGGGGAGTCCCTGGAGCGCTTCCACGCCTACGTGGCCGAGCAGACGCTCGCCACCGAGATCGAGGCCGGCGGGGGCAGCGGGCGGGAGGGCTGGCACCGCCACGAGGCGCGGGTGGGCGGCGCCCCGATCGGCGTGGAGCTCGTCCGCGCCTGACGGGCTCCGCCCCGCCCCGCGGGTGACGGCCCGTCGGAGAGCGCCGTGCCCGCCCCTGGCCTCGCGGGGCGCATCGGGTATGGTGCAGGGGAGGGGTGGGTGTAGAAGCGGATGCTGCGCGGAGTATGCGGAGCTGGTCGTCGGCGCGTTGCTGGACGCGCAGCTCCGTCCCGGGCCCGGCGTGCAGGCGCCGGAGCCGGACTCGCGGCCCTCTGCGGGATGGCGATCTCCGGCGGCAGCCCCGGGATGGCCTCGGCGGAGAGCGCGGACCCCATCCCGGGGATCCAGGAGGTCCAGGAGCTGGGCCTGGCCTGGTCCGGGACCCACGTCGGCTTCGACTTCCTGACCCAGGGCCCTCGCCAGTTCGTCGCCTTCTACGGCCCCGATCGCCACATGACGGTGGCCTCGCGCCTGCTGGGCTCCGGGGAATGGAGGAGCGCCGAGCTGCCCAGCCAGGTGCTCTGGGACAGCCACGACTTCATCACCCTCGCCGTGGATCGGGACGGCCACCTGCACGTCGCCGGGAACATGCACGTGGATCCCCTGGTCTATTTCCGCACCACCGCGCCCGGGGACGTGACCTCGCTGCGCCGGATCGATCGGATGGTGGGACGCGACGAGAGCTCCGTGACCTATCCGCAGTTCCTGGAGGGCCCGCAGGGCGAGCTGCTCTTCCTCTACCGCGAGGGCACGAGCGGGAGGGCCCGGCACTTCGTCAACGCCTGGGATCCGACCCAGCAGCTGTGGCAGCGCCTGTCCGAGGAGCCCCTCTTCGATTACGGCGGCGCTCCGATGAACGCCTACCCCGTCGGTCCGCTGCGCGAAGGCGACTATTTCCACCTGACCTGGGTGTGGCGCGATGGCACGGACGCCCGTACCAACCACGACCTCTCCTACGCCCGCAGCCGAGACCTGGTCCACTGGGAGACCAGCGCGGGGGAGCCGATCGCGCTTCCCATGGTGCTCGCGAGCCCGGCCCCGAGCCTCCCCGCGAGCACCCGGGGGACGGGCCGCCTGGGGCAGCCGCTCGCGCCTCCCCGGGCGCCGCCCGGCGCCGAGGTGATCGACCCGATCCCCGTGGGCGGCGGCATCATCAACGGCAACGTGAGGATCGGCTTCGATCGGAGCGGACGGGTGATCGTCTCCTACCACCGGTACGACGCCGCCGGGAACACGCAGATCTACAGCGCCCGCCGCGAGGCGGAGGGCTGGCGGATCTACCAGGTGACCGATTGGCGGGAGCGCTGGGAGATCGGGGGCAGCGGGACGCTGGAGTACCGGGTCAGGATCGGCGCAGTGGGCGTGGACGCGGCGGGAGCGTTGGTGCAGAGCTACGCCCACTGGATCCACGGATCCGGCACCTGGGTCCTCGACGAGGAGACCCTGAGACCGGTGGGAGAGATCGCCACGCCCAACCCCGTCCCGGCGCCCCTGCGCCGGGCGTCGGAAGCCGGGCTCGTGACGCGGATCCGCTTCAGCCGGGGAGACGACGGCGAGGTGAACCGGAGCTCGTTCCTGCGCTGGGAGACCCTGCCCCGCAACGGCGACGTCGCGCCGCTGGTCGTGCCACCCCCCTCCCCGCTGCGCCTCTACCAGCTCGTCGCAGGGGGCGTCTCCCCCGGTTGTGCGCGCGATCGCGATCGCGACGGCGTCTGCGACGACTCCGACAACTGCCTGGCGGTCTGGAATCCGGACCAGATCGACGCCGATGCCGATGGCTACGGAAACCGCTGCGACGCGGACTACGACGGCGACGGGATCGTCGGCGCCCAGGATGTCAGCCTGCTCCGGCGCGCGTTGGAGCGGTCCAAGGGGGATCCCGACTACCAGGCGCTGGCGGACCACGACTCGAACGACCGCGTGGACTGGGCCGACGCCCTCTTCTGCGCTCGCGAGCTCGGCCGGCGCCCCGGGCCGTCGGGCCTCGCCTGCGCGGGACGGAGCCCCTGTCCCTGAAGGGCTGCGGTCCGGGGGCCCCTACTCCTCGACGCTGATGGCGCCGCGCTCGACGAGGGCGTGGAAGACCCGCACCAGGGCGGGGTCGAACTGGGAGCCGGCGCCGAGCTCGATCTCGCGCATCACCTCGTCGAAGGGGAGCGCCACCTTGTAGCTCGAGCTGCTGCTCATCGCGTCGAAGGCATCGCAAATGGCGACGATGCGCGCCTCGAGCGGGATGGCCTCGCCGGCGAGGTGGTCCGGGTAGCCGGTGCCGTCCCAGCGCTCGTGGTGGTGCTGCACGATGGGGGCCAGGTCCTTCCACAGGCGGATGGGAGCCAGCATGCGGGCGCCGAGCACGCAGTGCCGCTCACACGTCCGCGCGTTCATCTTCTGGGTGCGATCGAGCTTCAGCATGCCGAGGTCGTGCAGGAGCGCGCTGAAGTGGAGGCGCTGGAGCCGGGCCTCGTCCAGGCCGAGCGCGCGTCCGAGGGCATTGGCCACGTGGGCCACGCGCTTGCCGTGGCCCCCCTGGTAGGCCAGGTGCGCGTCGAGGGCGGCGACCAGGATCTCCGTGATGTGGGAGAAGAAGTTCTGCTGGGCGTGGCGCAGGTCGGCGTTGTGGAGGGCCACCGAGGCCAGGCCGGCGAGGGTCGAGAGGGCGTCGATCTCGGCGGCCTCGAATCCGGCATCGGTCCCGACGTGCAGCGCCGCCAGGGCGCCGAGCGCCTCCACCCCGCCCGGCAGGGGCACCGCCACCGCCGCGCCCCGCGCCTTCTCGCCCGCGCCATCGGCGCCGCGCAGGGCCGGCCGGCCCCCCTCCATGGCGAGGCTCGCGAGGTCTTGCAGGGCCTGGCCTCCCTGGGCCAGCAGCTCGGCCGCCCGCGCCCCCGCCGAGGCGAGCAGCACGGGCGCGGCGGCGCCTCCGTCGCGCACGAGCACGAAGGCGGCGGCCGCCTCGGTCAGGTCCAGGGCGCTGCCGGCGGCGGCGCTGGCGGCCTCGTTGCCGTGGCCCGCGCTGGCGAGCGCGGTCGAGGCCTCGAGCAGCGCGGCCATGCGGCGGTTGTCGCGCTCCATGCGGGCCAGGGAGCGGCGGGTGGCCCGGCGCATCAGGAGGAAGGAGCCCAGCGAGAGGCCCGCGATCGAGACCACGAGGCCCACGAGCCCGGCCGCGGCCAGGGGGTCGGCGAGGGTCGGGAGCACGCTGCGCTGGACCACGAAGGCGAGCGCCGCCAGCGGGACCACGGCGCCGAGCAGATAGGCGCCGATCGAAGCGTGGCCCAGGCGCAGGATTCGCGCGGGCTGGCTCACCCTGCCTCCTCGCCTCCTTCCGACCCGGGCCTCGCGCCCGCCCGGGCGCGGTCCGCGGGTGGGGATCGGATGTGGGGATAAGCACCCGCTCGAGGCGCTCGTGTGTCGAGGCGTTTCGGCCGAACGTGCGATCGCCTGAAGCCGCGGGCTAGGGTCGAGCCGATGCCCGAGCTCCCCGAGGTCGAGGTGACGCGGCGGCGGATCGCACCCCTGCTCCTGGGGCGGCGCATCCGGCAGGTGTCGACCACGGGCGCCAGCTATTTCTTCCTCACGCCGCCCGCCGCGCTGCGGCGCGCGCTCCGGGGGCGCCGCGTCACGGCGCTCGCGCGCCGGGGCAAGTACCTCGTTCTGGAGCTCGAGGGCGGGGACCGCATCGTGATCCACCTCGGCATGACGGGGCAGCTCTTCTCGAGCGCCGCCTCGAGCCCGCGCCTGCTCTCCGCCACGGCGCGCGCGGCACTGGCGCCCGAAGAGCAGCCGGGCTTCCGGCCGGACCAGCACACGCACCTGCGGCTCCGCTTCGAGGACGGCGGCCCCGAGGTCCTGCTCCGCGACGTCCGGAAGTTCGGGAAGGTGCTGCTGCTGCGGCCCGGCGAGTCGCACGCGCGCCTCGACCACCTGGGTGAGGACGCCCTCGCGGTGAGCGGCGCCTCGCTCTTCCGCGCTGCGCGCGGGCGGCGCGTCGCGATCAAGAACCTGCTCCTCGACCAGAGGGTCCTGGCCGGCGTGGGCAACATCTACGCCGACGAGGCCCTCTTCCTCTCGGGCGTGCGCCCCTCGCGCCGCGCGTCGCGGGTCACTCGCCGCGAGTGCGAGGCCCTGGCCCGGAGCCTCTCCCGCGTGCTCGAGCGCTCCATCGAGACGGGCGGCTCGAGCATCAGCGACTTCGTCGCCCCGGATGGTCGCGACGGGAGCTACCAGACCGAGCGCCGGGTCTACGCGCGCGGCGGCGAGCCCTGCCCCGCCTGCGGGGCCGCGATCGCGCGGACCCGGATCGGCCAGCGCAGCACGCACTACTGTCGGAACTGCCAGCGCTAGCCTCGGGCTTCACGCCGGGGGGACGGGAGAAGCGCGGTTGCTGAGCCTCTGCGAGCTCGAGCGGGCGGCGCGCGTGGTGGGCGCGCGGATCGGTGGCCAGCGCCTGCAAGAGGTGGTGCAGCCGGAGGCGGGTGCCCTCGTGCTCGGCTTCTACGGCGCGGGCGAGGGCGAGGCGCGGGGCCACCGGACGCACCTGCTCCTCCAGTGCCACCCGGGAGCGGCGCGGGTCTCGGTGCTGGAGCGCCCGCCGCGCACGGGGGCCGCGCCCCTGGCCCTCGGGCAGTACCTGCGCGCCCACGCGCTCGGGGCCCGGCTCGGCGCAGCGCGCCTGTGGGACGAGGATCGCCAGCTGGCCCTGCGCCTCGAGGGGCGCGAGGGCTCCCTCGAGCTCGTGCTCTCGATCCTCGGGCCGCGCAGCAACCTCTACCTGCTGGACGCGCGCGGGCGCCTGGTGGCGGCGGCGCGGCCTCTGGCCGAGACGCGCGGCGAGCTCGAGCTCGGCGGGCCGTGGCAGCCGCCCGCCAAGGGGCCGCCGCGCCGCGGCGAGGACCGCTTCGCCGACGCGGAGGATGCGGAGTACCTGGAGCGCATCGAGGAGGCTTACGCGGCTGCCGAGGCGGAGGGGCGGGAGGAGGCCCTCGCGCGGCGCCTCGAGCAGGCGCTCCGGCGCGAGCGCAAGCTCCTCGAGCGCAGGCTCGAGAAGATCGGGGCGGAGCTCGAGGAGGCGCGCCGGGCGGGCTCGCTCGAGCGGGAGGGCGAGCTCCTGAAGGGGGCGCTGGGCCGGGTGCGGAGGGGAGATCGCGAGGTGGTCGCCCTGGATCCCGCGAGCGGCGAGCCGGTGAGGATCCCCCTCGATCCTTCGCTCTCCCCCGCCGAGAACCTCGCGCGCCTCTTCAAGCGCTACCGGAAGGCGATCCGCACCCTGAGCAAGGCGGGGGCACAGGAGGCCGCGGTGCGGGGCGAGCTCGAGGGCCTCGGCGCCGAGGAGGCGGCGCTCGCCGCCGCGACCTCGCCAGCGGAGCTCGAGGCGCTGTCCGCGAGGCCCCGCCTGCGGCGGCTCCTCTTGCGCCCGGCGCCGGGGCCCGCGGCCGGGGCGGCGGGCGCGGGGGGCCGGGGGGGATCCGCGGGCGAGCGCGTGCTCGGGGGCCGCAGGGTCCCGGCGCGCCTGGTCCCGCGCCGCTATCGCACCGAGGGCGGGCTCGAGATCTGGGTGGGGCGGAGCGACGAGGGAAACGACTTCCTCTCGACCCGGCTCGCCCGCGGCAACGACCTCTTCTTCCACCTCGATGGTGCGCCCGGGAGCCACGTGATCCTGCGCAGCCAGGGCCGAGCCGCTCCGCCGCCCGAGTCCGTGCTCGACGCCTGCGAGCTCGCCGTCCACTTCTCGAAGGCGCGCCGGGCCGGTCGGGCCGACGTGCACGTGGTTCCGGTCCGGAACCTGAGCAAGCCCCGGGGCGCCAAGCCGGGCCTCGTGCACGTCCACGGCGGAAAGACCATCCACCTGCGGCGCACCGCCGCGCGCCTGGAGCGCGTGCTGGCCGCCCGGATCGAAGACGGGGACGTCGGTTGAGTAGTTGACGAACGCGGAACGGGCGAGATCGGATGCACCGGGTCCGTCAACTACTCAACCAACGTCCCCGCCTGGCTCGAGGAGCACCTTGAGGGAGCGGGGCTCGGCGGCGCAGCGCAGGGCCAAGGGCGCGCGCTCGAGCGCGAAGCGCGCGCTCACGAGGGGGCTCACGTCGACGCTGCCGGTCTCGAGCGCCCGAAGGGCCGGCGGAAACGGGCCGCAGCGGGAGCCCACGACGCTGATCTCGCGGATCACGAGGGGCGCCAGGTCCGGCGCCGGCGCCTCGGGGCAGTGGGCCACGGTGCTCTTGAGGACGAGGGTGCCGCGCGGCCGCGTGGCCGCGAGGGCCTGCGCGAGGCCCGCCTGCCGGCCCGTGGCCTCGACCACGAGCGAGGCCGTCGGCGCGGGGCGCCACTCGTCGGCGAGCCGGGTCTCGATGCCCCGCTGGGCCAGGAGCGCGAGCTTCTCCGGGTGGTGCCCCACCGCGAGCACGCGCGCCCCCGCCTGCTGGAGCACCTGGGCGGCGAGCAGGCCGAGCTTGCCGTCGCCCAGCACCACGCAGTCGAGCCCTGGCTCGACCCGCACCTGCTCCAGGATCTCGAAGGCCGCCGCCAGCGGCTCCGCAAAGACCGCGACCTCGTCCGGCAGCGCGTCCGGCACCGCGTGCAGGTTCGCGACCGGCACGCGCAGGCGCTCCGCAAAGGCGCCGTCCGCCCCCTGGATCCCCATCACCGAGCGCGACGGGCAGTGGCGCTCGAGGCCCTGGCGGCACACGGCGCAGCTGCGGCAGGCGAAGTTGATCTCGCCCACCACGCGCCGGCCGCACCACTCCGAGGGGCCCGCCGCGACGACGCCCACGAACTCGTGGCCGAGCACGCCCCGGAAGCCCAGGTAGCCCTTCACGAGCTCGAGGTCCGTGTTGCAGATCCCGGCCAGGGAAACGTCGACGATCGCCGCGTCCGGCCCCGGCGCGGGCTCCGGCACCTCACGAACCCGTGCTGTCGACCCTTCGAGGCAGAGCGCTCGCATGGGACGCAAAGAGTGTAGCGAAGCTGGGCGCGGCGGGAGTCGCCCGACGAGCGTTCGCGAGCTAGTCGACCAGCGACCCCGCATCGAGGCGTCGGCTCGCGGCGCGCAGGACCGGGTCGCGCAGGAAGAGGGCGAGCGCGACGCCACCGAGCAGCACCGCGTACCAGAGCGTCGCGGCCCGCGCGAGAAGCGTCGAGGCCAGCGCGGTCGGCGCGCCGACGCCGGGCACGAGCCGCCCCGCCAGCACCGCGAGGGAGCCCTCGGTCGCTCCGAGGCCCCCGGGCAGGAAGCTCAGCGCGCCGATCAGGGTGGTCGCGGACCACAGGAACGCGCACAGCAGGAGCCCCGGCTCCGCCGCCGGGAAGCCGCGCAGTACGCAGTAGTAGCCGAGGCACTCGAGCCCCCAGCCGACCAGGCTGAGCGCCGTGAGGAGCGCCAGGGGCCGCAGCCGCAGCAGGAGCGAGCTGCTCCCGACGAGGCGCTCCGCGCGGATCGCCACCGCCTGGAGGCCGAGCCGCCCGACGCCGCGCAAGGCGGCGCGCAGCACGCGCGGGGAGCCGAGCCCGAGGACGGCCGCGACGACCAGGGCCAGGGCGGCGCCGACCACGGGCAGGTACTCGCGGAACCTCGCGATGCCCAGGAGGCTCAGGACCACGAGCGCGATCAGGTCCGTCAGCCGATCCGCGATCACGATGGGGGCGGTGCGCGAGCCCGAGACCCCGTCGCTGCTGCGGAGCAGCAGGCTCCGCAGCACCTCCCCCAGCTTGCCGGGAGTGACCGACATGCTGAGGCCCGCGGCGTAGATCAGGGCCGAGCGACGTCGCGTGAGGCCCGGTGCGTTGCCCTCTCCGGGCTCTCGGATCCCGAGCCAGCCCAGGCAGAGCTCCCACTTGACGAAGCGCAGCGCGTAGTTCCCGGTCGAGAGGAGAAGCGCCGCGCCCAGCGCCGACCAGCGGTAGCCCGCGAGGCTCTCCCGGAGCCGGCTCGCGTCCACCGCGACGAGAGCGCCCGCGTAGAGGAGGGCGCCGAGGGCGATTCCCAGGAGCGCGCGGCGCAGCAGGCGGTTCATGGAGGGTGGGCAACCTTCGCGGATGCCGCCGCGGCGGTCAATGCCGCGGGATCGGTGGGGCGCGCAGGGCGCCGTCGCCGGGCCCGCGCGCGGGCGGTTGACCGGAGCCCATCGGATTGGTACAGCCCTGGCGTGCGCAGGACCGTGCTCCTGACCGGAGCCACCGGCTTCCTGGGGAAGGTCGTCCTCGAGGCGCTGCTCCGCCGGCGCCGCGAGCTCGGCCTCGACTCCGTGCTCCTGCTCCTGCGGGCCCGCGATGCGGCCGGCGCGCGGCGCCGCCTCGAGGCCGAGATCCTCGCCTCCGAGTGCTTCCGCGAGCTCCCTCCCGGCTGGGAGCGGGGAATCCAGGCGCTGGCCGGCGACGTCACGGCGGAGGGCTGCGGCCTCGAGTCCGAGTCCCGGCGCGAGATCCAGCGGCGCGTGAGCCACGTCGTCCACTGCGCCGCCTCGATCGAGTTCGACCTCCCGCTGCGCGAGGCCGCCGCGATCAACGCCGGCGGCGCCCTGGCCGTCCTCGAGCTCGCGCGGGGCTGCGAGCGCCTGGAGGCGATGTTGAGCGTCTCCACCGCCTACGTGACGCCGGCGCAGGAGTGCGGAGCGCCGATCCTCGAGGAGCTGGCCCCGCTCCCCGAGGAGGCTGGCTCGCTCCTCCGCCGCATCCGGGAAGGGGAGATCGCCGAGGCGGAGCTCCTGGGCCGGACGGGGCACCCGAACACCTACACGCTCACCAAGTGCCTGGCCGAGCACCTGCTCGCGAGTCGGCGCGGCTCGGTGCCGGTGACGCTGCTGCGACCGAGCATCGTCTCCGCGGCGCGCCGCTTCCCCTTCCCGGGCTGGATCGACAGCCAGGCCGCCTTCGCGGCCTTCGTGGCCGGCCTCGGGACGGGGCAGCTGCGCGCGGTGGCGGCGCGGCCGGACGCGCGCCTGGACGTCGTGCCCTGCGACGAGGTGGCCGCGCGCGTGGTCGAGGCGGCGCTCGAGGAGGCCCCGCCGGCCGGGGGTCTTCGCATCCGCCACGCGGTGGCGGGGCTCGAGAGGAGCTGCGGCGTCGCGCTCTGCCGCCGCGAGATCGTGGGTTACTTCGAGCGCCACCGGGTCGGACGCGGCCCCCGGCTCGCCTTCGTGGGGCCCCGCGGGCCCCGCTTCGCCCTGGCCGAGCTCCTGCTCCACCGCGCCGACGCCGGCCTCGCCGCCCTGCGGCACGCCGCCGCGAGACGGCCCCGCGAGAGCGCCTCCGCCCGCGCACAGGCCGCGCAGCGCATCGCGCTCAACCGCGCCTTCGCCTATTTCACCCACGCGACCTTCGACTTCCGCTCCTCGCGCCCGCTCGACGCGGGCTTCGACCCCGCCGCCTACCTGCGGAGCGTCTGCCGCGGAGTGCAGCAGCACCTGCTGCGCCAGGAGCCCGACGAGACGGGCTTCGCGGGCCGCAGCCACGGCGACGCCGCCGCAGCGCCGCTGCGGCTCGCCCTGCGCCGGGGCGCCGGGGGCTGGCGCAGCCGCAGCGAGCTCCTGGCGATGGCGCGCGCGCTGCGGCGCTGCGCGAGCCGGGCGAGCTTCGACCTGGGCGCGCTCGAGGCGGGGCGAGCGGAGATCGCGCGCGCCGAGCGCCTGCTCCTCGTGGCCGGCGAGAGCGGCCTCGACCTGGCGCTCTGCCGGCTCCTGGCCCTGGCCAGGCCGGACCTCGGGATCGAGGTCCCGGAGGTGCTCCCCGGGGCGTCGCCCGCGGGCGAGGAGGCGCGCGCCGGCGCGCGCCGACTCCACGCCCTCGTGGAGCTGCACCCGGTGCTCCTGCTCCCGCTCCCGCGGCGCGCGCCCGCCGGCGCGGACCCCGAGGCCGGGCTCGTCGGCCGCCTGCGCGAGCTCCAGGCCACGGGCCGCAGCTTCGCGCTCCTCCCGGCGGCCGTGACCTGCGACCGCCTCCCCGAGTGGGAGGGCTACGCGCTTCCGCGCAGCGGCGGGCGCGCCGCGTTCTCCGCGCTGCGCCGCGCCGGCTTCGAGCTGGGCCGCGTCCACCTGGGATTCGGCGCCGTGCTGCGCCTCGATCCCGCGAGCGAGGTCGACGGGCTCGCCCGCGAGATCCGCGCCGCCCAGAGCGCGGCCCGAGCCGTCTCGACCCACCACCTGCGCTGCCTGCTGGCGCAGCACCCGGTCGAGGGGGTCGATTGGCGCTGGCTGCGCGACGCCCTGCGCCGGCGCGGCACCCGCGTGATCGAGAGCCGGCTGCGGGCCGCCGGGAGCCTGCCGCCGGAGGCCCTCTGCGCCCTGCGCGAGGGCTTCTCCCGGCTCCTCGCCCGCGAGGCCCCGGAGGAGCGCGGCGACGCCCGGGCGCTGCGCATCGCCCACGCCCTCGCCGCGCCCGGCGCAGCGGCCCCGGGCACCGCCTCCGCCGCCGACGCAGCGCCCGGTGCCGCGGCGGGCGCCCGGCCGTGAGCGACGAGCTGCTTCGGCTCGACGCCACGGCCCAGGCCGAGCGCGTGCGGCGCGGCGAGCTCACGCCCGCCGAGCTCACCCGGGCCGCCATCGAGCGCATCGAGAGGTGGAATCCCCACCTCAACGCGGTGATCCACCCGCTCTTCGAGAAGGCCCTCGCGCAGGCCGAGAGCCCGGCCCTGCCCCGCGGCCCCTTCCGCGGCGTGCCCTTCCTGGTGAAGGACGTCGTCTGCCACACCGCCGGCGATCCCTACCACTGCGGCATGCGCTTCCTTCGCGACCTCGGCTGGCGCGAGGAGCGCGACACCACCCTGGCCGCGCGCTTCCGGGCCGCGGGCTTCGTGCTCGTGGGCAAGACGAACACCCCCGAGCTGGCCTCCTCCCCCACCACCGAGCCCCTGGCCTACGGCCCGACCCGCAATCCCTGGGACCCGGAGCGCACGCCGGGGGGCTCGAGCGGCGGCTCGGCGGCCGCCGTGGCGGCGGGCCTCGTGCCCGTGGCCCACGGCAACGACATGGGGGGCTCGATCCGGATCCCGGCGAGCGCCTGCGGGCTCGTCGGGCTCAAGCCCACGCGGGCGCGCTCGACCCTGGGCCCGGATTTCGGCGAGTACTGGTGGGCCCTGACCCACGAGCACGTGCTCACGCGCAGCGTGCGGGACAGCGCGGCGGTGCTCGACGCGATCGCGGGCGCCGCCCCCGGCGATCCCTACACGGCGCCGGCCCCGGCGCGGCCCTTCGCCGACGAGGTGGGCCGGACGCCCGGGCGCCTGCGGGTGGGCCTGCGCACCCGCCGCCCGGGAGGCGGCGAGGAGGCCCACGCCGACTGCCGCGCCGCCGTGGAGCGGGCGGGTCGGCTCCTCGAGGAGCTGGGACATGCGGTCGAGTGGGCATCGCCCGGGGCCCTCGACGTGGCTTCCGATGGAAGCGAGTTCGCCATCATCGCGGCCGCGATCGCCCGCGACCTCGACCGCTGGAGCCAGCGCACGGGGCGTCCGATCGGCGCCTCCGACGTCGAGCCCAGCAACTGGTTCGTGGCGGAGGTGGGGCGGTCGCTCTCGGGGCCGCGCATCTTCGGCGCCATGGAGCGGCTGCAGCACCAGGCGCGGGAGCTCGCCAGCTGGTGGTGCGAGGGCTTCGATCTCCTGCTGACGCCGACCCTGGGCGAGCCGCCCCCGCGCCTGGGCTGGCTCGGCGCCGGGGGCGGCGGACCTCCCGAGCTCCTGGCGCGCTTCGGGCGCTTCGCGCCCTTCACGACCCCCTTCAACGTGAGCGGCCAGCCCGCCCTCTCGCTCCCGCTCTTCTGGAACGCGGCGGGCCTCCCGATCGGCGTGCAGCTCGTGGCCGCCTTCGCGCGCGAGGATCTGCTGCTGCGCGTGGCGGCGCAGCTCGAGGAGGCGGCGCCCTGGCGGGACCGCTGGCCGGCGCTGCGCGCCTGACCCGGGACCGCGAGGCTCGCTACCCTCGGCCGGGTGGGCGACCTTCCCCTCCCCTACTTCCTGGCGCGCCCGCGCGGGAGACCGCGGGCCGGCGTCGTCGTCGTGCTCGAGGGCAACGGCATGGGCTGGCAGCTGCTGCGGGTCTGCGAGCGGCTGGCGGGCCAGGGCTACCTCGCGCTCGCGCCCGATCTCTACCACCGCGTGGCCGATGGCGCGGGCGACTGGCAGCAGGCGATCGCGGGGATCGGCCGGGAGGAGGCGCTCACGGACCTCCGCGCTGCCGTCGCCCTGCTCCGGGAGGGCGGGGCGCCTTCCGTGGGCATCACCGGCTTCTGCATGGGCGGGCGCCTCAGCTATCTGGCGGCGACCTCGGGCGTGGACGTGCAGGCGGCGGCCCCCTTCTACGGGGGTGGGATCGAGCGGCTCCTGGGCCCGGCCGGCTGCCCGCTGCTGGCCTTCTTCGGGGGCCGCGACGAGTACGTCCCGCCCTCCGCCGTGAAGGCCGTCCAGGAGCGCCACGGGGCGGAGAACGTCGTCGTCTATCCCGAGGCGGGCCACGGCTTCATGCGCGACGGCAGCGAGAGCTACCACGAGCCCTCCGCGCGAGACGCCTGGTCGCGCCTGCTGGCCTTCTTCGCGGAGCACCTGGGCTGACGGGCGGTCGCGCGCCGGCGATCGGCGCCCACGGGGCCGGATGGACGCAGAAGAATACGAGGCTCTCTGCAGCCGACCGGACGTCTTCCGCGACGTCGAGCTGCTCGAGATCGTTCGCGTGCTGCGCGCGTCCCGCTCGCAGCAGACGGCGCTGCTCCAGGCCGCCCTGCTCGAGCCCCCGATCGAGAAGCCTCCACGCTATCGGGGCGGATGGAACTTCGTCCGGCTCGACCTCTCGCGCGAGCACGTCCAGGAGATCCTGGACGAGCTCCTCGACGCCGAGGCGGCGGCGGTGGCCCCGGACCCGGCCACGGAGCAGCGGGCCTCGGAGCTCGGCGACCTGGTGGAGCGCTGGGGCCGCTACCTCGAGTGGCTGCGGAGCGAACGCCGCGCCGGCTGATCGCGGAGCGGGGCGCCGCGCTCGGCGGGCCGGTCCCTGGGAGCTCAGGTCGTCGCGGGCACGGGCTTCGGGGAGGCCTCGACCGGCAGCGCGGCGGCGCCCCGCCGCCCCGAGCGCTCGTAGGGGAGGAAGCGCTTGAGGCCCTGGATCGGCTTCTCGAAGAAGTGCCAGGAGAGGGTGGCCGCGCCGAAGGTCAGCACGACCAGGAGGGGCAGCGCCGCGAGCCCCTCGCTGGGGAGCGCCCGGCCGCGCTCGGGATCGGCCGCCAGGACGATCAGGCCCGGCACGAACATGTGGATCACGTACACGCCGTAGCTGATGCGCCCGATCGAGACGAGGACGCGCCCCTCGAGCCAGCGCCCCACGGCGCCATTCGCCCCGCCCGCTGCCCGGGCCACGAGCCAGCCGAAGGCCAGGGCGGAGCCCAGGCCCTGGAGCACGCTGGTGGCGAAGCACTCCGGGTCCCAGGCGCTCGGGAGGGTCGCGGCGATCACGAGCGGGATCCCCAGGCGCCCCATCCAGCGCACGCGCACGTCGCTCGCCAGGGCCTCGAGACCCCCGCTGCGGGCCAGGCAGGCCAGGAGGGCGCCCACGCCGAGCGTGTCGAGGCAGGACGGCGTGAGCACCCGGATCGTGACGAAGGGCCAGCCGAGGAGCCAGCCGGTCAGGCGGAAGAGCGGCGCCGCGGCCGCCAGGCACGCGATCGTCGGGACGAGCCAGCGGCGCGGCAGCCAGAAGACCAGCCACGGCCAGACCAGGTAGAACTGCTCCTCCACGGCCAGCGACCAGAAGTGCGTGATGCTGCCGGCCCAATCGCCGCGCAGGGCCAGGTAGACGTTCGTGAGGTAGGCCGCGTTCCAGTGCCAGGTCTCCACGACGCGCGGGACGCCGGCCGCGACGCCGGCCAGGAGCACGGCGTAGAAGAGCGGGAGGATCCGCAGCCCGCGCCGCCCGTAGAAGCAGAGCGCCGCGCCCCGGAGCGAGCGCCGCCCCGACTGCACCAGCTCCCGGCACTCGAGCAGGATCGAGGTGATGAGGAAGCCGCTCAGGACGAAGAAGAGGTCCACGCCGAGCCGCCCGGTCTCGAGCTCGAGCAGGACCTCCTCCGGAAGCCAGTGGGAGCCGAGCACCAGCAGCACCGCGACGGCTCGCAGGCCGTCGAGCTGGCGCAAGTAGCCCAGGCCGGGGGTTCCAGCACCGGCTCCGGTGGATCGCTGCGCCACGGGGAGTCTCCCTGGCGGCCCGGGCCGGGGAGGGCGGCGGGTCTCCGCCCGCACCCTTCGCCTCCGGCTCCGGCCGCTCTCCCACATGATCGGTCCCCGGCATGAAGCCCCGGTGAAGGGGGCCGGCAGGGGCGGCGCAGCGCGGGGCAGGGGCGGGCCCGGCGGCCGCTGGCGCAGAGCTCAGGCCGGGCTCTGCGCGACCGCCGTCGCCGCCAGCGCTGCCGGCGGCCTGTCCCCGGGAGCTGCCAGCGCAGGAAGGCGCACCGTGAAGGTGGAGCTTCCTCCCGGGGCAGCTTCCAGGGTCAGGTCGCCGCCGTGGCTGCGGGCGATCGTGCGCGCGATGGTGAGCCCGAGCCCGCGCCCGGCCAGCCCGCCCCGCGGCCCCGAGCCGTGGAAGCGCTCGAAGATCCGCTCCCGCTCCGCGAAAGGCACTCCCGGACCCGTGTCCCGAACCTGGACCAGGACCTCGCCCGCGCGCGGGGCGAGCTCGACATCGATGCGGCCGCCCTCCGGCGTGAAGCGCAGGGCGTTGTCCATCAGGTTCACGAAGAGCTGCCGCAGCCATTCGAGGTCGCCGGCCACGCTCGCCTCGCCCGCCCCCAGCAGGTGCAGCGACTGCTGGCGCTGCTCGGCCATGGGCTCGAAGAACTCGACCACCGAGCGCAGGAGCGCGCCGAGCCCCACCTCGACCCGCCGCGCAGGGTCGAGCCCGGCCTCCGAGTGGCTGAGCCGCAACATGCCATCGATGGTCTCCGAGAGCTGGCTCACGTCGCCGAGCAGCTCCTCCAGGAACTCCCGCGTCTCGCCCGCGACCTCCTCCGTGTGGAGGGTCACCTCGATGCGGCTGCGCAGCGCGGTCAGGGGGGAGCGCAGCTGGTGGGCCGCGTCGGCGGAGAAGCGCCGCAGGGCGCCCATGCCGGACCGCACCCGCTCGAGCACCTCGTTGAAGGCCGCCGCGATCTGGTCGAACTCGTCCCCCGTGCCCGAGCGGGGGATGTCCTCCTCCAGGCGCCCGCTGCGGATGCGACGGGCCGCCTCGACGATCTCGCGGACCGGCCGCAGGCTGCCGCGCGCCAGCGCGAACCCCAGCCCGCCGACGACGAGCAGCGCCACCGGGGCCATCCCGAGCAGCACGGCGTGGATGCGCGCCGCGGCCCGCACGAAGATGCGCGCGTTCACCGCCACCCGCACGAAGCCGTCCGCGCCGGCGTCGGAGCAGAGCACCCAGTAGGGGTACTCGTCTCCCAGGTCGAGATCCCGGAACAGAGTGGTCTGCTCTCGCGACAGGATCCCGGGCGCGAGGGGCACGTGCCGCTCGTGCAGGGGGCCGCGGCCGTAGCGCTCACGTCCGCTCCGGTCGAACACCTGGAAGCTGAATCGCAGGTCCGGATGGGCCCCGGCCAGGTCGGGCTCGATCATGCGCGCCAGCTCCTGGGGAGCCGCGTGGGGCTGCTGGCGCAGCTCGGCCAGGAGCTCGGCGACCTCGAGCTCGAGGAGGAGCCTCGCGTCCTGGCGGAGGGCCCAGACGATCCGCCCCTCCGCGTAGAGGCCGAGGAGCATCACCAGGGCGGCCGTCGCGAGCCCGTAGCGCAGCGCCCACTTCCAGCCGAGGGAGCTCCGCCTAGGCGGAGGCGACGCCGGACCCATCCGGGAGCTCCCTTTCGCCGTCGCGCACCTCGAGCACGTAGCCCGTGCTGCGAACGGTGTGGATCAGCTTCGGTTCGAAGTCGCGGTCGACCTTGCGGCGCAGGGAGTTCACGTGGACGTCGATCACATTGGAGGTGGTCTCGAATCCGTAGCCCCAGACCTTCTCGAGGATCATCGAGCGCGAGACGACCTGCCCGGTGTTTCGCAGCAGGTACTCGAGGAGGGACTGCTGCTTGGGCGTGAGGTCGATGCGCCGCCCAGCGCGCCGCACCAGCGAGCGGCGCAGGTCGAGCTCGAGATCCGCCGCCCGGAGCAGCCCGTCGGAGGGCTCCGCCATCCGCCGCCGCGCGATCACGCGCAGGCGGGCCAGGAGCTCCGCGAGGGCGAAGGGCTTGGCGAGGTAGTCGTCGGCTCCGAGGTCGAGGCCGCGGATCCGCTCGTGCACCTCGCTGCGCGCCGTGAGGAAGAGGACGGGGGTGTGGACCGCGGCGGCGCGGAGGTCCTGGAGCACCTCGAAGCCGTCGCGGTCGGGCAGCATGACGTCGAGGATGGCGAGGTCGTAGCTGCCGGTCAGGCCGAGATCGAGGCCCTCGCCGCCGCTCGGGGCCACGTCCACCAGATGGCCGTTCTTCTCGAGGCCCTTCCGGATGTATTCCGCGGTGATGGGGTCGTCTTCGACGTAGAGGATCTTCACGCGGTCCTCCGCCCGGAGGCGGCGGCGCCCGGTCCCGGCGCTCCCGGGCCGCCCCTCCCCGGTGCTCCTTTCGTCCGCCCGGGGCCCGGCCTCGAGCGGGCGTCGCTCCGGGCGGGCCGGCGTCCGGTCGATTAGACTCTCGCCATGCGCCTCCAGCGACTCGGAGCGGCGGGGCTCCTCACCGCGGCCTTCGCGCTGGGCGTCCTCGCGCCGGCCCTCGCGGCCGCGGCCGCCTGCTGCCTGATGGCCGGAGAGGCCGCCGCGGAGTCGGGGCCCTGCCCGGCGCTGGGAGCGGCCTCCTGCTGTGACGCACCGGCCGCCGCGGAGAGCGGGAAGCTCTCCTCGCCGCCGGCTCCTGCGCGCGCCCCCGCTCCCGGGTGGGACTCGTCCCTCCCGGTACTTCTCCGGGCCGCGCTCGCGGCTCCCGCTGCGAGCGACTCCGCCCGCCTGGCGACGGTCGTCCTGCGCCTCTGAGCGCCCTCTCCCGCCCGGGTCTCTGAGATCCCTGCGTTCTCGCGAAGCCCCGGGGCGGCGCGTTCCCGTCGCCCCGGCTTCCGGAGAGAGGACCATCCATGCATGCGGAGCCTTGCCGCGCCCGCGGTCCCGCCGCCGCGGCGTTCGGAGCCCTGCTGCCGGCGCTCCTCGGCGCGGTCGCCGCCCTCCCCGGCTGTGCCCCGGCGAGCCTCGCCGCGCGCCACCGGGCCCTCGAGGGCGATTGGCAGCGCAGCGAGCCCGCTGGCCCGGGCGCGCCGGCGGAGCTGCGCCTCAGCGGGTCGCCCGCGCTCGAGCGCGCCGCCCTCGTCGAAGAGGTCCTGCGCCGCAACCGCAGCCTCGAAGCGGCGCGCCAGGCCTGGCGCGCGGCCCTCGCACGCTATCCCCAGGTGGTCTCCCTCGACGACCCCAGGCTCGGCGCCGGCGTGGCGCCGGCCTCCTTCGGCTCGCCCAAGGTGCGCGACTCCTACCGGGTCGACCTGAGCCAGCGCCTGCCCTTCCCGGGAAAGCTGGCGCTGCGCGGCGAGGTGGCCCTCGCCGAGGCGGAGGCCGCGGCGCGCGACTTCGAGGCGGTGGAGCTTCGCCTCGCAGCGCTGGCCTCGATCCTCTTCGACGACTACACCCTCGCCGCCCGCGCCCGCGAGATCAACGCCGAGCACGTGGCGCTCCTGGAGGAGCTCCAGGAGGTCGCCCTGGCGCGCTACCGGGCGGGCGAGGCGCCGCAGCAGGCCCCCCTACAGGCCGAGGTGGAGCTCGCGCACCTCGCACACCGCGAGGTGGCGCTCGCGACCGAGGGCCGCATCGTCGCGGAGCAGATCAACGCCCTCCTGCACCGCGATCCTGCGCTGCCCTTGCCCCCGCCGCCCCCGGCGCTCGCGCCGGCGGGCCCGGAGCCCGGCGACCCGGATCTCGCCGCGGCGCTCGCGGCGAGCCCCGAGCTCCGCGCGGCGCAGGCCCAGGTGCGCGCGCGAGAGGCCGCCGTCGACCTCGCCCGGCGCGAGTTCCTGCCCGACGTCACCGTCGCGGGCGCCTGGGACGCCCTCTGGCAGGAGCGGGACCTCCGGCCCGTGGTGGGCGTCGAGATCGATCTCCCGCTGCGCCTGGATCGGCGTCGCGCGGCCCTCGAGGAGGCGCACGCGCGCCTCGAAGGCGCGCGCCGCGAGCAGGAGCGCATCGAGGACGAGGTGCGCCTGGGGGTGGCGAGCAGCGTGGACCGCCTGCGCGAGGCGCAGCACCTGCTCCACCTCTCGCGCGACCGCCTGCTCCCGGCGGCGCGGGACCAGCTCGAGGCGGCGCGCGCGGGCTTCGAGGCCGGGCGGGTGGACTTCCCCGCCCTGATCGAGGCGGAGCGAGCCCTGCGGAGCGCGAGGCTCGGCCACGAGGAGGCGCTCGCCGACGTGAGCCGCCGCGCCGCGGAGCTCGAGCGCGCCACCGGGATCCGCCCGGGTCGGCGCAGCGGAGGAGAGCGATGAGCGTGGGTCTGCGCGACGTCCGGGCTCCCGCTGCGGCGAGGCGCCCGGCGCCCCTTCCGCTGGCGCTCGTCGCCGCGCTCTTCGGGCTCGGCGCCTGCGGGGCGGACCCGGGCGAGGGGCCCCTGCGCGTGCGGTCGGGGGGGCTCGAGCTCGAGGCTGCCCTCGACCCGCCGGTGCCGCGCGTGGGCGCGAATCGCCTGTCCCTCGCGCTGCGCGGCGCCGGCGGCGAGCCCGTCCCGGGAGCCTCCGTCGAGATCCGGGTCCACATGCACGCCATGGGCGCGATGCCGGCCATGGGCGGCGCCGCAGGCGTCTCGGAGCTGGGCGGTGGCCGCTACCGCGCCGAGTTCGATCTCCCCATGTCCGGCACCTGGCTGGTCGCGATCCGCGCGCAGCCGCCGGCGGGAGCGGCGGCCCGGGCGGAGGGATCGCTCACGGTCGGGACCGCGGGCCTGCGCCTCGCCGGCGTGGCCGACGCCGGCGTCGCACAGTCCCCGGCCGGCGCGGCGGCCGGGGCGCCGGGGGGGGCCGCGCCGGCCCGGGAGCCCGGCGCCGCGCACCCCGCCGCGGTGCAGCTCCCGCCCGAACGCCTGGAGCGGATCGGGATCCGCACGGCGCCCGTCCGGCGCGGGCCCCTCGCGGGCGCGCTGCGCGCCTTCGGCCGGGTCGTCGCCGACGAGACGGCGCTCGTCGACGTCTCCCTCAAGGTGCGCGGCTGGGTGGAGGAGCTGCGCGTGGCCGCCGTGGGCGACCCGGTCGAGGCGGGCCAGGTGCTCTTCACGCTCTACAGCCCCGAGCTCTACGGCGCCCAGGCCGAGTACCTGGCGGCGCTCCGCAGCCGCTCCCGGGCTCGGGAGGGGGCCGCCCCGGAGCGCGCCGACCCCCTGCTGCGCGCCGCCCGCGAGCGGCTGCGCCTGCTGGACGTGGCCGAGCCGGAGGTCGAGGCGATCGAGCGGCGCGGCGAGCCGCTGCGCGCCCTCGCGATCCGCGCCCCCGCCGGGGGCTACGTGCTCGAGAAGGAGATCGTCGCGGGGAGCGCCGTCGAGCCGGGGGCGCGCCTGTACCGGATCGCCCCCCTGGACCGGGTCTGGGTCGAGGCGGAGGTCTACGAGTCGGAGATCCCGCTCGTGGCGGTGGGGCAGCCGGCGCTGGTGACGCTCCCCCACCTCCCGGGGCAGCGCAGCGAGGGCGTGGTCGCCTGGGTCTACCCGACCCTGGCCGGGGCCACGCGCACGGCGCGCCTGCGGATCGAGCTCCCGAACCCGGATCTGGCCCTGCGCCCCGGCCTGTGGGCAGCGGTCGAGCTGCGCGCCGAGCGCGGCGCGGGCCTGCTCGTGCCCCAGTCCGCCGTGCTCCGCGCGGGCGCGAGGAGCTTCGTCTTCGTCGAGCTCGGCCCCGGGCGCTTCGAGCCGCGCCGGATCGAGCCGGGCCTCGCGAGCGGAGACGACCTGGAGGTCGCGGCGGGCCTCGCGGAGGGAGAGCGCGTGGTGGTGTCCGGGACCTTCCTCGTCGCCTCGGAGAGCCGGCTCCGCGCGGCGCTGGAGCTGTGGTGAACGAGGGCGCGCGCGAGGCGCGGGGGCCCGTGGCCTCGGTCATCGCGGCCTGCACCCGCGGCCGGGGCCTGGCCCTCCTCCTGGTGGCCGCCTCCGCCCTGTGGGGCGTCCACGCCCTCCGGCAGGCGCCCCTCGACGCGCTCCCGGACCTGTCGGACGTGCAGGTGATCGTCTTCACCGAGTGGCGGGGGCGCAGCCCCGACCTGGTCGAGGACCAGATCACCTATCCGATCTCTTCGCGGCTGCTCTCGGCGCCGCGCGTGCGCTTCGTGCGCGGGCAATCCTTCTTCGGGCTCTCCTTCGTCTACGCGATCTTCGAGGATGGGACGGATCTCTACTGGGCGCGCAGCCGCGTGCTCGAGTACCTGAGCGGCGTGCAGGGATCGCTCCCCGAGGGAGCGATCCCCGAGCTCGGGCCCGACGCCAGCGGGGTCGGCTGGGTCTTCGAGTACGCCCTCGTCGACCGGAGCGGAGGCCACGACCTGGCGGAGCTGCGGAGCTTGCAGGACTGGCACCTGCGCTACGCGCTGGCGAGCGTGCCCGGCGTGGCCGAGGTGGCGTCGATCGGGGGCTTCGTGCGCCAGTACCAGGTGCACGTCGACCCGAACAAGCTGCTCGCCTTCGGGATCCCGCTGCACGATGTCGTGGATGCGGTGCGCGCGTCGAACGACGAGGCCGGCGGGAGCAGCCTCGAGCTCGCCGGGCACGAATTCATGGTGCGCGGCCGGGGCTACGTGAAGAGCCTCGACGATCTGCGCCGCGCCCCGCTGCGCGCCGACGGGAACGGCACGCCGGTCTCGGTGGGCCAGGTGGCGGACGTGGGCTACGGGCCCGACGCGCGGCGGGGCGTGGCCGAGCTCGACGGCGAGGGCGAGGTGGTGGGGGGGATCGTCGTGATGCGCCAGGGCGAGAATGCCCTGCGCGTGATCGAGGCCGTGAAGCGGCGCCTGGAGGAGCTGCGGGCCGGGCTTCCCCCGGGCGTCGAGGTGATCGTCGGCTACGACCGCTCGGAGCTGATCGTGGGGACGATCGACACGTTGCGCCGCGTCCTCCTCGAGGAGATGGCGATCGTGTCGCTCGTGATCTTCGCCTTCCTGCTCCACGCGCGGAGTGCCCTGATCCCGATCCTCACGATCCCGGTGGGAGTTCTCCTGGCCTTCGTCCCGATGCTCTACCAGGGGCTCACGGCCAACATCATGTCCCTGGGCGGGATCGCCGTCGCGATCGGCGCCATGGTGGACGCCTCGATCATCGTGGTCGAGAACATTCACAAGTCGCTCGAGCGCTGGGAGCGCGAGGGCCGCCCGGGGGAGCGCAACGCCGTGCTGCTCGGGGCCATGCAGGAGGTGGGGCCGAGCGTCTTCTTCGCGCTCCTCGTGGTGGCGGTCTCCTTCCTGCCGATCTTCAGCCTGGAGGCCGCCGAGGGGCGCCTCTTCAAGCCCCTCGCCTTCACCAAGACCTACGCCATGGGCTTCGCGGCGCTGCTCTCGATCACGCTCACCCCGGCGCTGGCCGGTCTCCTGGTGCGCGGGCGGATCCGCCCCGAGGAGGAGCACCCACTCTCCCGCTGGCTGGTGCAGGCCTACGCGCCGCTGGTGCGCGGCGTGGTGCGCCGGCGCGGCCTCGTGGTCCTCCTCGCCCTCCTCGCCATGGCGGCGACGCTTCCGCCGCTCCTGCGCCTGGGGAGCGAGTTCATGCCGCCCCTCGACGAGGGAGTCCTGCTCTACATGCCGACCGCTCCGCCCGGCATCTCGATGACCGAGGCGGCGGCCGTTCTCCAGCGCATGGATCGCGAGCTCGCGAGCTTCCCGGAGGTCGAGCGGGTCTTCGGCAAGATCGGCCGCGCGACGACGCCCACGGACACCGCACCGCTCGAGATGGTGGAGAGCGTGGTGACCCTTCGCCCGCGCCGCGACTGGCGCCCCGGAATGACCCGGGAGCGGCTGCTCCGGGAGATGGACGAGGCGCTGCGCTACCCCGGGATGCCCAATGTCTTCTGGATGCCGATCCAGACGCGCACCGAGATGCTGGCGACGGGGATCCGGAGTCAGCTCGGGATCAAGGTCTTCGGCGACGACGCAGCTGCCCTCGAGCGCACCGCGATCGAGATCGAGCGCGCCCTCTCCTCGGTTCGGGGCACGCGCAGCGCCGTAGCCGAGCGACTCACCGGCGGCTTCTACCTCGACTTCCAGGTGGACCGGGTCCAGGCGGCCCGCCTGGGCCTGAGCGCCCGGGACGTGAACGAGGTCGTGGAGACGGCGATCGGCGGGCTCGAGGTCGCGCAGACCGTGGAGGGCCGCGCGCGCTACCCGATCCAGGTCCGCTACTCCCGCGACTTCCGCGAGGATCTGGCCGCCCTGGGCCGGGTCCTGGTCCCGACGCCCTCGGGCGCCCAGGTGCCGATCGCCCAGGTGGCGGAGATCGCGTTCCGGATGGGCCCCTCCATGGTGCGCAGCGAGGCCGGGCGCCTCGTGGGCATGGTGTTCGTCGACGTGGGGGAGCGCCCGATCGTGGACTACGTCGAGGAGGCGCAGCGCGCGGTGGCGGAGCAGGTGACGCTCCCCCCGGGCACGCGCCTCGAGTGGGCCGGACAGTTCCAGCACTTCGAGCGGGCGAAGCGACGCCTCCTGCTCGTCGTGCCCGTGACCCTCCTCCTCGTGGCGCTCCTGCTCTACGCCAATACGCGCTCTGCGGTCGAGACGGCCCTGGTGCTGCTCGCCGTGCCCTTCTCCGGGGTGGGCGCGATCTGGCTGCTCCACCTCCTCGGCTACCACCTGAGCGTGGCGGTCTGGGTCGGTCTCATCGCCCTGGCGGGCCTCGATGCCCAGACCGGCGTCGTGATGCTGCTCTACCTCACGCTCGCCCATCGCCGGCGCGAGGCCGCGGGGCAGATGCGGAGCGCCGCCGACCTCGAGGAGGCCATCGTCGAGGGCGCCGCGCGCCGCATCCGCCCCAAGCTCATGACGGTGGTGGCGATGACCGCGGGGCTCCTGCCCCTGCTCTGGAGCAGCGGCCCGGGCGCCGACGTGATGAAGCGCATCGCCGCGCCGATGGTGGGCGGCCTCGCGAGCTCCTTCGCCCTGGAGCTCCTGGTCTATCCGGCGCTCTTCGCGCTCTGGAAGGGGCGCAGCCTCGGCCGAGCCGGGGGGACCAGACGCGGAGCTCGGTAGATCGCCCTACCATGGCGCCCCACCACGCCCGAGCCGGGAGCAGTCGCGAATGGAGGAAGGGCGGCTCGCGGAGCCCCTCGGCTCGCGAGGCTGGCACGCGTTGCGGAGCGAAGAGGTCCTGGCGGCCGTGGGGACCGGCGAGGCCGCCGACCTTTCGCGCGAGGAGGTCGAGCGCCGCCGGGCGCGCTTCGGGCCGAACGCGCTTTCCGAGCCCCGCCGCCGCTCCCGCGCCTCGATCTTCCTGCACCAGTTCAAGAGCCCGCTGATCTACCTGCTCCTCGGCGCGGCCGCGATCGCCCTCGCCCTCCGCGAGCTGAGCGACGCCGCCGTGATCGCCGCCGTGGTGCTCGTGAACGCCGCGATCGGGGCGCTCCAGGAGGGGCGGGCCGAGCGCTCGCTCGCGGCCCTCCGCCGGGTGGCGGGCCCCCGGGCGCGCGTCCTGCGGGACGGGCGCGAAGAGATCGTCGCGGCCCGGGACGTCGTCCCGGGCGACCTCCTGCTCCTCGCGGCGGGCGATGCCGTTCCCGCCGACGCGCGGCTCCTGGAGGGGGCGGCCCTCCAGATCTCGGAGGCCGCGCTCACCGGGGAGTCGCTGCCCGTGGCAAAGGACCTGGGCCCCCTCCCGCCGGACACGCCGCTCGCCGAGCGCGCCAACATGATCTACGCGGGCACCTTCGTCGCGGCCGGCCGGGCCCGCGCCGTGGTGGTGGCCACCGGCCCCGCCACCGAGCTCGGCCGGATCGCCGAGCTGGCCGAATCCGCCGAGCCGCCGAAGACCCCGCTCGAGCGGCGGATCGAGCGGTTCGGGCGCAACCTCATCGTCGCCGCGCTGGGCCTCCTGGCCCTGATCGTCGCCGTCGGGCTCCTGCGCGGGCTCCCGGCGGGGCAGATCGCCATGCTGGGCATCAGCCAGGTCGTGGGGATGATCCCCGAGGGCCTGCCCGTGGCCATGACCATCGCGCTCGCGGTCGGGGTGCAGCGCATGGCGCGCCGGCACGCGGTCGTGCGCCGCCTCTCGGCCGTGGAGACGCTGGGCTCCACGACGGTCATCTGCAGCGACAAGACGGGCACGCTCACGCAGAACGAGATGACGGTCACCGCCCTCTACCTCCCGGGCGTGGGCGAGATCGCCGTGACCGGAGCCGGCTACGCTCCGGAGGGCCGCTTCCTCGCCGGAGAGCGAGACCTCGATCCCGCATCGGACGCGGGGATCACGGCGCTCCTCGAGGCGGGCGTCCTGTGCAACGATGCGGAGCTCCTGGCCCCCGGCCCCTCGAACCCGCGCTGGAGAGGGGCGGGAGATCCCACCGAGGCGGCGCTCGTCACCGTCGCCGTGAAGGGCGGGGTCGTTCCGGACCAGCTGCGGGCTCGCCTCCCCCGACGCGCCGAGATCCCCTTCGACCCGGCTGCGCAGATGATGGCCACGCAGCACCCGGCGGGGGCCGGCTCCCGGGTCCTGCTCAAGGGGGCGCCCGAGCGGGTGCTCGAGCTCTGCGCCGGAGTGCGCCGCGGGGGCCGCGACGAGCGCCTGGAGGAGCCCGAGCGGAGCGAGCTGCGCGCCGCAGCCGAGGCCATGGCGGAGCGGGCGCTCCGGGTGCTGGCCGTGGCGAGCGTCGAGGCCGCGGAGATCGACGGCCGGGCCGGATTCGCCGCCTTCCGGGACAGGACCGTGCTGCTCGGCCTCGTGGGGCAGATGGATCCGCCGCGGCCGGAGGTGCACGGCGCCGTGAAGGAGTGCCTCGCCGCCGGCATCCGACCCGTGATGGTGACCGGCGACCACAAGGCCACCGGGATCGCCGTGGCGCGCATGCTCGGCATCGGCCGCGAGGGCGACCTGGCCGTCGAGGGCCAGGAGCTGGCGCAGATGTCCGACGCCGAGCTGGAGCAGCAGATCGAACGCGTCTCGGTCTTCGCGCGGGTCCATCCGGCGCAGAAGCTCAGGATCGTCCAGGCGTATCAGAGGCAGCACGAGGTGGTCGCCATGACGGGGGACGGCGTGAACGACGCCCCGGCCCTCGTGCGCGCGGACGTGGGCGTCGCCATGGGAGGTTCCGGGACCGAGGTCGCCAAGGACGCCGCCAAGATCGTGGTGATGGACGACAACTTCGCCACCATCGTGGCCGCGGTGGAGGAGGGGCGCGTCGCCTATCGGAACATCGTGAAGGTGATCCTCCTGCTCTTCACGACCTCGCTGGCCGAGGTGACCGTGCTCCTGGCCGCCCTGATCCTCGGCTACCCGCCGCCCTTCGCGGCGGTGCAGATCCTCTGGAACAACCTGGTGACGGAGGGTGTGATCGTCGTGAACCTCATCATGGACCCGCCCGAGGGAACCGAGATGCGGGAGCGACCCACCTCGCCGGACGAGCCGCTCCTCACCCGGGCCCTCCTGCACCGGATCGCCTTCATGACCCCGGCCATCGTCGCCTCGACCCTGGGCTGGTTCGTGCTGCGCATCTCGGCCGGCGTGCCCCCGGTCCAGGCCCAGTCGGAGACCTTCACGCTCCTCGTGGTGTGCGAATGGTTCAACGTGCTGAACTGCCGCTCCGAGACGCGCTCGGCCCTCGACCGGGGGCTGCTCCGCAACCCCTGGCTCCTGGGGGGCCTCGCGGTGGGCAACCTGCTCCAGGTCGCCGTCGTCTACGGGGCCCCCCTGAACCGGCTCTTCCACACCGTCCCCTTCGGCTTTCGCGAGGTGCTGGAGATCGGCGCGGTGGGAAGCCTGGTGCTCTGGGTGGAGGAGGCCCGCAAGCTCGTCGCGCGCCGCCGGGAGCGGCGCCGGGGGGCCGGCGCGGGGGCACCAGGCTAGCCGCGCAGCGCCACCTCGAGCTCGATCTCGACGGCGCCGCCGCGCGGGAGCGCCGACACGCCGATGGCGGAGCGGCTGTGCCGTCCCGCCTCGCCGAGCACGTCGACCAGGAGCCGGCTCGCGCCGTCCACCACCGCCGGCTGCGCGGCGAAGCCCGGCTCGCAGGCCACGAAGCCCAGGAGCCAGAGCACCCGCTCGATCCGGTCGAGATCGCCGAGAGCGGAGCGCAGCACCGAGAGCGCATTCAGCGCGCACCAGCGCGCCGCCTCGGCCCCCTGCTCCACGCCGAGTCCGCGGCCCAGGACGCCGGGGTGCACGAGCTTCCCGTCGAGGCCCCGCGGCAGCTGGCCCGAGGTCCGCGCGCGCCCGCCGTGCACCACCACGGCGTCCAGGGGATCGTGGGGCGGGTGCGGGCCGGGGAGCGCGAGGCCCAGCGCGGCGAGGCGGGCGTCGACGCGGCCGCTCATGGCGCCCGACCCTAGCGAGGGGTCTGGCGCCGGCGCAATCGGGCGGCCCCGGGGCCCCCGAGAGGGCCGGGCCTTCCCGGGCGCCCGGGCGGGGTAGAATGCGGCGCACGCGCTGAAGAGCCTCGCGGCGGCGCGCCCGGTGCCGGGCGCGGCGGAGCTGGCGAGCGGGAGTCGGGGTGTGGGCATGAAGATCGTGAGCGTGGAGCTGCGCGTCAAGCAGGGGCGGGCTGCGGAGTTCGCGGCCGGCGTCGAGAAGATGGTCCGGGCGATCGAGCGGGTCGACGGGACCCTGGCCTTCGTGGTGAGCCAGTCCGTGGCGGATCCCCACGACTTCCGCTTCTTCGAGATCTACCGCGACGAGGCCGCCTTCCAGGAGCACCTGCGCGTCTCGACGACGGAGCTCCCCGGCCGCGAGGTCCTCGACGCGCTGGTGGAGGGCCCGTTCCGCCCGACCTTCGGCCGCCACGTGGCGGGGGGGGCGCGGCTCGGGGTCCCGGGGGCCTGACGCGCGGGTCACGCGCCCGGGATCACCACCTCGTACTGGACGCCGTGATCGCGGGCGAGCCACGCGATCCCGTTGTCCTTCGCGTAGCCGCGGCCCTGGGCGTTCAGCAGCCGGATGGTCCCGCCCTCCTCGATCGGGAAGGGGCCCCAGTGCCAGGTGCCGACGTCGAGCACGAAGCACTCGTAGCGGCGCACCAGGAACGCCGCGACCGCTTCGAAGTGCTCAGGGAGCGAGAAATCCGCCTGGCCCGGCGCCACCACGACGATGGCATCGGCGTTCACGGGCATCAGGGCCTGGGTGTGGGTGTCGTGGCGGTTCAGCAGGTCGCAGAGCGCCCCGCGCCTGCCGTGGGCGATCTCCTCCCAGGTGTGGGCGATGTAGTTCAGGTGGCCGTCGTTCCAGCGGAACTCGAGGTCCGCGGTGTCGCCGGGAGTCCCCTCGTCCGCGGGGAGCCGGCCGAAGGGCGCGAAGGCCGCGGCGCTGACCGGCCGGGTGGCGAGCTCGATGGTGCGGACCCTGGGCATCTCCCCCTCCATCCATTGCCTTCCCCGCCTATCTTGGCACCGCCGGCGGCGCCGCCACAAGGGCGCCGCGCCGATGGGGGGGCCACGCGGTAGGATCGGGCGCGAGCCGCCATGCCGTTTCCGGACTTCGAGCCCAGCCTGCCCGTGATGCTCCGCACCCTCGCGGAGCGCTACGGGCCGCGCGAGCTCCTCGTGGTGGGGGACCGGCGCGTCCGCTACGCGCAGGCGGAGGCCGGGTCGGCGGAGCTCGCCCGCGGGCTCCTGGCCGAGGGGATCGGCAAGGGCACGCGCGTGGGGCTCCTCCTCCCGAACGGGCCCGAGTGGGTCCTGGCCTGGCTGGCCGCGGCGCGCATCGGGGCGCTGGTGGTGCCGATCAACACCTTCTCGCGCGCGCGGGAGCTCGGCTTCGTGCTGCGCCACGCCGACGTCGACACGCTGCTCACCGCCTCCCGCTTCCTCTCCCACGACTACCTGGCGCTCCTCGAGGAGTGCGCGCCGGAGCTCGCCGAGGGCGCGCGCGAGCCGCTGCGCCTCACGAGCCTCCCGTACCTGCGGCGGGTGCGCGTCTTCGGAGCCTGTGACCGCCCCTGGGCCCGGGAGGGGCCCGGGCGCCTGCGCCGGCTCTCCGCCGAGACGCCCGGTGCCGACGCGAGGCTCCTGCGCTCGGTCGAGGACTGCGTGACTCCCGCCGACCTCCTGACCCTCGTCTACACCTCGGGGAGCGCGGCGGATCCCAAGGGCGTGCTGCTCTCCCACGGCAGCGTGGTCCGACACGCCCACAACCTGGTCCCGGCGCGGGGCCTGCGCGACGGCGACCGCGTCTACTCGGGCATGCCCTTCTTCTGGGTGGGGGGCTCCGTCTACTCGCTGCTCGGAGCCATGCAGGTGGGGGGCTGCCTGCTCACCCACGAGGTCTTCGAGGCCGGCGCCGCCCTCGAGCTCCTCGAGCGCGAGCGCGCCAGCGTCGCCCTCGGCTGGCCCCTCTTCGCCAAGGCCATGGCCGAGCACCCGAGCTTTCCGACCCGCGACCTCTCCCGGCTCCGCGCCGGCAACCTCTTCCAGATCCTGCCCGAGCCCCTGCGGCCCGCGGACCGGGAGCTTCGCCACAACTCCCTCGGCATGACGGAGACCTGCGGCCCGCACACCTTCTCGGACATGAGCGTGGATCTCCCCGAGGAGCTGCGCGGCTCCTTCGGAAAGGCCGTCCCCGGCGTCGAGCATCGCATCGTCGACCCGGAGACCGGCGAGCCCCTGCCGCCCGGGGCCTCCGGCGAGATCTGCGTGCGCGGCTACAGCCTCATGCAGGGGCTCTACAAGGTCGAGCGCGAGGACAGCTTCGACGCCGAAGGCTTCTACCACACCGGCGACCTCGGCCGCTTCGACGCGGAGGGCAATCTCTTCTTCCAGGGCCGCGGCGGCGACATGATCAAGAGCGGCGGAGCCAATGTCGCGCCCCGCGAGATCGAGGTCGTGCTCGAGTCGTTCCCGGAGGTGAGGCACGCCTGCGTCGTCGGGCTCCCCGATGCCGCGCGGGGCCAGGCGATCGCGGCGGTGGTGGCGCTGCGCGAGGGGATGCCCGCCTCGCCGGAGGAGCTGCGCGCGCGGCTGCGCGGGGAGCTCTCGACCTACAAGCTGCCGCGCCATCTGCTCGTGCTCGATGCGGCGGAGCTCCCGTTCCTCGACACCGGCAAGATCGATCGGCGCCTGCTGCGCGAGCGGCTCGCTTCGCGCCTGGCGCATGGGGAGGCGTGAGACCATGGACCTCAAGCTCTTCGCCACGGTCTTTGCCACGATCTTCGTGGCCGAGCTCGGCGACAAGACGCAGCTGGCGACGCTGCTCTATGCCGCGGATGCGGCCCACCCGAAGCTCACGGTCTTCGCGGGCTCCGCGGCCGCCCTGCTCCTGACCTCGGCGCTCGGCGTGCTGGCGGGATCCTTCCTCTCGGCCCAGCTGAACCCCCGGGTGCTCGCGTGGCTGGCGGGCGCCGGCTTCATCGCCGTGGGCGTCTGGACTCTCGCGCGGGCCTGAGCCGCGGCGCCGCGAGACCCGGCCCGCTCTCGGAGGCGCGGGGCAGGAGCTCCGCCCGATGCTTGCGGACCAGCTCGTCCCGGGGATCGAGTCGCGCGGCGATCTCGAGCTGCTCCAGCGCCTCGTCGAAGCGGCCGAGGTTCGCGAGCGCCATCGCGTAGTCGTCCCGGGCGCGCAGCCAGCTCGGCGCGAGCTCCACCGCCCGCCGCAGCTCCCGGGCGGCCTCGCCCCAGGCGCCCCGCCTTCCGAGCACGCGCCCGAGCTCCCGGTAGCCGCGCGGGTAGTCCGGGAGGATCTCCACCGCCCGGCGGAAGTGCCGGGTCGCCTCTTCCAGGTCGCCCCTGCGCTGGTAGGCGGACGCCAGGTTCTGCTGGATCACATAGCTGGCGTCGTTGGCGGAGGCCGCCTGCTCGAAGAGTGTCACGCTGTCGCGCCAGTAGCCCGTCTGGATCACGCTGGCTCGCACCTCGAGCGCCAGCACCGCGAGGACCAGCGCGACGGCGGCCGCCCGGCCGCGCCGGTGAGCCAGGAGCCGCTCGGGCAGAGACCACACCAGCGCGAGGATCAGACCGATCGAGGGGACGTAGGTGTAGCGATCGGCCCATGCGTGGGATCCCGCCTGGATCAATCCCGACGTCGGCAGCGCGGCGACGAGGAACCACAGCCATCCCATCAGGAGCCACGGCCGCCGCGTCCGGAGCCGGAGGAATGCCGCGGTGGCGACCGCGAGCAGCAACACCACCCCGGCGCTCTGCCACCCCCCGAGAGAGTGCGCCTCCCGGGCGTAATAGACCGCGAGATCCCGAGCCGCCAGCGTCTTCCAGAGGTGCAGGGCGTAGGAGGACGCGACGCTCCCGATCCACTCCCCGAAGTCGGGCTCCTTGAGGGCGCCGATCGACCCGAGGGTGAAGTACGGGATCGCGACGCCGGCCGCGGCGACCGCAAAGAGCCAGATCATGCGGCGCGCTTCCGAGAGCGCGTCGCGCGGCGATCGGATCCTCCCGAGGGGCCACCAGGCGAGGAGCAGGAGCAGGAGCGGCAGGACGGCGAACGCGACCTTGGCCATCAGGCTCAGCGCGAAGCAGAGCGCGGCCAGGGCGTGGGCCCGGCGCGCCTGCTCCCCCGAGAGCCGGACGAAGGCGAGGATCGCGAGCAGGCCCCAGAAGGAGGAGGAGAGGCCCTTGCGCTCCGCCACCCAGGCGACGGACTCCACGCGGAGGGGATGCACCGACCAGAGCGCCGCGGCCAGGAGAGATCGCCACAGGGATCCCGTCGCGGCGTGGAGCACGAGGAAGACGAGCGCCGCGTTGGCCAGGTGCAGGACCAGGTTGTGGACGTGGTAGGCGATCGGCGAGGCGCCGGAGAGGGACCCGTCGAGCTGGAGCGAGATCCTCGCGAGCGGCATCCAGACGCCGCCGTCGCGGGTGGTGAGCGCCCAGAGCAGATTTCCGGGGGAGATCCCCTCGAGGATCTTCGGGCTGCTCACGATGTAGAGGTAGTCGTCGAGCTCGATGAAGCCCGCGCCGATCACCCGGGAGAACGCGACGAGGCCGAGGAGGGCGAGCCCCAGGATCGCGAAGGCCGGCCGGCGAGAGCACCGCGGAGCGGGGCGATCTCGGGTGCGAAGGCTCCTCTCGTCGTCGTCCGCCATGGCAGCTCGACCGCGGCGTCCCCGGCTGCGGGCGGGCCGCAGTCTATCACGCGGTCCCCCCGGGTCCGGGAAGGCAGGGCGGGCGTCCGACGGGGGGCCGGTTGATCCCCGGCCCACCGATCGGGTATATGAAGGGGAAACCGGCACGGGGAGGATAGGCCATGAGGGCATGGGCAAGGATCGCCGCGGGAGGGATCGCCCTGGCCGCGCTCGTCGGCGCGATCGCCTGCGAGACCACCTCGGGGAGCCCCGCCGCTGCTCCGTCGGCGCAACCCGCCGCGCAGGCGAGCCCGGCGAGCCCCGGCGCCGCGCAGACCGGCGTCCTCTCCGGCACCGTCCGCGACTACCACGACCGCCCGCTGGGCGGCGCGCTCGTCACCGCATACGACGACGAGCGGGGCATGAACGTGAGCGTCTACACCGACGGCCTCGGGCACTACGAGTTCCCGCCCCTCGAGGCCCGGACCTGGCGCCTGCGCGTGCGGACCCTCGGGCACGAGCGGCTCCAGCGCGAGGTCACCCTCACGCCCGCCGGCGCCGACAACCGCTTCACGCTGCGCCTCGCCGACGACGCCCAGGCACAGCTCCCCGCCAGCTACTACTACTCGCAGGTGAAGTGGCCCACCCAGGACCTCAAGGCCAACTTCGCGCTGGCCTGCGCGAACTGTCACCAGATCGGCGACCCGCTCTGGCGCAAGCAGCGCACGACCGAGGAATGGGAAGCCGTCGTGAAGCGCATGGAGTTCCGCGGCCCGCCCCTCCTCGACGAGACCAGGAAGCTCCTGATCCCGACCTTGCAGAAGGCCTTTGCGCCCGATCCGAAGGCGAAGTTCGAGCTCCCGGGGCCGCCGACCGGGGACGCGACCCGGGTGGTGCTGTGGGAGTACGACGTCGATCCCCAGGGGCGCAACGGCTGCCATGACCTCGAGATCGGCCTCGACGGCTGGGTCTACACCGAGGACGGATTCGCCGTGAACCCCGCCACCATGGAGCGCCGGCGCTACCCCATCTCCCGGGGCTCGCACTCGATCGAGCGCGACAGCGAAGGCAACATGTGGATGACGGTCACGGGCGTCGACCAGATCCAGAAGCTCGACGTCCGGACCGGCGAGCTCAAGTCCTGGGACCACCCCCAGATCGGGGAGGACAAGGGGCGCTACCCGCACACCCACGCCTTCGACGCGAAGGGCCGCCTCTGGTACACGCTCACCATCTCGAACCACGTGGCCATGTTCGATCCCAAGACCGAGAAGTTCACCTACTACAAGCTCCCCGGGCCGCTCAGCTGGAGCGGGCCGGTGCCGATCCCGGTGGCCTACGGCCTCGACGTGGCCCCGGACCAGACCGTCTGGTGGTCGCAGCTGCTGGCCGACACGATCGGGATGGTCGACCCGGAGACCGGGCAGGTGCGCGCCTGGCAGACCCCCGTCTCGGGGCCGCGGCGCCTCTGGGTCGGACCCGACAACGTGGTCTGGGTCCCGGGCTACGGCGATTCGAAGCTCGGCCGCTTCGACCCCAAGACCGAGAAGTGGAAGGTCTACCCGTTGCCCACCAAGCCCGTGGGGAACGAGCTGCCCTACGCGCTCTCGGTGAACCGGCGGACCGGTGACGTCTGGATCGCCGGCTCGAACTCGGACTCGCTGATCCGCTTCGATCCCAAGGCCGAGAAGTTCACCGTCTTCCCGCTCAACACGCCCGTGGACTTCACGCGCGAGATCGAGTTCGACGACCAGAACAACGTCTGGACCTGCGCACCGGACCGCGGAGTCGGCCCCGAGGGCCCGCTCTCCGGCCGCTTCCTCAAGCTCCAGCTGCTCCCGCGGGAGGGGAGCTGCGGCGACAAGGCGGTGCAGCTCGGCGAGCAGTGCGACGACGGGAACGCCCGCAGCGGCGACGGCTGCTCGGCGCTCTGCACCTTCGAGGACGGCTCGAAGAAGGTGGCCTCCTTCGAGGATTGAGCCCGACCTGCGAGCCTTGCCCCGGCCAATGCCAGGTCCGCAGGTCGAGGCTCCACGCGAGGCCGAGGCTCGCGTGGTGGTCGAACATGGTCCGCTCGTCCTCGGGCCCGCTGCCGTGGAAGAACATCAGGTACCGGCCGACGCGGGGCTCGGAGCGCAGGTCCAGCACGAAACCCGCCGTGAGGCGCCCCCGGGCCCAGGACCAGTCCTTCTGGCCCAGCGTGATCCGCCCCTCGTCCTTCCAGCGCTTCAGGTCCCGGGAGCGCTTGACCCCGACGCCGTTCTCCGGTGAGTGGAACAGCACGTACTCGCCCTGGTCCACGAGCACGCAGGGGTTCTCCCCGGCGTCGGCCCGCCCGGCCCAGGTCCAGGTCCGCAGGTCGTGCGACCAGGACATGCTCACGCCTCTCTGCTTGTAGAAGCACCACCACTTGCCCGGCTCGTCCTTGTCCTCCAGCAGGAAGGGGTCGATCATGCGACCCATCTTCTCCACCGGAACGCCCGGCCCCTTGACCCGGAGGAGCTCCGGCTCGCCCCACGTCTCCAGGTCGGGGCTTCGCAGGATCCAGATCCGAGCCGTGTCGTTGCCGTACTTCTCCCCACCGGGGCGGGGGTAGGTCTGCAGGCAGAGCACCCACTCCCCAGCGAAGCGGATGACGTTGCCGGGAGAGCTGAAGTTGAGCCTCCGGTCCCTCGGCGTGAGCTTCCGAGGCTCGGTCCAGTGGGCCAGGTCGGCGCTCCGGCTCTTGGCGGTGTAGAGGAACACCTGGCCATCGGCCTCGGTCTCCACCAGCGTGAAGAAGAGGTGGAAGGCGCCGTCGTGGTAGACGGCCGCCGGGTCGCGGTAGGCGGTCGTCGCGTCGCCCTCGAAGAGGATCGGCGAGGGCAGCTGGTCGAGCTGGATTCCCGGGGCGACCTCCCTGTCGGCGGCGGCGAGGCGGGCGCCCTCCCCCCCGACCAGGAGCAGAGCCGTGCCCAGGACGAGATGCGCCGCTCTCATGGACCTGCGCCGGCCCGCGGGGGGCGGGGCCGCATCACCGGCACCGGGGCGAGGAGCTCTCCGGAGGCGCCGTACACGCGCACGACCTGGAACCCCGCCGCCTCGCCGCCCCCCGGAATGGCGCGCCAGCGGAGCCTCAGGCGACGCTCCCCGGAGAGATCCAGGGACAGGAGGCCAGAGGCTTCCAGGAGCCCCCCCTCCTCCGTCGCCACGCGCAGCCGCGGCGGGGGCGCGCCGGGGAGGCTGTCCGCGATCCAGACGCCGCGGTCGAGATCGACGACGCCGAAACGCACCGCCCGCTCCCCCGGGAACGCCGGAAGCTCGAGCCGGAGCTCACGCAGCGGCCGCCCGCCTGGCGCAGGATCCCGTCCGGCGAACCCCGCGGAGACAGGGATCGCCGCGTAGGTGAGCTCTTCGGGCTCGAGGCGTCGCCCCCGCCGCACGCGGAGCTCCCACTCACCGGTTCCCTCGGCGTCGGCGACGGCCCCAACCGGTACGAATGCCCCCTCGAGGTACTGCAAGAGGGGGAGATTCGGACGCCCTCCGCGCCAGGCAGTCAGACCCAGCTCCTTCGCGCGGTCATCGAGGAGGGCGCAGGCGCGCGGGAAACGCTCGAGCTCGTCGCGGATGCGATGCTGCTGGGGGGCATCGTGCACCCAGAACCAGAAGCCCGCCTGGAGCCGGCTCGGCGCCGGCAGCCCGGCCCAGAAGTAGGGAGCGCTGAGCCCGGGCCAGCTGAGATAGGTATCGCAGTGGCGCTCCAGGTTCGCGCTGATCCAGCGGTAGAGGGCCACGCTCCGCTCCGGGAGTCGCAGGCGCTCGGCACCGGGGAGCCGCAGCGGAAGGCGATCCCCGTACACGCCTCGCTCCCGCGCGCCGAAGACGGGGTACGCCCCGACGAGCGCGAGGGCCGCCAGCGCGGCGGCGGCCTTGCGCAGGCTACGGCTTCGAGGCATGCGCCAAAGGACCGGCGCCAGCGCTCGCAGCCCATCGTCCAGACAGACCACCGCGCAGGGGATCACCAGCAGGCCCGCGATCGCCACCTGGCTCCCAGAGATGGGATAGACGTAGAGGGTCTGAGCCGCAGCGAGGAGCGCGAGCAAGAGCCGCGGGAAGTCGTCTTCGGTGCGCGGGCCCGAGTGCCGGGTCGGGAGCATCACCAGCCACAGGAACGCCACCGGCGCGCCCAGAAGCGCGGAAACGACCGGGCGTTGGTACGCGGCCGGTACGAGGGCGCACAGGCTGACCCCATAGACCACCTGGGCCGCGGCCCGCACGAGAGCGGGCGACATTCCCCGCGCTGCCCGGAGCCGTGGCCCAGGGGCTGCGACGATCCCGTATAGCACCAGCGACGCCACGAGCGCGAGCACTCCGGGGGGACGAAGGGGCCCGACGAACTCGAGCGCGGCAGGGACGCGGGACGGCAGCACGAAGACGCTCGCCAGGAACGCCCCGAGCGACGAGCCGAAGGCCGCCAGCGCCATCGCCACCAGGGCGACCGCCCCCCCCGCGAACCCCGCCAGCCCGGCGCCCAGAGCGCGTGGCTCGAAGAGCCTCGCGCGCGCCGGGCGCAGCCAGAGGGCGGCGGAGAGGGTCACCGCGAGGCCGTAGGCGAGGGCGACACCGCTCCAGGGCCAGCGAATCGCGTCGGAACGCATCACGACCAGGGGCAGCGCCAGGGCCACCGCGCCCGCCGCGAGCTCCCGCCCCGGGGTTGGACGCCTCGCGGCGAGGGTGAAGGCCAGCCCGATCCCCACGACCGCAAAGGCGCCGGCATTGAGCTTCGTGAGGAGCAGCGCCGCCGCCAGCACTCCCATGCCGGCTGCGAGGCTCATGGGTCTCCGCGCGGCGGGCGCAGTGGCCAGCAGTGCCGCTGCTGCGATCAGCAGAGCGACGTAGCCCTGGGGGTGGCCGGGCTCGCTGGCGAGGGGACGGAGCGCGAGCAGGACCAGCAGATGCGCCAGGGCGGAGGCCAGGAGCCGCCGCGTGATCCGATAGACGGCGAGCGAGAGCAGCAGCGCGGTGGCGAGCCAGAGCGCCAGCGAGGAGAAGCGGTAGACCTCGTGGGTGAGGGGTGCCCCGAGGAGCCCGTGGAGGAGCCAGCGCAGGAGAAAGGTGAGCGGGCCGTGGAAGCTCCAGACCTCGTCGTAGAGCGCGTAGCCCTGCAGGAGGTGGCGGTCCCAGAGCAGGAAGGTGCTCTCGTCGTCGTACGCGGCGAAGCGGCTGAAGAAGAGCCAGAAGCCGATGGGAAGACCGACAGCGGCTTGCAGCGCGAGGAGCGCGAGGAGGGCGCGGTATGGCTTCACGCGATCCGGCCAGGGCGTGGCGGGCCTCTCAGGACGATCCTCGGATCGCCTGCCTCGCCAGGGTGCGGCCGAACTCCCAGAGCGTCCCGGGATAGCGGTGGCAATCGGCCAGCACGTCCTCGAAGGCCTCGGCGAAGTGGTCCACCTCCGCCTCGCCGATGATGAGCGGGGGAAGGATCTTCACGGCGTTGATGTGGGGACCCGCCACCTGGGTCAGGATCCGGTGGCGCTGGAAGAGCGGGACGGTCACGAGCTGGCTGAAGAGTCCCTTGCGGGCGGCCTCGATCAGCTTGAAGCCGACCTTGAGCTTCAGCGAGCGGGGGCCGCCGAACTCGAAGGCCGCGATCAGGCCCTTGCCGCGAACCGCCTGCAAGAGCTCGTACTTCTCCATCAGGGGAAGCGTCCGCTGGAGGAGCCGTTCGCCCATCCGCGCGGCCCGCTCGACGAGCCCCTCCTCGGCGATGGCAGAGAGCGTGGCGAGGCCCGCCGCCATGGCGAGGGGGTTCTTCGCGAAGGTGGAGCCGTGGACCACCGCCCGGTCGATGTGGTGGAAGACCTTGGAGAAGATCTCGCCCCGGCAGAGCACGGCGCCCACGGGCACGTAGCCGCCGGAGAGCGCCTTGGCCAGCGTCACCATGTCCGGCTCGAGGTCCCAGTGCTCGAAGGCGAAGAACCTCCCGGTGCGGCCGAGGCCGGTCTGGACCTCGTCGATCACGAGGAGCGTCCCGTGCCGCCGGCAGAGCTGCTGGGCCGCCTGGAGGTACCCCTCCGGGGGCAGGAACACCCCGTGGCCCTGGATCGGCTCGGTGATGAACGCGGCCACGTCCCCCTTCGCGAGCTCGCGCTCGAGGGCGTCGGCGTCGCCGAAGGGAATCTCGCTGCAGCCGGGCAGGAAGGGCCCGAACCCCGGGCGGAAGTCGTCCTCCCCGTTCACGGAGAGGGCGCCGTAGGTGAGCCCGTGGTAGCCGTTCTTGCAGTAGACGAGCCTGGGGCGCCCGGTGGCGCAGCGCGCGAACTTGAGCGCCGCCTCCACGGCCTCGGCGCCGCTGTTGGCGAAGAAGCAGCGCTCGAGGGAGGGGGGGGCCTGGGCCAGCAGGGCCTCCGCCAGGAGCCCGGGCAGCAGCGCGCAGTCCATCTGGGCGAGCGCGGGGAGATCGGCGTCGAGCACGTCGGAAAGCGCCCGCTTCACGACCGGGTGGCTGCGCCCCAGTGCGAAGACCCCGAAGCCCGACAGGAAGTCCAGGTAGCGATCCCCCGCGCGATCGATCAGGTAGGCGCCCTCGCCCCGCTCATAGAAGCGGTCGTAGCCGATCGTGGAGAGCACCCGCACCATCTGTGCGTTCAGGAACTTCCGGTGGAGCTCGTAGTTCTCCCCCCGGCGTTTCTCGAGGATCCGCTTCAGGTCGAAGGACACTCCCACCTCCCCCTCATCCGACCGCGACGTCCTCCCAGAACGATACACGTTGGCCCACGTGGCGCATGGCCGCCCGCGGCGCCTCGTAGGACCAGGCGACGCGCTCGTGGCGCACGCCGCGAAGCACGACATCGTAGAACTGGACGCCGTGGGGACAGGCCCGGTCCGAAGCCGTCTTCTCGGCCGGCTCGAGCAGCTCCATGCGGACGGCGGACCTGGGGAAGTACGGGTAGCCGTCGCACTCGACCACGTCGTCGCCTTCGGCGATGACCTCGCCCTCCAGGATCGCCCTCATGCTCGCCCTCGCGCTCGCCCTCCCACCCTCGGGCTCGCCCGGCGCCGCGCCCCCGCGAGCCGCCTGGAGCCCAAGCCTAGCGCGGGGTGGGGGCTAGCGGGCGCAGTTCAGGTCGAGCTCGCTGCCCTCGTGGTCCGACGGCCAGCAGATCGGCAGCGGCGCGGGGCCGCAGGCCGGGGCGAAGGGGTTGGGCTGGTCCGTGAAGATGCGCGTCGCGACGCGGTCCCGGTCGGGATCGCCGGCGGGATCGATCTCCGCCGCGCACAGGGAGACCTCCTGCGGCGGCACGAGGAAGGTGAAGTCGATCCGCGCCTGCTGGTTCGAGGCCGGTGACTCGAGCTGGTCGAGGGCGTCGTCCACGCGCCCCGACGTGCAGCCGAAGCCGGTCCCCGGATCGCACTCCGGGTTCCCAGCGGCCAGGTAGCTGTCGATCCAGCCGCGCCCGGCGAACTCCTGGTAGGCGGCCGAGCCGGGCTCGCTGTTGAAATCGCCGGTGATCACCGCGGCCATCGCCACGTCGTGGCGCTCCTCCACGAAGAGCGCGAGCTGGCGCGCCTGGCACTCGCGCACCGTCTGGGAGGCTTCGCACTCGGGCGGACACGGAACCACCGCCACGAAGCCCTGGCCGAAGTCGAGGACCGAGTTGCAGGGGTTCCGGGCGAAGTCGCCGTTCGAGGCCAGGTGGGCCGTGAAGACGTCGACCGGACCGGCGGGGTGGTCGATGCGCGCGTAGAGGGCGTGCCGGCTGGAGAACTCGAGCCCCGGGCTCGCGAAGAGAGCGCTGTGCAGCAGCCGGAGCTCGCTTCGGAGCACGGGGTGGCGGGAGAGGATCATCTCCTCGTCGTCGCCCTTGATGGCGTCGTCGGCCCGCGGCGGCTCCATGGGCGGGTCGAAGACCACGTGGTAGGGGAAGCCGCACGCCTGGGCGGCGCCCGCGAGCCGGGCCTCGATCTCCGCCCGGGTCGAGGTAAGCGGACCCACCCACTCGGTGGCGCTGCGCTGAACGACCTCCCGGGTGACGTTCTCCTGCAGCGTCACGATGTCCGGGCAGCCGATCGCCACGAGGTGCTGGAACAGGAGATCGAGGCGGTCGGAGAGCCGGCACTGGTCCGTGGTCCCCGGCATGGGAGGGCCGCAGGCGAAGCCGTGCAGGATGTTCAGGTTCGCCACCGTCACGTCCGCGTCGTCGCAGGCCGCGGGCGCGGGAGCCCGGCGCGCCCGGAAGGAGCCCGCCTCGTTGCTCTCGATCTCGCCACCGAAGGCCGAGCAGAAGCGATCGCTCTCGGCGCGCACCTCGACCGTGAGCGGCAGGCTCTGGGGCGCCCCGAGCTCGCAGGACGCGGGCTCGCCCAGGGCGAGCACGCGGATCTGGCCCTCCCGGATGCGCGCGAGCAGGAGCCCGCGGAGGCTCGCATGGAGGTAGACGTAGCCGCGCTCCGCTCCGCGGCCGCGCCAGGCAAACCAGGCGTCGGGATCGAGTCGGATCTCGCGGCGACAGCGGCCTTCCGCCGAGGAGGCGCCGATCCGCAGGGCGGAGCCCCTGCGCGGATCCGCGAACGGGGCTCCGATGCGCGGATCGCGCGCCACGAAGTCGAGGGTGGAGACGGGTCCGAAGCTCCCCAGCGCGAGCTTCTGGCCGGCGACGGGCCTCTCCACCCCGGCCGCGGAGCCCGCGGCGGAAAGGGCGGCGAGAAGCCCCAGGGCCCTCTGCAACCGCGGCACGGCGAGGCCCCGCCCGACCGCCCGACTCAGCGCGCGGAAGCCGCGCGCTCCTCCCGGTCGCAGGCCCCGCAGACGGGCCCGAGCCAGCCGAAGCGCAGCCCCACGCCCCCGCGAGCGGAGACCAGGTCCTTCTCGAAGCGGAAATCGGCGTTCCCACCCACCCCGCTCACCCGCACGGACTCGGCCTGGTCGCCGGGGTAGAAGTTCACCGCGGCCGAGGCGTAGGCATTGACCCCGACCGCGCCGTACCGGAAGAGGGGCGCTTCGCCTGCGAGCTCGATGCCCACTCCGTGGAAGACCTCCCTCTTCTGCTCTCGAAAGAAGGCGCTGGAGATGAAGGCCTGCTCGTTGATCACCCCCCGGATCGTGACCAGCTCGGGCACGTAGTTGAGCGAGCCCTTGAGCAGCAGATCGCGGCCTCGCCAGGCCACCGGGAAGGCGGCGCCCAGCCCGGCGTAGAGGTTCGCCCGCGACTCCGCCTCGAGCTCGAGGAGACCCGTCATTCCGAATTGTCCGGCCTCCACGAAGTCCGACTTGCTGTCGACGAGAAAGCGGGACCCGGCGTGGAGGAACGGGCGCGGGCTTCCCGGGAAACAGCCGCAGGGCCCGAACATGAGCTCGCCGTCCAGCGAGAAGTCCGCGGAGGCGAACTCCCCTTCGCCGGAGCCCGAGGTGAAGGAGCTCGAGGCCGTGGCGTCGCCCCACTGGCCGAAGCCCCCGGCGCCGACCGCCAGGGAGAGGCCGACCGGGGGCACGAGCGCCACCTTCACGGGATCCCCGGCCCGGAAGCGCGGCACCAGCACCGGGCCACCCGCGACGCGCACGCCGAAGTCCTTGCCAGCCTCGAGATCGACCGTGAAGCCGCCGCGCCCGGTCACCGTGCGGCGCTCCACCACGCGCTCGGGCTCCCCGGCGTGGAAGATCTCGAGCGTCGTCTCGTAGACGGGCCCGGGCGGCGCGGTCGCCTCGAAGCTGGAGGAGATGCCCCGCGCAGCGGCGGGGAGGAGGAGCAGCAGGACCGCGCTCGAGAGCGGGAGGAGGCGGGCGTCGCGACGTCGCATGGGCGGGTTCACCTCGATGGCTCGGCGGAGCGGCCAATCGCGTGCCCGGCTCCGCGCGTGGCGGCGATCCTATCACCGGAGGGGCGCGAGAGCGCGAGAGATTCTCTCGCCTCAGCGCCGGGTGGCGTGGCCATTCGACCCCGAACGCCGAAAGGCTTGATTCCTGCGCTCTTCCCCTGATAGATAGAGGGCCGATGGACGCGAGCTCGAGGGGGGAACGCGGGCGGAGGCCTGCGGCGTGCGGCTGATCGCGCTGGTGACCCTCCTGGCCGGGGCGAGCGCCTGGGCAGAGGAGGCGACCGAGCCCGCGCCCCCGCCCGTCGTCTTCTTCGCCACGGACAGCCAGCAGTGGTGCGAATACACCGGCGGCGGGCCATCGCCGGCTCTCCTGCTCCCGATCTCCGACACGCAGACCCGGTTGGCGGCGGGAGCGGAGGCCGTCCCCGGGCCTCCCGAGCAGGAGCGCGCGGGAGCGAGCCAGCCCGAGAGCCCCGGAGCGAGCGACACGGCGACGACCTCGAGCTCCTCGGGAGGGACCGGAGGAACGACCACCGCGAGCCCCGGCGGGAGCGGCGCGGCGACCAGCGCCTCGAAGCCGGCGACCGTCATCGGCTCCGTCGGCCACATCTCGGGCACGGTTCCCGGGACGCGAGGCCCCCACTACTGCGGGCCCGACGTGACGCGCGCCTACCTCGCGGCGCTCCACCGGGTCTACCGGCGCATGAGCAAGCTCCCGGACTCCGAGAAGGGACCGGTCGACGGCTCCTACTTCCTCAAGCGAAACGGCTGGAACATCGACCAGTGGCCGACCCCCGAGCTCACCTACCTCCCCAGCGGGCTCTCCTGTCCGAGCGGCTGGTGCGCGCGAGCCGGCAACGAGAAGGGGCAGTCCTGCTACATGCTCTTCGGGATCTGCGTCCCCCGCCACGTCCTCAACGACATCATGCTGGGCTTCACGGCTGACCTCGCCGGCGTCCCCTCCATGATGCAGGACGTCGCCGGGCACTACGCGGAGTCCCGGTTCAACGTGCCGGGCGAGGAGCACAGGGGACACGATTGGAAGAGCGAGGCCCGCGCGATCCTCATGTTCGCGGACCCCAAGATCTCCCAGCGCTCCTACGAGCTGGGCGACGAGCTGGCGGAGGAATGGGGGAGCGAGTTCGAGGACTGGTTCACCGATGCGCCGGATCCGAAGAAGCTCAACGAGTGGATCAACGCCAACTGGGTGGGGTTCAAGGCGGAGCTCGCGAAGGCCTATCCCTGGCTCGCGAGCTGCCAGCCCTGCCCCGTCGAGGCGACGGTGAGCGACTGGGAGCGGGACTGGTCCCGGCATCGATGGAGACTCGCCGACGGGAGTGACGTCACCTATGACCAGTAGTCATTGGGCACCGGTCCTGGCGGTCGCGCTGCTGCTCGCGCCGGGCGCGAGCCGGGCGGTGGACGTCAGCGTCATCGCGACTGCGACGGGCGAGCGGGGAGAGCCCGTGGCGGGCCAGGAGGTGCAGATCGTCCCTCCCGAGACCTCGCCCGGGAACGTGGCGTTGCCGGGTCCGGACGTGCCGAAGGACCAGACCGGCCACGATCGCGATCCCATCCAGGGGGTCACCGGTCCCGACGGCAGGGTGATCCTCACGGGCCCCCCCGAGGACTTCGGGCTCCCCAGCGGGTCGGGCGGCGGCGTGTATCGACTGGACGTCGCGCGCGCCGAGTCGAAGAGCCAGATCCTGTTCTTCGAGCCCGCGCTGGGAGTGGGGCGCGCCCGGGCGGGGCTGCCCGGGAACCTCGACGACTTCCTGGTCAGTGCGGGTCCGATCGGCGGAATCCTGGCCCTCACGTTCGCGTACCCGGCGCATCTGGGCGACCCGTTCGCGCCACAGGCCTTCGGCCTGGACGCCGTGCGCGGACGGGAGCCGAACAACTGCCGGGACAAGCAGCCGGCGCCCTCGTCGGGCGCCTGGCCCGAGGCCCCGCCCGGGAGCGACCTCCCCGGGGCCCGGCTCGAGCTCGACCCGGAGGCCGCTCCGTGAGCCGGGGAGTCCGCGCGGCGCGCCTCGCGCTCGCGGCGGCGGCGGCCCTGGTCGGCGCGCCGGTGCCGATCGCCGCCGAACCCCTGGCGCCTCCCTCGGACCCGCACTTCCTGGGGCGCCAGGCCTGGGGCCAGGAGCACGAGGATCAGTGGGCGATCCGCCGCGTGGGCCTGACCGACGGCCCCGACTCGGCCTGGCGCCTCGTGGACCGGAGCGCCGCGCCGGTGGTCGTCGCCCTCGTGGACACGGGCGTCGACTGGCACCACCTCGATCTCGACGCGGGGAATCTCTGGCGCAACCCCGGAGAGACGCCCGGGAATCTCGTCGACGACGACCGCAACGGCTACGTGGATGACGTGATCGGCTGGAACTTCGTCGAGAACCACGAGAAGCCCTGGGACCACGATGGGCACGGGACGCTCGTCGCGGGGATCGTCGCCGCCACCTGGAACAACGGCGCGGGCATCGCGGGTGTCAGCCCCTTCGCGCGGATCATGGTGCTGAAGGCCTTGAACGGCTTCGGCCACACGCGGGCCTCCAGCCTTGCCCGCGCCATCGTCTACGCCGCCGACAATGGCGCGCGCGTGATCAATCTGAGCGTCGGGGGCGAGGGACCGACCGAGGTGGAGAGAAGCGCAATCGAATACGCCGATGGCAAGGGGGCCCTCGTCGTCGTCGCAGCGGGAAACGGCGGACGCGACGTGAGCGGCTGGGGCCCGGCGGGGCGCGGCGCGGTCCTCACGGTGGCATCCACCGATCTCGAAGATCGCCGGGCGCGCTTCTCGAACTGGGGGCGCGGCGTCGACCTCGCGGCGCCGGGAGTCGACGTCCTCGGCCTGCGCGCCCGACGCACCGACACCCAGCGGGACCTGCCGGGCTCGACCTACCAGCCCGGGAGCGCCACCGTGGGCGGGGACCGGCGCTACTACCGGGCGAACGGAACTTCGTTCTCTGCCCCGATCGTGACGGGCGTGGCCTCGCTCCTGATCGCGAAGAATCCCGGACTTACGAGCCAGGAGGTGAAGCGGATCCTCCTCCATTCCGCGCGGGACGTGGAGACCCCGGGGGTCGATCAGTACACGGGCTATGGCCTCCTCGATGCCCGTGCGGCCCTCGCCGCGGATCCGCGCTACTTCGTCGAGGCGGAGATCTCGAGCGTGAGGGTGGTGGCGACCGCGATCGAGGTGACGGGCAGCGCGGGAGCGGACGAGTTCGACTCCGCGCGCGTCGAGATCGGGACGGGCGACGCGCCCAACGAGTGGAAGGTGGTGATCGAGGGGATCGGAGCGCCGGTCCGGCACGGCGCGCTCGGCGCGTTCCCGACGAGCGAGCTCCAGGGCGCGCGGGTCTGGATGCTCCGCCTCGTGGTGAGGCACCGAAATGGATCGACCCGCGAGGCCCGCTTCCGCCTGAACGTGGGCTAGGGGCGCGGTTCGGGGGGGGCGGGCGGGTAGCGCCCGGGATCCAGCCAGTGGAGGGCGGCGTAGATCCGGTTCGCGGGAATGCCGGGGGCCAGCTCCCGGGGCGGCGAGGGACGGAGGGCCCGGAGGGACGGCCCTCCCCGGGCCCCGCTGCCGAGCAGCGCATTCCACTCCACGAGCTCGGCGACGAAGCTTCGGTTCCGGGCCCCGTGGACGGCGAGCTCGTCGAAGGCCGCCCCGCGCTGGAGCTGGACCGCCACGAACAAGAAGAGGCCGGCGAAGAGGATCCCCTTGCGGCGGAAGATCTCGCCGCCCGAGCCGGCGGAGGAGCCGAAAGAGCCCGCGAAGGGCACGAGCAGGCAGAGGAGGAGCCCCGGGAAGGCGCCGTAGGTGTAGCGGAGGGCCAGGGATTGCAGGATCGAGAGCTCGAAGCGCGCGAGGGCCGGAAGCGCGTACGACGCGAGCAGGATCCACTGGCCGGCGAGCCACAGCCAGAGGGCCGCCCGCCGGTGCCCCCGCTGGGAGAGCGCGGCGAGGAGGAGGAAGAGGCTCACGAGCGAGCCCAGGAGCGGAGCGGCGAAGGCGGGCGGAACCCCGGGGATCCAGTCCGGCAGCCGCTGGCTCGCCCCCTCCGGGCCCAGCACCGGGAGCATTCCCAGGCCGCGCAGCACGGTGCCCGCCTGGCTGCCCGAGACCGCGTAGGAGGCGATGGCGCCCGGCTGGCGCAGGAGGTCGGCGGCACCGGAGGAGAGCCAGCCCGTCGGGCGCTCCCCCGCGCTCCCATAGGCCAGGGCGGGGATTCCGACCGCCAGCAGCGTCACCGCGGCGAGCGCCGGGATGCGGGGCGCGAAGCGCCGCGCCGGCCGCTCCGCGAGAGCGGCCGCCAGGGCCGCGATGGCCGGGAGCTGGAGCGCGACGGCGAAGCCGTTCCCGAAGAAGAGGGGCGCCGCGGCGGCGCCCGCTCCGCAGGCCCAGAGCGAGCGCCGGGAGCCCCGGGTCGCGTAGTCCCAGGCCCCGTTGAGCGAGACGAGGGCGGCGCCCTGGGCGAGCGGAATGCAGAGGCCGAAGGCCCACTGGAGCACCTCGGCGTGGACGGCCGCGATCAGGAAGAGGAACGCAAGGAGGCGCGCGGCGATGGCGCCCCCCGGCAGCCGCGCGGCCACCGCCGCGAGGAGCCGGCCCAGCAGGAGGGCATCGACCACGTGGACGAGGAGCGAAGCCAGGAGGTGGAGCAGGTAGCGATCGCCGAAGAGCCTGGCCTCCAGGTAGTAGACCGAGAAGAAGAGCGGGAGGAAGTGCTCGTTGTGGGGAGCGACCACGGCCCGCGGGCCCTCGCGAGCGAAGCGATGCAGGACGATCCACTCGTCCCAGACGAAGAACGGAGCGGTCCGGAGCTGGATGCCGAGCGCGGCCAGCAGCAGGAGCGCGAGGAAGGGGCCGCCGCGAGAGAGGCGCGCGGCGTGGGTCACCCAGAGCAGGCCCAGGCTCGCCGCCAGGAGCAGGGACGTCGCGGCCCTCCCGGCGGGCGTCCGCAGGGGCCGGAGGAGCTCCTCCGGAGGCGACGCCGGGGCGGTGAAGGAGATCCGGTCTCGCAGCGCCAGCCGCCCGGCCGGGCCGTTCGCGCTGCGGGCGTGGAGGTGGAGGGCGACCTCCCGGCCCAGCAGTGCCGCGGGAAGCCGGATCTTCTGGCGCGTCCAGGCGTTCCTTCGGGGGCGGAGCAGGCCGACCCGGAAGACCTCCCGCCCGGCCAGGGTGGCCGCCAGATCGAAGGCGTCGCCGGCGGGGATCTTCCCGGCGTACTCGATCTCCAGCAGCGCGGCGGGAAGGCGGAGGGGCTGCGTGCCGCAGGAGATCTGGCCGGGAGCGTTGCGGACGATCGGTCCACTGCCCGGGAGGCGACGAGCCGTGATCTCCGGGGAGCACGAGCGGGTCTCCTCCCAGCGGAGGACCCGGAAGCCCAGGGTTCGCTCGAGCGGAGTGCCGACGGCCAGCTGATGGAGCGCCAGGAGGGCGGCCGCGGCGCCGAGCTGGATCCCGAGGCGCGGCGGGGAGCGGAGGGACAAGACGGGGTCTGCCCTCAGGCGACCGGGCGGAACCCCAGGGCGCGCAGCCGGCCGGGGCGGATCCGCGCCTCGTCGCCGGCCACGCGCCCGCACCAGAGACGGCGGTCCATGGGCGCCCCGGACTCGAGGTCCGGCCACGGGCTCCAGTCGCGCCGAAAGACCTCGTCGAAGCCCGACTCCCGGAGTGCGCGCGCGATCTCGCCGTCGCCGTACAGGTACTCGAAGAGGGTCGCCTCGGCCCGGGAATAGCTTCCCCTTCCGTTGCGCGCGTAGGCGATCATGCGGACGCTCCCGCGCCGCGCTCTCGGGTCCCAGTCGCAGTCCATGAGCAGGTCTCCATGCGGGCCCTGGAGGAGGTGCGTGTTGTCCGGCCAGTACTCCTCGAAGCAGGCCTCGGTGAGGGCGTCGAAGACGAGCAGGCCGCCGCTCCCGAGGCAGCGGCGGATCGAGGTCAAGACCTTCCGCAGGGCGACCGGCGAGGGGAGGTGGTTCATCACGTCGCCGCACGCCACCGCGAGCTCGGCCGGCGCCGCCAGGCGCAGCCGGTCCAGCGGCTGCCGCAGCAATCGCACGCGGCCCTCGAAGCCGGCGCAGCGCCGGCGCGCGCGCGCGAGCATGGCGCGAGAGCCGTCGATCCCGAGGACGCTCGCGCCCGCCCGGGCGACGCGTTCGGTCAGGAGACCCGACCCGCAGCCGAGATCCAGCACCGGGGGACCCCCGCGCGCGTCGCGAAAGAGCGGGCGCAGGGCCTGGAAGAAGGCGCGCGGCACCTCCAGGTGCACGTCCTGGTCGTAGACCCGGGCGATCACCTCGTAGGGGTCGCGGCGCGAGCGAGCCAGCTTCGGCATCGCGGCATTGTACTGCCTGCGGTTTCCGCGGCGCGAGGGAGGATTCCGATCCCGGAGCTAGCGGGGCCGGTAGAAGACCCTCACCTCGCGAAGTGCGCGGATGTGGAGGTAGCGGACCTCGTCCGTCGGCGTGTGCCAGACGCCCATCTCCGTCACGCACATGGCATCTCCGCCGCAGCCCCCCTCGGCCTCGGGCAGGGACCAGGTCGCCGACTCGCTCACCGGGTCCCCGTGGGTGGCCTTGAGGGCGCCGATCCAGCTCCGCGGGTCTCCCTCCTCCAGGTTCAGGACCACCAGCGCCAGGGCGTTCGCGCCTTCGAAGTAGAAGTAGGCCGCGAATCGGAACGGACCCGACTGCCACGCCGACTTGAGCTGCGGCGCCCAGCCTTCGTTCACGATCCTTCTCTGCACCCGCTCCTCGGGGCTGGTCGGAGTCGCCTGCCCGTGGGAGGCCCGGGCGACCTGCTCCGGGCTCATTCCCCATTCCGTGAACTCCCAGTGGCCCAGGGCGGCCTGGGGGAGGCCGACCACCATCGCCATCCCCAGCGCGTAGAGCGCTCCGCTCTCCGGCTTCGCGTCACGGCCAATCCTCCTTCGGACGAGTCGAACGAGCGAGGCGGTACGCGATCCGCATCCCCGGGACCTCACCGCCCGATCCGCGACGAGATGTCCTTCGCGAGCGCACGAGCGGCTGCGAGCTGCTCGGACGTGAGCGAGCGGCCGACGGAGCTCTGGGCCTCCGCGGCCCTCGGAAACCCCTGGGCGGCGCAGATCTCGAGCCACGCGTGGGCCCGCACGAGATCCCGCTCGACTCCGATCCCCTGCGCGTAGGCGCCCGCCAGACTGAACTGTGCGTTGACCACCCCCTGCATCGCGGACTTCTCGAACCAGGCGACCGCCTCCTGGCGATCCCTTGCGATGCCATCGCCATCCCAGAGGGACATCGCGAGGTTGTTCTGCGCGTTCGAGTCGCCTCGCTTCGCGGCCCGCTGGAACAGCCGGACTGCTTCCCGCGAGTCGGCCGGAACTCCCTGACCCAGGCGGACCATCGTACCGAGCAACGTGTGTGCCTGGGAAAGATCCTGGCCCGACGCCTTGCGGAGCCAGAGGAGTGCCTCCTCGTAGCTGCGCGGCACTCCCGTTCCGCCGTAGTAGAGGGAGGCGAGATGGAACTGGGCCTCGGGGAGACCCTGCTCCGCAGCCTTGCGGATCCAGACGACTCCCTCCTCCGGGTCTCTCTGGACCCCCTTGCCGATCAGGAGGGTCTGCCCGAGGGCGGCCTGGGACCTGGCATCCCCCGCCTCTGCGGCGCGTCGGACCCAGCGCATGGCCTCGGCCTCATCGCGCCGGACTCCTCGGCCCAGCGAGTACATGAACCCGAGCTGACCCTGGGCTGGGGCATGCCCACCCTCGGCGGCCTTCCGAAACCACGCCGCGGACTTCTCGTCACTCTTCTCGAGCCCCTGGCCGTCTCGATGCATCAGGCCCAGGGTGTATTGAGCGTCTCCGGATCCCAGCTCCGCGGCCTCACGAAACCAGAACGCGGCCTCGGCCAGATCCACGGGCACCCCGAGGCCCTCGAGATGGATCACGCCCAGCATCTGCCTGGCCCTCACGGATCCCGTGTCGCTCGCCCGACGCAGCCAGCGTTCAGCCGAGGCGAAATCCGCCGGAACACCCTCGCCGCGAAGATAGGCCGCTCCGAGGTTCTCCATGGCCTTCGCGTGACCCTGCTCTGCCGCCTTCCCATACCACGCGACCGCGGCGGCGGGGTCGCGTTCGACGCCAGTGCCGAGCTGCAAGAGGGCTCCGTAGTCGTTCTGGGCCTCAGCGATTCCCTGTTCTGCGGCCTTCGCGTACCAGTGGGCTGCCTCCCTGGGATCGGGGTCTACGCCGAGCCCTCGCTTGTAGGCGGCTCCGAGCAGGTACTGCGCGTTGGCAAAGCCCTGCTCTGCCGCCGCGCGCAGCCAACCCACGCCCTCGGGCGGGTTCGCCTCGATGCCCGTCCCGTAGAGCAGCATCGCGCCGAGGTTGTGCCGGGCGAGCGCACTCCCCTGCTCCGCCGCCGCCCGGAGCCACTCCGCCTCGCGGGCGCGATCCACCGCGGTGCCGTGTCCCTGGGCGTACACACGAGCCATCTCGATCTGGGCCTCCACAAGGCCCTGGCGTGCGGCCCTCTCGATCCACTCGAGGCCGACTTCGGGTCTCGCCTCCACGCCGTCCCCGTGGAGGTGCATGCGCCCCAGGCGAAGCTGCGATTCGGCGTCGCCTTCGCCGGCGCTCCGGGTCAGGCTCTCCAGCGGGGACGGCGGGGGGGACGGCGGGGGCGTGGCACAGCCACCCGTCGCAACCACGACCGCCAACGCGAGCACGGCTGCGGTGCGCATCCTCACCGCACCTCCGGTCCGAGGAGAGCAGGGCCGCGGGCGCCCCGCATCCGGCAGGACCGCGCCCATCCTTCCACCGCCGCGACGCGCGAGTCAAGCTCCGGGGAGCCCCGGCTGCCTGCCTCCACGGGTCCTACGCCCCGGGCGCTTGGGCATCGGGCGGCGAGCGGTGTAGCCTCCCGGGCGTGTCGGGACGCAACGCCCCCGCGCAGATGCCGCTTGCGCTGCTCGCATTCGCGGCGGTCTCGTTGGGGATCGGCCCCTGTGGACCCATCCCAGGTGGCGGGCTCCCGGGGAACGAGGTCGAGCTTCCGGTCGCCGACTGGTCATTCGTGGACCGGATTCCCCGCTGCGCCGTGGAGGTCCGGCCGGATTCCCCCCACTCGGTCACGGTCAACTGCATGTCGTGGCAGGGGGATCTCTTCGTGAGCTGTTCCGACTGCGCCGGGAAGCGGTGGTCGAGCTACGCGCTCGCCAACCCCGCGGGTCGCATCCAGATCGGCAAGGACGTCTACCCGGTGACACTGGAGAGAGTCGAGGATCCGACCCGCCTGGATGCGGTCTGGAAGGCTCGCGCGGCCAAGGTCGGCGACGAGCAGGGCACCCCGCGACCCGACGGCTGGTGGACGTTCCAACTCAGGTCGCGCTGAATAACCGACGTGCGAGGGGGGTCGTCGGGCGTCCGCTGGAGGAAGGAGGCGTGCCGCAGGCACGGAGCATCGACGGCGGCCGGCCCTTTCCACGGCGAACCAGTGCTGGCAGTACTTCGACCGCGACCGTGTGATTCCCGAGCTCCGGCGGGTCCTGAGACCGGGGGGCGCCCTCGTGATCTCGCACTTCAGCTGGCTCCCCCGCCTCGATCCCATCGCGAGGGAGAGCGAAGGTCTGGTCCTTCGCTACAGCCCGAACTGGTCGGGGGCCGACTTCGCTGGGCGCGTGGTGGTCGACCCCCCCTGGAAGCCCGGGGCCCTCCGGCAGCGGGCGATGTTCTCCTACGATGAGGCCATCCCCTTCACGCGCGAGTCCTGGCGCGGGCGGGTCCGGGCGTCGCGGGGCGTGGGAGCATCGCTCTCCCCGGAGCAGGTCGAGGCATTCGACCGGGACCACGAGGAGCTGCTGCGTTCGATCGCGCCATCGCAGTTCACGATCCTCCATCGCATCGAGGCCCGGATCGTGGAGCCGGGCCCCGCCGATCCCCGCTGAGCCTACGGGGACCAGCGGGCGACGAGCCGGAAGAGACCGAGCCACTGGTCGAAGCCGAGCTGCGATGCCGGGGAACGGGGATCGAACCGCAGGTCGCGGGACGCGCGAGCGAGCTGGGTCGGGGTGAGGAGTGCCCGCAGGTCGACGCCGACCCCTGGCCCGCGCCGTCCGAAGCACCGCGTGACGAATTCGCGATAGGCGCGCACCTGCCTCGGCTCCACCAGGGGGCGGGGCCGGCGGGCGAGCCAGAGGAGGACGCAGTCGACCGAGGGCGGCGGGTCGAAGTCGCTGCGCCGCAGGCGTCCGGCGATCTCGACCTGCCAGCGCGGCTTGAGCAGGAGCGAGAGCCGGGTCTCGGGGGCGTACGGTGAGCCCGCGAGCCGCCCGGCGGCCTCGCGCTGGAGGACCAGGAAGGCGTCCTCCGGCGGCCTCGGGGCAGCGTCGATTCTCCGCACGATCGCGGTCGAGCGGGAGAACGGAACGCTGCCAAAGACCTTGTAGGGGACCCCGGGAAGCGGGTACTCCAGGAAGTCGCCCTCGACGACCTGGACGCGGCGTCCGAACGTCGCGCGCAGCTCGTGACAGAGAGCGCGGTCGATCTCGACCGCGATCAGTCTCCCGCATCGCGCGAGGAGCTCCCGGGTGAGCGCTCCGCGGCCGGGCCCGATCTCGACCACCAGGTCGCGAGGGGTGATCGTCGAGGCCTCGACGAGGCTAGCGGCCGCCGCTCCCCTGCGAAGGAAGTGCTGGGAGAGCTCGACACGCCGTCGTGTCCGCCAGCGTTGCGCGGACACGGAGGACCCGGATGCCACCCATGGGAGAGACGGTACCAGACGAGGTATCCTGCGGCACCGGCGGTGGTCACCGGACCGCCGGGACCCGGCGGCGCCGCTCGGCCGCCCGCCGGGGCCCGGATCAGCGATGGCATCCAGCTTCGAAGCCGACTACGGCTCGGTCACGGCGCGCTACTACGACCTGGCCTACGCCAACAAGGCGGGGCTCGGAGCGGACGCGGGCTTCTACCGCTCGCTGGCGCGCCGGGCCGGGGGTCCCGTGCTGGAGCTCGGCTGCGGGACCGGCCGCGTCCTGCTGGAGATCGCCAGGGAGGGCATCCCCTCCACGGGGCTCGACGCCTCTCAGCACATGCTGGACGCCTTCCGAGCCAAGGCAGGCGCCCTGCCGACCCTGCGGCTCCTCTGCGCCCGGATGCAGGACTTCGACCTGGGCGAGGAGCGGTTCGCGCTGATCTTCTCGGCCTTCCGCGCCCTCCAGCACCTGTATACGGTCGAGGACCAGCTCGCCTGCCTGGCGCGCGTGCGCCGCCACCTCGCACCGGGCGGCACCTTCGCCTTCGATGTCTTCAGCCCCCGTCTGTCCCGGATGGCGCTGGACGAGGAGCCCGAGGTCGAAGACGCTCGCTTCCAGATGCCGGACGGGGACGAGGTCGTGCGCTACACGGCGGTCGTCGAGCGAGATCGACCGGCCCAGCTCATGCACCTTCGGATGCGCTACGAGCGCCGCCGAGGCGGGCAGGTGGTGGCCAACGAGATCGCCCATTTCGCCATGCGCTGGTTCCATCGCTACGAGCTCGAGCACCTGGCGGCGCGTGCGGGCTTTGCGGAAGTGGGCATCTACGGAGACTTCGATCGGTCCCCGCCCGGCCCCGAGACGCCCTCTTTCGTCGTGGTGGCGGGAGCCCCTCCGTAGCAGCCCCGGCCACGGCGGGGTCCCGCTTGCTCCTGCGCGGCCGATTCGTATCCTACCGCGCTCGTTCCACTGACCCTCACCGGAGGATGTACCTTGCCCAGACCGCCGATTCACAAACTCAAGTTGACCGTCCCGAAGCAGATCATCGCCCGCGCGAAGCGAGCCGCCAGGTCCCAGGATCTCGACCTCAACACCTTCCTGCGCAACTGCATCGAAGGGCGGCTCAATCAGATCGAGGCCACCAAGGAGTTCTGGGGGAACGGGAAGTAGCCCCTCCAGCCAGCGGCGCGCCCGGCCGTCGCGCTACCATGGGATGGGCACTCGCGCCCGGAGCCAGGATGCGCACCAGGGTCGAGACCTTCCTCGCGTGGTTCACGCTGGTCTGGGCCGCGACCTTCGGCATCGCGGAGAACTGGGTCGCCATCCGAAGGGGCTTCCCCCTGGTGCTGTTCCTCGATGAGTGGATCGCCGTGGCTCTCCTGGTCTTCGCAGCCGCGCGTTCCTTGAGGACTCCCACCGGCTCCCCGGGACTCCTCAGCACGGGATGGGCGTTTGCCTTCTGCCTGATGCTCCAGGCGTGGCAGTCGCGGACGGCGCAGGAGAGGCTGGATCCGTGGAATCAGCAGGTGCTGTCCATTCTCCGGTGGAGCCTTCCGTTGATCGGTCTCGTCTTCCTCGCCAGCCTGTACCTGGCGAGTCGCCGGCCCGGAGGCGCCCAGCCGACTGCGTAGCCGGGGAGCGGCTGGGACGCGGGCCGTTGAAACAGGGCTCCCATGGAGTTTCCGATCTTCCAGGTCGACGCCTTCACGGGCCGACTCTTCGGCGGGAACCCGGCCGCGGTGGTGATCCTCTCCGAGTGGCTTGCGGATGAGACCCTGCAAGCCATCGCCCAGGAGAACAACCTCTCCGAGACCGCCTTCGTGGTGCCTGGCGGGAATCGGTTCGAGCTCCGATGGTTCACTCCGACCGTCGAGGTGGATCTCTGCGGCCATGCGACGCTCGCCAGCGCCCACGTGCTCTTCCATCATGGCTATGCGCTCGGGCCGCAGGTCGCCTTCGGATACCAGGGCGGCACCCTGACGGTCACACGGGAGGGCGATCTCCTCGCCATGGATCTCCCCTCCCGTCCCCCCAGGCCGGTTCCCCGGGATGCGTCGCTCGTCCAGGCCCTGCGAGCGGCGCCCGAGGCGGTCCTCCAGTCCCGCGACCTGCTCGCGGTCTTCGAGACCCAGGGCGAGGTCGAAGCCCTGCGGCCGGACCTCGCGGCGATCGCCTCACTCGACACCTTCGCCGTCATCGCCACGGCTCCCGGGCGGGAATGTGACTTCGTCTCGCGGTTCTTTGCACCAGGAGCGGGAGTCGCCGAGGATCCCGCGACGGGCTCGGCGCACTGCACTCTGGTTCCCTACTGGAGTGCGCGGCTGGGCAGGCCCAGGCTCCATGCGCTCCAGCTGTCCCGCCGCGGCGGAGAGCTCTTCTGCGAGGATCGGGGCTCTCGGGTCAAGATCGCGGGACGCGTCGTCGAGTACCTGAGCGGTTCGATCTCGGTCTGATCGGCCCTGTCGCCTGCGGAGGCTCGCAAGCGGTGACTTCTCGCGCTCCTTCGGCTGATCCGACCGGCGCCATGACGGCCGGCGGTTGCGGGTCGCTGGACGAGACGGAGGCGGGAGTGGAGACACTGGAAGAGAGGATTTCCCGCGTGGCGGGAGAGCACGTGGCGGTCGTGCCCTACGATCCCATCTGGCCGAAGATGTTCCAGCAGGAGCGGGATCATCTGCGGTCCTGTCTGCCGAACGACCTGGTCAAGAGGATCGAGCACTTTGGCAGCACGGCCGTCCCCGGCCTCGCGGCCAAGCCCATCGTCGATATCCTGGTGGAGGTCGCGGATCTCGAGGAGACGAGGCGGCGAATCGCGCCGGTGCTCGAAGCCCAGGGCTACGACTACTTCTGGCGGCCCTCCTGGGGAGACAGCACGCCGCCCTTCTACGCCTGGTTCATCAAGCGCGACGAGAGCGGGTCCCGGACGCACCACATCCATATGGTCGAGGCGCACTTCGAGCACTGGGACAGGCTGCTCTTCCGAGACTACCTCCTGCTGCATCCAGGGGTTGCCCGGGAATATGCGGAGCTGAAGATCAACCTCTCCGAACGCCATGATCGCGACCGCATTGCCTACACCGAGGCGAAGACCGACTTCATCGTCGCCGTCACGGCGAGAGCCAAGGAGTACTTCCGAGCTTGCGCCTCCAGCTGAGCGGCAGGCGGCGGAACACACGCCATGGAGCTTCGCCTCGCGACCACCGGGGACGTCCCGGATCTCTTCAGAGTCCGCACGTCGGTCCGGGAGAATCATGAATCCGAGGAGCAGCTCGCGGCTCTTGGCATCACCCGGGAGTCTGTCGCCCAGATGCTCGAATCAGGCCAGGCACGCGGGTGGTGCGCCCTGGAGGGCGGCGCGGTCGTTGGATTCTCGATGGCGCGGCGGTCGGAGCGCGAGATCTTCGCCCTCTTCGTCCTGCCGGAATTCGAGGGACGCGGCATCGGGGGGTCTCTGCTGGAGCTCGCGCTGGCCTGGCTGTGGCAGCTGAGCGACCAGCCGATCCGTCTCAGCACGGGTCGCGGCACTCGAGCCTTCTCGCTGTACGTCTCAAAGGGCTGGCGCGAGGTCGGGGAGCTCGAGAATGGCGACCCGATCCTCGAGACTCGCTACGCGGCGCCCCGCTCGGCGTAATAGGCGCGGACCTTCGGGTGGGCGCGGACGCGCTCGAAGTGCTCCACCAGCCGGGGGGCGAAGCGATCGGGGAGATCGGTCGGAATGTAGTCGAGGGTGCCGGACTTGAGGTGCCGGATCCACAGGAACACCTTGAGGTCTGCCACCGTCAGGCGTCCGTCGGAGAACCACGTTCCGCCGCGCGCCTCCAGGCGCCTCTCGAGCCGCTCGAGGTAGAAGCGGATCGGGCCGTCGGCCAGGACCTGCCTGCGCGCCTTCTTCTCTTCCTCGTCCGTGATCGAGAAGGTGCCCACGACCTGGACGCTGATGTCCTCGACGGCGTCCATCGCCTCGTCGCAGAAGGCGGCCTGGAGGGGATCCTCCGGGTAGAGGCCGGTCAGCTTGCCGACGAAGCGGTTGATCCCGTTCGATTGCGCGAGCTCCTCACCGTCGACCCTGAGGACGGGGATCGCCCCGAAGGGCGTCTTCGGCTTGAGCGCCGGCCATTGCTCGAACTTGACCCGGCGGTCGTCGAATGGGACGCCGCCGATGTACAGGGCGAGGCGCGCGGGCTCTCCGCGACCCCCGTGAAAGTCGAAGTAGGTGAGTTCGAGCTTCGGCACCTCGGACAGGCTCATCACGGCTCCTCCACCGGGACCTTTCGAGGAAGTATACGCCGCGCACGGGCGCGGCGGGCAACGTCCTGGGCGCCCGAGCCCTCCGCGACCACAGCCCCGCGCGCTTCAGTCCCGGGGGCACGCCGTGATGATCTCCCGGCTCAGGGGGGGGACATAGCGGGTAACGTCTCCGCCGCGCTTCTCGATCTCGCTCTCCAGCAAGGCCAGCTCCGAGACGGCGAGGTCGCTTCTCGGATCATGATCGAGCGAGCGCAGATAGGCCGACCGGGCGTCGTCGAGGCGCCCCTGCTCGAAACGGATGTAGCCACGCTTGCGCCAGGCGAGACCCAGGTCGCATCGGTCCTTCGCGCTGTCGAACACCACCTCGATCGCGGCGTCGGCCTGGTCGAGCTGGCCCTGGGTGACCAGCACGTGGGCGAGTTCCAGGCGTGGGCCTGGGAGACGCGGCGAGAGCTCGATCGCTCTTCTCAGCGAGCGCTCTGCGAACTCGTAGTCCTTCGCCTCGACGCCACAGAAGCCCGCCAGGTGTGCCAGGAACAGTGGGCGAGGCGATACCCACGTCATGCCCCGTGTCCGATAGGGGGCTTCGGCAGCGAGTTCGACGATCTGCCGGATGAAACCGGCTCTGTCCGTTGCGGCGACGGGAAAACCGTCCAGCGCCGATGCCTCGACCTCCCATTCTGCTACGGCTCGCCTCAGCACGCCCAGCGACTGCCTGCAGCTACCCCTGGGCGGCACCAGCGCCTCGGGATCCGGGAGCCCCGCTCCCGGCTCGTTCGGATCCAGCTTCCCCGAAGACGGCTTCATCCAGGCAAGCGTGGGAGATTCGAGCGCCCCGAGATGAACGGGGCCCCACTCGGCGAACGAGGCGAAGTCGATGAGGGGAAGCTCCTTCGATGGGACGGTCCAACCTGGTCTGGCGAACGTTCCCAAGACGTATTCCTCGATGAAGCCGGCTTCGGCGATCTCTACCAGCTTGTCCAGGTAGGCGTCGGAAGCGGCCTCGGGCGTCTGACGCTGGTCTCTCCAGAAGGCCGCCATACCCGAACGAGCGCGAACCTCGATCAGGTAGTCGTCGCCGGCTCGATTCCGTGAGCCTCGATCCCGGACCTCCTCGTAGGTTCTTCCGCGAATCGTTGCGTAGGTGATCCAGGCAGCGGTGTAGTTCGCCGGCTGGGGGCTCCCCGATGATGTGGACCTTGCCGCATCCTCGAGGATCACCTGGAAGCCGTCCCGACCACTCGGCGAGGGCGTATGGGCGCAGCCGCACGCAACCAGTCCGGCGAAGGCAAGCGATCGGGAGGCCAGACCGGAGGGACGCATGCGCCCAGTCTCTCACATTCAGGAGACGAGGATGATCGCAGGCTCGGGAGGCGCCAGAGGCCACCTCACCCGGATTCGGTAGCGAAGCCGGCGGCATGCCGCACCTCCGAAGGGACCCCGCCGGGCCGGCTGCGTCGCCTTGCCAGGCCCCTGGGCGCCTGTTTCGCGATTCCACGCGCTGAGCGCCCCCGAGGAAGCCCGGAACCCTCCGCTCTCGCCAACTGGTCCCAACGCGAGTTGAACATGAGATCATGGCTTCAGATCGCCATGAGGACTCCCTAGACGGTGCCTTCCGGTGTCGCGACGATGGCGTTCAACGCCGAGCCCCTGCGGAACCAGTCCAGCTGCCCCTCGCTGTAGGAGTGCTGCAGCCACAGGCGCTCGCGGGACCCGTCGGCGTGTCGGACCCGGCACTCGACCGGTCTGGCCGCGGCGAGCCGCGCGAGGCCTACGAGGCTGAGGAGATCGCCCTCGCGGATCCGCTCGTAGTCCGAAGGATCGCGGAAGGTCAGTGCGAGCAGGCCCTGCTTCTTCAGGTTCGACTCGTGGATGCGCGCGAAGCTCCGCGCGATGACGGCCGCACCGCCGAGCAGCCGGGGCGACAGAGCGGCGTGCTCGCGGCTGCTCCCCTCGCCGTAGTTCTCGTCGCCAACCACGACCCAGCGGATGCCGCGCGCACGCAGCTCGCGCGCCGTGTCCGCGATCCCCGGGCGTGTGCTGCCGGTGAAGGCGTCGACCGCTCCCATCAGCAGGTTGTCGCTGAACCGCTCGAGGTGGCCCCGGTAGCGCAGCCACTCGCCCGCCGGCGAGATCTGGTCCGTGGTGGTCTTGCCCAGGGTCTTGATGAGAACGGGCAGGTCCAGCAGGTCGCGACCGTCCCAGGCGGGCCAGGGATGCATCCGCTGCAGCCGCTCACTGCCGGGTGCGATCCGCAGCTCGACCGCCGCGCCATCCTCGGGCGGTGCCACGTACAAGGCGCGGCCGCGCGCGAAGCCTTCCGGCGGCAGGGCGGGCGCCGGACCCGGGGCCTCGAGCCGGAACGGCTGCCCGTCCGCACCCACCAGGCTGTCTCGTGTCGGGTCGAACGAGAGGCGACCCGCGATCGCGAGGGCGGTCACGATCTCGGGGCTCGCGAGGAAGCTCATGGTGGTCGCTCGCCCGTCGTTGCGCCCGGGGAAGTTGCGGTTGAACGACGTCACGATCGTGTTCGGCTGCTGCCCCCCTGCGTCCGGCCGGCGCCACTGGCCGATGCAGGGACCGCACGCGCTCGCGAGCAGCGTTCCCCCGACCTCGCGCAGGGCGCGCAGCTGGCCGTCGCGCTCGATCGTCGCCCGGGTCTGCTCCGAGCCCGGAGCGATCATGAAGTCGACCGCTGCCCGCAGCCCGTGCGCGGTCGCCTGTGTCGCCACGCTCGCTGCCCGGCTCATGTCCTGGTAGGACGAGTTGGTGCAGCTTCCGATCAGGGCGGTGGAGATGCGGTCCACGAAGCCGCTGCTCGCGTCCGACACCTCGCGCGCGAGCTGCGACAAGGGCCGGGCGCGGTCGGGAGAGTGGGGGCCCACGGCGTGCGGCTCGAGCGCGGAAAGGTCGAGCTCGAGCACCCGGTCGTAGTGCTCGTGGGGACGCGACTCGACCTCCGGGTCGGGCTGGAGAAGGGTCGCGTGCCGACGCATCAGCCGGGCAAGGGATGCGCGCCCCGTGGCGCCCAGGTAGTCGGCCATGTGCTCGTCGGCGGGAAACACGGAGGTGGTCGCACCGATCTCGGCCCCCATGTTGGCGATGGTCGCCTTGCCGGTGGCGCTGATCGTCCGCGCGCCGGGCCCGATGTACTCGACGATGGCGTTGGTGCCTCCCGATGCCGTCAGCTGCCCGGCGAGCCACAGGATCACGTCCTTGGGCGCGGTCCAACCGTGCAGGGCCCCGGTCAGGAAGACCGCGATGCGCCTCGGGTAGCGCAGCTCCCAGGGCAGCCCGGCCATGACCTCCACCGCGTCGGCTCCGCCGACACCCACCGCGCAGCTTCCCAGGCCGCCCGCGTTCGGGGTGTGCGAATCCGTACCGAGGATCAGCGCGCCCGGGAACGCGTAGTTCTCGAGCACGACCTGATGGATGATGCCGGCGCCCGGCTGCCAGAACCCCGCGCCGTAGCGGGCCGCGGCGGAGCGCAGGAAGGCGTACACCTCGTGGTTCTCCGCCAGGGAGGCGCGCAGGTCCGCCTCGCCGTCCGCGTGGGCCTGGATCAGGTGATCGCAGTGGATCGACGTCGGGACCGCGACGCGTTCGCGCCCGGTCTGCGAGAACTGCAGCATGACGGTCTGGCCGAGCACGTCCTGGAGCACCACGCGGTCCGGCCGAAGCAGGACATGGCCATCGCCCGGGCGCGGGTCGGCCGCTGCGGGATCGTCCAGGTGCCCCAGCAAGAGCTTGTCGGCGAGCGTGAGCGGACGCTGCACGCGCCGGCGGGTGGCTTCGAGGGTTCGCGCCAGGCGTTCGACCGCCCTCCCGCCCGCCTTCGCAGCCGCTTCGAGGGAGCCCATGCCGGGAGTTTCGGGCGCTTCGGCTATGCAGTAAAATGGAATTATCTTCAATTTTGATGAGTATTTTACATGAATATCGACATCCTGGGTCTCGAGGCCTTCCTCGCCATCGCGCAGCACGGCCGCTTCCACAAGGCCGCGCGTGCGCTCCACATCACCCAGACCGCGCTGACGCGCCGGCTGCAGAACTTCGAGGAGGGGCTCGGCGTCGCGCTGGTGGAGCGGACCACCCGCTCGGTCGCCCTGACCCGGCTGGGGACGGCCTTCCTGCCGCAGGCGCGCCGGCTGGTCGCCGAGCTGACGGCGGCGCTGGTGGAGATGCAGGAGACGGGCAGGGCGCAGCGCGGCGACGTCGTGATCGCCTGCGTGCCGACCGTCGGCGTGCAGTACCTGCCGCGCATCATCCAGGAATACGCGGAGCTCCATCCGGGGAACCGCATCGAGATCCTCGACCATTCCTCGTCCGGCGTGACCGAAGCGATCCTGCGCCGCGAGGCCGAGTTCGGGATCAACATCGCCGGCCCTCGTCACCCGGAGCTCGTCAGCGAGCCGCTTCTGGAGGACCGCTTCGTGCTGATCTGTCGCGAAGATCACGCGCTGGCTCGCCGCAGACGCGTTGCCTGGAGACAGCTCGCGGCGCATCCGTTGGTGTTCGTCGGGACCGCGAGCGGCAACCGCAGCCTCCTCGACGCGGCCCTCACGGGGCCGCGGCCCGGTCTACGGGCGCGCTACGAGGTGCAGCGCAGCTCGACCGCGGTCGGCCTCGTCGCCGCGGGCGTCGCCCCCGCAATCGTCCCGCAGCTCGCCGTGCAGACGGGCGCCCACCCGAGCCTGCGCGTCGTCTCCCTGGTCGATCCGGTGGTGTCGAGGACGCTCGTGCTGGTGTCCAGGAAGGGCGCGGAGCTCTCGCCAGCGGCTCGCGCGCTCTTCGATCTGGTCCGCGGCCGCCGCTGAGGAAGTCGGCTCGCCAGGACATTCCGGCTCCTCGATGCGGCCCGGATCGAGGGACTGCCGAAGGGGCCCCGGCGCCGCTGGGCAGCACCTCGGCTGTCGGGCCCATTCGACACCCGACAGAAAAGTGGAGTGAATCCAGCGGGTTGCTCAACCCACCTGGACTCCTCGCGCGGAGGCATTCCTCATCCGGATGCGGCATGCGCCAGGGAGCGAGGCGTACGAGACTGGAGGCCCCCGGCGTGGCGACACACGGTGGCGCGTCCCGCGGACCTCACCGCGCCTGGGAACGGGGTGGGACCGGGCCTGGAAACGCAGGAGGAGCAGACCATGCGTTCGCGCATTCAGGCACTCATCGTCAGCGTGGGGATGCTGTCGGCCGGCCCGGCCTGGGCGCAGAGCGCATCCCTCGAAGGTCACATCTTCCACAAGCGAACGGGCGTCCCCATCGAAGGCGCAGTGGTGGTCGTCCACGAGAACGTGACGCTCGGCCCGATCCCGATCTTGCTCGCGGAGGGCCTGTCCGATGGCAACGGGTTCTATCAGTTCGCCCTCGACACGGTCTTCCCCGTCGGCGTGATCCAGGTCTTCTGCCGGACGCCCAGCGGGGTCGTCGTGCATGGCACCAGCTCGGCGCCGCTCGAGGACCACACCGTTCGAAGGCGCGACATCTACCTGGAGACGCCCAGGTTTCTTCAGAGGTGCCTCGCGCCCGAGCCTGGCGATGTTCCTCCCTTCCCAAGGTGACCCGCCGGTGAATGCATGCGAGGGACCCTCGCGTGGGAACCGCCACGGGCCTTCGCGAAGAGACCTCGACGAGCCCCTACGCCAGCTCCCCCTCCGCGATCGGCCCCAGGTCGCCGATCATGCACCTCCCTCCCGACCCCGAAGAGTGACGCCAGCTTGCTTCCCCGTGTTTGCAACGGCATGCGAAGAGCGGCAAGGAGCTGCACCGAGTGCGCCTCGCGCACCCCAGGCGCACCCTCGTTTTCCTCTTCACCGGCCCCCCGGAGCCCCTCTCGGCCGCGTTTTCGATGCGGTACGGTGGCTGAGTCGTGAGGGAGTGCAATCAGTGCTTGGCGGGGCCATTCCGAGCCTCTGGGCTTCGTCGCACGATGGGATGGGTGCTGCATCCGGTCGTTCTCGGGCGGCCGAGTTCTGTTGGCCGAGCGGAACTCGCGGCCTTGGAGCACTCTCAGTGCCTTGAGCGTTTCGCCGGCTCCGGTCGGCTCAGCGATCGCAACCAGGAGTCCTCCCCGCTCCGTAGCGCTCGGCGCTTGAAGTTGGCGCGATGGGCCCGCGACCGAGGGCGTGCGTTGCGCTGGCTGAGCTGGCCAATGATCCAGGGCGCTCCAGTGCGCCCCCTTGGAGAGGTGTTCACATGAGCACAGTGGCCCGTGTGCGCAGGATCCGGCTGTCCCAGGGCCTGTCCCAGGTTCAGGTGGCGGGCTGGGCCGGGATTTCCCTCAAGACCCTCCAGAAGATCGAGCGGGGCGACATCGATCGCGTCCGGGTGTGGACCTTCGTGGCCCTGGCTGGCGTCCTCGGCTGCCGCGCCGTGGACCTCGTGCCGGCGTTCTTAGCCGTGCCGCACCCGCCTCCTCGCCTCAATCGGGCCGGGCGCCTCGAGGTCCGGCTCGTCGCCGGCGGCTTGCACCAGCAGCCCAAAAGCGAGTAGCGGCGCGCGCCGGGAAAGTCGGACCGCACTGCAACGGCTGAGCCATGATGATTTCCTCCTGAGGGCCTAGCCACGCATGGGAAACAGGCCAGGTAGTCGGCATCCCCCTATTCACTGGAGGGCCGGCTGACTTTGGTAGCCTTGATGCGGCCCACTTGTACCTAGGCCGCCGGGGAAGCGAGCGGGCGGATAGCCCATAGCTGATCCCTTGGACACCGGGTTCCAGATCGATGGTCAAGCGAAACATCCAGGCAAACCGTATCTTCGTTGCCTATCCGTGGCGGATCTACCGTGCGATGTGGGAAAACCTCATCGCCGAGTGGCACAAGCGGTATCCCCTACACTTCATGGCCATCGGGCGCGATCCCGGCCAACCGGCCGCCGAATTACTCGCCAAGATCCTCGACGCCCTCGATCACTCGAGCTGTGCCTTCCTCGACGCCAGCGGCGGCAACCCCAACGTTTCCCTCGAGTACGGATATGCGAAATCGATCATGAGCGAAAACGACATCTATCTTTTCCTCGACCAACATTCTTCCACTTCCAGCAATCCCGGCTCTGCCATCATTTCCGACCTCGCGGGTACGTTCGCCAATCAATACACGCTGGACGACAAGCGCCTCAAGGAGTCAGTCGAAGCCATCATTTTTCGCCATCCGTACAATCGCAGGTTCCAGCAGTTTTGTCGCCAACGGCGGTACAAGGGTGGCCCCCGTCGCTTTCTCATTCGAATTCTCCGGCAACTCGACGGCCAAGATTCCATTCTTCGCCGCGAGCTGCTCGACAGGGTGACGCATGAGAGTAGGAAGTCCGAGTCATACGTCGACGGGTACCTCAAGGAGCTACACCGCGGTGGGCTCATCACCATCACTCGCGGAAATGAGTACGCCTCGCGGATCACCATCGCTGGCTAGCCTCTGCTCAGAACGTCCGGGCGGGCGGGCGAAGGAAGGCGCCGAGTGTGCCGACGCGAGCGACATCCTCACGGGGCAGCGCGTGGTCCGGCCGCGGGAAGAGGGGACTTCCCGGTGACCAGAGCTCGGCGCTTCCGGGGTGGTCCTCGAAGAAGCCGGCGCTCGTCGTCACGCGAAGGGGCTCTCGCATCCCGGGCATCGACACGCGGTACTCCCGCACCCCGAGAGGCCGTGCTTCGTAGCCCGGGGGCAGGAGCTCGGGCCGTCGAATCAGCTCATCGAGGTCGTCCAGATTGAACAGGGCGGCGGGCCGGGGGACCTCCTCAAGATCCGCCGCCGTCACGGCATCAAGATCGAAACCGCGGTCTTCCTGCTCTCGGATCTTTGCCTCGAGTTCGCTCACAAGCCGGGCCCGCTTCTCCCGGTCGCCCCCCGCGAGAACAGCGCCGGCGATGCTGCGCGGAAGGGTCGAGAGGATCGGCTGGAGCTTGCCCACGAACCTCGAGAAGAGGCCGGTCCGGACACGCAGAACAGAGTAGACGTCGGTTTCCACGGAGTCGGCGTAGTAGAGGTTCACGATGCGGATCTGCTCGTTCTGTTGGCCGAGCCGATCGATGCGCCCGATGCGCTGCTCGACGCGCATCGGGTTCCAGGGCATGTCGTAGTTCACGAGCGCGCCGCAGAACTGGAAGTTCAGGCCCTCGGAGGCGGCGTCGGTGCAGAGCAGCACCTGTGCGGTCCCGTCGCGGAAGAGGCGTTTGATGTCCTCCCGCGACACGGCCTTCCAGGCGCCGCTCTTTTCGCGCATCTCGCCACCCCGACCCGAGAAGCAGAGCACCTCGAGTCCGTGATCGTCGACCAGGAAGTCGCGGAGGAAGTCGAGGGTATCCGTATACTGCGTGAAGACGAGGATCTTCTTGTAGCCCTCGCTGCGGAGCGCCCCGAGCTCGCCCGCCAGGTGGCTCGCCTTCGTGTCGACGCGCGGCAGGTCCTTCACGGCCGCCAAGAGCTCGCGGATCGCGCTTTGCTCCTCGAGGGAGGCGACCGCGGCTGCGAGCTTAGCCACCTCGTCGGTGTCCATGGCCTCATCGAGCGTTTCATCGTCTGAAACGTCCTCCTCGAGCCGGAGCTGATCGGAAGGCCGGAGCCGGTCGAGTCGCTTGTCGAGGGTGCTAGCGAGCGCTGCGAAGCTGCTGGCAAGGCGCCTTCGATAGGTCGTCATGACGAAGCCCACGGCATTCCGATCGGCGGCAGCGGCTGCGTCGTAGGTCGTCCCGATGTATTCCTCGACTGCGTCGGAAACCCTGCGCTCGGCGTCGCTCAGGGGGATGAACTCATCACGGACCTCGCGGTCGGCGACCCGCGTCGAAATTCGTCCCGCCTTGTAGTAGCTCCTCAGGAGCTCGCGGGTGTGGCGCGAAACGAGTCGCGCGACGGGGGTGCTCGCGACCATGAGGCGGACGGCCGCACGCCTCGGCTCGAGGTCGAGCTGCTTCATGTCGGTCTGCGCGCCGCTCCGCAGGGCCCTCAGAACCTTCTTCCGACCCAGGTCGGTGAGGTTGGGCGCCCAGCGCCGGGCCGCTTCCGGGCTCATCTCCCCGTATTCGGCCTCCGAGGCCACGAAGAGGCGGGTCATCCAGAAGAGGTCCTCGTTCGAGGCGTTGGGGTGGAAAGCGAGCTCGAAGAAGCGCACGAAGCTCTCCTCTGTCCAGGCCGGGGGCAGGCGCAGGAGGGCCAGCAGATCCCACACCTCGACCGGGTCCACCTGCATGGGGGTCGCGGTGAGGAGGACGAGTCCCTGCGTGCGCTCCCGAAGGCGCTGCATGAGGCCAAGGAGCTGGTTGGGGCCCTTGTCCTTGATGGCACCCACAGCTTTGCGCCGGGCGTGGTGGGCCTCATCAAGGATGACCAGGTCCCAGGGCTCGGCGTCCTCGAGGAGTTCTTTGGCGCGGTCTGCCCTCCGCATGAGCTGGCTCGAGGCGAGGACGCACGGCTCGCGATGCCACTGCTCTCGCGCGACCTTGCGTTCGTCGCCGTCCCCGAGGGCATGGCAGGGATACCACCGAAGGCTCTGGCCGTCGTAGATGGGCCAGTTGAGGTTGAACTTCTCTCGCAGCTCCACCTGCCACTGCCGCAGGACGGCCTTGGGCGCCAGGATGAGGATCCGACTCGCACGGCCGGCGAGCCACGCCTGCCGAAGCAGGAGGCCCGCCTCGATCGTTTTCCCGAGGCCCACTTCGTCGGCGATCAAGAGCTTCGGAGGCCAGGTCTGATGGAGCCGCTCGAAGGCGCGCACCTGGTGCGGCCACGGGATCACGATGGAGGTGGCCTCTCCTATTCGCTCTCCGGCCCCGGGAAGCGAGGGACCGTGTTGGATGATCCCCCATACGAGGCGGCGCAGGTCTTCCGCGGGCGGGGGCACGGGACGCGCCGCCCCTTCCGGCTCCAAGGGCTCGATGATGGAGAGCGGCGGGGCGTCGCCCTCGCGGAGCCGCCTCGGAAGATTCCCTTCCCGGGGGATGAATCGGAGCAGATCCTCGCGCACGGCCTGGGGGATGTCGAAGACGAGGCAGCGCCTCGCCTTGTTCGCCCAGAGCCGCGCGAAGTTCTCCTCCGCCTCTCTTACGTAGCGGAGGCCGCCCTCGCCGCTCGGGAAGACGTAGAAGCTCTCCCAGTTGGAGGTCCACCCGGCTGCGGTTTCGTTCAAGCTGCCCGCGAAGACGAGCCGGTCGCCCGTCTTGTCTTCGACGATCCCGACCTTCTCATGAAAGATGGCGTCGCCTTCGCAGGGCCTGCGGTCCGCCGTGCAGGGGATCGCGACTCGTACCTCGAGAAAGCCGCGAGCCACCATCCAGGAGAGGAGCTCGAGCGCCGCCTCCTCGCCAGCACTGGCTGGAGCAAGCGGCATCCCCTTGAGGCGTGCCTCGACCTGCTGACGCAAGTCCTCTCCCCGGGCGATCGCGTCGACCTCTCCCGGGCCAAGCGTGCAGCCCACCACGAGGCGCATTCGCCCATCGTTGCGCACGAGCCCCTCGATGCCGCGCGCCGCGAGGGTCAGGACGGAAGCCGTGAAGTAGCCGGTGGTGCGGTCATAGCGCCTGGCACACCCGAGCGCCGGGACGAAGAAGCTCTGGACGAGGTTTCCCTCGTCCGAGTCGTACTTCGCCTTCCAGCGGAAGTCCGAGAGAAGGGTCAACCCGTCTGCCCCTCGCTCCAGAGTTCAAGCTGCTGCGGCTCGGCCACGCGGTCGCTGAAGGCGAGGCGCCGCAGGTGCTCCAAGGCGTCGAAGTCGCTCGCCGCCTCGGCCAGCGGCCCCCTGGCGTCTGCGACCTTCGTGAACGCGCTCGAAACCGGGAGCACCTCGAGGAGTCCGGTAAGCGCGAGGCCGAAGGAGGGGTGCGCGGCGGCGCCGCTCTCCTCGAGGACGGCCCGGCCGGCCTCGAGGCCGTCCTTGCGGGCCCTGTAGGCCGCGTGGTGGAGGGCGTCGAGGAGGGCTCGGCTCCCGTCGGGCGGCCCAAGTGCCCCCTTGGCGGCTCGCTTCGCACTGTCCCACAGCAGCACGTTCCCCGACTTCTTTTCGGCCACGCGCCGGATCACCTCTTGGTCGAGGTCAAGGCCCACCACGCGGGCGAGGCGCAGGGCCTCGTCGTAGGGAAACTCGGGGGCCCGGAAGGCGTCCCAGGCGAGTATGAACCACTCCGTCAAGGGATCCATGTCGGCGTGGCGAGTGGTTCGGAGGAGCCTGTCGAGCCGCCACTTCTTCACTTCTCGGCGCGCCGCGTCGAGCGCGTCCTCGGGCGTCACGCCGTAGGGATCCTCGGGCTCAGCGGTGAGCGCCCGACGGCGTCCCTTTGGGGTCGTCGCGGCCGGCTTCGGGGTGCCCCGCCGCAGTGGCCAGTGCTTGGCGAACTCCTCAAGAGCAGGCCCGAAGCACGAAAGGTAGAGGTCCACCCCTTTGATCCCCGCCTGCTGGAACTCCTCAATTCGAGCTCGCACCGCCCCCGCGACCCTCGGCTCGACGTCCTCCCAATACTCCGTCGCGCCAGCCGGCCGATCCAACCGCGGTCGGCACACGAGGAAGACGGTGCTGTTCGCCGCCGACTTCTCTTTGATGTGGAGGCTTCCCTCCGCCTCCGTATTGATGGGCCAGGAGGCCGTGATGGTGAAGCCCGCCTCGACAAGCCCGGCCGCGAGGGCGTCCCAGGCTCCCGTAGCCTTATGGGTGAAGAGGAGCGTCAGGACCCCGTCCGGCTTCAGCACCCGGCGGCATTCCGCGAAGATCGCAGCCATCCGCTGCCGGTAGTCGTGGTCGGCGCGCTCCTTGGGGTGGGCCTGGCCCTTGAACTTCGAGGGGTTGGCCACCGCCTCGTGCTCCTTGTCGGTAAGCCGCGTCCGGAACAGCTCCGGGAAGACCAGTCCGGCCGTGCGCTTCAGCCAGACGTAGAAGAAGTCTGCCAGCTCCGCGTACATGACGTTGTCGTAGTACGGAGGGTCCATCACGATGCAGTCGATGCTCGCCTCGGCGATGTGGTCGAGCTGGTCGGCGGAGCCAGCTGTCACAGTCAGAGGTAGAGGGACGTAGCCGATGGTGTCGAACGAGAGCTGCGGCGGGCCCGTGCCCTTCTTGGCAGCCCTCGGATCGAAGTCAGGGCGTACCAAGTCGACCAGTTCGGCGATGCACTTCGCCGTCTGTTGAATCACCCAGTCATACCCGAGGCCAACGACCAAGGGCGCCATCTCGCCATGCGACCAGCAAAACGCGAAGTCGTGACGGTTGAATGTATTGGCCATGACCTCGCGCGTTGGCATCCATACCGACATCCGCGAGTTGTAGTTGAGGAGCTTGTCGAGAGCTATTGAGAGGTAGCCGAAGGCCGCCTTGATCACCTCATCGAGTTCACCCCTCGCCTTCTCCTCCTCCAACAGCTCGCGGTAGACCTCGACGCTCGCGCCGTGGCAGAGAAGCTGGCGGGGCGAGAACAGGTCGCTCCATCGCGCAATGCCATAGCGAAGCGGCTCGCTCGTCTTCAGACCCTGGGGAATCGCCTCACTGGGAACGATGTCCAGTGCCTCCCACTCGGGCAGCTTCTCCGCGAGGCGCGCGGCGATGTCCGCGCTGTTGTCGTCGGATGGATGCGGGGCCCGGTAGCCGCGCTGCCAGCTCTCACGGATCTTTCCGGCCTTGGTCTTCTTCTCGACGCGCTCCTTGTAGACGACGGCGAAGAGCTGCTCGCCCATCTGTCCAGCCTGCGCCTGACGCTTGACCTCATCACCGTCCACGGGGCGTTCGCAATCGCGGTAGGGGCACTTTGCATCGCCGCCGCTGACGGTTCCCGGCGACTGGTCCGCGGCCTTCGAAACGATTTCGAAGGAGCAACGCCTCGTCTTCAAATCGGGGTGGAGTCGTACGCCGGTGCCATCGGGCGAGAGGCGCCAGTTGGGGGAGAGGGGGATCAGCCCCTCGCAGTAGGGGCAGGTGATCGTGCGCGCCCAGAGGTAGCCCTCAACGCGATTGCCTCCGGGTTCCTCCGGAAAAATCCCCCTGTAGCGAGGTTCCGCCCGCTTGATGAATTCCTTCGCAATGGCCTCGAACTTCGAGAGAACTGCTTGGCCGAGCTGGACGGGGGCCTCGACGGTCATCCTTAACAGTAGAGCGGCAACAGGGTTGAGGTCGTTCGCCAAGACAGGCAGACCGAGCCTGATCGCCTCGAATGGAATGCTTCCACCCCCAGCCGTAGGATCAAGGACCAGGGGATCGCGGAGCCTGAGCTTCTCCATTTCATGACGGAACCACTTCTGCTCGGCGGATGAGGGGAGGTAGGTAAAGGCACGGCGATAGCCGTAGACGTCGGGGCCAAGGTGCTCGCCCGTTCTCTTCGCAGCCGCGATCTGTCGCTTTGTCGCGATGGGATCCCCATGGATCCCGATCATGTGCATGAACTTCGCGCGATCGGCATCAGCGGGGAGGAGGGAGGCCAGGATTGCGGCGCGGGAGGCGACGAGCGGCCGGCGCGCCCACCAGACGTGGAGGTAGTAGGTCGGCGGCAGCGCCGTCATGGATCGGCGTTCGCGCACGCTCTCCTCGCCGAGCTCTGCGATCGGAAGCCACCGCTCGATCAGGCGGGTGGTCACGCCAGCTCCATCAGCGCGCGCCCCGCGGGTCGACGAGGAGGAAGCGGAGCGCCCCAAGCACTCGCCGCGGATACTTCCGGTGCATCGCCATCCCGAGCCAGTAGGCCGCCTCCTCTTTCCCCATGGCCTCGATGCCCTCGACGCAGGCCCTCATGTAGGCGCGGTTTCGCATGGGGGCAAGGGTGCGGAAGGCGAGGCCGAGCCGCAGCGCGAGGTCCTCGGAAAGCTCGAAGCGGCCCGCATCGCGGGGGCCCACACTGGCCGGGTCGATGTGCTCCTGTTTGAGCTGCCGCAGCACGCGGTGCTCGACCAGAGCGAGGTTGCGCCCCCCGAGCCCCGCCACCCGGCGCGGCGCTTTGAGCTGGGGCGTGGCCGGAGAGGGGAGCTGCCAGACCTCGTACGTGCCCTCGCTCGAGCGCCCACGGGCGACCCGGAGCTCGTAGCGCGGTCGGGTCGTCGGTCGCGAAGGGCGCGCTCCGCGGCGAGGGCTCACGGCGCGGCCTCCGCCACGGCCTCGACGAGCGCCGCTCCCGTGGCGAAGCGGGCGAGGCGCTCCACGAGCTTCGCGGGCTCGTCGCCCTCGAGGGAGAGGCCATGAGGGAACCGGAGCGAGAACCGAGCCGTCAAATCCTTCTCGCTCGCGGCGTTGAACTGCGCCTGGAGGAACTCCCGAACGGGCCCCCCATCGGAGGGGACGCCCTGGAAGCGGAGCGTGGCGGAGCTCCCCTCCGCTGTTTCGTATTCCCCCTCGAGCTCGATCCGCCGCTCGGCGTTCTGAATGGCGCCGAGCCCGCCCATGAGCTTGAAGGCGTCCCCCGCCTCGAAGACTTGAAGCCGGAGGTTCGCGAGCTTCGCCACCCCGGCAGCCCTTGCGTCCTCGACGATCCGCGTAACGGCCTCCCGAAGGGGCGCCTCTGCGCGGAAGGTCTGCACCCCGGGGGGCGGCTCGCGAGGAGGGACCAACGGGGGCTCACCCGGGCCGCGCGGCGCTTGCCCCACACCCGTGGGCGGCGGGACCTCGGGCTTCCGCCGAGGCCAGATCCCCTGGCTCTCGGCGTAGGCCGTCGTCAGCACGAAGGACTGCTGCTCGATCTTGAACTGGCAGGGCGGGTCACCCTTCCCGACCACGAGCTCGCCGCTCTGGTAGACGTAGAGGCCCTCCTCGATCCCCTTGCGGAGGAGGGCGAAGTAGTTCTCGTCGCCCAGGAGGATCGGGAGCCGTGGATCCTTGCGGAACTCGGCCCGCAGCTCGGCGGTCGTGATCTGCCCCTTCTTGAGCGGCGTGCGGTCGCGCACGTAGCTCGGCGCCAGGGGATGGTCCTCGGCCCGGCGCAGCTTCTGGTTGTCGGCGAGGACCCGGAGAACCTGCTGCTGCCCCTGCCCCGGCTTCTCGGATGCCGAATGCACATCGATCGCCACGTGGGCGAGGTCGATGCCGGCGCCCTCGACCCGGTTCTCCCGGGACGGGAAGAGGACGTGCCGGTAGCACTGCTGGATCGCGAGCGCGAGCTCCTGCTCTGAGCGTTGGTAGAGCTCATCGACCTTGTCCTGCTGGTGGCCCGAGAGCTGCGCCTTTCGCTCGGGTGCGCGAAGGGCCTCGAGGGCGAGGCGGCGCATCATGCGCTGCTTCATCGCCTCCCGAGCCCCCTCGTCGGCGAGCACGAAGACCACGTGATTCTGATGCTGGCGGAAGTCGCCCTGCGTCCCTTTGGTGCGGAAGATCCGCTCCACCAGGGCGGGGACCCGAAGCCGGTCGGCGCGGATCGCCTCCGCGTCGTGGTGGACGAGGACCAGATAGGGCCGCCCGCTCCCCGCGTCGTCGGGGACGTCGGAGGGCTCCGAGGCGAAGGGCACGAGCTCGAGCGCCGCGGCGCCGAAGATCGAGCGGATCCGGTCCTGGAGCTGGGCGCGAGCCTCTCCGGGATCCACGCGCGTTTCCTGCTGGCGCACCATCTGGTTCAGGTTCGCCTCGGCGAGGAAGCGCAGAGGGATGCCCGCGCGGTCGTCCAGGTAGGCGGAGTCGATCACGAATTTCTTTCGGGCGTCGTTCACGAAGGCGGCCTCGAGGCCAGGCCCGAGGATGGAGTAGCGGAGCTCCTCGGCCGTGGCGCCCTGGAGGTCCTCGTTGAAGGCGAAGGTGTTCCAGAGGATGGTGCGAGCGACGAAGGAGCCGTAGGGCGGCATCCCGGCGTACTCCTTCGCGTCGAGCTGTTGGGCGAGGGACGCCGGCTCGCTCGGGTCGGCCGCGACATCGTTGCGAATCGCGGGGTCGAAGCGGCCCAGCTCGAGCCGGGTCACGATTTCGTTGCGTGTGGGGCCGTAGCCCGGGTTGAGGTGGTGCACGTGGATCGCGTGCACTCGCCCCGGCCGCTCGGCCCAGAGGTGCGCGACCGCCTGGGTGAGGAGCCGCAGCATCCCGCGCACGCGCTGGAAGTTCGAGAGCGTCGAGAGCTTATCGGTCAGGGCCGACATCAGGGCGGGGTGGAAGGGATACCCCCGCCGGAGCTCCTCGACTCGGCTCTCGTTCGCTCGCTCGGGCGTGAGCTCGCCTGCGTGTTCGATCCAGAGCTGCTGGTAGCTCTTCACCACCTCCTCGGCGCCGCCCGCGTCGATGTGGGCGAAGAGTCGGCGCCGCAGGACCTGGGCCGTTTCCTGGGGCTCGGTCGGATCGAGGAGCGTGGCCTTTCGCGCCGCCACCTTCTTGGCCTCGTCGAGCCACTGCTCGATCGCCTGGTTCTCGGCGGCGTAGGCGTCGACGGCCTTCCCGTGCTTTCCGATGGCCAAGGTGAAGACGAGGGCTGCGCGCGGTGCGCTCTCCACGGCCTTGAAGAGGTCGGTCAGGAAGGGTGTCAGCTGCTCGGCGTCCGGGAGGCCGCGGACCTTGCGAAGGTAGACCGAGAGCTCGTCGAGCAGGATCAGGGTGGGCTCGTTCCCGAAGAGGTGGCGGAGGGTTTCGGCGCCCGGGGCCCGGCGCTCGCGGTCGCTCCTCTCCACGGCGCGGTAGCCCTCGGCCGCGGCCAGGGCGTAGGCGAGTTCGCCCCACGGCGTGAAGGCGCGGGTCCCTCCACCCAAGACCCGCCCATTCGTCGGGTCGGCGTTCTCGCCGTCGAAGGCGGCAACGCGGACCCGGACTTTCGGAACGATGGACGGATCGACGAACTCGGCCACGTTGGCCACGCCCGCCATCCCATTCGCCACGTGGGTGAGCGCGATCAGCGCGTGGGTCTTCCCTCCGCCATACTGGGTGTCGAGGCGGAAGATCGCGGGAGCGCCGCCCAGGTCCCCCAGGCGGCGGCAGACATTGTCGGCGAGCCTCCGGATGCCGTTCGTGGGGTGGGTGTTGGCGAAGAAGGTCGCGGGATCCTGGTATTCCCTGGGGGCTTCGCCCCGCAGAACCTGGGCCAGGTCCGCCGCGAAGTCCGACTCCTGGACGCTGCCCCGAAGGACGTCGTCACGGGGAGTGCAGAGGTCGAAGAGCGTTCGCATGGGGGTGGCTCCGCTGGTTGGTTCGAGGTGACCACTCAGCACCCCGCGTCGCCTCGCCTGGCCGTGGGGCTCTCGTGCAGGATCTGGCTCGGCGTGAACCCGAGTCCTCGGGGCTGCGATTCTACCTGGGAGCGGCCCGCCCCGGCGCGGGGAGTCGGGGAACCGCCTTCGGAACAGGCCCTGGGGGGGGCGCACCACGCGAACCGGAGAGGGTCCGGGCACCTCCCCGGGGCAACGTTCCCGCAGCCTGCGCCCCGGCGCGGTCGCGGAAGCCTCGTGGGCGAGCGGGAGCTTGCCATCTAGAAGCGCCCCTATTGGCGAGGCACCGGAACGGTGATCGGGAGGGGGACGAGAACATATCCCTCGGGGCTCAATGGCAAGCCCAAGTCGGAGGCCGGAAGCTCGCGTGCCTCGCTGAACTCCTCCGCTCGAAGAAAGCCACGGTCGCCCCCGGCCCCCCGGCAGTCCCCGGAAGTGGCGAGGTAATTCGTCACGATGTCGCCTGCCTGTCCCCATCGTCCCGTGGAGGCGAAGTACCGCACCAGTCGGTAGTCGAAAGACGCACCCCCACCTACAACGATGAAGTGCGACCTCCACGGCTCCACGTACGGGCTTCCCTTGGCAGTTTGTCGCGCTTCGCCCGAAGTAGACTGAGTCAGTGGTGATCGTCAACGCGCGACCACTCAACACGCCGAGCAGGAAGACCGCGTCCACGTTCTTCAGGTACACATATACGCCTTCCACGTAGCCGTACTGGTGCTCGGAGTAGCCGGCCGGGGTCCAGTCGGCCGATGCTGAGGGGGGTCAGCTCCATGAGCTGGTTGCAGCGTTTCCATCCGCTCGACTCACGGCCTCGATGACCTCGGGCAGCTCTGCGAGCCCCGCCCACCTGAGCGGCACCACGAACATGTTGGAAGGCGACATGAAGCGCTGGAAGTGCTCGACGAGGCGCTCGAGAGGGGCGGTCGTCAGTTCAACTCGCTGGCCAAGCCCTACGTCGCGCACGTGCGCAACCTTCCAACCGAGCGCATTCAGCTGGGCGCCCTTCGCGCGGGTGCAGCGGAATGCGGCCTTCTCCCGCTCCGGCTTGCGCATCGCCATTGCGACGGGGATCGCGTCTGCTTTGACGAACGCGCGCACCTCGTCGAGCGTCGGGCATTCGCCGGAGAGCGCGAAGGAGAGAGCCCAGTTCGCAGGGCTATTGTCGGTCGGAACGAGCGACCGCCCAGACTGATGGGGAAGAACCGACCCGCGGCCGGCCCGAAGACGACGGACGAAAAGCGGCAAGCTCGCATCCTGGACCCAGGCTTGGAGAAGCTCTTGCCAGGCCGCGCGAAGAGCAGGAGGTACGCGAGGGCGCGTCGAACTCGTGGCCCACGCGGTCGCCAGGTCGCGAACGCCAGCTATGAGCGGATCCGGGAGCCGCTCAGGGCATCGTATGATTCGCTCGGACGAGAGCCCCCTCCTTCTCTCGGACGCTGTCCACCGTGTGATCGGCTGGTGGACCCGGTGTGTCCCGATCAGCACTGGGAGCTTCGTCCGTTGGGTCGGCATCGCACGAGGGGCAGACCCAATCCCTCGGCGGGCTGTTCGGGATCAAGCATCCGCCGAGCACCACTTCGCCCCGCTCCGCCTGCTCCAACAGCTCCGGTGAGGGGTAGCCGAGGACGAAGGGGACGCGCCTCCCGCATTGGATGCACTTCACCGTCGCCATCGCGGTTCCTCAGCAGCTGTGGCCTCGCCTGAGGATGCGGCAACTCGTTGCGGCTTGCCAAGTCGAGCGGGCCTTGCCCCATCACGGAGCACCGATCCTCTACGGTCGGGCGCGTGCTCTCCGGGCGGGCCTCACTGCTGAGCGGTGAAGCGTCCTCGGGAGAAGCCTGCGGCGCCTCTTCAGGTATTCTCTTGCCTTGCCAGGGGCTAGGGTCGCTCCCGAAGAGCGCGAACTCCCGCGCCTGCCCCCTAAGCTTCCACGGAGCGCCGCGAGGAACCGCGGTTCTGGACGCTCGCCAGCGAGAAGTACTCCGGAAGTCCTGGCTCGAGAAGTACGGCGAGTGCATCGACTGCGATGAGCTGCGGCACGCCGTCCGTGCTTCCAAGGTTCTTCTGGGCCGCGTTGTCCAGGCTGAACACGAACGCGCCAAGGATCTCGCGAGGCTACTTTCAGGATTCGCCAAGGAGCTCGACGCGCTGCTCGCGCGTCAGGGCCGCGAGCTCCTCCGCTTTCGTGGTGAGCACATTCGAGGTCGCGCCGAATCCCTCGATGGGCTTCTCCAGGCTCTTCACGTGACGCAACAACGCGAGGAGAGCAAAGCCGTTGTAGTCTTCCCCCTGAGGCTCTTCTTCGCCCATGCGAGAGCCTGCGTTGCGTCGGCGCGGAGGCTCGCCAAGACCGCGGCAAGGCGTGCGAAGGACCTCGGCGCGGAGTCGCCGAAGAAGGCCACGGACCTTCCTTTCATGGCTGCCTGCGCCAACGCCGAGGCATGGATCCGACAGCGGCACCAGAACCCGCGAGGCGAGCCCGACGGGAAGTACGCCTGGGCCGACGTAGCCGCCTGCCTCGAGTACCACGGCCACGACCTCCGGCATGCTTCCGACAAGGTCGCTGTGTGCCGCCAGGCCGCGCTCCGATTCAGGCGTCTGCTCAAGATCGAGGACCCGACCGAGGCGGAGGCAAATGTCGCCGAGAGGATCGAGAGAAAGCTGGCAGCTGCAACAAGGTCCAGCCTGCGGCTCGAGAGTCGAGTCTGGGAGGCGTTCAAGCGCGCGCTAGATCGCGACGAGCACCCCGAGCCGTGGGTCCTGGACGCGCTTGACCAGGCGTTCGCGTCCGCTGACCTGCTGCCTCGAAGCCGGGCCGCACGAAAGCGCGTGGGCTCTAAGAAGGCAACAGGGGCGCCCCGCCGTCGCCGATCCGCCAGGTAGCCCCGAGCAGGCGTTTTTTTCTCCCCTCGAACCCCAGTCGAACCGGCGACTTTTCTACTTCGACAGCTGGCGATTCGCTCGGCGATCCTGCGGGCGTGATGATGAGCGCGCTTTCCCGCTACTCACGTCCGTCCCCCCTCCGCGCACGCCGCCTGCTGCGCGGCCTTCGCCTCCGGGACGTAGCGCGGGCCACGCGTATTCCCGACACAACGGTAAGCCGGCTCGAGCGGGGAGAGCTCCCGCTCGTGGGTCGGTGGTTGGCCGCCCTCGCGACTTACTACAGAACGCCGCCCGAAAAGCTTCGAGCCGAAATGGATCGTTTCCGCGTCGGAGGCTCTTCCGAGGACCGACTGTGACCGTGACCGGGCGGCATGTGCATTTCGAGGCCATCAACACGGCCGCGCGGACCGAGCTGCGCGCATTGCTCGAGCGCTGGCTTCCCGGCGGCCGCTTCGAGGGAGCCGAATACGTGGTGAGGAACCCCAAGCGCGCCGACCGTAGGCCGGGCTCCTTCAAGGTCAACACGCGGAGTGGCGCGTGGGCGGACTTCGCGACGGGCGACCGGGGCGGCGACCCCGTGTCGCTGGCCGCGTATTTGTTTGGCCTCGGCCAGGCCGAGGCGGCGCGCCGACTCGCGCGGATGCTGGGGATCCGCCATGGGTGACCCCTTCGAGCCTCTCCCTGGGAGCGAGTACGTGCGGACTAGCGCACACCGAAAGCGCGAGGGCCGGGCGTGGCGACCCCTCCTTTCCGTGCCCGAGGACGCACCCGAGCCGACGTTCCATCACCGGACGGAGGGCTCCGCCTCGAGGTGGTGGGCTTACCGGGACGCCGAGGGTCGACTTCTCGGCTACATCGTCCGCTTCGACTCCACCAACGAGGACGGAGAGCCGACGAAGACCCTCCGCCCGCGCACGTTCTGCCAGTCGAGCGATAGTCGACGCGAGTGGCGGTGGCACGGATTCCCGAAGCCCCGGCCGCTCTACGGGCTCGACCGCCTTGCGGCGCGTCCGGAGGCGCCCGTGCTCGTCACGGAGGGCGAGAAGGCGGCCGATGCGGCCGCGCAACTCTCCCCGGAGTACGTGTGCGTGAGCCCCATGCACGGCGCCCAGTCCCCCCACCTCACCGACTGGACACCGATCGCGGGTCGCCGCGTGTTCGTCTGGCCGGATGCGGATGCGGCAGGTCGCGATTTCGCGCTCAAGGTGGCGCGCCTCTCAAAGGCCGCTGGTGCGGCGTCGGTTGCGATCGTGCCGGTGCCCGCGGACTTCCCTGCCGGCTGGGACCTCGCCGATCCGCGGCCCGACGGGTACGACCTCGCGCGGCTGCGGTCACTGCTCGAGAACGCACAGGAGCCGCCGGCTCCCCCTGAGGAACGCGCTGCCTCGCAGGGCGCGCTCGGCCTCCTCTACGGCGTCGAGGACGGCGCTATCACGTACTCGAAGCGCACGCGCGACGGCGACGTTGCCGTACGACTCTGCAACTTCAGCGCCCGAATCGTGCGAGCCATCGAGCGCGACGATGGGGTTGAGAAGCTCGGTGCGCTCGCGATCGAGGGGCGCCTTGCTTCAGGCGAGCAGCTTCCGGCTGTCACGGTTCCGCCGGAGCGCTTCGGCTCGCTCGACTGGGTACTCGCCAACTGGGCGCCGCGCGGAGCGATCATCTCCGCGGGCTTCGGTAATCGGGATCATCTGCGGTGTGCGATCCAATCGCTCTCCGGGACGTTCGATCGCGACTGTGTCTACGCACACCTCGGCTGGTGCAAGATCGGCGAGGTCCACGTGTACCTGCACGCTGGGGGCGCAATCGGCCCGAACGGCTGCCTCGAAGGCGTGGATGTGGAGCTACCGGATACGCTCTGCCGCTTCGCTCTTCCCCCCCCACCCTATGGCGATGAGCTGCGCGAGGCGGTGAGGAGGAGCTTGCTCCTGCTCGACGTAGCCCCCTTGTGCATCACCGCGCCGCTTCACGCCGCCATCTTCGCGGCCGTGCTCGGTGCGCGCGACTTCACCCTGCACCTGGCCGGTCCGACCGGCGCCTTGAAGACCGCGCTCGCCGCGGTCGCGCAGCAGCATTTCGGGGCTGGCCTCGACGCGGGGCACCTGCCGGGCAACTGGAGCTCGACGGCCAACTCGCTCGAGAACCTGCTGTTCTTGGCGAAGGATGCCCTCTGCGTGGTGGATGATTTCGCACCGCACGGCACGACGGCCGACGTCCAGCGGCTGCACCGCGAGGCGGACCGGCTGCTTCGCAACGTCGGCAACCGATCCGGCCGGGGCCGCCTGAGAGCCGATGGAAGCCTACGGCCGACCAGGCCGCCCCGGGGGTTGCCTCTTTCGACCGGCGAGGACGTACCCGCGGGCCAGAGCCTTCGCGCACGGACGCTCGTCCTCGAGGTCGGGCCGAGCGACGTAGATCCCGACCGCCTGGGCAAGGTGCAGGCGGCGGCCGAAGCGGGGGACCTCGCCTCGGCGATGGCCGGCTTCCTGCGCTGGCTGGCACCGCAGCTCGAGGAGCGTCAGGGCGAGCTGCGCGACCTCGCCCGAGCCTGGCGGGAGAGGTCGTTCGCGCACCGGCGGACCGCTGACCTGCTGGGCAGCCTGGCCTCCGCACACGCGATCTTCCGCACCTTCGCGATCCAGATCGGGGCGCTCGCCCCCGCCGAGGCGGAGGAGCTCGGCCAGGCGATCGACGCGGGGCTTCTCGAAGCAGGTGCGGCGCAAGCCGAGCTCCAACGGGGCGAGGACCCGGTGATGCGGTTCTTCCACCTCTTGGCCGGTGCCCTCGTGGCCGGCGAGGCCCATGTCGAGGACGCCGATCAGAAGGGGCCGCCGCAGCCCGCTCAGCCCGGACAGCCCGATCTACGCGCGGCATGGGGCTGGGAGGTGCGCAGGGTCCGCGCCGGCCAGAGCGAGCACGAGGAGCTGGTCCCGAAGGGCCGGCGGATCGGCTGGGCGCGCGGCAGCGACCTCTACCTCGAGCCCGAGGCGGCCTTCCGGGTGGCCCAGGGCTTCGCCGCGGGACAGAGCGCAGCCCTCGCGATCACGCCCCGAACACTCTGGCGCCGTTTGGCGGAGCGGGACCTCCTCCTCTCCGCCGAGGCCGGTCGCCACACCGCGCGGCCCGTGATCCAGGGTCGGCAGGTCCGCGTCCTCCACTTCGCTGCTGCAGCTCTCCTATCCCCTGGGAGCGGGCTATCCGGGCTATCCGGGCTGCCGGGGCGCGCCGACGCACCGGAGAGCACCTCGCATCTAATCCGTAGCCCGCTTGGCCAGCCCGCTCGGACCGGACCGGGCTATGCGACCGGGCTACACGAGGGCCCTGAGGACGAAGGAGAGCACGCCTCGCGGCTGAATAGCCCGCGTAGCCCGGATAGCCCGCTCGGGGAAGAGGAGGCCCTCCCTGAGCGGGAGGTGTTCGAGCTATGAGGGTCGAGCTCCTTCTCGAGGAGCTTCGCGCGCGAGGAGTCGGCCTCCGGCCCATGGGGCAGCGCCTGCGGGTCGAGGCACCCGTCGGCGTGCTCACCCAGGAGCTCCGCGCGGCCCTTGCTGCTCGCAAGGAGCAGATCCTGGCGAGGCTCCGTGCGGACCCACTCGTTAGCTCGGAAGCCCACGCGATCGCCGACGGGCACCTTGTCGAGGCCCGCGAGCGCCTGGGCGCCGTCCTCGTTCGCTCTGCCCACTACGGAGAAATCTGGCTCGCCCTCGACCCCTGCATGGTGGCGGAGCTCGTCGCCGAGGACGGAGCCTCGCCGCGCCCCGTGCTGCTGGTGGAGGATGTGGCTCGCCTCCGAGGCAAGTCCAAGGCCGCGATCCGGGCCGTGCTCGAGGTGGCCCGCGTATTCCCTGGTGCGAGGGTTTTCTCGTGAGCCAGAAGCCCGATCGACACCGTGGAGCAGACAATGAGAGTGATTGCAGATTGACGAATCACACAACCGAGCTCTGCGGTGCCGAAGCGGAAAAGCCCGCGGCGAAGGCCGGGCGGGGCGGTTTTCGACCCGGGGCGGGGCGGAAAAAGAGGCTCCACGACCCGGTGGGCTTTGCGCTCGACCTCGAGCGGCCCGACTTGGAGGTTCTCCGGAAGCTCGCCGTGGAGCGCGCCACCTCGGTCGCGGCGATCGTTCGGAAGGCGATCCAGGCACACCTGCGCGGGTGGTCGCAATGAGCCGACGCGCAAGGCTGCTGTCGCAGGTGTCGGCCACGGGGGCTCGGAAGCACTCTGCGCCCGAAGCCTCCGGTCAGCTCCGGCTCGCGCTCGAGGCGGGCATGAGGGCGCCCCCGTATTGGAGAAGTATCCGTCACCGAGGGACCCACGGGCTCGAACGGGCCCCGGGCGGGGGGACCGCCCCGCCCGGGAGGGGGCCCCACGGCGTTCCGCCAACCATCGCCGGCGCTACCGGCGACACGGGGCCCGAAGCTTGTGTGCTCCGCCTGAAGATCGCGCGGTGACCGAAGCCGAGAACCGCAGCCGTGCCGATGGGCCGGCGGTGGAGCTGGCTGGACCTCCGCGGCTCGACACCCGGCTCGCGCTCCGGCCGAAGGAGGCCGCCGCCGCCCTTGGGCTCTCGGAGAGGGCCTTCCACTCGCTCCTTCCGCGCCTTCCCCACTTTCGGACCGATCGCGCCGTACTGATCCCGGTGGAGGGGTTGCGCCGCTGGCTGGAGGAGGAGGCGAAGGCCGAGCGGGCCAAGCTCGAGGCGCTCAAGGAGGCGCTTGCAGCACGGGTGAGCGCGACCCTCAAGGGCGCGAAATGATGTTGCGTTTTCAAGTTCGGCGTGTGATCCTTGGGCTCGTGCCGACGCGAAGCAAGAGGGGCGGGCACGGTGGCGCTCGCCGCGGGGCAGGGCGCCCGCGCCTGATGCAGAACCGGGTCGCATTCACCGTGACCATCGAGGCGCGGCACTACGGCAAGCTCGTGCAGCTCGCGAATGAACGGAGTGTGACGCTGGCGACCGTGGTCCGCGAGGCCCTGGGCGCCTACGTCGAGCGGCGCCGGAGAGGGTAGAACGATGGGCGTGAAGGTGCGCTTCGACCGCGGGGCCTGGTGGGTGATGGTGCATCACCGGGGGCACCGCTGGAAGCAGCGCATCGGATCGAGCAAGAGCAGTGCCCAGGAGGTCGCGAGCGACATGCAGCGCCGCCTGGCCTCCGGGGAGTTCGACCAGGGAAAGCCCCCGCCGGAAGAGTCGCTTCCCTTCGCCGCCTTCGCGGAACGGTGGCTCCGGACCGAGGTCGAGCTTCCCATCGAGCGCGAGCTGGCCGACCACCTGGCTCCCGGGACCGCGGCCGTCTACCGGATGCAAGTGGACGTGCACCTGCGACCGCACTTCGGGGATGCGAACCTGCATTCGATCGGCGCGCGAGAAGTCCAGGCCTTCTACGATCGCTGCCTCGAGCGGGGACGCCCGCGCAGCGCAAAGTCGATCGACATGGCGCTTGGCGTCCTGCGGCTGATCCTCTCCCACGCCCGGGCTCAGGGGCTCGTGCACCAGAACGCGGTCGAGGAGTGGAGGCGGGGGCGCCGGCGCGGCCGGCGGCGCGGCTCCGCAACCGCTCGGGTCGAGGCCGCCAAGGTGATGAGCGCCGCCGAGCTCGCGAAGCTCCTCGAGGCGGTGGCGCAGGCGTCCCCGCGCTATTGGCCCCTCACGCTCTTCCTCGCGGACACGGGCGCCCGCTTCGGCGAGGCGGTGGCCCTGCGCTGGAGCGACGTGGACCTCGAGGGCGGGACGGCGCGCATCGCCCGGAGCTACTCGAGCGGCGAGCGGCTCGGCCCCACGAAGAGCGGCCGGGAGCGCGTGGTCGAGCTCTCGAGCCGCCTGCGCGAGGCGCTGGCGAGGCGTCGCCCGCAGATCCTCTCCGAGGAGGCGCTCGTCTTCCCGAACCGCTCGGGGGCCTTCCTCCTCGACGTCTACTACCGGAACAAGGTCTTCTACCCGGCCGTCCGCCAGGCCCTGGGGGAGGGCCGCCACCTCTCGCCCCACTGCCTGCGCCACACCTGGGCAAGCCTCCACATGGCCCGCGGGACCCCCCTCAAGTGGATCCAGGAGCAGGGGGGCTGGACCACCGCGAAGCTCCTCCTCGACACCTACGGGCACTACCTGCCCAGCGAGAGCCGGGGCTTCGCGGACGCCCTGACGGCCCAAAACGCACCCCCCGCGCACCCTCGGGCGGACCGGGTGGCCGAGGCCCGGCCGGGCTACGCGGAAACCGCTGCGTTGGTGCGGGGTTCCGAGAGCTCCCCCTCCGCGATCGGGCCCAGGTCCCCGATCATGCACTTGACGGAGCCGCCGCCCTTCTTGAGGAACTCGGAGACGTCGATCGGGAGCGGGGTGACCCCGCGCTCGCGCACCTGGGAGAGCAGGCGCTCGGAGAGGCCGGCGGGCATCACGAGGAAGGCCTCGCCGTCCCGCGTGAGGGTGAAGGAGTTCGCGGCGTAGCGGGCGGCGTCCTCGGGGGCGAGCTCGAGGAGGCGCGGGCCCAGCTCGCCGCGCAGGCGCTCGAAGCCCTCGGGAGCCAGGGCCTCCCGGTAGACGAGCAGGTGCTCGCGGCGCGGGCCGAAGGCGCAGAGCGCCGTGTCGCCGTGGTAGTGGGCCTCGAGGCGGAGCTCGAGGCGCAGGATGGGCCTCGGGGCCACGAGGGGGCGCAGCACCGCCTCCACGCGGGCGTCGGTGCGAAAGCCGTAGACGCGCCTCCAGGGCGGGAAGGCCAGGGCGGGGACGAAGCGCTGGCGCTCGAGGCGTCCGTGGGTCAGCAGGTGGAGATCCGCCACCGGGAAGAAGTCCGCCTCGCCCTCGAAGCGGTAGCGCGGGTCGATCTCCGCCGTCGGAATCCCCGCCTCGCGCAGCACGCGGGCGTAGTGGGGCTTCTCGCCGGCCCGCGTGGGCAGGAGGTTCGCGAGATGGAAGAGGCGCTCGGAGAGCGGCTTCTCGGCGTCGACGTCGCGCATGAAGCCGGCGTTGGCCGGGTAGACGAGGCCGGGCTGGGCCGGATCCGGCGGCACCACCAGCACGCGCACCCCGAGCTCGCGCAGGACGTCGCGCAGGCGCTGCCACTGGCGGATGGCGAGCTCGCGGTCGACGCTGCGGCGCGTGCCCCAGCGCGTGCGCGTGTGGGGGTTGGCGCCGCCCTTCACGCTGAAGTGGGCCGGGTCGCCCATCAGGACGCAGCGCCGAAACGCGCCTCCTTGACTCACGGCCGCGGCATCCCGGGCGGCAGCGAGGCGGGGTCGAAGCCGCCGGCGTGCTCCAGGTGGGCCTGGGGAAAGGTGCAGTAGAGGCTGGAGAGGATGCCGGCCGGGCGGCCGTTCCCGCTCTTGCCCTCGCCGCCGAAGGGGAGGCGCCCGCTCGCGCCCACCGTGGCGCGGTTCCAGTTCAGGAGCCCCGTGCGCACGCGGCCGATGCAGTGCTCGTAGCGGGCGCGGTCGCGGGTCATGACCGAGGCCACGAGCCCGTAGTCCGAGTCGTTCACGGCGGCGATGGCCTGGTCGAGATCGTCCACCGGGTAGAGGGCGGCCTCGGGCCCGAAGATCTCCTCGCGCTGGTAGGGGTGGGTCTGCGCGAGCTTCTCGAAGCGCACGAGGCCCGCGCCGACCCACGGGGCCGGGAGGTCCGGCTCCACGAGGAGGAGCCGCTCGCCGCCGGCGTCGGCAGCGCGGGCGCGCCAGCGGGCGAGCCCGTCGAAGGCGGCCCGGTCGATGAGCGGCCCCATGAAGACGCCGGGCTCGAGGGGCGGGCCCACGCGCAGGCCGCGCAGCACGTCCGCGAGCCGCTCGGCGAACTCCTCGACCAGCGGGCGCGCGACGAAGAGCCGGCGCGCGCAGGAGCAGCGCTGACCCGTGGTGGCGCAGACCGAGAGGGCCGTCTCGGCGAGCGCCAGCTCGAGGTCTGCGTCTTCGAGCACGACGATGGCGTTGCTCCCGCCCATCTCGAGGGCCAGGAGCTTCCCGGGCTGGTCGAGGGTGGCGGCCTCGAGCGCGCGCCCCACCGCCCAGGACCCCGTGAAGAGGACGCCGTCCACGCCCGGGTGGAGGGCGAGCGCGCGGCCCGTGGCGCCCCCGCCCTGCGCGATCTCGAGCACACCCTCGGGCAGGCCCGCGCGCCGCCAGAGCTCCGCCGCGAAGGCCCCCACCGCCGGCGCCTTCTCGCTCGGCTTGAAGACGACGCTGTTCCCGGTGGCGAGAGCCGGGACGATGTGGCCGTTCGGGAGGTGGGCCGGGAAGTTGAAGGGGCCGAGCACCGCCAGCACGCCGCGCGGGTGCCAGGTGGCGCGGGCACCCGGGCCCGCCTCGAGGGGCGCCACGAGGCGCAGGCCCTCCTCGAGAGTCGCGTCCACCTTGGCGGCGAGGAGCCGGGCCTCGCCGCGGGCGTCCCAGAGCGCCTTCCCGGTCTCGCGGGCGATGAGCCGCGCGAGCTCCTCCTCGGCGGCGCGGGCGAGATCGCGGAAGCGCCGCAGGATCGCCGCGCGCGCCTCGAGGCCGGCGTCGCGCCAGGCCGGGAAGGCGCGCCGCGCCCGCGCCAGCGCCGCGTCCAGCGCGGCGGCGTCGGCCACCGGGAAGGCGCCGATCGCGTCGCTCGGGTCGGCGGGGGAGATGCTCCGGAGCCACTCGCTCACGCCGGGCCCTCCCCGGGACTTCGCCCGGCTTCGCCTCGCTGCGCGCCCTTCGGGCCCTCCCCGAGACTTCGCTCGGCTTCGCCTCGCTGCGCGCCCCTCACGGGAGTGGCGTCACGCTCACGCGTTCTCCGCTGCGGACAGCCAGGGCCTCGCGGCACTCCTTCGAGACCAGCGGAGCGCCGTCGGCGTCCACGGGGACGACCGTGGCGCGGAAGCCGCCGCGGCTCTCGGCGGAGACGAGGGCCAGGGGGCCCTCGCTCATCCGCACCGGCTCTCCGTGCAGCCCGGGCAGCACCAGCTGGCGCCGCTCCCGCACGGAGCTGATGGCGTCCCGGGCGGCGCCGTAGTAGGGACCGCCGTCGAAGGGGTCCACGTGGTTCAGGTAGCGGAAGCCCACCTTCTCGAGGATGCGCACCGCCGCCACCGCGGTCTCGCCGGGCTTGCCGATCACCGCCTGCACCTCCTTGGGGAAGAGCGTCGCGTAGACGGGGTCGCGCGGGAAGAGGTCCGCGATGAACTGCTTGCTGCGGGCCGAGAGGTGGTCCGCCTCCCGGTAGGAGAGACCGGTGAACTTGGCGCCGAAGGCGTTCCAGAGCAGGTTCTCGCCGGAGGCCTCGAAGGGCGAGAGCATCTCGGCGATCACCTCGCGCTCGAAACGGTCCGGGTGGGCGGAGATGAAGGCCAGGCGCACGATGGAGAGCGCCTTGCCGCACTTCTCGGCGTGGCCCCGCCAGGCCGGGTCGAGGATCAGCCCGCCGATCTCGGTGGGTCCGTCCTCGGTGGAATGGAGCTGGAGCTTGCGGTGCACGAAGCGCTTGCGCAGCTCGAAGCTGCGGCGCTCCTCCTCGGTCACCGCGAGCCAGAAGTAGGGCCGCCCGGGGCGCCCGTGCTTGGCCAGGATGGTCGAGGTGCCGACGCAGCGCCCGGCCTCCAGGTCCTCCAGCACGAAGACGTAGATGCCCTCGGCCCAGCTCTCGAAGCGCCCGGCGAAGGAGCGCAGCGAGCTCTCGATGCGCTGCTCGAGGAAGGCGCGGTCGCTGGGCAGGTTCATGGAGTCGAGCTGCACCGCCAGGTCGACGAGGCCGTCGAGGTCGCGCTTCTCGACCGGGCGCAGGATCAGCACGGGAGCCCCCGCTCCTCTCCCACCCGCCGCAGGGCCTTCTCGAGGATGGCGAAGGCCGCCTCGAGCTCCTCGTCGGTGGTGTTCAGCGGGAGGAGCAGGCGGACCTTGGTGGGGCTCGAGCCGGCGCCGAAGACCAGGAGCCCCTCCTCGAAGGCGCGCTGGAGCACCAGGCCGGCGAGCTCCGGCGAGCCGTCGAAGGGGACGAAGGCGTGCATGGCCCCGATCCCCGAGCGGTCGCCCACGGCCCGGGGGAGCCGCTTGGCGAGGGCCTCGAAGCGCCGCTCCACCCGCCGCCCGAGCACGGCGATGCGGCCCTCGGGGCCCAGGTAGCCCTCGGACTCCAGGCGCTCGATCAGGCGCGCGCCCACCGCCATCCCGACCGTCGCGCCGGCGTAGGTGCCGGCGATGAGCTGGGGGCGCGGGTTGTACTCCTTGGTGTAGAGGACGGCACTCCCCTGGAGGGCCTTCCCGACCGTCACCACGTCGACGTACTCCTCGAGGCCCAGCGTGCGGAAGGCGAAGAGCTCGCCGGTGCGGGCGAAGGTCTGCACCTCGTCCACGAAGACGGCGACCCGGGCGGCCCGGCAGCGCTCCATGAGCGCCAGGAAGAACTCGCGCGGGGCGGTCTGGATGCCGCCCTCGCCCTGCACCAGCTCGAAGAGCATGCAGGCCACCTGGCCCGGGTAGCGGCGCAGGTGGGCGTCGAGGGCGGCCAGGCTGCGGGCGGTGGAGTCCGCCTCCCGGGGGTCGTAGAAGGGCACGTAGAGCGCGCCGCCCCGGGAGGGGAGCCCCTCCCGGAAGGCCGGCTTGTCGGTGAGCTCGGCCAGCGCGAGCGTGCGCCCCGCGAAGCCGCGCTCGAAGACGATCACCCGGTCGGCCGGGGCGCGCTTCTGGAAGATCAGCTTCAGCGCATTCTCGTTGGCCATCGCCCCGGAGACCGAGAGCCAGGCGTGCCGGATGCGGCGACCCGCGTGGCGAACCAGGAGCCGCGAGAGCTGGAGGTACTCGGGCCCCGGCGCCAGGTGGCCCTGGAAGACCGCGTCCTGGGCCGCCGCCGCCACCGCGGTCTCGAGCAGATCCGGGTCCGAGTGGCCCAGGGCGTAGACCCCGATCCCGCCGATGAAGTCGAGCAGCGTGGTCCCGTCGGCGAGCCGCACCCGGGCGCCGCGGCCCGTCCCGCCCAGCAGCAGCGGGTAGAAGAGCGGTCTCCCCCGCAGGCGCGCGAGCTCGCGCAGGGTGCGCTCGTAGGGCCCCCGGGCCAGCGCGCGCTCCCCCGCCTCGGCGGCCACGGCCTCGACGAGGGCGCGGGCGGCCTCGCGCACCCGGGGCGCGTCGAGGAGCGACCGCAGGGGGCTGGGCTTCCCTCGCGCCATGCGACATTCTATCGGTCTGCCCGTTCCGCGGCTTGCGCTCAAGTTCGCAAAGTGGCCTGACGACGGGAGATTGCGCGCGCCGCCTGCACGCGGGACGGCGCCGCAGCTGGGGGTGCGCCCCTACGCCAGCCGGCGCGGGGCAGTGACGCGAATCCATGGCTCTCAGACCCAAATCAGCTGGCCCGGGCCGGCGCCGCGGCGCTCTCTCGCGGGCTGCGCAGGCGGTGGCGCGGCGCCGCGTGGCGCCGCACCTCTCCCTGCTGCGCGCCCCCGCCACGGCGCCGGCGGCGCGCCGCCTCGGGGCCCGCCTTTCCGTGGCCACCTACAACGTGCACCGCTGGACCGGGATCAACGGCCGGACCCGGCCCGACCCCGCCCGCGCCGCCTTCGTCATCTCCGAGCTCGACGCGGACGTGATCGCGCTCCAGGAGGTGCTGCGCCCCCTCGCGGGCGACGATCCCCTGGAGACCCTGGCCGATGCGCTCGGCCTGCACGTGGTCTTCGCCGTGACGCGCGCCCACCGCCACGGGCACATCGGCAACGCCATCCTCTCGCGCTCGCCCATCGCGGGCGTCTCGATGTTGGACCTGTCCTATACCCGGATGGAGAAGCGCGTCGCGGTCTCGGCGCGCTTCGAGACCGAGCTGGGCTCCCTCGACGTGGTCGCGACCCACCTAGCGCTCGGCGACCGCACCCGGCACCGCCAGGTCCGGACGCTCCTCGATCACCCGCAGCTCCACGCGAGCCCCACGGTGCTCCTGGGCGACATGAACGCCTGGCGCCAGTGCAAGGCGACGCAGGCCCTCGAGAACGAGCTCACCTCCCACGACAACCGGCGCTGGCCGGCCTCCTTCCCGGCGGCGCGCCCGGTGCTGGCCCTCGACCGCATCTACACCCGCGGAGTCCGGCTCCTGAACCTCGAGGCCCACGCGAGCCCGGCCGCGCGGCGCGCCTCGGACCACCTGCCGATCATCGCCACCCTCGAGCTCGCCGCGCCGGGAGCGACGTGACCAGGCGCGTCCTGCTCCTCCTGCCCCTCCTCGGCGGGCTCTCCGCCTGCGCGACCTTCGAGGGGGCGCGCCTCTACGGGAGCGGGAGCCGGGCCCTGGAGCGCGGCGACGCCGCGGGCGCTATCCGCGACCTCGAGCGCGCCGCCGCGCTCGTGCCCCACGCCTCCGAGGTGCAGAACCACCTGGGCCTCGCCTACCTCTCCGCCGGCCGCCCGGGCGACGCCCGGGCGGCCTTCGAGCGGGCCCTGGCCCTCGACTGCGAGAACGGCGCGGCCCGCACCAACCTGCGCGCCGCCGTGGCGGCGGGCGCCCCGTGAGCGGCAGCGACGACGAGCGGCCGGATCGGGAGCGACCGAGCTGGCGCGAGATCGACCAGCGGCGCGACCGGGCGCGCACGCGCCGGGAGCGCGAGCCCCAGGGGCCGGCGGAGCGGGCCCGCTCCCGGGCCGCCACGAGCCAGACCCTGAAGCAGGCGGGCGCCCTCTTCTCGAAGGCCCGGGGCGGCGCCGCGGGAGAGCAGCTGGCCCGGGCCCTGCGCGAGGCCCACGGAACGCCGGGCCTGGCGGCGGCGTGCCGCGCCTACCGGGAGGCGCTGGGCCTCCCCGAGGAGGCCGCCCTCCTGTCGCTCTTCCTCGACAGCGGCGATTCCCCACTCGTCGTCGCCGCCGTCGAGGCGCTCGGCGCCGGCGCCCTGGCCGGGCGCCTCGAGCCCACGGCGGGCCTCCGGAGCCAGCTCCGGACGCTGGCGCAGGGCCGCGACGATGCGGTGGCCGATGCCGCCGAGGCGCTGCTCGAGCGACTCGGTTGAACCCCTGACCGCGCTCGTCTACCGTCGGGAGATGGCCCACGAGCTGGAGCGCCGCGCCCTCACCCGCTTTCTCGAGGAGCACAACCTCAAGCACACGCGCCAGCGCGACGAGATCCTGAGCGTCTTCCTGGAGGCGAAGGGCCACGTGACGAGCGAGGAGCTCTACAGCCGCGTCCGGGAGCGCGCGCCCAACATCGGCTACACGACCGTGTACCGCACGATGAAGCTGCTGTGCGATGCGGGGCTGGCCTCGGAGCGCCACTTCGATGACGGCATCGCCCGCTACGAGATCGCCCACGAGCACCACGATCACCTGGTCTGCACGCGCTGCGGCAAGATCATCGAGTTCGAGTGCGAGCTGATCGAGTCGGCCCAGGAGGCGATCGCCGCCCGCCACGGCTTCCGGGTGCTCCGCCACCGGCACGAGCTCTACGGCCACTGCCGCGAGTGCCGGGAGGGGGAGCGCCGCCAGCCCGGCAGGGCCGGGGAGGGCTGAGGGGGGGCTCGGGCCCTTCTCCCCCCCAGTTGACAGCGGTCCCGGCTTCTGAGTAAGCTGCGCCCCGATTCGAAATTGAATGTCATTTTCAATTTTGATCGGGAGGCGTGGCATGAAGGGATCCAAGCGCCCTCGGGGGGTCGCAGGGCTCCTGGCCGGGCTCTGGCTCGGCGCAGCGGCCCACGCAGCGGAGCCCGGCGACGCGGAGCGCGCCCGCGACGACCGGATCGGGGAGCTCGAGCGCAAGGTCGAGGTCCTGACCGAGGAGCTCGCGCGCACCCGGGCGGAGCAGGCGGTGCCCGAGGAGCCCGGCCTCGCGTCGGTCTTCGGCCTGGGCCCCGCCGCCTCGAAGGTCTACGGCGTGGCCCGCGGCCTCTCGCTGGGGGGCTACGGCGAGGGCTTCTACCAGAAGCTCGTGGGCGACGAGGGCGGCGCCAGGGACTCGGCGGATCTGCTGCGCCTCGTCCTCTACCCCGGCTACAAGTTCACCGACCGGATCCTCTTCAACTCGGAGATCGAGTTCGAGCACGCCACCACGGCCTCCACGAAGAGCGCGGGCGGCGGGAGCGTCTCGGTCGAGTTCGCGAACCTCGACTTCCTGCTCACCGACTGGGCCAACGCCCGCGCCGGCCTGCTGCTCGTCCCGATGGGCTTCCTGAACGAGATCCACGAGCCTCCCTTCTACTACGGGACGAACCGGCCCGACGTGGAGCGGCAGATCCTCCCGACCACCTGGCGCGAGAACGGCGTGGGGCTCTTCGGGCGCGTCCTGGGAGACCAGCTCGAGTACAAGGTCTACGGCCTGAACGGCTTCAACGCCGAGGGCTTCGACTCGACCGGCCTGCGCGAGGGGCGCCAGCAGGGCAACCGGGTCCTGGCCGAGCACCTGGCCTTCGTCGCGAGCCTGGACTGGACCCCGGTGGAGCCGCTCCAGCTCGGGGGCTCCGTCTACTACGGGAAGACCGGCCAGAACCAGGTGCTCGCCAGCGTCGCCATGCCGGGCACCAGCGTCGCGATCCCCGACGCGCCGCTCCACCTCTGGGAGGTCCACGGGCAGCTCGAGGCCTTTGGCCTCCATCTGCGCGGGCTCTTCGCCATGGCGCACCTCGGCCAGGCCGGGGCGCTCACCGCGGCGCTGCGGTCGATCGGCGAGATCGGCGGCAGCGAGACGGTGGCGAGGGAGATGCTCGGGGTCTACGGCGAGATCGCCTACGATGTGCTGCCGCTCCTCTTCCCGGACACGGAGATGTCGCTCCAGCCCTTCTTCCGCTACGAGTACCTCGACACGCAGGGGGAGGCTCCCTCCGGGTTCGCCGGGAGCGCCGCTCGCGCCGTGGAGAGTCACACCGTGGGCTTCTCCTTCGAGCCGATCCCGCAGGTGGTGATCAAGGCCGACTACCGCAGCCGGGACGCCAAGGGCGGCGCCACGGCGCCCGACGAGTTCAACCTGGGGATGGGCTTTGTGTTCTAGCCTCCTGGCGGCGGGAGCGGCGCTCTTGCTCGGGGCCGCCGCCGCGGACGCCAAGGTCTTCTACACCCAGCAGGAGGCCCTGGCGCTCGCCTTCCCCGAGGCCGACCGGGTCGAGAGCGAGACCTTCGTGCTGACCGAGGAGGAGGCGGCGCGGATCGAGGCGCTCTCCCGCGGCCCCCTCGAGTCGAAGCTCGTGAAGATCTACACGGGCCGGCGGGGCGAGGAGGTGCTGGGCTACGCGGTGATCGACGTCCACAACGTCCGCACCCTCCCGGAGGCCTTCCTCGTGGTGCTCTCGCCGGAAGGCCTGGTCCAGAACCTGCGCGTGCTGGCCTTCCACGAGCCCCTCGACTACCTGCCCACGGACCGCTGGTACCAGCAGTTCCAGGCCCGATCCCTGGCGGCGCCGCTGCGCCTCGGCGCCGACATCCACGGCATCGTCGGGGCCACGCTCTCCGCGCGCGCGGCGACGCAGGGCGTGCGGCGCGCCCTCGCCTACCACGCCGTGCTGCTCCGGCACGGGCGCTAGCCGGGGGGCCGGGCCATGCGCTTCGTCATCACCGGCGAGTGGTCGCGCAACCGGCTCCTCCAGACGATCGTCGTGCTCTACTCGCTCTACGTGGCGGCGCTCTGGGTGACGAACGCGCTGCTCTACTTCAGCAAGATGGGGCTCACCGCCGCCTCGGTCGTGCAGCACTACCTGGGCTCCGAGGAGCGCTTCCTGCCCCCGAGGAGCTACCAGGGGCTCCTGGAGGTGTCGCACTTCCACCTCTTCGCCGTGGGGATGCTGCTCCTGGTGCTCACCCACCTGATGCTCTTCGTGCCGCTCGCCGCCCGCGCCAAGGCCTGGCTGATCGCCCTGCCCTTCTTCGCCGCGGCCCTCGACGAGGGGGCGGGCTGGCTGGTGCGCTTCGCCCACCCGGGCTTCGCGTACGCCAAGATCGCGGGCTTCCTCCTGCTCCAGGGGAGCCTCGCGGCCCTGGTCGGGGCCTCCCTCTGGGCCGTCTTCGCCGGCTCGCCCCAGAGCTACGCGGGCCTTCCCGGGGAGGAGGAGCCGGAGCCGCCGCCCCCGTGAGGTGGACCGCCGCCGCGGCCGGGCTCGCCGCGCTGGCCTGCCACTCCCCCGCTCCCGCGCCCCCCGCCGCGTCCGCCAGCGGCGGCCGCTACGCCATGGGCACGGTCCTCGAGGCGACGCTCCACGGGCGCGATCGCGCCGCGCTGGAGGAGGCGCTCGAGGCGCTCTTCGCGCTGGCCGCGCGGCTCGATTCGCTCGTGAGCCTCTACCAGCCGGAGAGCGACCTCGTGCGGCTCAACCGCGCCGCCGGCGCGGGCGGCGTAGCGGTGGCGCCCGAGACGGCGGAGCTCGTCGCGCGCTCCCTCGAGCTCACGCGCGCGACGGCTGGGACCTTCGACCCGACCGTGGGCGCCCTCGTCGCGCTCTGGAGCGAGGCGGCCCGGAGCGGCGCGCTGCCCGAGCCCGGGGCGCTCGCGCGGGCCCGCGCGCTCGTGGGCCCGCAGCACGTGCGCGTGGGCCCGGGTCCGCGCGTGGAGCTCCTGCGCCCGGGCGTCTCCCTCGACCTCGGGGGCGTGGCCAAGGGCTTCGCCCTCGACCGCATGCTCCCACTGCTCCGCGAGCGCGGCGTCGAGAGCGCGCTCCTGAGCTTCGGGCAGAGCAGCAGCTGGGCCCTCGGGGCGCCGCCGGGGGCCGCGAGCTGGGGGCTCCTGGCGCGCGCCCCGGGCGGGGGCTTCCTGGGCGTCCTCCACCTGCGCGACCTCGCCCTCTCGGTCTCCGGGAGCCTCGCCCAGGCCCTCGAGATCGGGGGCCGCTCCTTCGGCCACATCCTCGACCCGCGCAGCGGCTGGCCCCTCGAGCGCCGCCGCGAGGCCCTGGTGGTGGCGCCGCGCGGGGATCTCGCCGAGGCGCTCAGCAAGGCGCTCCTCGTGGGCGGCGAGGGGGAGGGCCTGGCCCGGGTGGAGGCGGAGCCCGGCTGCGAGGGACTCCTGGCCGATGCGGACGGCCGCCACTGGACCACGAGCGGCTTCGCGGCGCGGGTGGCCTTCGAGCCGCTCCCGTAGCCCCCGCCCGCCTCAAGTGACGGCTCGGGCCCTCCGATCCACGCCGGCGTGAAGGCCCGCTCCCTCTCCTGTCCCCTGTGCGACGCCGACCTCCTCCTCAGCGGCGACGAGGAGCCCGGCGAAGAGGTCTTCTGCGCCTACTGCGGCTCGCCCGTCCGGCTCCCGAAGCGCCCCGACAGCGACGAGGCCACCCTGGACGAGGAGTTCTAGAGGGAAGGCGCAGGGGCGCTCGTCACCGCGGTGGACTGACGACCTGGTAGACCACCTGGTTGTTCTGGTAGACGGGTTGATACCAGGTCGACCCGCATTGGACGTAGGTCATCCCGTTGACGACGACCTGCGTCATCGCGCAGCCGGACGAGCTCGCCTGTTGCTGCGCCTGCTCCGAGGAGAGCTTGGAGCCGATCGCGAGCCCCGCGAGCAGCCCCACGGCGGCCGACCCGTCGTGGTCCTCGGTGTCGTAGCCGCCCGGCGGCGGGGCGTGGTACCCGTAGTAGGCGCTGCCTCCGTAGTACTCCGGCGCCGCCTGCTGGCGGCTGGCCTGGGCCTGCTGCCCGTAGGCCTGGCGGTCGTCCTGCTGGGCCGTCTGCTGGCTCTGCCAATCCTCGCGATTGCTCGCCTGCGCCGACTGGCGGCTCGCCTGGGATTCCTGGGCCGAGCTCTGGCGGGCCGCCTGGTTGCTCGACGAGGTGGTCTGCACCGATTCCTGGCGCGCGGCCTGGTTCGACGAGCTGGTGGACTGGCGGCTCGACTGGGCTTCCGATCGACCCTCCTGCGCGGTCCCACCCGACGCCTCTCTCCCTTGCGCTGCGCTTCCCGATCCGCCTCCAAAGGCGCCGCTGCTGGCAGGGCCGCTCTTCGAGTAGGAGCCTCGGCCCGCGGAAGCCTGGCCCTCCCCCGAGTGCCCTCCGCCGAAGGAGCCGCCCTGGGCGGCGTTCCCGCCAAAGCCTCCCCCTCCGCCCCGAGAGACCCCGCCCCCGCCTCCCCTTCCGCGCGCATCGACCGAGGCGGGATCCAGGCTGAAGACCAGCAGCACGACGAGGCCCGCTCCCAGCGTCCAGGTCGGGTGAATTCGCGCTCTCACGGCTGACCTCCCTGCGGGCCCGCGCCACCCGGTTGAAGGCGCGCGGCCTGCGCCGCGAAGGGAATCCTTCCCATCCCCTCGCCCGGCTTGAACGAGAAGACCGAGTCGGCCGCGGCGGGAGACAGATTCCAGTCCCTGAACTGCGCCCAGAACTGGGGCTTCCCCTCTGCGCGAGTGTAGGTGATCACCAGCCGCTGGAGCAGCGGCCGGTCACCCTGCGCGATCCACATCTGTACGTCTTCCCAATCGCCGCGCAGAGCGACATGGTCACAAACCACGCCCGCAATCGCCGACCGCTCGACGTAGGCGATGTCGTCCGCAAAGTCCTGCACGATCTGCGGCAGGCGACTGGAAAGGAACGAGGACAGCGGCAGTCGCATGCCGAGATCGTGGACGAAGTAGGCGATCATCTCCTCGATCGTCCCCGCCCTCTCCTCCGTTGCGTAGACCTCGTGGGCCATGTCGAAGGCGGTGACCTCGTTGCCATCGAAGACGACGCCGCTCGCGGATCCGTCTCGGCTCGTCGTGTCCAGGCGGAGGCGATCCGGCCGGCGAACCGTCAACCTGCGCGTCTCCCCGAACTCGATCTTCTGTCCCCAGTCCTGGACGATGTCGTAGCCCACGTCGATGGTGACACCGAACCGTTTCGATTCGGCGAGAAATGCGCTCATTCGCCGGACGCTCTCCATCGCCCGAGCCTCGGTGTCCCCTGCCCCGGTCGGCTCGCCTTGCGCGCCGGGCGCTGCGCTGAGGGCCAGCAGCAACGCGGCGGGGGCGATCGACCAGAGCCTCCAAAATCGCGCCGTCATCGGATCCTCCATGGCCATCCTGGCCCGTGCTCGTCGCGCACCGCCGCGCCGCGGGGTTCGGACGGCGCGAGCCCGCCCGATGATAGCGGTCGCCACCGACTGGCGCGGCAGGCCTTGGAAGCGCGGGAGGGCCGGGGGCACGCGGCCTCCCGAGCCGCCGTCAGCGCTCAGCGGTCTTCGCGGCGGGCTTCGGCGATCAGGGCCAGCAGGGCGCAGGCCATGACGAAGCGCGGGTCGACCGCGCTCGGATCGAGCCGGACCACGAACTCCTTGGTGAAGAAGCGGAACTTCTGCTGGATGTCGGCCGCCACCTGGCCGCCGATGAACACCTGGTGGTGCGAGGGGAGCAGCGGGATGAAGCGGCGCAGCAGCGACGCGCCCTGCTCCTCCAGGGAGCCGATCTCGCTGCCCACCGGGTCGAGGATCTTGAACCTGTCGCGCACGATCGATTTCAGGCCCTGCTTCTGCACCGTGCCCAGCATCTGGCCCGTGGCGGCATCGGTGACGTCGAAGCAATGGTTGATGGCGACCACCTGGCGCGACTTGATCAGCAGCAGCGGCTGGCTGCGGGCCTCGTCGGCCCACACCGTGAACTCCTCGCGCAGCTTGAGCATCGGGTGCCTGACCAGCATGGTCAGCTGGCCGTCCCTGGTCGACACCCGGAAGGTGCGCTCGAAGAACGACCAGAAGCTGCGCTTGATGACGTAGTGCGACGGGGTGAGCGGCGAGATCGGCGGGGCCTGGCGGGTCCAGTCGGTGGACATGGGTTCCCCTCCCTGGCGGGCAGCAATCCCGGCGGATGCGTCCCGGCACCACAGTACCTCCGCGTGCAGGCCGGGTCTTCGTGATGAGACGGGACGGGATCGCTATCTCACGAAGGGCGCGGGCTCCGACCAGCGGGCCCCGAAGACGAACTCCGGGAGCGGGCGGCGGGTGCGGGGAGAAAGGTCACGGCCGCGGAGGGCCTCGGGAAGCGCGGCGGCGTCACCCGGATAGCCGATCGCGAGCCCGGTGAGCGGCTCGGCCTCCGCCGGGATCGCGAAGAGCTCGCGGGCGCGGTCGGGCAGGATCCCGATCATCTGGTGCACCAGGATCCCCCGGGCCGTGGCCTCGGCGCAGAGGTTTCCGGCCGCGAGGCCCAGGTCGTGGAGCGCGGCGCGGTTGGGCTTCCCGCCGCGGGCGAGGTTTCGCATCGCGACCCCGAGGGCCAGGACGGGGGCGAAGCGGGCCCAGACCTGATTGCCCTCGACGAGGCAGGAGAGGACCTCGCGGTAGACCGCCTCGTCCTCCCGCCGCGCCACCAGATAGCGCCAGGGCTGCTCGTTGTAGGAGGAGGGCGCCCAGCGCGCCGCCTCGAAGAGCGCGCGCAGATCCTCGGGGGCGACGCTCTGCGGGGCGAAGGCGTAGGGGCTCCAGCGCCGCGCGAGGAGATCCTCGATCGGATGGTCCGGCGCGGCGGCCTTCGGGTGCGTCACCGGGGCCTCGCCGGGGCGCGGGGCGAGGCGGGCGTGGGCCGGTAGTCGAGGAGGCGGTGCTGCACGTTCCGCAGGAGCGGGGCGCCGCGGTCCTTCTCGGAGAGGATCGGGTCGCGCAGGGGCCAGGCGATGGCCAGCTCCGGGTCGTTCCAGGCCACGCTGAACTCCGCCTCCGGGTGGTAGAACTCGGTGCACTTGTACTCCACCTGCGCCACCTCGCTCGTGACGCAGAAGCCGTGCACCAGCCCGGGCGGGACGTAGAGCTGGCGGAAGTTCTTGGCCGAGAGCTCGAAGCCGACCCAGCGGCCGTAGCTCGGCGAGCCGCGCCGCACGTCGACGGCCACGTCCCAGATCTCCCCCTCGATCACCCGCACGAGCTTCCCCTGGGCGTGGGGCGACTGCCCGTGCAGGCCGCGCAGGATTCCGCGGCGGGAGTAGGAGTGGTTGTCCTGCACGAAGGTCTCGGCGATGCCGGCCTCCCGGTAGCGCCCGGCGTGCCAGGTCTCGAGGAAGAAGCCGCGCTCGTCGCCGTGGACCTCGGGCTCCACCAGGATCACGCCCGGGAGCTCGGTCGGGACGAAGCTCACGCCTCTCCCTCCTCCTGGGCCAGGCGGAGCAGGTAGGCTCCGTAGCGCGAGTTCTTCATCTCGGTGCCGAGTCGCTCCAGATCCTCGCGGCCGATGAAGCCGCGCCGGTAGGCGATCTCCTCCAGGCAGGCGATCACGAGCCCCTGCCGCTCCTGGATGGTCTCGACGAAGTTGCAGGCCTGGAGCAGCGAGTCGTGGGTGCCCGTGTCGAGCCAGGCGACTCCGCGGCCCAGGAGCTCCACCTGGAGCTCGCCGCTCCGCAGGTAGGCCAGGTTCACGTCGGTGATCTCGAGCTCGCCGCGCGGCGAGGGCCGCAGGCCCGCCGCGATCTCCAGCACCCGGTTGTCGTAGAAGTAGAGCCCGGTGACGGCGTAGTGCGAGCGCGGCTCGGCGGGCTTCTCCTCGATCCCCACCACCCGCCCCCCGCGATCGAACTCGACCACCCCGTAGCGCTCCGGGTCGCGCACGAAGTAGCCGAAGACCGTGGCGCCGCGCTCGCGGGCGGCGGCGCTGGCGAGGACGTCCGGGAAGCCGTGGCCGTAGAAGATGTTGTCGCCCAGGGCCAGGGCCACCCGGTCCCTCCCCACGAACTCCCGGCCGATCAGGAAGGCCTGGGCGAGGCCGCCCGGGCGCTGCTGCTCGGCGTACTCGATCTCGAGGCCGAGCTCGCTCCCGCTCCCGAGCAGGCGCCGGTAGGCGGGGAGGTCGTCGGGAGTCGAGATCACGAGGATCTCGCGGATGCCCGCCAGCATCAGCGAGGAGAGCGGGTAGTAGACCATGGGCTTGTCGTAGATCGGCAGCAGCTGCTTGGAGACACCCCGCGTGATGGGGTGCAGGCGCGTCCCCGACCCGCCCGCCAGCACGATTCCCTTCATGATGACTCCGGCCTAGGGGAGGAAGCTAGCGCGCTGCTCGAGCTTGCGGGGCAGGTACTCGTCGATCACGTAGTTGAGCCCCCACTTGGCCAGGGCCTGCTGCTCGGCGCGCACGCCCATCTTGAGCAGCTGCTCCATGGCCTTCTGCCAGGGCTTGTGGGCCTTGAAGAAGGGGTCGTTCTTGAGGGCGTCCCGGGCCCGCTTCACGTCCACGTCGAGGAGCGGGTGGGTGGGGAGCTGGTAGTCGACGATGTCCTGGGGCGTCACCCCCAGGTAGCGGGCCTGGGGCACGCAGAAGAACTGGGAGAGGTGCGCCGCGTTGCCGGAGCCCACCTTGAGCGTGCGGTAGATGTTCGAGATGCCGTAGGGGTCGCAGTCGACGAAGGCGTAGACCGGGAGCTTGCACTCGTCGGAGAGCTTGCGGATGAAGCGGCGCGTGGCGCGGGTGGGGACGCCGGCCATGGAGACCAGGATGCAGCTCGCGGTCTGCCAGAACTTGTGGCTCTGGAGGCGCTGGAAGATGCCGCCCGTCTCGATCGCCAGGACGAACTTCGCGTCGGTCTCGAAGGAGAGCTGCTCGACGTTGCTGGGGATCGAGTAGGCGCCGGAGCCGAAGCGCGTGCAGTCGATGCGCTCCACCTCCCCGGTCTCCAGGTCCGGGTCCAGGACCACGAGGCGACCGGCCACGGCGCCGCCGTGCTCGTCGGGAACGAAGCGCAGCTGCTCCCGGGAGAGCCCGCGCAGGGAGAAGAGGGCCTCGATGTCGTCCATCACCGCGTCGGACTCGGTCTGCTCGTCGAAGCGCGCCTCCTCCCAGTTCTTGCTCTGGTAGTAGGCGTCCCGCTTGGTCGCGAAGTCGTTGGTCTCGACCAGCTCCTTCGAGAGCCCCATCATGCGCAGCGTCTGGGCGAAGCTCCTCACGGTGTTGACCGTGAGGGTGCGCGTCTTCTTCTGGCGACCGATCTCGAAGAAGCCCTTCTGCTGCGAGTACGAGACGTTGCGGAGGGCCCGGATCGGGAAGGCCAGGTCGGGCTTCTGCTTCTTCTGGATGTGCTGGTGCACGTCGCCGGCGGCGGCGCGGATCAGCTCCAGGGTCAGCGCATCCATGCGCTCCCGGCGCTCCTTCACGCTGGCGTCGCTCGCGCCCGCCTTCTTGCGCGGCGCCGCCTTCGCCTTGCCGGTCTTGCGGGCTGCCATTCCGCTTCTCCTTCGCTCGGCAGCGCCTCGCTGCGCGCCCTTCGGGTCCCCCGGCGACTTCGCTCGGCAACGCCTCGCTGCGCGCCCTTCGGGCTTGCGGCTCTAGATCTTGCGGCTGCGCTCGAGCACGTCGGTGAGGTTCGCGACCACCCGGTCGCGCTCCCCGTCCGGGAAGCCCAGGATCTGCTGGAGGCCGATCGCGACCTGGGGGATGTACTTCTCGATGTAGGCGCGCTTCTTGGCCTCGTCCTCCTGGCGCCGGCGCTTGCGGATGAAGCCGGCCACGCGCCGCCCGCACTCCTGGAGCCCGAGGCGGATCTCCTTCACGATCTCCGGGTAGTGGGCGATGGCCTCCTTGCTCTCGGAGGTGAAGGGCACCCAGACGCTCGCGATGTGCACCATGAGGAGCATGGGGCCCACGGGCAGCGCCCCGCGCGGCTGCTGGAGCTGGTAGGACTTCCACTCCGTGCCGGTGACCGCCTTGGTGATGGCGCAGGCCCCCTGCTGGTACTGGAGCGGCACGCGGTTCGCGTAGCGGTAGACCGCGATCGGCTCCTCGGCGGGCATCTGGCCCCCATAGGCGAGCCCCACCTCCACCAGGAAGGGGTTGCCGCGGTAGACCGTCGGGCGCCGCGTCGAGGCGGCGTAGAAGTCCGCCTTCACCTCGGCCCGCAGCGCGCGCTCGATCAGCGCCTCCCCGATCGGCGCGATGCAGTCCGTGGGCGGCGCCATGATCTTCGTGGCCTGGATCGCCGCGTGGATCCTCTCGGCCTCCTCGCGGCCGATCTCGCCGGGCCTGCGGCTCGTCGCCACCCGGGCCTTCTGGCAGATCTCGTCGGCGGTGCGCGCGGAGACGCGGCTGAAGTCGCCCTGGAGGCAGGAGCGCAGGTTGCGCGCCTTGGTGTCGCGGAACATCTGCATCAGCACGCCGAGCTCCACGCCGTAGGGGTGGGGCTTGATCTCCGCCGTCTCCGGGGGGATCTCCTCGGAGACGCGGGGGAAGACGTGCTCGGCGCCGTGCTCCTCGGCCCGGGGGGGGACGTAGGTGATCTCCGCGTGGGGGTTGGCCAACGAGATCTGGCGGATGTAGGCGTCCACCGAGTGCTGCCCGCCCCGGTAGGCGCCCTCGAGCTCGATCTCGACCCGGGTCCCGTGCTCCGGCTCCCAGGGGACCACCTCGTCGCGCTTCACCCGCGGCTCGTTGCGCTTGGTGTCCATGGCGATCTCGAGCTGGTGCGCGTCCTTTCCGCGCCCCGTGCGCGTGGTGATCGCGATGGGCTTGCCGGTGGTGAGGAGCCCGTACATGCCCGCGGCGCTGATTCCGATGCCCTGCTGGCCCCGGCTCTGGCGCAGGCGGTGGAACTTGGAGCCGTAGAGGAGGCTCCCGAAGATCTTGGGCACCTGGGCCTTCACGACGCCCGGACCGTTGTCCTGGATGGCCACCCGGAAGCGCGTGTCCGAGAGCTGCGCGATCTCCACGCGCACGCTGGGCAGGATCCCGGCCTCCTCGCAGGCGTCCAGCGAGTTGTCGACGCCCTCCTTGACGGTGGTGAGGAGCGCCTTGCTGGGGTTGTCGAAGCCCAGCAGGTGGCGGTTCTTGGCGAAGAACTCCGAGACGGAGATGTCGCGCTGCTTGCGCGCGAGGTCCGCGGCGGTGAGGCGGCCGCCCGGGCCCACCCCGCGCTCGGGGCCGTCCCCCGGGGCACCCTCCCCGGTCCCGGCCGCGGCCTTGCGCCGGCGCGCCTTGCGCGCCCGCGGGGCCCGCGGGGCGCCCGCGCGCGGGCTGCCTTTTCGCGCCTTGCCCGCCTTCCCGGCGGCAAAGGCGAAGCTCTCCTGATCCGCCATCTGCGGCCACCCCCCGACCCGGCTGCGGTGTGCCACACACGGGGTGCCCGGTCAAGCCGGGGACGTTCCTTGCGTTCTTGCGTTTCGGCGGAGACAGCGTCCGACGTGGCTGGATCGGGCGCCGAAACGCAAGAACGCAAGGAACGTCCCCGCTGCTAGCGGAAGACGCTCAGGGAGGCGCCGCGGAAGTTGCCGCGCAGGCGGACGCGGCCCGAGCGCAGCAGATGGAGCACGGTCGCCACGATCTCCCGCTCGTCGTCGGTGACGTCGCCGACGGCCCGCACCAGCTCGAGGAGCGTGAGGTCGCGGGGCGCCTCGCCCTCCTCGGGCAGGCCGGCGAGCGGAAGCGGCAGAACTGCGCTGCCCATGGGTCGATCCTCTCCTGGACCTCCTGGGAAGCACGATCCGTGCCAGCCCTGCCTGCCCCGGTCCCTCCCGGTTGAACCGTCGGAAATCCGAGGAGTTGCGCGGGCGGGCCGGCTCCCGGGTCGCCCCGGCGGGGCGGCGGCCCCCGGCGCGCTGACACTTTTCGGCCGCCCCGGTGTCGGGATTCGTACACGCAGTGACGCGATCTGCACTCCCCCTGCCCCTTGGACGCGCCGCGGGCCGCGCGCTTCACGGCGGGTGCAGCCCCGCGCGGAAGCCCACCGCCTCGGCCATGGCCTCGGGGCCGATCCGGGCCGCCCCGGCCAGATCCGCGATGCTGCGCGCGACCTTCAGCACGCGGCGGGCCGCCCGCGCCGAGAGCCCGAGCCGCTCGACGGAGCGCCCGAGCAGGCGCCGGGCGTCGGGCGTGGCTGCGGCGGCGGCGTCGACCGCGTCGTCGGGGAGATCCGCGTTGCGGAAGGCTCCGCGCCGCTGCTGGAGCCTCTGCGCCTCCGCGACCCGCTCGCGCGCGGCGGCGCTCCCGGGCCCGGCGGCCGCGCGGTCGAGGTCCGCGAAGCGCACGGGCCGCACCTCCACGTGCAGGTCGATCCGGTCCAGGAGCGGCCCCGAGAGGCGGGCGCCGTAGCGCGCGACGGCGCCCTCGTCGCAGCGGCAGTCGCGTTGGCCGCTCCCGCGCCAGCCGCAGGGGCAGGGGTTCGCAGCCGCCACCAGCTGGAAGTGGGCCGGGAAGGCGCAGGAGCCGCGCGCCCGGGCGATCACCACCCGCCGCTCCTCCAGCACCTGGCGCAGCGCCTCGAGCGTGCGGCGCCCGAACTCCGGGAGCTCGTCCAGGAAGAGGACCCCGCGGTGGGCCAGCGAGACCTCGCCCGGGCGCGGCGGGCTCCCGCCTCCCAGGAGGCCCGCCGTGCTGGCCGTGTGATGCGGGCTGCGGAAGGGCCGCTCGGCGGGGAGCGGCGCGCCGTCGGAGCGGGTCCCCGCGGCGCCGTGGATGCGCACCACCTCGAGAGCCTCCTCGAGCCCGAGGGAGGGGAGCAGCCCGGGCACGCGGCGGGCCAGCATGGTCTTGCCCGAGCCCGGCGCCCCGCACAGGAGCACCCCGTGGCCCCCGGCAGCGGCGATCTCGAGGGCGCGCTTGGCGCGCTCCTGCCCGCGCACGTCGCGGAGATCCGGCCCCGCGCTGCGCGCCGCTGCGGGCGCCGCCCGGGCGCGGGGCAGCGCCTCCCCGAGCGTCAGGTGGCGCACCACCGCCGCCAGGTCCGCGGCAGCCAGCACCTCGATCCCCGGGGCGAGGGCCGCCTCGGCGCCGTTCGGGCCCGGGACGATCGCCCGGCGGCAGCCCGCCCCGCGGGCCGCCAGCACCAGCGCGAGCGCCCCGCGCACCGGCCGCAGGCGCGCGTCGAGGGCCAGCTCTCCCAGCAGCGCAATCCCCTCGAGGCTCTCCTCCGCCAGCGCGCCGCAGGCCGCGAGGATGGCGACCGCGATGGGGAGGTCGAGTCCCGCCCCGGCCTTGCGGAGCTCCGCGGGTGCGAGGTTCACGGTGATGCGCCGGTCGGGGAAGCGCGCCCCGATCGCGCCGATGGCGGCCCGCACGCGGGCCCCGCTCTCCCGCACGGCTGCCTCCGGGAGCCCCACCACGTCGAGGCGGGGGAGCTGGGAGCTGATGCGGACCTCGACCTCGACCGGGACCCCCTCGACGCCGAGGAGCGCAGCCCCGAGGACGCGGGACATGGCGAGCCCTCTCCGCGGGACTTCGGGCTGCGGGGCGGGACGCTGGCTGCGGGGCTTCGGGAGAGAAGGGTGAAGGACAGGGCCCCCAGGGTAGGGGCCCTGCCTTCCACTCTTGAACGCCCATTCAGGGGCCTTCGAGAGGGGAAGTAGCCGCGCCGCGCGCGAGGTGTCACGGAGCCGGCCCGGGTCGCTCCGGGCTGGACCGCAAGCCCTGCGAAGCCGATCGATTATTCTGGGGAGACCCGAGCCCCGGAGGAGCCCTCGAGTCGATGCCCGACCCGCGCAGCCGGTCGCTGCGGTCCGCCCTCTGCCCCCGCCTGGCCGCGGCGGCGCTGGTCCTGGCCTGCGGGACCCCGCCGGTGCCGTACTCCGAGCCCCCGCCGACCCCGGTGCTGCCGGAGGCGCTCGCGCCGGGCTCGGCCTGGTCCCATCTGGAGGCCCTGGCCGCCCTGGGCCCCCGGGTGAGCGGGACCGAGGGCGCCGCCAAGGCCCGCGCCTACCTCGCGCGCCAGCTCACGGCGCTCGGGCTCCGGGTGGAGGACGATCTGCCGGCGCCGGCGGCCGCGGGCGCGGCGACGGAGGCGGAAGCCCAGGCCCCGGCCGAGTCGGCGACGGACCCGGCGGCGAGCGAGACCCAGCCCCCGCAGGGCCCCGGCCCCGAGCCCCGAAACCTGCTGGGCGTCCTCCCGGGTGCCTCCGAAGACCTGATCCTGCTGGTCGCCCCCTACGACAGCGCGCCGCCGCAGAGCGCGGGCTCCGTTGGGGCCAACGACGGCGCCTCCGGGGCGGCCCTGCTCCTGGCAATGGCCCGCGCGCTTGCCGAGGCGCCCCTCCCCTACACGACCTGGTTCCTCTTCCTCGATGGGGAGGCGGCCGGCGCCGACGGGAGCGGCGGGCTGCGCGGGAGCAGCGCGGCGGCGCAGCGGCTGGCGGCGGCGGGCCTGGTCGGGCGCGTGCGCCTGCTCCTGGCCCTGAACCGCGTCTGCGATCCCGACCTGCGCGTCGCCCGCGACCTCCTCTCCCACCGGCCCTACCGCGAGGAGTTCTGGAGGTCGGCAGAGAAGCTCGGCTACCGGGAGCTCTTCGAGCAGGCGCGCTTCGAGCAGCCCCGCGGCAGCCACTGGCCCTTCCAGCGCCTCGGGGTGCGCAGCGTCGCGCTCATGGACACGAGCTCCGGCGGCGGGGATCCCCCCGCGGAGCCGCCCGCCGGGACCCCGGAGGACGACCTGGCCCACTGCTCGCTCCAGAGCCTCGACAGCGTGGGCAGCGTGGCCCTCGATGGGCTCGAGTCGATCGCGCGCCGCCTGGTGAAGATCGACCGCTTCGCCGCGGCGCCCGACCTCGCGCTGACCCGACCGGCCCACGGCGAGGGGCTCCCGGTCGCCCCGGCCGGGGATCCCTGGGCCCCGAGCGACGCACAGGCCCCCGCGCCCCCCGTCGGCACGGAGGCTCCCGCTCCCGCCGCGGTGCCGGAGCCGGCGGGCGCCGGGGAGGAGGCCTCTCCGCCCGCGACCGGCGCCGGAGACCCCTGAGGGTGGGCCCGCGCGGCTGGCTCCTGCTCCTGGCCGGGCTCCTCGGCGCCGGGGTGCTCCCGGGCGGGCTCGCCGCCCCGGCGCGGGCCGCGGCTCCGGCCCCCGCCGGCCAGGACGGCGCTCCGGTGCGGGTCCTGATCCAGTCGCCCCAGGGCGGCGAGCGCGTGCGCAACAAGGTCCACCAGGCGCCGGTCCGCGGCACGGCGCTGGCCCAGGGCGAGGCGCCCCTCGCCCACGACGTGATCCTCGTCCTCGACGTCTCCGCCTCGACGGGGCTCCCCAGCGGATCGGACGTGGACGGCGACGGTGAGCTCGGCTTCGACCCCTCCCGCGAGCTCGTCGAGCCCGGGACCTACCCGGAGGGCCTGCTCTGCACCGACCCGGGCGACTCGGTCTTCGCCGCCGAGCTCGCCGCCGCCCGCGCGCTGCTTTCGAACCTCGAGCCCGGGCGCGTCCGGATCGGCGTCGTGACCTTCTCCGGCGAGGTGAACCCGCTCACCCGCCAGCGGCTGGCCTGGGACCAGCAGGACGCCTGGCTCGAGCTGCCCCTCAGCTCCGACTTCGCGGCCGCGGGGCGCGCCCTCGACGCCGTCGCGGCGCGCGGGCCGCGCGGCGCCACGAACTTCGCGGCCGGGCTGCGCCTCGCCATCACCGAACTCGCGGGGCTCAGCGGCGCCAGGAGCGAGCCCCGGGCCAGCGCGCGCAAGGTCGTGCTCTTCCTCACCGACGGCGTTCCCACCTTCCCGATCGGCCTCGGCACGATCAGCGACCCCGGCGACATCGAGGCCGCCCTCACGGCGGCGCGCCTCGCCCACAAGGCGGGGATCACCGTCAACACCTACGCGATCGGCTCGGAGGCGCTCACCGAGCCCCTCGCGGCCACCGAGATCGCCCGCATCACCCTCGGCACCTTCCTGCCCGTGCGCAATCCCGGCGACATCGTGTCGTTCCTCCAGGCCGTCTCCTTCGCCAATGTCGACGACGTGGTCTTCTCCAACCTGACCACCCGGGAGGTCTCCACCGACGTGCGCCTGGCCCCGGACGGGAGCTTCAGCGGCTTCGTCCCGGTGCGCGAGGGGACGAACCGGATCCGGGTGACCGCGCTGGCCTCGAACGGATCGAGCGGGAGCGTCGACTTCGACCTGGAGTTCGAGACCACGGGCCTCACGGGACGCGAGCTGCTGCTCGAGCTCGACCGCATCCGCAACCGGAACAAGGAGCTGATGCTCCTGCTCGAGCGCGACCGGATCCAGACCTTCCGCAACCAGCAGCGCAAGGAGCTGGAGCTCGAGGTCGAAGCCCCCGAGTAGCGGCGGGGACGTTCCTTGCGTTGTTGCGTTTCGGCGCAAAACCGATCCCAGCAGCTCGAGGCGCTTCCCCCGAAACGCAACAACGCAAGGAACGTCCCCGCTAGGCTCCGCTGGAGCGCTGCTTCTCGGGCGCGGCGGGCGCCGGGGCCCGCTCGCCGGCGGTGCGGACGTCGGGCGCGCCGAGTCGCGCCGCGTCGGCGGTGCGGTCGTCGGGCTGCTCCTGGGAGTCCCGCTCGGCGGCCACGCGGGCCTCGTAGTGCGCGATCTCCCGGGCCCGGGTCGCCGCATCCCAGCCCAGCACGGCGGCCATCAGCTCGCAGACCGGACCGGCGGCGCGCACGCCGCGGTCGCGGGTCTCGACGGAGATCCGGGTGCGCCGCGTGAGCACGTCGTCCAGGTGGAGCGCCCCCTCGTTCGCCGCCGCGTAGAAGGCCTCGACCCGCAGGTAGCCGGGGGCCCCCTCGAGGGGGAGGGCGAGCTCCGGCCGCTCCCGGGCCAGCGCCAGGAGCTCGCCGATGCGGGAGCCGTAGCGGCCGAGGAGGCCGTCGATCCGCCAGCGCGGGAGATCCGCCTCGCGGGCCAGGGCGTCGGCGCGCTGGCACCAGCCGGCATGGCCGTCGGCGCCGAGCAGCGGGATCCGATCGGTGCAGGAAGGGGGGACCGCTCCCGGGAGCCGGGTCGCAGCCAGGTCCACGGCGTCGCGCGCCATCACCCGATAGGTCGTGTACTTGCCCCCCGCCACGCTGATCAGGCCCGAATCCGCCGTCGCGACGGCGTGCTCGCGGGAGAGCTCGCTGGTGGCGTCGCTCTCCCCGTAGAGGAGGGGACGCAGGCCCGCATAGACGCCCAGGACGTCGGCGCGCGTGAGCGGCTCCGCCAGCACCGCGTTCACCGCTCCCAGCAGGTACTCGATGTCGCGCCGGCTGGCCGCGGGATGGTCGAGGTCGAGGCTCCAGTCCGTGTCGGTGGTCCCGAGGATCCAGGTCTCCTTCCAGGGGATCACGAAGAGCACGCTCGTCGCCGTTCTCGCGATGAGGCCGGTCTCGGAGCGGATCCGCTCGCGCGGCACCAGCAGGTGGATCCCCTTGGAGGCGCGCACGCGCAGGCCGCCCCCGCCGGCCAGGTCCCGCACCCGCTCCGTCCACACGCCGGTGGCGTTGATCACCTGCCGCGCGCGCACCTCGAGCTCGGCGCCGGTCTCGAGGCAGCGGGCCCGCACGCCCTGGACGCGCCCCTCCCGGACGAGGAAGCCCACCGCGCGCAGGCTCGTCGCGAGGGCGGCGCCGTGCAGGGCCGCGCTGCGGGCCAGGGCCAGGGTGTGGCGCGCGTCGTCCACCTGGGCGTCCCAGTACTGGATGCCCCCCGCGAGGCCTTCGCGGCGCAGGGAGGGGAAGAGCTCGAGGCAGCGGCGGCGCGAGAGGTGGCGGTGCCGCGGCAATGCGCGCGGGTGGGCCAGCCAGTCGTAGAGGAGCACGCCGGCCCCGATCCAGGCGCGGTCGATGGCGGGGCGCCGGAGCGGGAACAGGAAGGGCACCGGCCGCACCAGGTGGGGGCAGAGCCGGGTCGCCAGGAGCGTCTGCTCGCGCAGCGCCTCGCGCACCAGGCCGAACTGGAGCTGCTCCAGGTAGCGGAGCCCGCCGTGGATCAGCTTGCTCGAACGGCTCGAGGTACCCGCCGCCAGGTCGCGCTTCTCGAGGAGCGCCACCGAGAGCCCCCGGGTGGCCGCGTCGAGGGCCGCGCCGCAGCCGGTCACGCCGCCCCCGACGATGGCGACGTCGAACTGCTCGTCGGCCATCCGCCGCAGGGCGCGGCGCCGCTCCTCGGGACCCAGGCGCGAGTCGTCCCCCACGGCTACCGGGGCGCGACCGAGGGGTCCGAGATCAGGCGGCGCACGAGCTTGCCGTCCTCGTAGAGCGAGGTGACGTCGATCGCGCCGTCGCCGTTCCGGTCCTCCTCGCGCTTCGCGAGCAGCGCCTTGCCGTCCCTCGCCGCAAAGGTCTCGAACACGTCGGGCTTGCCGCGTCCCGTCGTGTCGCGCTCGATGCGGACGGCGAGCTCCCGGCCATCGACGAACTGGAAGAAGGTCCAGGTGTCGAAGCGCCCGTCGCCGTTCTCGTCCTCCTCGCTCTTCACGCGCCGGCCCCCGCGGTAGTGGATCACCCGGTCGGGAACGCCGTCGTTGTTCCGGTCGTGGCGCTCCTCGGCGAGCTCGGCGCCGTCGTAGAGATAGGTGGCGTCGCGGACGCGGTCGCCGTCGCGGTCGATGGAGCGCTCCAGCATGCGACCGGCGGCGTAGCGCTCGAAGACGTCGGGCTTTCCATCGCCGCTCGTGTCGAGCTCGCGGCTCGCGAGCTGGCCCCCCTGGTAGGTGGTCCAGGTGTCGAAGCGCCCGTCGTAGTCCGCGTCCTGCTCCTGGTGGAGCAGGACCTCGCCGCGCGGGTCGTAGTAGCGCACCTGCTCCGGGAGCCCGTCGCGGTCGGCGTCGAGGACGCGCTTCAGGACCGGCGTCTCCTGCGCGTTGCCAAAGGCGCCGGCGGGGACGACCGCCCGCTCCACGTCGAAGATCGCGAGCGGGAGCTCGCGCTCGACGGGAGCCGCGGGAGCGACGCGGGGATCCGCGCCGGTCGGGGCCTCCGGCGCCGCCCGCGGCGCCTCCGCGCCCTGGGCCTCGGCCCGATCGATCTGCTGCAGGAGCTCCTGCTGGCGCCGGATCTCGGCCTCGATCTGCTGCTCGAGGACCTGGCCCCGGGCGCTCTCCTGCTCGAGGTCGGGCCCGGGCCCCGCCGCCGGGCTCGCGCCCGGAGCCCGGGGACGGCGGGCGCCCGGGGGGCCGTCCTCGCTCTGCTTCGCGAGCCCGAAGGGGTCGTGGCGGGTGAGCAGGCCGTAGAGGAGCACCGGCTCGCCCTCGGGCCCCGGGGCGGCGGGATCGACGCCGGGGGGTGCGGGCTCGCGGGGCTCGGGGCCCGGCAGGGCCGGGCCCCCCACCGCCGCCGCGGCCGCTCCACCGGGCGCGCCGGGCTCCCCGGCGGCGCAGGCCCCGGGCGTGGCCAGGAGCGCGCACAGCAGGAGGCCCCGGCCCAGGCGCCACGGCATGGGCGAAACGGTAGCAAGCCCGCCGACCCCGCTGCGGCCGACGCGCTGCGGCACGCCGCGGCGGAGGGCGGTGCGGCCCGGGAGCGCCCGAGCGACGCCCGCGCGGCCGGCGGACCGCCCCCGCCCCTCTCCAACCAACCGCTCCGAATGCTCTTTTCCGGATCGAGGCGGGGAGCCGAGACAGCCGCCGGGTGCTGGCTCGACACCCCAGCGGCCCGGCGATACTCTAACGCAGCGCAGCGCCCACTGCGCCCGGCCCCGTCCGGCGCGCGAGATTCGCCGAACCGCCCCCCTCGGTCGGCCGATGAGGGGCGAAGGGAGCCAAGCGCCAACGCGGCGCGCCGGGAGGTGGGCTTGGGCCTCACCCTGATCCGCAAGAGTGAGGGGCTCGGACCCAAGCCCGGTGCCCGGGTGGCCCTGGTCCTCGCCGGCGGCGCCATCTCCGGCGGCGCCTTCAAGGTCGGAGGCCTCAAGGCCCTCGACGACTTCCTCGTCGGGCGCAAGATCACCGACCTCGACACCTACGTGGGGCTCTCCGCAGGCTCGATCCTCGCCACCTCCCTCGCGGCGGGCATCACGCCCGACGAGATGATCCACGTGCTCGACGGGACGAGCACGCGCTTCACGCAGCTTCGGCCGGTGGACTTCTACTTTCCGAACCACGAGGAGTTCCTCAAGCGCCCGGCGAAGTTCCTCTACGACCTCTTCAGCTACCTCCCGAGCATCGCCGCCGACTTCGCGCGCGGGCTGCCGGGCCTGCCGGAGGCCGTCGGGCCGCAGCTCCGGCGCTTCCTGCGCACGCGCACCTACACGAACTTCGAGGCGCTGGCCATGGGGCTCCTCGACCACATCTCCCCCAAGCGCGAGATCCCGGCCCTCACCAACCACATCCCCAGCGGCTTCTTCGACAACTCGAGCCTGGAGCGCTGGGTGGCCCGCGCCCTGGCCCGCATCGACCTGCCCAACGAGTTCCGGGCCTTCGAGAAGAAGCGCGGGCGGGGCCTCTACATCAGCGCCTGCGACCTCGACACGGCCGAGCGCGTGGTCTTCGGCGCGGACGAGAACGCCGAGATCTCGATCTCCCAGGCCGTGCAGGCCTCCTCCGCGCTGCCGATCTTCTACAAGCCAGCCCGGATCAACGGCGTGGACTACGTGGACGGCGGGGTGCGCCATACGGCGAACCTCGACATCGCGATCGAGAAGGGGGCGGATCTCGTGATCTGCTACAACCCCTTCCGGCCCTTCCTGAACCAGGTCGACCGGGAGGGCCAGGTCGGCTCCTACTTCGCCGACGGCCGCTACATCGCCGACCGGGGGCTCAAGGCCGTCGTCAACCAGACCTTCCGCACGCTGCTGCACTCGCGGCTCAAGCTCGGGATGCAGCGCTACCTGGCCGACGATCGCTTCCGGGGCGACATCCTGCTGCTCGAGCCCCGGGAGGAGGACGCGAGCTTCTTCGCCATGAATCCGCTCGCGTTCTGGAAGCGGGACGAGGCGTTGCAGCACGGCTTCGAGTCGGTCCGCACGACGATCGAGCAGAACTTCGAGCAGCTCGCGCGCGTGTTCGGGCGCTACGGGCTCGAGATGGACCGGGGCGCCGCCGCGCGCTCCGCCGCCCGGGCCCGCAGCCGCCAGGGCTGGAGGGGCGAGGCGCCGGCGGAGGCCGCCGCGGAGCGCGGGACGCCGCTGCGCGTCGTGGGCGGCCGGAGCGCCTGACCTCCGCGGCCCCGGCAGCGGGCTGCGTTCCCCCCACCTAAGCCCGCGGAAAAGCCCCGGAAACTGGCGCCGGGCTGACGATGTGTTAAGTTACCACCGTCGGTCGGATTCCCCGAGGGGTTCAGAGGGAGTCCGTCGCATCGCGAACGCTGTTTCCTCTCCCTGAGGCCGGTCGGAGCTACGGCTTTCGTGTGCACCCTGATCGCCCTGGTCCGGCAGGTTCCCGGGGCTCCTCTGGTGGTGGCTGCGAACCGGGACGAGTTCTACGACCGGCCGGCGGAGGGACCAGCGCTGCGAAGGATGCCCCAGGGGGTCATCGTCGCGCCGCGCGACGTTCGCGCGGGAGGGACCTGGCTGGGACTGAACGAGTTCGGGCTCTTCGCGGCCCTGACGAATCGCCGCGGCGCGGACCCGGATCCGAGCCGGCGATCCCGCGGCCTGCTCGTGCTCGAGGCCCTGGGCGCCCGGAGCGCCCTCGAGGCGGTGGAGAGGATCGAGGACCGGACCCTGCGGCCTGGAACCTACAATCCCTTCAACCTGCTGCTCGCGGACCGGGAGTCGGCCTTTGCGCTCTCCGGCGGCGACGCCGCGCGGCGGCTGCCCCTGGAGCCCGGCGTCCACGTGATCGGCAACGAGGCCCTGGACGGCGCGCCGGTCGCGAAGCTCGACGCGGTCGGACTGCGCGCCCGCGGGCTCGCGCGGGGCGAGCCCGCCGCGCTGCTCGATGGGCTCGCCGCCCTCTGCCGCAGCCACGCCGCCGACGGGTCCGATCCGATCGCGAGCCCCTGCGTCCACACGCCCCGCTACGGCACGCGCAGCTCCCTCCTGCTCCGCCTCGGCGAGCGGCCGGCGGAGGGGGTGCTGCGCTACGCGGACGGCGCCCCCTGCGAGGCGCCCTACCAGGATTTCACCCCCCTCCTTCGCGAGCTCGGGCGCCTGCCCCTGCGCGGCGAGGGAGAGACAGCGAGGAGCGTTCCTTGAGGCGAATCGGCAGCAACATCAGGAAGCAGAGCACGGAGCTCAAGACCAACCGGGTGACGCGGAACATCATCCGCTACACCGACGATGAGAAGCCCCGCAACGACTATCCGCGCCGGATCATCTCCCCCCTCCGGCCCTCGAGCTGCTGTAGCGAGGACAACCGCGAGACCGTGGGCAACATGCGCGAGGTCGACGGATTCAAGTTCTGCTACAAGATCTGCACGGAGTGCGGCCACGCCGTGAAGTACTACTTCCCCGCCGTCGAGTCCACGAGCACGGCCGTGAAGGAGTACCGCCAGTGGAAGCGCTACATGGTCCAGTGACGCCCCGCGCGGCGTGACGGAGCCCGGCGAGGCGGCCCGCGGGTCGCCTCGCTTTTTTCGCGGATCTTCTGGCGGAGAAAGGGACGTGGAGCCGCGAGCCGCGAGCGCCCCGATCCGCAGCCTCGAGGAGGCCGCCGCCTGGCTCGAGGGGCTGATCGACCTGGAGAAGCAGCCGGAGATCCCCTACCGGCGCCTCGGGCTCGACGCGATCCGCCGGCTCCTCGCCCGGCTGGGCGACCCCCAGCGCGGGCTGCCCGTGATCCACGTGGCGGGCTCGAAGGGCAAGGGCTCGACGGCGCTCTTCGCCGAGTCGATCCTGCGCGCGGCGGGTGCCAGGGTCGGGACCTTCACCTCCCCCCACCTGGAGTCCTGGACCGAGCGCTTCCGCGTGGACGGCCGCGAGGTCGGGGGCGCGCGCCTGGCCGCCGCCGTCGAGCGGCTGCGCCCCCACGTGGACGCGCTGCGCGCGGAGGACCCCGCCTCGGCGCCGACCTTCTTCGACGCCACCACGGCCGCTGCGCTGCTGCTCTTCCGCGAGGCGCGGGTGGACTTCGCGGTGCTCGAGGTGGGCCTGGGCGGGCGTCTCGACTCCACCAACGCCGTCGAGCCGGGGGTGGCCTGCATCGCGACGATCGAGCTCGAGCACACGGAGCAGCTCGGCGCGACCCTCGCCGCCATCGCGGCGGAGAAGGCCGGGATCCTGAAGCCGGGAGCGGCGGTCGTGGCCGGCGATCTTCCCGCCGAGGCGCGCGCGGTGGTGGCGGAGCGCGCGCGCGCGTGCGGGGCGGAGGTGGCCTGGCTGGGCCAGGCCTTTCGCGCCGAGCTGCTGGGCGAGGACGCGCGGGGCCTGCGCGTGCGCCTGATCGACGGGCCGGTCGAGCTCGAGGCCCGCCTCCCGCTGCTGGGCCCCCACCAGGCCGGCAACGCCGCCCTGGCGCTGGCCTGCGTGCGGCGGGCCGGGGCCCTGCCGGATCGCGAGCTCGCGCGCGCCGCCGCCGCCGGGCTCGCCGCGGCGCGCCTGCCGGGCCGGGTGGAGCTGCTGCGCGAGCGGCCCTGGGTCGTGGTGGACGGCGCCCACACGGTGGCCTCGGCGCGGGCCCTGGCCCGGGCCCTCGAGGCCCTCCCCCGGCGCCGCACCCACCTGGTCCTCTCCGTGAGCGCGGGCAAGGACCTCCCGGGCGTCCTCGCGGCGCTCCTCCCCGCCGCCGACCAGGTGACGCTGACCCGCGCCGAGCCCCGCCGCTCGCTCGCGCCGGAGGAGATCGCGGCGGCGCTGCGCGGGCTCGCGCCGGACCTGCCCCAGCGCGTGGAGCCGGATCCGCAGCTCGCGCTGCGCGCGGCGCGCGCGGCGCTGGCGCCCGACCATTGCCTGTGCGCCACCGGCTCGGTCTACCTGGCGGGGATCGCGCGGGGGGTGCTGCGAGACCGCGATCCGGCCGCCGCCGGCACCCGGCCCGGAGCAGCGGAGCGCGCCCTTGAGCCCTGAGCCGCCGGCCGCTCCCTGCGCGGCGGCGCCCCGGTCCGAGAGCCGCCGCCACCTGCGCCGCAACCAGCTCGTCCTCCTGGGCCACGGGCTCCTCGGGCAGACGGGCATGCGGCTCATCAACGCGCCGACGCTCATCCCCGCCTACGTGGCCGGCCTCGCGGGCTTCGACGCGGCCGTCGGCATCGCGCGCGCCCTCCAGTACCTGGGGACCTTCCTCTCGCCGCTCCCGGCGGCGGTCTGGCTGGAGCCGCGGCGGCGCGTGCTCCCGACCTTCCTGCTCTCGGGCGCCCTGATGCGGATCCAGATCCTGGCCCTCGCCCTGGCGGGCCTCTGGCTGCCCGGGCCCTGGGCCCTGGCGGGGGCCTGCATCTCGCTCGCCCTCTTCGGCTTCTTCCAGGGCATCCAGGGCGTCGTCTCGAGCGTCCTCACCGCCAAGATCCTCCCGGTCGAGAGCCGCGGTCTCGTGCTCGGGGTGCGCAACGGGCTCGCGGGGACCTTCGTGTTCGGGGTCTCCCTCTACGCCGGAAGCGGGCTGGTGGAGGCCGGGGCCCTCGGCAACGGCTACGCCGCCACCTTCCTGCTCGCCTTCGCGCTCACGAGCTGCGGGCTCGCCGTCATGGTCCTGGTGCGGGAGCCGGATTCGGCCGGGCTCGGCGAGCCCGGGAACCCGCTGCGCCGGCTGCGCGAGGTCCCCGGACTGCTGCGCGCGGAGCGCCCCTTCGCGCTCTACTTCGCGGCCCGCGCGCTCGCCACGCTGGGGCGCATGGGGGTGCCCTTCTACGTGCTCTACGCGCAGACCCGCCTCCCGCTCGGGGGCCAGCGCCTGGGCCTCCTGACCGCGGTCTTCGTGCTGACGCAGAGCGCCGGCGACCTGGTCTGGGGGATCCTCGCGGACCGGCGCGGCTTCCGAGCCGTGCTGATCGCCGCGCTCTGCACCTGGATCTCCGCGGCGCTCGTGCTGATGGGGACCCGCGACTTCGCGACGCTGCTCGCGGTCTTCGCGGCCCTGGGGGCCGGTCTCGGGGGCTTCCAGCTCGGGGTGGAGAACCTCGTGCTCGAGTTCGGCGCGGATCGCGATCTGCCCATGCGCGTGGCCGTCTCGAACGCCGCGGGCTCGCTGGCGGCGGCGCTGGGCTCGCTGGCCGGGGGCCTGCTCGCCAGCGCGCTCTCGTACCTCCCCGTCTTCTGGATCGCGACCGGATTCCAGCTGGTCGCGCTCGCGCTCCTGGTGGTGGCCGTCGACGAGCCCCGCCGCCGCCCGGGAGGCGGAAAAAGGAGACGCCCGGGTCGGCACGTCGCACAAGGTGCAACGGGAGGGGTTGCCGACCCGGGCGCAACCGAGGGGGTTCGCAGCTCTGGGTGACCGCAGCGAGGAGCAAGCCCCGTGCCAAGCGGGGGCGAAACCCCCTCCGTTGGCTAACCCCGCTGAAACGCAGTGGTCCTCGTCACAGCGGGGCTGTGCACCGGCAGCGCGTGCGCAGGCGGCCGCGCCCGGGTGACACATTTTGTGTCCCGGGATCCCCGCGCAGGACCCTACCCCTCCCCGGAGCTGCCGCCGGGCTTCGCCTCGCTGCGCGCCGGGCGGCTGCGGAGGCGTGAGGCGATGGCGCGGATGTGCGCGGGCTGCGTCCCGCAGCAGCCACCCACCAGGCGCGCGCCGGCCCGCACCCAGCTCTCCGCGCGCCGGGCGAGCTCCTCGGGGCTCAACTCCTCGCTGCGGCCTCCCGAGGCTCCCGGCGCCGGCGCGCCCAGGTTCGGGTAGACGCCGAAGGGCAGGCCGCTCGCGGAGAGCGGCCCGAGGCAGGGCTCGACCGCCGAAGGCGGCAGGCAGTTCACGAGCAGAGCGGCGGGCTCCTCGGGGGCCAGCCGGGCCAGGGCCAGGGCGAGGGGCTCGCCGGAGAGCAGCGCGGCGCCCGGCCCGCAGACGAAGCTCACCAGGACCGGGAGCCCCACGCCGCGGGCGGCGCGCGCGGCCGCCAGCGCCTCGCGCGCGCTGTTCATGGTCTCGGCCAGGATCGCGTCGACGCCGGCGGCGGCCAGGTTCCGGGCGTGCTCGGCGTGCTCGCGGGCGAGGCTCGCGGCGTCGGGGACGAGATCGGGTCGGAAGCAGTCCTCGAGGGGCGGGGCCGAGCCCAGGACCCACACGGGGGCGCCGGCGGGCGCCGCCCGGGCGGCGCGCCGCGCGAGCTCCACGGCGGTGCGCGTGAGCTCGGCGGCCCGCTCGCCCAAGCCGGCGCGGGCCAGCGGGCGGCGCTGGGTCCGGAACGTATTGGCCGTGAGCGCCACGGCCCCCGCCTGCGCGTACTCCTCGTGGATGCGAAGGCACTCCTCGGGCGCCGCGAGCAGCGCATGCGCCGACCAGAGCGGGAGCGCGCTCGGCACGCCCCGCCGCTCGAGCTCGGTCCCGGTGGCGCCGTCGAGGACGAGCGGCGGGCCCGCGCGCAGGCGCAGGCACAGCTCCATCGGGCCCGCTCCCATGGCGTCGTTATACTCCCGCGCGCATGGAACCGCACGAGACCGCGCACCCGCGCGGCGGGCGATCCCCCCTCGCCGTCTTCTGCGACTTCGACGGGACCTTCTCGCTCCAGGACGTGGGGGCGACGCTGGCCGAGCGGCACCGCGGCCACCTGCGCCCGCGGGCCTGGGCCCGCTACGCGCGCGGCGAGATCAGCGCCTGGGACTACAACCTCGAGGTGCTCGATGGCCTGCCGGTGCCCCCGGCGGAGCTCGACCGCTTCCTGGGCTCGATCGAGCTCGATCCCGGGGCCCGCGACCTCGTGGCCTGGTGCGAGGAGCGGGGCGTCCCCTTTCGGATCCTCTCGGACGGCTTCGACTACAACCTGGAGAAGCTCCAGCAAATCCACGGCCTGCGCTTCGCCTACGACGCGAACCGCCTGCGCTTCGAGGACGGGGTCTGGCGCATCGCGGGCGCTCACCCGAACCCGGGCTGCGGCTGCGGCACGGGCACCTGCAAGCGCGGCCGCATCGAGGCGTTCCGCCGCGAGCGGCCGGGGGTGGCGATCGCCCACATCGGGAACGGGCGCGTCTCGGACCTGTGCGGCGCGCTGGCGGCGGACGTGGCCTTCGCCAAGGGCTCGCTGGCCGAGGCCCTGGGCGCGCGCGGCCACGCCTACGTGCCCTTCGCGACGCTGGCCGACGTGATCCCGCGGCTCGAGGAGCTGCTCGGGGCGGGCGACCCGTGAGCGCGCCCCGGACGCGCAGCGGCCCCCAGCTGGTCGTGGTGGGCGCGGGCCTGGCCGGGCTCGTGGCCGCCTGGCGCCTGCAGCGGGCGGGCCGGGCGGTCACCGTGCTGGAGCGCGAGGCGGCGCCGGGCGGGCGCTTGCAGAGCGAGTGGCGCGACGGATTCACCTGCGAGGGCGGCAACCCGGTGCTCTCCACCGCCGACCGGCGGCTGCGGGCCTGGATCGAGGAGATCGGCCTGCGCGACGAGCTCCTGCCCCTGCGGCCGGTGGTCACGGCGCAGGTGCGCAGCGGCCCGCAGGTCGTGGTCGACACGCGCGACTGGACCGGGATCGCCCGCATCCCCGGCCTGGGGCTCCCGGGTGCGGCCCGCCTGCTGCGCCTCCCCCGGCTCCTGCGGCGCTACGGCCCGGCCCTCGACCCCGAGCGCCCGGAGCGGGCGGCGGCCCTCGACGACCGGAGCCTCGCCGACTTCGGTCGGCTCTACTTCGGGCGGCGCGTGCTCGAGCGCTGGATGGAGCCCGCGGCTACGACGCGCTTCCTGGGCGAGGCCGATCAGACCAGCCGCGCGCTCTTCCTCCGCTGGCTCCACGCCCGGGACGGAGCCCACCTGGGCCTCCCCCGCGCCGGCCTGGGCGAGGTGCCGCGGGCCGCGGCGGCGCGGCTCGCCGTCCGCTACGGCGTGCGCGTGACCCGCATCGAGACGGCGGGCGGCGGAAGACTGCGCCTGGGCCTGCGGCCCCAGGGCGGCGGCCCCGGCGGCGAGCGCGTGCGCGAGGCCGAGGGCGTCGTGGTCGCCACCTCCGCCGAGGAGGCGCAGCGCATCGCGGCGCCGCTGCTCGCGCCGGCCGAGCGCGACCTGCTGGGCGCGGTCCGCTACCTCCCGAGCGTGGTGCTGCACGTGGCCCTGCGCCGCCCCTTTCACCCCCATCCGCTCTTCGTGCGCGTGCCCCACGCCGAGGGCTCGCCCCTCGAATCCCTCCTGCTCGAGCCCGGCGTGGCGGGCGAGCGAGTGCCGGCGGGACGCGGCCTCGCGCGCCTCCAGGCCACGAGCGCCTGGAGCGCGGCCCACTACGATCTCCCCGCGGAGACCGCCGAGAAGGAGCTGCTCGACGCCTTCGACGCCCTGCGACCCGGCGCGCGGGGCGCCATCGTGTTCGCGCTGCTCCAGCGCGTCCCCCGCGCCCTGCCGCACTTCGCCGTCGGACACTACCGCGCCCTCGCGCGCTTCGAGCGCGTGCAGGCGGACCAGCGGGCCGCGGGCCGGCGCCTGTGCTTTGCCGGCGACTACCTGGCGGAGCCCTCCTTCGAGGGCGCCGTCCGCTCCGCCGAGCGCGCCGCGGAGAGATTGATTGGCGGGGACGTTGGTTGAGGAGTTGACTTGGGCGGACCCCGAGTCAACTACTCAACCAACGTCCCCGCATCCCCCGCCTCCAGCGAGCTCGACCCGGGTGACGCCTTCGCCGCCCTCCTCTTGGGCGCCGGCGCGAAAGCGGGCGGCGTAGGGCGACTCGGCCAGCGCGCGCCGCACGGCTTGCCGCAGGGCGCCGGTGCCGAGACCGTGCACGACGAAGAGCTCTCTGCACCCGGCCGCGGCGGCGCGATCGAGTGCGCGGTCGAGCTGGCCCAGGGCCTCGTCGACGCGCAGGCCGCGCAGGTCGCAGCGCTCGGCGCCGCCGACGACGTCCTCCCCCGAGACCGGCGCCTTCACCGCCGGGGCCCGGGGCCGCGCCCCCGCGGCGCCGGGCGCCAGTGCCCCCACGCGCTCGACGGGCAGCAGCACCCGGAGGCCGCCCACGCGCACGGCCACGCGGCCGCGCTGGTCCGGGAGCGCCAGCAGGGCGGCGCTCCGCCCCCCGCCCAGGGCGACCGGGTCGCCGACCCGGGCGCGCTGCCAGTCCACGGGCTCGAGGCGCTCCTCGGCTCCCGCGAGCCCGGCCTCCCGGGCGGCGCGCTGCGCCCGGGCCTCGATCTCCTGGAGGCGCTCGCGGGCCTCCGCCGCGTCGCGGGCGCTCCCGCCCCGCTGGAGATCGCGGATCACGTCGGCGATCCGCGCGTGGGCGTCGCGAAAGCCCCGATCGAGGTCGTCGCGCATGGCGCGGAAGAGCACCTCGCGCCGGGCCTGGAGCGCCTCGAGCCGCGCGCGGTACTCCCCGCGCACCGCCTCGCCCTCGGCGCGCACCCGCGTCGCCTCGCGCTGCTCGCGCTCGAGCTGCGCGCGGCTCGCCGAGAGCTCGGCCAGCAGGCGGTCGAGGCGGCGGTCCTCGCGGTCGAGGAGCTCCGCGGCTCGCTCCACGACCCGCGTGGGGATCCCCATGCGCGCCGCCACGGCGCTGGCGGAGGAGCTGCCCGGGTGTCCGAGGTGCACCCGGTAGGTGGGCGCCAGGGTCTCGTCATCGAAGGCCAGGCAGGCGTTCTCGAAGCGCGGGTCCACCTCCGCCATCTCCTTCAGGAGGTTCAGGTGGGTGGTCGTGACCACGCGCGCTCCGGCGTCGGCCAGGGCCTCGAGGGCCGCCTGGGCGAGCGCGGCCCCCTCGCCGGGGTCGGTCCCGACGCCGATCTCGTCGAGGACGACGAGGGAGCGGGCCCCGGCCTCGCGCAGCGTGGCCGCCAGCGTCGCCATGTGGGCCGAGAAGGTGGAGAGGCTCGCGCGCAGGTCCTGCTCGTCGCCGATGTCCGCGTGGACCGAATCGAAGAGGTCGACGCGCGCCCCCGGCCCCGCCGCCACGTGCAGGCCGGCGCGGGCGAAGAGCGCGGCCAGGGCGATGGCCTTGAGCGTCACCGTCTTCCCGCCGGCGTTGGGCCCGGAGAGGACGAGCACGCTGAAGCCCTCCCCCAGCGCGAGGTCGCTCGGCACCGCCTGCGCCGGCGGAAGGAGCGGGTGGCGCAGCTGGGGCAGGCGCAGGATGCCCGCCTCCCCCAGCTCGGGCTCGCTGGCCGCGAGCTCCTGCGCCAGCGCCGCGCGGGCGAAGGCGAGGTCGATCTCCGCCAGGGCGGCGAGGCCCGCGGCGATGGCCGAAGCCTGCGCGGCGGCCTGCCCGGAGAGCTCGCGCAGGACCCGCTCGGTCTCCCGGGCGATCTGCATGTCCGCCTGCTTGCGCACGTTGTTGAGCTCGACGAGCGCCTCGGGCTCGACGTAGAGGGTGGCCCCGGAGCTCGAGGCGTCGTGGACGATGCCGCGCAGCTCGCCGCGCGCGTCGGCGCGCACGGGCAGCACGCTGCGGCCGCCGCGCAGGGTGAAGTACTGGTCGCTGAGCCGCGCCCGCACGGCCGGGTCGCGCAGGATGCGCTCGAGGCCGCGCTCGAGCTCGGCGTCGAGGCGCCGCACCTCGCGGCGCGCCTCGGCCAGGGCCGGCGAGGCGGCGTCGCGCACCTCGCCGCCGGGCTCGAGAGCCGCGCCGATCGCCTCCTCCAGCCCCGCGAGGTCGGCGATCCCGGCGGCGATCTCCGCCAGCCCCGGCGCCGCCTCCCGGCGCAGGCGCAGGAAGCGCGCGGTGGCGCGCAGCGCCCCGAGCGTGCCCCGGAGATCGAGGAGCTCGCGCGGGGCGAGGGCGCCGCCCTTGCGGGCGCGCGCCAGCGACTCGCCCGGCTCCACCACGCCGCCGAGCGGCGGGAGATCGCCCGCGCCGAGGATGCGGCGCGCCTCGCTGGTCTCGGCGAGCCGCGCCCGCGCGCCCGCCGCCTCCGGCTCGAAGAGCGAGGGGGCGCCGGCCTCCGCCGCGCCCTCCCCGGGCCGCAGCCGCGCGCGCGCCCGCGGCGTGCGAGCGAGCGCGGCCAGCCGCGCCAGCACCTGCGGCCACTCGAGGCGTTCGAGCGCCTTCTGGGAGATCGCGAAGCCCACCGCCGGAGTCCCCCCTCAACGCGGGGCCGGAGCGCGGCCCGTGGGCCCCTGTCTCAGCGGCACGAGCCGCTCCGCCCGCGAGCACTCGTGCAGACCGGCCCCGCGCCGAGGAGGTCGCACGCCTCGAAGGGGAGGCCGTCGACGGTCGCACCCCTCAGGCAAGCGAGCCCACCGACCCGCCCGCCGCGAGCGCGCCCACCGTGATCCGAGCACGGGCCGTGCCTGGAAGGAGAAGGGCCGCGAGGGAGACGAGGACGGCAGCGGTCGGCAAGCCGCGTCGGCCCATGCTCCTCCTCGGCCCCCGCCCACACCCCTGGCTGCATTCTGGGCTTCGCCCGCTCGCCGATGCAACCGCGGTGCGGAGCGGCGCGGCCCCGGGCCGCGGGCGCATCTCCGCGCCCCGGGGCCGAGCGCCGGGCCGGGTCCCGGGAGCGCGCCGGGCTTCACCCCGGCTAGGCTCCAGCCGAAAGGGAGCCCGATGGCGGACGATCCCCTCACCGAGGCGGCCCTCGAGGAGACCGCCGACCTCGACCGGCGCAGCACGGCCGAGATCCTGGCCGCGATCCACGCCCAGGACGCGGTCGCCCTCGAGGCGGTCGGGCGCGTCCTTCCCGACGTGGAGCGCGCCGTGGACGTCCTCGTCCCGGTGCTGGCCGGCGGCGGGACCTGGTTCAACGTGGGCGCCGGCACCAGCGGCCGCATGGGCGCCCTCGACGCCGCCGAGATCCCCCCCACCTTCGGGCTCCCCGCCCACCGGGTGCAGGCGGTGGTGGCCGGCGGCGCCGCGGCGCTCACGCGCGCGATCGAGGACGCCGAGGACAACCCCCGGGCGGCGGCCTTCGAGCTGCGCGAGCGCGGCCTCTCCGCCGGCGATGCGGTGGTGGCCATCTCCGCCAGCGGCCGCACCCCCTACACGCTGGGGAGCCTCGAGGTGGCCCACGAGGTCGGCGCCCGCACCATCGCCATCACCTGCGACCGGGCCTCGCCGCTGGCCGAGGCCGCGGAGATCGCCATCGTCCCCGAGGTGGGCCCGGAGGTGATCGCGGGCTCCACGCGCATGAAGGGGGGCCTGGCCCAGAAGATGGTGCTGCACCTCCTCTCCACCACCGCCATGGTCCGGCTGGGCCTCGTCGACGGGAACCTGATGACGAACCTGGTGCCCGCCTCCGAGAAGCTGCGCGAGCGCGCCGTGCGCATCGTGATGGAGCGCACCGGCCTCGAGCGCGAGGCGGCCCAGCAGCTCCTCGACGCCTCCGACGGCGTCGTGGCCGACGCCATCGCCCGCGCCCGGCGCTGAACAGGCCCCCGGGCTAACGCGTCGGCGCGAGCCCCCCGTCGACCGGAATGATCTGCCCCGTGATGAAGCGCGCGCCCTCGCTCATCAAGAAGACGAGCACCGGTGCCAGATCGCGGTCGGCGTCGCCGAGCTTGCCGCCGAGGGGGATCATCAGGGCCATCATCGCCTCGCGCACGGCCCAGGTGCCCTCCACGCCGCCGACCGCCGAGAGGCGCTCGAAAGTCTCCTCGGCCATCGGCGTGTGGATGCCCGGAGCGACCGCATTGACCGTGATGCCGTACTGGCCCCATTCGTGCGCGACGGTGCGGGTCCACGAGATCACGGCGCCCTTCGAAGCCGAATAGTGCGCGGCGTTGCGATAGGGGATGAGCCCCGCCGACGACCCGAAGTTGAGGATGCGCCCCCCGCCGTTGTCGCGAAGGAACGGGAACGCTTCCTGGTTCGTGATGAACGTGCCCTTGAGGTTCACGGCCATCACGAGATCCCAGTCCTCGTCGCTGATCCCCTCGGCCAGGCCTTCGCGGTGGATCCCGGCGGCATGGACCAGGCCATCGAGGCCACCGAGGTCGCCGACCGCTGCGGCGAACACCCGGCGCACCTCGGCGCGGTTGCTGACGTCGCAGTGGTAGTAGCGGGCCTTGCCCGATCCCTGCTCGCTCGCCCCGCGGGCCACCCGCTCGCCCAGCTCGTCCTTCACGTCGAGGGACGCGACCGTGGCCCCTTCACGCGTGAATGCCCGCACCGCACTCTCCGCGATGCCACGGCTCCCACCGGTGACGAGGATCCGCTTCCCGTCGAGCGCGAGGGGGTCGGCGCCTCGTCGGCTCAGGAGCAGGCACCGCCGAGCAGCCCGGACTTGAGGCCGGCATTCGGGGGATGGGCTCCGAGCCAGATGGAGAGAAACGCCCGCGCGAAGTCGTCGCCCGGGATCGTCCCCTTCCCCGTCCCGCCCACGTCCACCTGGACCCCTTGGCCCGGCTTGTGGGTGAAGGCGAGTCGCTCGCCCGTCTTCATGTCCGCCATCCAGCCCTTGAGCGTCTCCACGCGCTCCGCGAGGGCCGCGAGCTGCGCCTTGGCGTTGGCCTCGAAGCCCTCCTCCCAGGCCTTGTTGAGGTCGGCGGCCCCCACGTTGCGCACGAAGTGGAGGACGAGCTGTTTCGGGGTGGCGGATCCGAGGACGGCGTTCGGGTCGGAGGTGGCCGCGGCCGTGTACAGCGCGGCCACGTAGACGTCGACCTTCAGCATCGTCGCCTGGCGCAGACCCAGGCCATTCAGCACCAGGGTGCTGCCCTCGACCTGCAGCTGGTCCGGGAAGCCGACTCCCATGCACTCCTTGCCGTGCGCCACCCCGACCGCCGAGAGCGCGATGCACCCGGCGAACACGAACAACGGCGCGCGCTTCATCCTGGACTTCCTCCCCCGATCTCCGCCGATCTCCGCCGATCTCCGCTCCCTCCCGGGCGCCTCGGCCCCCAGCTCGCTGGATCGGCTGGGCGCACTATATCGGATCGCGAGCTCCCAGAGGAAGGGCCACGGGACCCACGAGAAGCGAGGTCAGCGACGCCTCGGCTGAGGGCGTACGCCCCCGTTAGAGCGCGCGGATCCCGGTGATGTGCTCGCCCAGGATCAGGGTGTGGATGTCGTGGGTGCCCTCGTAGGTGCGCACGGTCTCGAGGTTCACCATGTGGCGCATGGACTGGTAGTCGTCGACGATGCCGTTCGCGCCCAGCAGGTCGCGGGCCAGGCGCGCGATCTGGAGGGCCGCGTCCACGTTGTTGCGCTTGGCCAGGGAGACCATGGCGTGGTGGAGGCGGCCCTGGTCCTTGAGCTGGGCCACGCGCAGGGCCAGGAGCTGGGCCTTCGTGATCTCGGTCAGCATGAAGACGAGCTTCTCCTGGGTGAGCTGCTTGCCCGCCAGCGGGCCGCCCTGGACCACGCGCTCGCCCGTGTAGCGCAGCACCTCGTCGTAGCAGGCCATGGCGGCCCCGATGGCGCCCCAGGCGATGCCGAAGCGCGCCTGGGTCAGGCAGGCGAGCGGAGCGCGCAGGCCCAGGGCCCCGGGCAGCCGGCTCTCCTCGGGCACCTCCACGTCGCGCAGGAAGAGCTCCGAGGTGACCGAGGCGCGCAGGGAGAGCTTGCCCTGGATGTCGCGCGCCTCGAAGCCGGGGCGACCGGTCTCGACCAGGAAGCCCAGGATCCCGTCCTCGCCGCGGGCCCAGACCAGCGCCAGCTGCGCGATCGAGCCGTTCGTGATCCAGCGCTTGCTGCCGTTCAGCAGCCAGCCGCCGCCCCGGCGCACGGCCCGCGTGCGCATGCCATCGACGTAGCTCCCGAAGTCCGGCTCCGTGAGCCCGAAGCAGCCGATCGCCCGCCCGGCCGCCAGCTCCGGCAGCCAGCGCGCCTTCTGGGGCTCCGAGCCGAAGGCGTGGACCCCGTACATGACGAGCGCTCCCTGCACCGAGGCGAAGGAGCGCAGGCCCGAGTCACCGCGCTCGAGCTCCTGCATCACGAGCCCGTAGGCGACGTTGCTCATGCCCGCGCAGCCGTAGCCGTGCAGGTTCGCGCCGAAGAGCCCGAGCTTCGCCAGCTCGGGCACGAGCTCGAGCGGGAAGGAGCCGTCCCGGCGCACGTGCTCCCGGAGGCGCGGCAGGAACTCGCGGGAGACGAAGGACCGGACGCTGTCGCGGGCGAGGCGCTCCTCCTCGCCGAGGAGCTCGTCGAGGCAGAGGAAATCGACGCCCGCGAACCCCGCCACGCCGCCTCCGCGGGGCCGGAGGCCCGCGCCGGTCGCTAGGCGGTGGCCGCGGAGCCGTTGCTCCGGCGCGGCCGCCGCGTACCCTCGAGCTCGCGCAGCTTGCGGTTGATCTGGCCGACCTTGCGATCGAGCCGGTCGAGGTCCGTCTTGGAGGCGATCTGGAACAGGCCGAGCACCCCGCTCAGGGTCGCCTCGATCTGGTCGCGGGCGTCGCGCTGGAGCGACTGCGCCCGCTTCACGAGCTCGTTGCGCTTGAACTCGGTCCACTGCTTGCGGGTGCGCCGCTCGAGGCTGCGGCGCCCGCTCTGCACCTGCTTCTCGAGGCTCTTGCGCCCGCTCCCGAGCTGCTTCTCCCAGTGCTTGCGGCGCGCCCGCAGGTCCCGCTGGAGTCGCTGCACGCGCTCGTCGAGGGAGCGGTAGACCTCGTTCACCCGGTCGAGTCCCTCCTGGACGATGCTGCTGTTCTCCGCCATGTGGGTCTCCTTCTGGTCAACGCAAGCCTTCCCGCGCTGCCGGGGCGAGCCGGGGGGGTGGGCCGCGCGCCCGAGCTCCGCGAGGCCAGGGGAAGCTAACACGCTGCGTTATGCCGTCAAGCGGGCCTCCGAGTCGGCCGCCGGGAAAGCAGTTTCCCCTCTAGAACCGCGGCTCATCCGACCCCTGCCGGGGCGCCCTTCAACGCAGCGCGGCATGGTCCCCTCACCAGCGCGCCAGCGCGCTCGCCCAGGTGAAGCCCGAGCCGAAGCTCGTCATCGAGACGAGCTGGCCGCGCTTCAGGCGTCCGCCCCGCAGGGCCTCGTCGAGCAGCATGGGGATCGAGGCCGCCGAGCAGTTGCCGTAGCGCTCGATGTTGTTGAAGCACTTCTCCGGGGGGATCGCGAGCTGCTTCGCCACGGCCTCGTTGATGCGCAGGTTGGCCTGGTGGAAGAGGAACAGGTCCACGTCCTCGAGCTTCTGGCTGGCCGCATCGAGGGTCTCGAGCAGGACCTCCGGCATGCGCGTGACGGCGTGCTTGAAGACGAAGCGGCCCTCCATGCGCGGGAAGTGCCGCCGCTGGTCGATCAGCTCGTGGTCGATGCGCACCGGCGTGAAGCCCGATCCCGGCGCCTCGATCCACAGCCGCCGCGCGTGGCACCCCTCGGCGTGGAGCCGCAGCGCCAGGATCTCGCCCGGGTCGCCCGGATCCGCGTTGGCCTCCACCACCACGGCGCCCGCCCCGTCGCCGAAGAGCACCGCCACGTCGCGCCCCTCCGTGGTGAGGTCGATCCCCGTGGAGTGGACCTCGCAGCCCACCACCAGCACCCGCCGGTAGGTGCCGGAGCGCACGAAGGCCTCCGCCACCGAGAGCGAATTCAAGAAGCCGCTGCACTGGGCGCGCAGGTCGAAGCAGGGGGTCTCGCCGGCTTCGAGGACCTCGTGGAGGAAGAAGGACGTCCCGGGGAAATCGGCCTGGGGCGAGAGGGTCGCCAGCACGATCAGGTCGAGATCGCGAACCTCGAGGCCGGCGGCGGCCAGCGCGCGCAGGCTGGCCTCCTTCGCCAGATCCGCCGGCTGCTCTCCCGGCGTGATGAAGCGGCGCTCGGCGATCCCGGAGCGCTGGCGGATCCACTCGTCGGAGGTGTCCATCCGCCGGGCCAGCTCGTGGTTCGTCACCACCCGCTCCGGCACGCACATCCCCGTGCCCGTGATCCTGGCCCGCACCGTCACCAGGCCCCTCCCTCGGCCACCCGCCGCAGCTCGCCGCCCGCGCCGACCGGCTCCTCGCGGAAGAGGATCCGCTCGGCCTCCGCGAGGAGCTCCGAGAGTCCCAGGCCGCGCAGCGCGGAGACGGCCACGCCCTGGTGCCGCCGGGCCAGCGCCAGGCCGGCGCCCGGGGGCAGCCGGTCGATCTGGTTGAAGACCAGGAGCTCCGGCGCCTCCGCGAGGCCGATCTCGCTGAGCACCTCGCGCACCGCCGCGATGCGCCGCTCCAGGTCCGGGGAGCTCGCGTCCACCACGTGCAGCAGCAGATCTGCGTCGCCGAGCTCCTCCAGGGTGGCGCGGAAGGCCGCCACCAGGTCCTCGGGGAGGTCGCGGATGAAGCCCACCGTGTCGGTGACGATCACCTCGCGCTCGCGCGGAAAGCGCAGCCGGCGCGATGTGGGGTCGAGGGTCGCGAACATCCGGTCCTCGACGTGGACCTCGGTCCGGGTGAGCGTGCGCAGCAGCGTGCTCTTGCCCGCGTTGGTGTAGCCGACGATGGAGAGGACGGGGAGCTCGCGGCGCGAGCGCCGGCGGCGCCGGGAGGCGCGCTCCTTGCGGAGCTTCTCGAGCTCCTTCTCGAGGCGCGCGATGCGGCTGCGCACGCGGCGGCGGTCCACCTCGAGCTTCTGCTCGCCGGGCCCGCGGCCGCCGATCCCGCCCGCCAGCCGCGAGAGCGAGAGGTCCTCCCGGTGCGCGAGGCGCGGGAGGCGGTAGCGGAGCTGCGCGAGCTCCACCTGGAGCTTGCCGTCCCGGCTGCTGGCCCGCTGGGCGAAGATGTCGAGGATCAGCTGGGTGCGGTCGATCACGCGCAAGTCGAGCCGCTCGGAGAGGTTGCGCGCCTGGGTCGGCGTCAGGTTCTGGTCGAAGATCACGAGATCCACGTCGCTCTGGAAGGCCTGGATCACGAGGTCCTTGAGACGGCCGGGGCCGAGCAGGAAGCGGGGGTCCACGCGGGGCCGGTGCTGGGTGACGACGTCCACCACGTGCACCCCGGCGGAGCCCGCGAGCTCCACGAGCTCCTCCGCCCGGGCCTCCACGTCGTCGGCCCTCCGCCCGGCGCTCACGGAGACCAGCAGCGCGCGCTCGCCGAGGTCCACCTCCCGCGTGCGGCTCTGGCGCGCCAGCTCCTCCTCGAGCTCGCGGATGAAGGAGGGGAAGTCGAGCGAGAGCAGCGCCGGCGGGGCGGGCTCGAAGTGGAGCGTGTCCTCGCCCTCGCGGTTGGCGGGGCGCAGGGCCGCGGCGTAGGCCAGACCCGGCAGGCCCTCCGGGTCGACGCCCACCGCCACCATGGCGTCCAGGCGCAGGAGGGCCAGGTCGGTGAGGTCGTCCCGGGTGAGGGGCTCGCCGCCGAGGTGGGTGTGGATGCAGCGCAGGCCGCGCAGGCGGCCCCGGCCCGCGCGGATCCGCCCCCAGTCCGGGAGCTCGATCGAGCGGGCGTCGCCCACCATCACGTGGGTGACCGCGCCGCGCCGGTCCACGAGTGCCCCCACCTGCCGGCCGGTCTCGCGGCTCCACTGGGTCAGCTCGCGCGCGAACTCGTGGCTCACGAGGCGCTCGGCGGGGAGCCGCCGGCGCGAGAGCCGCTCCAGCCGCTGGATCTGGTTGGCCTTGAGACCGTGGGTATTGCCGAAGATGCGGATTCCGCTTCCCCCGCGCGGCCAGGGGTCGTGGCCGCAGCCGAGCGCCCCGTGCAATCTAGGAGAGCCCCGGGCCGCGCTCAAGCGGGAGGTCGGATTCCCCGCGGGGATAAACGCGGCCCAGGCCCCATGCCCGGTCCCCCGGCGTGGGTCAAAGTCTGGCGCGGGAGGACCGAAGAGAGGACCCATGCCCGAGAGGACCGCGACCTCCCGCGAGCTGGCCGTGCTGGTGCTGGCCGCCGGCAAGGGCACCCGCATGAAGTCGCGCACCGCCAAGGTGCTGCACCCGATCGCGGGCCGCCCGATGCTGGCCTTCCCGCTGGCCGCCGCCGAGGCCCTCGGGCCCGCGCGGCTCGTGGTCGTGGTCGGGCGCGACGCCGAGCAGGTGCGGCAGGCCTTCGCCGGGCGCGCGCGCTTCGCCGCCCAGCCCGAGCAGCTCGGCACCGGGCACGCGGTCTTGCAGGCCCGGGAGGAGCTGGCCGGGTTCTCCGGCGACGTCCTGATCCTCTACGGGGACACGCCGCTCTTGCGCCCGGAGACGCTGCGGCGCCTCGTGGCCTGCAAGGCGGAGAGCCGCGCCGACCTCTGCCTGCTCTCCGCCGAGATCGACGTCCCCGGGATCGTGCTGCGCGGGCCGGACGGGCGGGTGGCGCGCATCGTGGAGGCCACCGACGCCACGCCCCAGGAGCTCCTCCTGCGCGAGCGCAACACGGGCGTCTACCTGCTCGACGCGGGCCTCCTCTTCAAGACCCTCGACCGCGTGGGCCAGGAGAACGCCCAGGGCGAGATCTACCTCACGAGCATCGTGGAGCTCCTGGTGGCCGACGGCTGCCGCGTGGAGGCCCTGACCCTGGAGGACGCGGAGGAGGCCCTGGGGGTCAACACGCGCGTCGAGCTCGCCCGCGCCGCTGCGGCCATCCGGCGGCGCGTGAACGTCCGCCACCAGCTGGGCGGCGTCACGCTGGTCGACCCGGAGTCCACCTGGATCGACGTGGACGTGGAGATCGGCCCGGATACCCTGATCGAGCCCGGCTGCGCAATTCAGGGATCGACCCGGATCGGAAGCTCCGTTCACATCAAGCCCCACTGCACGATCGAGTCGAGCGAGATCGGAGACGAGGTCGAGATGGGGCCCTGCGCCCACCTGCGCCCGGGGACGGTGCTCGGGCGGCGCGTGCGGGTCGGGAACTTCGTGGAGATCAAGAACAGCACCCTCGGCGACGGCACCAAGGCCGACCACCTCTCCTACATCGGCGACGCGGACGTCGGCGCCGGCGCGAGCTTCGGCTGCGGCGCGGTCGTGGTGAACTACGACGGCCTTTCCAAGCACCGCACCCGGGTGGGCGACCGCGCCTTCGTGGGCTGCAACGCCAACCTGGTGGCTCCGCTGACGCTCGCCCCGGACAGCTTCGTCGCGGCGGGCTCGACCGTGACCCGCGACGTCCCGGCCCAGGCGCTGGCGATCGCCCGCTCGGAGCAGACCAACGTGGAAGGCTGGGTGACGCGCCGCCGGGCGGAGCGGGCCGCCGCGGAGGCGGCGGGGGAGGAGTCGGCCCGCGGCAAGAGCTCGGAGAAGAGGCCCCGCGGCCCGCGGAAGCCTTCGAAGCGCCCGCGCTAGGCTTCCCGGCGCGCGGTCGGGAGAGGGATCATGTGCGGAATCGTCGGATACATCGGGCGCAAGCACCGCGCCATGGACGTTCTGATCGACGGCCTGCGCCGGCTCGAGTACCGCGGCTACGACTCGGCGGGGGTCGCGATCCTGGACGGGGGCCAGATCGCGCGGCGCCGGGCCCTGGGCAAGCTCGCCAACCTCGAGGCCAGCCTGCGCGACAAGCCGATCGCCGGCCAGATCGGGATCGGGCACACGCGCTGGGCCACCCACGGCAAGCCCTCCGAGCGCAACGCCCACCCGCACCGCGCCGGCTCGGTCGTGATCGTGCACAACGGCATCATCGAGAACTACCGGGAACTGCGCGCGGAGCTCGAGGCCGCCGGCCGCGTGCTGGAGTCGGAAACCGACACCGAGCTCATCGCCCACCTGATCGACGGCCAGATCCAGCGGGGCCAGGACCTGCTCCAGGCGGCTCGCTCGGCGGCGGGGCGGCTGCGCGGCTCCTACGCCTTCGGCGCCCTCTCGCACCTCTTCGGCGACCACCTGGTGGTGGCCAAGCAGGGCGGGAGTCCGATCATCCTCGGGCTCGGCGAGAAGCAGACCTTCATGGCCAGCGACATCCCCGCGATCCTTCCCTACACGCGGGAGATGGTGTTCCTCGAGGATGGGGACTTCGCGGTGCTCACCGAGGACGGCATCCAGGTGGTGGACGCCGCGGCCCACCCCGTCGAGCGCGAGCCGCGGGCCATCGCGTGGGATCCGGTCTCGGCGGAGAAGGGCGGCTACGACCGCTTCATGCAGAAGGAGATCTTCGAGCAGCCGCGCGCCATCATGGACACGATCGGCACGCGCCTGCGCGAGGAGGAGGCCGACGTCGACCTCGACGGGATCGACCTCTCGCCGGCGGCGGTGGCCGGGATCCAGCGCGTGCACCTCGTGGCCTGCGGCACGGCCCACTACGCCTGCATGGTGGGCAAGTACCTGATCGAGCAGCTGGCGGGCCTGCCCGCGGAGGTCGACCTCGCCAGCGAGTTCCGCTACCGGAGCCCCATCCTCGACGGGAGCTGCCTCATGGTCCCGGTCTCCCAGTCCGGCGAGACCGCGGACACGCTGGCGGCGCTCCGCGAGGCGCGCCAACGCGGCTCCCGGGTGCTCTCGATCTGCAACGTGCGCGAGTCGACCATCGCGCGCGAGAGCCACGACGTGCTCTACACCCACGCGGGGCCGGAGATCGGCGTGGCCTCCACCAAGGCCTTCACCACCCAGCTCGTGGCCCTCTACCTCCTGGCGCTGAAGCTCGGCATCGCGCGGGGCCGGATCGACCGCGAGGGGGCGGGAGCGCGCCTGGCGGACCTGATGCGGCTGCCGCGCCTGGTCGAGGAGACCCTGGGGCTCGACGAGGCCGTCAAGGCCATCGCCCAGAAATACTTCCACGCCCGCGACTTCCTCTTCCTGGGTCGCGGGATCATGTACCCGATCGCGCTGGAGGGGGCCCTCAAGCTCAAGGAGATCTCCTACATCCACGCCGAGGGCTACGCCGCCGGCGAGATGAAGCACGGGCCGATCGCGCTGATCGACGAGAACATGCCCGTCCTCGTGATCGCCAACCGGAGCGCCGTCTACGACAAGGTCATCTCGAACCTGGAGCAGGTGCGCTCGCGGGAGGGCAGGGTGATCGCCGTGGCCAGCGCGGGCGACCTCGAGATCGAGGACAAGGCCAACGAGGTGGTGCGCATCCCCGACTGCGGCCCCTGGCTCACCGCCGTCCTCGCCACCGTGCCGCTCCAGCTGCTGGCCTACCACGTGGCCTGTCTGAAGGGCACCGACGTGGATCAGCCCCGCAACCTCGCCAAGAGCGTCACGGTCGAGTAGCGGTCGGCCGCGCCCCTACTTCACGATCATGTCGCCCTGCATGGTGGCGAAGTGGCCGGGGAAGGTGCAGAGGAAGCGGTAGGTCCCCGGCGCCGGCGCCTTGAACTCGATGGTGTCCGACTCGCCGGCGCCCACGAGCTTCGTGTGCGCGACGATCTGGGCCTCGGAGCCGGTCGGGATGTACTCGGTCGCGGCGAAGGTCATGGCCTGGATCGCGAACTGGTCCACGTTCACGCCCGGCTTCAGGATCACCACGTTGTGGGCCATCGAGGCCTTGGGCATCGTGCCGGTCTTCTTGATCGTGAGCTTCACCGTCTGGCCCGACTTCACCTCGAAGCTCGCCACGGGGAACTTCAGCTGATCGTCCACCTCGAAGGTCACCGTGGCCACGTCGGCGGCGCGCGCCGCGGGGGCGAGGACGACGGGAAGCAGCAGAAGGACGGCCGAAAGGATTCGCTGGGCTCGGGTCATGGTGGCTCGTTCTCCTCTTCGGGATGCCGGCGCGGGCCGGGCTCCGAGACGCGGAATTCTCCGGGGGGAGTGGGATTTTCCGGAATCCGGCCCCTTTTTCAAGGGCCCGTCCCCCCGGCTCGCGTTGTGGGACGCAGCAGCCTCGTTTAATCTTCATCCACCCCCGGCTCCCGGCCCATCCTCGCACCCGGAGAACCTCGCGACGTGGACGCGGCGTCCATCCTGGAGGGCCTGAACCCCGAGCAGCGGGTGGCCGTGGAGGCCACCGAGGGGCCGCTCCTGATCCTGGCCGGGGCCGGCAGCGGCAAGACCCGGGTGCTCACCCACCGCATCGCCTACCTGATCGGCGGCTGCGGGATCCCCTCCGAGAGCATCCTCGCCGTCACCTTCACCAACAAGGCCGCCGGCGAGATGCGCGAGCGGGTGGAGAAGCTGCTGGGCCCCGAGGCCCGGGACCTCTGGGTCGGCACCTTCCACTCCACCTGCGTGCGCATCCTGCGCCGCGAGGCCGGGCACCTGGGCCTCTCGCGCGGCTTCGCCATCTACGACGAGGCCGACAGCCTGGGCGCCGTGAAGGACGCGATCCTGCGCCTGGGCCTCTCGCCGAAGCTCCTCGAGCCGCGCCGGCTGCGCTGGCGCATCGACGCCTGGAAGAACGCCGGGGTGGCGCCCGCCCGCGCCGCCGAGCTCGCCGGCGACGCCGAGGCCCTTCGCGCCGCCGAGATCTACGCCACCTACCAGCGCCTGCTCGTCGACGCCAACGCCCTCGACTTCGGCGACCTCCTGCTGCGAACGACCGAGCTCTTCGACCGCTTCCCCGAGGTCCTGCGCCACTACCAGCAGCGCTGGCAGTACGTGCTGGTCGACGAGTACCAGGACACGAACCGCGTGCAGTACCAGCTCGTGCAGCAGCTCTCCCGCGCGCACCGCAACCTGTGCGTGGTCGGGGATCCAGACCAGTCGGTCTACGGCTGGCGCGGGGCCGACCTCCGCAACATCCTGGATTTCGAGAGCGACCACCCCGACGCCCGGGTCGTGAAGCTCGAGCGCAACTACCGCTCGACCCAGCCGATCCTGACCGGCGCCACCGGCGTGGTCGAGCACAACCGGGCGCGCAAGCCCAAGGAGCTCTTCACCGATCGCGAGGGCGGCGAGCTGATCCGGGTGCACGAGGCCCTGGACGACCGCGACGAGGCCCAGCACGTGGTGGGCCGGATCCTGGCCGCGGCGCGCGGCGGCGGCCGGCGCTACGGCCACTTCGCCATCTTCTACCGCACCAACGCCCAGTCGCGGCTCTTCGAGGAGGAGCTCCTCAAGTACGACGTGCCCTACGCGGTGGTGGGCGGCGTGCGCTTCTACGACCGCGCCGAGGTGAAGGACGCGCTGGCCTGGCTGCGCCTGGCGCTGAACCCGCGCGACGCCGCCTCGCTGCGGCGCATCCTGAACCGCCCGCCGCGGGGCATCGGCAAGGCCACCCTCGAGCGGGCCGGGGCGCTGGCCGCCGAGCGGGGGCTCTCGCTGCTCGAGGGCCTGCGCGGGCTCTCGGAGCCCGAGGTCGGCGGGCGCGCGGCGGCGGCCGTGCGCACCTTCCTGGAGCTCCAGGAGGGCCTGGCCCGGGATCTCCCGGGGGCATCGCCGGCGGAGGCGCTGACCCTCGCCCTCGAGCGCTCCGGCACCCTGGCGCAGCTCCAGCGCGAGGATTCGCCGGAGTCGCAGGCGCGCCTCGAGAACCTGCGCGAGCTCCTCTCGGCGGCGGAGGACTTCGAGCGGGCCAACGCCGGCGCAACCGGCGACGAACGCACTCCGCTCGAGCTCTTCCTCGACCAGGTCGCGCTCGTCTCGGACCTCGACGGCTACGAGCGCCGCGACGACTTCGTCTCGCTCATGACGGTCCACACGGCGAAGGGACTCGAGTTCCCGGTGGTCTTCCTGGTGGGCATGGAGGAGGGCGTCTTCCCCCACGCCCACAGCAGCCGCGACGACCCGGGCCTCGAGGAGGAGCGCCGGCTCTGCTACGTGGGGATGACCCGCGCGATGGACGAGCTGACGCTCACCTGCGCCGCGGAGCGGCTGCGCTTCGGGTCGCGCAGCAGCGGCATCCCCTCCCGCTTCCTCTCCGAGATCCCGGCGGCGGTGATCGCCGAGCCCCCCCGGCGCGGCCGGACCCGGGGCGCGGACCGCGGCCCGGGCGAGCCCAGCCTCGACTACTCCTATGCCCAGGCGGAGGGGGGGGAGGCGCCCGCCCTGGGCCCCGGCCTGCGCGTGCGCCACCCGATCTTCGGGCCCGGCACGGTGCTCTCGGTCGCCGGCTCCGGGCCGGGCCAGAAGCTCCGCATCCGCTTCGAGCGCGCCGGCGTCAAGACCGTGATGCTCCGCTACGCGAACCTCGAGCTCGGGTGAGCGGCGGGGCCGTGAAGCCCGTCGACGTCTTCCCGCGCGCCGTGCGCGCCGTCGAACACCTCTGGATCCCGCTCTCCGACGGCTGCCGCCTGGCGGCGCGCCTGTGGCTGCCGGAGGACGCGGAGGCCGCGCCGGTGCCGGCCCTCGTCGAGTACATCCCCTACGGCAAGCGCGACGGCACCCGCGAGCGCGACGAGGCGATGCACCCCTACTTCGCCGGGCACGGCTACGCGGCGCTGCGCGTGGACCTGCGCGGCTCCGGGGAGTCGGAGGGGGTGCTCCTGGACGAGTACCTGCCCCAGGAGCAGGACGACGCGGTCGAGCTGCTGCGCTGGGCCGCCGCGCAGCCCTGGTGCACGGGCGCGGTGGGCCTCCTGGGAAAGTCCTGGGGCGGCTTCAACGCGCTCCAGATCGCCGCCCGCCGTCCGCCGGAGCTGCGGGCGATCGTCACGGTCTGCTCCACCGACGACCGTTACGCCGACGACGTGCACTACATGGGCGGCTGCCTCCTCACCGAGAACCTGCTCTGGGGCTCGGTCTTCTTCACGCTCACCGCGCAGCCGCCCGATCCCGATCTCGTGGGCGAGCGCTGGCGCGAGATGTGGCTCGAGCGCCTGGAGCACACGCGGCCCCACGTGGCCACCTGGCTGCGCCACCCGCGGCGCGACGCCTACTGGAAGCACGGCTCCGTGTGCGAGGACTACTCCCGGATCGCCTGCCCCGTCCTCGCGGTGGGCGGCTGGGCCGACGGCTACTCGAACGCGATCCCGCGCCTGCTCTCGGGCCTGCGCGTGCCGCGGCGGGGCCTGATCGGGCCCTGGGGGCACGTCTACCCCCACCAGGCCGCCCCCGGCGCGGCCATCGGCTTCCTGCAAGAGGCGCTGCGCTGGTTCGACCACTGGCTCAAGGGGATCGACCGGGGAGTCCTCTCGGATCCCCTGCTGCGGGCCTGGCTGCCCGAGGCGCCGGACGGCGGCCCGGCTCGGGGCCGCTGGGTGGCGGAGAACGACTGGCCGTCGCCGCAGATCGCGCCTCTGCGCTACCGCCTCGGGCCGGGCGCGCTGCGCGAGGAGGGGGCCGCGGGCCCCGCCGAGGCGGACCTCGAGCTCCGCTCGCCCCAGAGCCTGGGCGCGGCCGGCGGGAGCTGGGTCTATTTCAGCGGCGAGCGCGACCAGCGCGAGGACGACGCCCGCTCGCTCTGCTTCGATTCCGAGCCCCTGGCGGAGCGCCTCGAGATCCTGGGAGCGCCGGCCCTCTCGCTGGAGCTCGAGTGCGACCGGGCGCTGGCCTTCCTGGTGGCGCGCCTGTGCGACCTGGGTCCGGACGGCCGCTCCACGCGGGTCTCCTGGGGCGCGCTGAACCTGGCCCACCGGGCGGGCCACGAGGAGCCCGCCCCCCTCGATCCGGGCGCCACCACCCGGGTCCGCCTCGCGCTGAACGACGCGGCCCACGCCTTCGCCGCCGGGCACCGCCTGCGGCTCGCGCTCTCGACCTGCTACTGGCCCGTGCTCTGGCCCGCGCCGGAGCCGGCGGCGCTCCGGATCCGCGCCGCGGCGAGCGCGCTCGAGCTCCCGGTGCGGAAGGAGCGGCCCGGGGACGCGCTCCTGCGCGAGCTCCCGGGACCCGAGTCCGCGCGCTTCGTCGAGGCCCGCGTGCTCGTCCCGGCGCAGCCGGAGCGGCGCAGCCAGCGCGATCCCGAGAGCGGGGCGCTCGTCACCCGCGCGCGCACCGGCTACGCCGCCGACGGCGAGCTCGCGCGCCAGCGCGTGGACGCCACCGGGCTCGAGGGAGGCGACGGGATGACCCTCGCCCTCGAGATCCTCGACTCCGATCCCCTCGCGGCCCGCGCCGAGGTGGCCCACGAGAGCGAGCTGCGCCGCGGGCCCTGGTGCGCGCAGGTCGCGACCCGGATGCGCCTCTCGGCCTCGAAGCAGGAGTTCCGGCTGGAGTCGCAGCTCGAGGCCCGCGAGGGCGGGCGCCTCGTCTTCTCGCGCCGCTTCGACGACCGCATCCCCCGCGACCTCCTGTGAGCGGAGCGGGTCCCAGCCGCCGCGGAGTCCCGCTGGCGCTGGCGGCGCTCCTGGCCCTGGCCTACCTCGCCCTGGCCGCGTCGGGTCCGCAGGCCGTCGGGGCCTGGCAGGACGACGCCATCTACCTGGCCACCGCGAAGTCGCTGGCGGAGGGTCGGGGCTACCGCCACGCCGAGATCCCCGGCGAGCCGCTCCAGGCCAAGTACCCGATCCTCTACCCGGCCGTGCTGGCGGGCCTCTGGCGCCTGTGGCCCGACTACCCGCGCAACCTGCCCCTGCTGCTCGCCCCCGGCGCCGCCGCCGCGGCGGCGCTGGTCCTGCTCTCCTTCGCCACCCTGCGGCGCCAGCTGCGGCTCCCCGCGCGGGAGGCGCTCGCGCTGGCGGGCCTCGCGGCCCTCTCCCCCGAGCTCCTCTCCATGGTGCGCTTCGCCATGAGCGACCTCCTCTACGCGGCCCTGGCCCTCGCCGCGATGGCGCTCCTCGACGACGCAGTGGAGTCGGGCGCGCGGGAGCGACCGGGGGGGCCGCGGGCGGGCCCGGGGGCGCGCCTCGCCGGCTGCGCGCTCCTCATCGCCGCCAGCATCCTCACGCGCTCGATCGGAGTCACGCTCCTGGCGGGCTCCGCCCTCTTCCTGCTCTGGCGCCGCCGGCCGCGGGAGGCCGCCTGGCTCGGGCTGCTGGTGGCCCTGCTCCTGGCCCCCTGGCTGCTGCGCCAGGCCTCGGCCCAGGCGCAGAACGCGGCCTCCTTCCCCGGGACGCTGCTCGTCTCCGAGCTGGACTACGAGACCTGGAGGCCCGGCTCCGGGCTGGAGCCCCTGCGCGTGGCCTTCCAGAACCTCTTCAAGCTGGCCTTCGGCCTGCCCTACTTCGCGCTCGGCCTCCCGCCCGGCTTTGCGCTCCGCGCGCTCGCGGCCTGGTCCTGGCGCACGGCGCTGCTCCACGCCCTGGGCACCGCGAGCCTGGCCCTCGTGGCCCTGGGCTTCGCCGGGAGCGCGCGCCGCGGCGCCCGCGCGCTCCACTTCTGCGCCGTTCCCTACGCCCTCGTGGTGCTGGCCTACCCGGGCGATCCCTACCGCTTCCTGCTGCCCTGGGTTCCCTTCCTGCTCCATTTCCTCTTCGCGGGCCTGGGACGGGCGGCGCCGCTCCTGCGCCTCCCGCCCCGCGCCGCGGCCGCCGCGCTCTACGGGCTCCTGGCCGCGCTCTTCCTGGCCGAGGCCTGGCGCATCGCCGCGAGCGACGCCGACCACTACCACTTCCGCGTGGCCCAGCGCAGCTGGCGCGAGCTGCGCGCCCTCGAGGACTGGGTGCGCGCCGAGACCTCTCCGCGCGACGTCATCGCCTCCGGCGACTTCGCGGCCCTCTACCTCGCCACCGGGCGCCAGGGCTACTACCTCTGGCCCATCCTCGATCCCTACGCCCAGTTCAACGGCCCGGACCGCCGCTGGTGGAGCTTCTTCGTGCGCGCCGGTTTGGGGGCCAGCGAGGCCCTCGACCGCGAGACCGGGGCCCTGCTGCCGAGCGCCTACCGGGAGGCGGGCGTCGACTGGTACGTCGACAATGCGCGCCCCGACCTCATGACCGAGGCCGTGCGCCGCTTCGCGGCGGCCCGGCCGGGCTCCTTCGAGCCCCGCTTCACCACGCCCGGCCGCGAGTACCGCGTCTACCGGGTGCGCCTTCCCTGAGGGCGATCCGGAGCGCGGGCTGCACTACCCTCGCGGCCCGTGGAAGCCTGGCAAGCCATCGTCCTGGGCCTCGTGGAGGGCATCACCGAGTACCTGCCGGTGAGCTCCACCGGGCACCTGATCCTGGTCTCCGAGCTCCTGGGTCTCTCGGATCCGACCCAGAAGCCGGCGGTGGATGCCTTCAACATCGCCATCCAGGGCGGCGCCATCGCGGCGGTCCTGGGGCTCTACCGCGAGCGGGTCTTCGCGATGCTGCGCGGCCTCCAGGGCCGCGACCCGGAGGGCATGCGCCTGCTCCTCAACCTGGCCGTGGCCTTCCTTCCAGCCGCCGTGCTGGGGCCGCTGCTCGGCGACCTGATCGAGGAGCGCCTCTTCCACATGGGCCCGGTGCTCCTCGCCCTGGCCGCGGGGGGGGTCTGGATGATCTGGCTCGGCCGCCCGGGGGCGCCGCGCGGAGAGCTGGGCATCGAGGACCTCTTCCCGCGGCGGGCGCTGGCCATCGGCCTGCTCCAGTGCGTCTCCATGTGGCCGGGCACGTCGCGCTCGATGATGACCATCGCCGGCGCCAACATGCTGGGGCTGCGCACCCGGGACGCGGCCGAGTTCTCGTTCCTGCTGGGGCTTCCCACCCTGGGAAGCGCCTGCGCCTACAAGCTGGTCCAGAACCTCGCCGGCCCGCCGGCGGACAACCTGTTCGCGGCGCTCGGCGCCGGGCCGGTGCTCCTGGGCTTCGCGACGGCGGCCTTCTCCGCCGCGCTGGCGGTGCGCTGGCTGGTCTCGTTCCTCTCCCGGCACGGGCTCGCCCCCTTCGGCTGGTACCGGATCGGCCTGACCCTGCTGCTCCTGGGCTGGTTCGGCAGCGCAGGCTGATCGGCCCCCGGGGGGCTCAGCCCTCCCGGCTGCCCGGACGAAGAGCGGGACGCCCGCTGGCGCCCATCCGCTAGCCTGCGGGTTCGCGCGAGGACCCCGCATGGAGCTCCTGCAATCCGCCCTGGACGTGATGCTGCATCTGGACGTCCACCTGAACGAGTGGGCCGGGGTGCTCGGGCCCTGGCTCTACCTGCTGCTCTTCGCCGTGGTCTTCTGCGAGACCGGCCTCGTGGTGACGCCCTTCCTGCCGGGCGATTCGCTGCTCTTCGCGGTGGGCGCCCTCGCCTCCATCGAGGGCTCGCCGCTCTCGGTGCCCCTCCTGATCGCGCTGCTCATCGCCGCGGCGGTGCTGGGCGACGCCGTGAACTACGCCATCGGCCACACCGTCGGTCCGGCGGTCTTCCACAGCGAGCGCTCGCGGCTGCTCAATCCCAGGCATCTCGAGCGGACCCGGGAGTTCTACGGGCGGCACGGGCGCAAGACGATCTTCCTGGCGCGCTTCGTCCCGATCGTGCGCACCTTCGCGCCCTTCGTGGCCGGGATCGGCCGCATGGAGTACCCGATCTTCGCGATGTGGAACGTCACCGGCGCGATCACCTGGGTCGTGTCGCTCGTGCTGGCCGGGTTCTTCTTCGGGCAGATCCCCCTGATCAAGGACAACTTCGAGGCGGTGATCCTCGTGATCATCGGCATCTCGGTGATGCCCATCGTCGTCGAGTACCTGCGGTCCCGCCGCGCCCCCGCCGAGGCCTAGCCAACCCCGTGCTCCCGGCCCGGGCAGAGCCCGGGCATCGGGTCGCCCCCCCCCGGTAGCGGGGCTATCGTGCGCCTCCGTGGAATGGCAGGCCTGGTTCACGCTCGCGGTGATCGGCTGCGTCCTCGCCGCGATGGTGCGCGAGATCGCGAGTCCGGACCTCCTCCTCATGGCGGGCCTCTTCACGCTGGCCGCGGCGGGCATCCTGACGCCCGAGGAGACCTTCGCGGGCTTCGCCAACGAGGGCATGGCGACCGTCGCGGCGCTCTTCATCCTGGCGGCGGCGCTGCGCGGGACCGGGGCCATCGAGGTGGTCTTCGGGCGCCTGTTCGGCCGGGCCACGCGCGAGGGGGTCGGCCTGCTCCGGATCTGCCTGCCCGTGGCGGGGCTCTCGGCCTTCCTCAACAACACGCCGATCGTCGCCATGATGACGCCGGTGGTGATGGACTGGGCGCGGCGCGGGCGCCAGTCGCCGAGCCGCTACCTGATCCCGCTGGACTACGCCACGATCCTGGGCGGCAACCTCACGCTGATCGGCACCAGCACCAACCTGGTCGTGGCGGGCCTGCTGATCCAGGCGGGCTTCGCGCCCATGGGCTTCTTCGAGCTGACGCCGGTGGGGATTCCCGTCTGCGCGGCCGGCCTCGTCTACCTCTTGCTGGTGGCGCCGCGCCTGCTGCCGCGGCGCAAGGACCTGGCGGAGCAGCTGGGCGAGCGGCGGCGCGAGTACACGGGGGCCATGATCGTGGACCCCCAGGGACCGCTCGTGGGGCGCAGCGTCGAGGAGGCGGGCCTGCGCCACCTGCCCGGCCTCTTCGTGGTGGAGATCGACCGCGGCGGGCGCGTGATCACCCCGGTGGCGCCGGACCAGAGCCTGCTGGGCGACGACCGGCTGGTCTTCGCCGGCGTGGTCTCGACGATCCTGGACCTCCAGCGCATGCGCGGCCTCGTCCCCGCCACCCACCTGGAGGAGCCCGCCTCGGTGGCCTCCGGGCGCCGGCTGGTCGAGGCGGTGGTCTCCCACTCCTCGCCGCTCGTGGGCCGGAGCATCCGGGACGCGAACTTCCGGACCGTCTACGACGCCGCCGTGATCGCGGTGCACCGCAACGCGGAGGCCGTGCCCGGGAAGATCGGAGAGATCGTGCTCCGCCCCGGGGACACGCTGCTCCTCCAGACGGCTCCCGGCTTCCTGCGCGCCCACCACAACAACCCGGACTTCTACCTGGTGAGCGAGATCCCGGAGGCGGAGCGCCCGCGCTTCGACCGGGCCTGGGTCGCGGTGGGCGTCATGCTGGCCATGGTGGTCACCGCCACCGCGGGGCTCCTGCCGATCTCCGTCGCCTCCTTTCTCGCCGCCGGGGCCCTGGTGGTGACGCGCTGCATCTCGGCCGGGGCGGCGCGGCGCAGCGTCGACTTCCCGACCCTGATCGTGATCGCCGCCGGGCTCGGCATCGCCCGGGCCATGGACAAGACCGGCGCCGCCGAGGCCGTCGCCCGCGTCCTCACCACCACGGTCCAGGATCTGGGTCCGGTGGCAGAGCTCGCGATCATCTACTTCGCCACGGCGCTGCTCACCGAGATCCTGACCAACAACGCCGCCGCCGCCCTCATGTTCCCGATCGCGGTCGCCACGGGCCAGCAGCTCGGCGTCGACCCGCGCGGCTTCGCCATGGCGGTGGCGGTGGCCGCGAGCTGCGGCTTCGCCTCCCCGCTGGGCTACGCGACCCACCTCATCGTGTACGGGCCCGGCGGCTACCGCTTCACCGACTTCACGCGCGTGGGGCTGCCGCTCGATCTGCTCTGCGGCGCGGTGGCGATCGCGCTGATCCCGTGGATCTGGCCCTTCTGAGGCCGCGCCTATCCCTTGAGCTCGATCGTGTTCCCGTCCGGATCGCGGATGTACATGGAGGGCCCCAGGCCCGCGGCCCCGTAGCGCTCGCCCACCTCGCCGGGCTCGACGCCGTGGGCCTGAAGGTGCGCGCGCAGGCGGACCTCGTCGAACTCCGCGATCCGGAGCGCGACGTGGTCGACGTTCCTCCCCTGGTCGCCGGGAGGAGGCCCTCCGGCGCGGCCCAGCGGGCTCGCGACGTCCACGAGGTCGATGAGCGCCGATCCCGCCCGCAGCTGGTAGAGCCCGAGCGCCTCGAGGCGGCGCTCCTCGCGGCAGCCGAGCGCGTCGCAGTAGAAGCGCAGGGAGCGCTGCACGTCGGCAACGCGCAGCACCACGTGGTCGATGCCGCGGATCTCGAGCCCCTCCGGCGCCTTCACCGCAGTCGCACCTCGAAGCGATCGCGAAGGTAGGTCACCCGGTGGGGGCGCGCGAAGCGCACGGACCGGAACGCGGGGTCGCCCTCCCGATCCACGTGCTCCCGGATCTCCAGCGACCCGGGCGGGAGCCCGCGCAGCGCCTCCAGGAAGTCCTCCCCGAAGCCGAAGACCGCCAGGCGCGGCTCCGGGAGCAGATAGACGTGGGCGGGGCTCCCCTCGTGGACCCAGAGCCGCTGCGAGCCGCGCCAGGCGCGCAGGCGCCAGATCGGCTCCTCGAGCGCGAGACCGCGCTCGGCGAAGCGCAGCGGCAGGTGGAGCCCCCAGTCGAGGCTCACCGCCACGGCGCCGGGCCGCCCGGCGAGCTCGCGGCCGAACTCCTGGAGGGCGCTCGACCAGCGGCCCTTGCCCCCGCTGGCGCGCAGCGCGGAGAGCGTGCGCAGGTCCCCCGCCAGGTGCGTCGCGAGCAGCAGCGCCAGGACCGCGGCGGCGGCCAGGCGCGCGGCCCCGCCCCGCGCCCCCGCGCGGCGGCCGGCCCGCGCCAGGACCAGCCCCACCACGAGCTGCGGGAAGGGGGCGGCGAGGAGCGCGTGGTGGATGCGCGCGGCGCGCGGGGTGAGCAGGATCCCGAGCGGGAGCAGCAGCGCGGTGGCGAGGACGAAGGCCTGGGCCCGGTCGGCGCCGCCGAGCCGGGCGTCCCGCAGCAGGGCGGCGAGGAGCAGCGCGCTGGCCGCGGCGAAGGCGAGGGGAAAGGGTCCCCCCGCGGCCCCCTCGACGGCGAAGAGCTCCTCGAAGCTCCCGCCGGCCAGGAGCAGGCGGTGGAAGTAGGAGCCGTCGAGGCTCGCGAGGAGCGCGGCGAGCCTCTCGGCGTAGCCCTCGGGTCGCAGCGCCTCGGCGCGCAGGAAATCGCCGGTGGAGCCCAGCGCCGCCGGGAGCGACGCGAGCATGGGGGCGGCGCCCAGGGCAAAGCCCAGGGCCAGGGCCGCGGCCAGGGCCGGTCGGCTCCGCAGGACCGCGAGGGTCGGGCGCGCGGCGACCGCCAGGAGCGCGAGGGCGGCGGCCACCAGGAAGACGGCGAAGTCGATCTTGTTGTAGAAGCCGAGCCCGAAGAGGAGGCCGGCGGCCCCCGCGAGCGGCGGGGATCCCCGCGCCGCCCCCCGCGCCAGGAGCAGCAGGCCCCCGGAGCGGCAGGCGAACCCCAGGGCGAAGGAGCCCCAGTCGTGGCGCGCGGCGAAGAGCAGGCTCGGGTCGAGGGCCAGGAGGGCGCCGGCCGCGAGGGCCGCCCCGAGCCCCAGGAGCTCCCGCGCCAGGAGCATCGCGAGGAGGAGCCCCAGGAGGCCCCAGGCCAGCGTCGTCGCGCGCAGCGTGCAGGCGTCGGCGCCGAAGAGCGCAAAGCCCGGCACCAGGGCCTGGCTCTTCAGGGCCCCCATGTAGCTCTGCGTCATGAGGGGCCACCAGCGGCCGAGCAGTCGCAGCGAGCGCATGCCGGGCAGCTCCAGGGGCCGGCCGCCCTCGGCCAGGAACTGCACGGCGGGCTCGGCCTGGATGACCTCGTCGTAGTAGAGGCCCGGCGTCGCGAGGTCGCGGCCCGCGATCCCGATCGCGGCGAGGGCCAGCGCGGCGAAGGCGGCCAGGAGGATGCGGGTCTCCCTTGACCTTTCGCAGGGCCCCGCGCACGCTCCGGCCCGCGGATGTCCGAGCAATGCCTCCCCCCCGCCCGCTCCGAGCTGCACGCTCTCGAGGTGCGGGACGCCAGCGACGCCGAGGCCACGCTGCCCGCGTCTCCCTGCCCCGTCTGTCGCCATGGGGAGGCTCGCCCCCGCTTCGAGGTGGAGGGAATCGAGAGCCGCGTCGTCGTCTGCACCCGTTGCGGATTGGGGCGGTTCGATCCGATGCCCGATGCCGACCAGGTGCGCTCCTTCTACCCGGGCGGATACTACGGCGAGCCCGGTGCGAAGTTCCAGCCCGCGATCGAGCGGATGGTGCGCGTCGTCGGAGAGCGCCACCTGGGCTTCCTCTCGGGCGGCCTGGTGCGCGGTGCGCGCGTGCTCGACATGGGCTGCGGGCGCGGCGTGATCCTGGGGGCGCTCGCCGACCGCGGCTTCGAGGTACACGGCGTCGAGATCAGCGCCAACGCGGCGCGCGGAGCCGATCCGCGGGCCGAGATCCGAATCGCGGCGCAGCTGGCGGAGGCCGACTATCCGGAGGACTTCTTCGACCAGGTCGTGATCTGGCACGTCTTCGAGCACCTGGCCGACCCGCGCGGGACGCTCGCCACCGTCCACCGCATCCTCAAGCCCGGCGGGCGGCTGATCATGGCACTCCCCAACTTCTCGAGCTTGCAGGCGCGCCTGACCGGGCGCGCCTGGTTCCACCTCGACCTGCCGCGCCACCTCTACCACTATCCGCTGCCGGCCCTGCGCCAGCTGCTCGGCGACACGGGCTTCGAGCTCGAGTCCGAGCACCACTTCTCGCTGCGCCAGAACCCCTTCGGCTGGGTCCAGAGCCTGCTGAATCTCTGGACGGCCCTGCCGCGCAACGGGCTCTACGCGCTCCTGCACGAGCGCGCGGCCGGGGAGCGCGCGCCCTTCTCCCCGCGCACCCGCGCCGGCCTGCTCCTCTGCTTCGCGCTCGGAGCGCCCCTGGGCCTCGCCCTCACCCTGCTCGAGACCCTGCTGCGCAGCGGCGCCACCGTCCACCTGGTGGCGAGGAAGCGCTAGTCCCGAGATCGCGCACGGAGCTCGGATTCGAGGGCGGCGTCGCCGCGCTCGCGAGCGAGTGCGAGGGCGCGCTCGGCGGCGCCGGCGGCTTCCTCGTCGCGACCCGCGTCGGTGTAGGCGGCGGCCAGCGTATCGAGGATGCGCGGGTCGCGCCCTCCCGTGAGCCGCACGGCCCGCTCGGCGAGCTGCACCGCGAGATAGGGGTTTCGGAGATCCGCCTCGGGCGTGGTGGCGAGCAGCCAGGCCAGCGCGTTGACCACCGGGACCGAGTCGGGTCGCAGGCGGATCGACTCGCGGTAGTGCGCGATGGCCTCCGCCGTCCGGCCCGCCTCGAGGAGCGCCGCTCCCAGGTGGGCGTGGGCGATGGGGTTCTCCGCCGTGACCGCCAGGGCGTGGCGGAAGAGCGCCTCGCTGTCGCGCCAGTGGCGCAGCTGGAGCCTCGCGACGGCGAAGAGGCTGGCGAGCACCGCGAGGCCCGCCAGCGCGAGAGCGCGGCGCCAGGCCCGGCGCGCCGACGGGGCCTCGGGCAGGCCGAAGGCCAGGGCGAGGGCCAGGCCCACGAGGGGGAGATAGCTGTAGCGGTCCGCCATGGCCTGGGATCCCACCTGCACCAGCCCGATCACGGGCAGGAGCGTGCCCAGGTACCAGAGCCAGCCCACCGCCAGGGCCGGGCGCCGCCGCAGCCCGAGGGCCGCCGCCGTGAGCGCCACGAGGCACAGGCCCGCCGCCACCGGCTTCCAGGCCGGGAGCGCCGCGCCCGGGTGCGGGTAGATCACGGCGAGCCCGGCGGGCCAGAGCGACTGCCCCAGGTAGGCGACCCAGGCCACGAGCGCGTTTCCGACCCGCGCCCCGAGGCCCAATCGATCGAGGTCGACCACCATCCCCGCGCTGTGCTGCGCCCACGCGGAGACGGCGCCGACCGCGGCCGCCAGGGCGAAGAGCGGCAGCTTCTCGCGCACCAGCGGCAGCGCGCCGACGGCTGCGGCCCGCGCTCCGCCACCCGCCGTGCGCCCGAGCGGCCAGTGGTCGAGCAGCAGGAGCACGAAGGGCAGCGTGACGAGCGTCGGCTTGGCCATGAGCCCCAGAGCCAGGGCCGCGGCGAGGGCGGCGAGGCGGCGCCGCGAGGGCCCCGCGCGGCCCTGCCCGGCGTAGATCCAGAGGCACAGCATGAAGAAGACCCCGGAGAGGGGATCCTTGCGCGCGGCGGCCCAGGCCACCGACTCCACGTGGAGCGGGTGGATCGCGAAGACCGCCGCCACGAAGGCGCTGCGCCAGGGGCTCGCCGTGAGCCGGGCGAGGGCCAGGAAGAGCAGCGCGCCCGCCGCCGCGTGGAGCAGCGCGCTGGTCCGGTGGAAGGCCGCGGGCTCGAGGCCGAAGAGCTCGAGGTCCAGCAGCCACGAGAGCCAGGTCAGCGGAAACCAGTTGGCGCCGTGGAAGGTGGTGAAGGCCCAGGCCAGGCTCGCCCCGCCGAGCCCAGCGGCGAGCTCGGGGTTGCCGGTGATGTAGACGTCGTCGTCGTAGTTGAGCCAGGCGCGCTCCTGCGCCGGCAGGAAGAGCGCGAGCGGGAGGGCGAAGAGGAGCGCGGCGAGGACCCTGGGGCTCGCTCTCACGGCCACGGCGGCATCCAGTCCGCCATGAGGCCCGGCGTGTCGAGGAGCAGGTGCCCCTGGCGGTCCAGCACGCGCAGGCGCGTCGCCCGGAGGCTCTCCGGCTTCCGCAGGCGCGGCGTCCCCACCGCCGCGGGGGTGGCGATCAGCGCGATCCGCTCGCCGTCCGGGGACCAGCGCGGCGCGAGCTCGCTCCAGTCGGGCGTGGGCGCGAGAGGCCGGGCGCCCTCCCCGCCCGGGCCCGCCAGGAAGACGTCGCTCGTCCCCTGGCTCTCCGAGACGAAGGCGATCTCGTCCCGGGTCGGCGAGGGGGTCACCGAGTGGTCGTCCCCGAAGGCCGCGAGGCGCCGCAGGTCGCCGCCGTCGACGGCCACGCTGGCCACCTGGTGGGGGCCGCCACCGACCGGCCGCCGCGAGAAGAATACGCGGCGGCCGTCGCGGGAGAACTGCGCTCTCCAATCGAACCAGGCGGGATCCCGCAGGAGCGGGCGCGGAGCGGCGCCCGCGGCCAGCAACCAGAGGTCCGTGTCGCCCCGGGCTCCCTTCGCCCGCCGCTGCGCCACGAGCTGCGCGCCGTCCGGGGAGAAGGCCGGCCGCAGCCAGGAGTCGCCGGCGCCGGCCGCGGCCAGGATCTCGACGGCACCGCCCGCCGCGTCGGCCAGGGCGATCCCGGCCGCCGGCTCGCCGCCCCAGAACGCGTAGGCGACGCGCCGCCCGTCGGGAGACCAGGCGGCCCAGCGCTCGGCGCGCGCGGGGGTCCGGGTCAGGGGCCACTCGCCCCCGGACGCGGGATCGAGGAGCCAGAGGTCGCTCGCGACCTCCGGTCCGCCGGCCTCCGAGGCCTCGAACAGCAGGAGCCCGGCGGCCTGCGACCAGAGGGGCCAGCTCTCCGCGCGGGCCGGCGTGCGCGCGAGCGCGCGCTCGGCGCGGTCCGCGAGGCGCACCTGCCAGAGGTCCTGGGAGCCCGCTGCGATCCGCACGAAGGCGAGGCCCTGCGAGGCGCGCCGGGCCGCATCCTCGCCGCCCGGCGCGCAGGCGAGCGCCAGCAGCGCCGCGCCGAGGGCGGGGAGCCCGCGCGCGGCTCCGCGAGGCGGGGCCCGGCCGGGGTAGACTCCGCCGCCATGGGCGCCACGGGCCGCGAGGCCGCCTGGCCGCGGGGCGGGCCGCTCCTGCTCTTCGCCGCCCTGGCCGCGCTCTCGCTCGGGGTCTACCGGCCCGCGCTGCATGGCCCATTCGTCTCCGACGACTTCGGGTACATCGTGGCGAGCCCCTACACGAGCTCCCTCGGCGCCGAGCAGCTCGTGGAGATCCTGGACCCCCGGGGCCAGGCACGGCTCTTCACGGCGAACTACGCGCCGGTCCACCTGCTCCTCACCGCCCTCGAACGCCAGATCTTCGCCGACGAGGTGCTGGGCTACCACCTGGGCAACGTCCTCGTGCACGCGCTCTGCGGCACCCTGCTCGCGGCGCTGCTGCGCCAGTCCGGTGTGTCGATGCCCGGAGCCCTGCTGGGCGCGGGCTTCTTCACCCTGCACCCGGCCAACGTGGAGGCGGTCGCGTGGATCTCCCAGCTCAAGACCTGCGCCTCCCTGGCGCTCGCCCTGGGCGCGCTCCTGGCCTTCCGCCGCCGCCCCGGGCTCGCCACGGCGCTCTTCGCCCTGGCGCTCCTCACCAAGGCCTCCGCCGCCGCGGCGCTCCCCGCCGCCGCGGCCGCGTGCTGGGTCCGGGTCGGGGGGCCGGGCGCACCCGCGGGCGAGCGCCGCCGCTGCCTGGGCTGGCTCGCCGCCTGGACGCTCCTCTTCGGCGCCTTCGCCGTCGCCGAGCTCTCCGCCCACACGGCGACCGGGGACTTCGAGGTGGCGGCCTTCGCCGACCGCGGCGTGAAGCTGCGCACCATCGCCGCCGTCGGCGCCCGCTACCTCGTGATGGCCGCCACCTCCTTCGGCGTCTCCGCCTTCCAGGAGCCCCCGCCCGCGCTCTCCGCCTTCGACCCCTGGTGGCTGGCCGCCCTGCCGCTGGCAGCCCTCCTGGCCTGGCGCTGTGCGATCGCCCTGCGCCAGCGGCGCGAGGAGGCGGCCTTCTGGGTGCTGGCCGCCGCCTCCTTCGCGCCGGTCTCCCAGATCGCCCCCTTCGTGAACCCGGTGGCCGACCGCTACCTCTACTTCCTCCTGCCGGGCCTGATCGGAGGCGCGCTCCTGGCGGGCGGCGATCTCCTGGCCCGGCGCGCCTCCCCGGCCGCGCGCCGCCGGGCGGCCCGCCTCGGCGTCGCGGCCGCTGCCCTCGCGCTGGCCTTCTTCGGCGCCCGCAGCACAGAGCGCGCGGCGCTCTGGCAGAGCGAGATGCGCCTCCTCCTCGACGCCGCGCGCCACTATCCGCAGGGCGGCACCGCGGCCTTCCTGCGCGCCCGGCGCGCGGCGCAGGAAGGAGACACCGCGACCGCCGTGGCGGAGCTCCGAGCCGCCGAGGCGGGCCACGCCGCGCGCTTCACGGTGCTGCTGGAGGACCCGGGCCTGCGGCCCCTGCGCGGGGCGCCGGCCTTCGAGGCGCTCCTCGCCGAGATGGCCGGGCGCTGGATCGAGCGCTCCCGGGCCCGTGGCGTCGAGAGCCAGCCGGAGCTGCGCGTGCGCGCCCTGGCCCATCAGGTGCGCGGGGAGTGGGAGCTCGCGGCCGCTACGCTGGAGCGGGCTCTGCGCGTCGGGGGCCCGCAGGACGAGCTCGTGCGCGGCCAGCTGGCGCGGGTGCGCGAGGAGCTCGCGGCGCGGCGCGGCGCGGGGTCGACCGGCGCCGGCGCGGGAGACTGAGCCCATCGCCCGCAGCACCCGATCCGCCCCCGCCGCGCGGCTCCCGGCCTCCGGCTGGGCTCTGCTCTTCGCGGCGGCGCTCGGCGCCGCCCTCGCCGTCTACTGGCCGGCCCTCTCGGGCCCCTTCCTCTCCGACGACCTCCACTACGTGCTCGAGAACCCCTACGTCCACTCGCTCCGGCTCGAGAACGTGGGCGCGATCCTCTCGCCGGTAGGCGGCGCCGCCGTCGCCGTCGTGAACTACGCGCCGGTCCAGCTCCTGCTCCACGCCGCGGCCTGGCAGCTCTTCGGCCCGGATCCCCCCGGCCACCACCTGCTCAACGTGGCGCTGCACGCGCTGGCCTCGGTGCTCCTGGCGGCGCTCCTGGCGCGCACGGGCCTGCCGCTCCTGGCCGCGCTCTTCGGCGGGGCGTTCTTCCTGCTGCACCCCGCCAACGTCGAGGCCGTGGCCTGGATCTCCCAGCTCAAGAGCAGCTCGGCGCTGGTCCTGGCGCTGGCGTCGCTCCTGGCCTTCGAGCGGCGCCCGGGCCTGGCGACCGCGCTCTTCGGCCTGGCGCTCCTGGCCAAGCCCACCGCGGCCTTCGTCCTGCCGGTGCTGGCGCTGCGGGCCCGGGCTCGGCCGGGGCCCTTGCCCTGGACCTGGCTCGGCGTCGGCGCGGCCCTCCTCGCGGCCTTCGCCCTGGTGGAGTTCGCGGTGCACCAGCGCTCCGGAGCCGCGGAAGCGCGCCTTCACGAGACACCGCTCGTGCTCGCGCGCACGGTCCTGGCCCTCGGCCTCCGCTACCTGGTGATGGCGGCGACCTCGTGGGGGGTCTCGGCCTTCCACGAGCCCGAGCCGGTGCGCTCGCTCCTCGATCCCTGGTGGCTGGCTTCGCTGCCGGTGCTCGGGGTCCTGGCCTGGCGCAGCGCCGGCGCGCTCCGACGGCGCGAGCCGGAGGGCGCCTTCTGGGTCTGGGCGGCGGTCTCCTTCGCGCCGGTCTCGCAGATCTTTCCATTCCTCTACCCGATGGCGGACCGCTACCTCTACTTCATCCTGCCGGGGCTGATCGGCGCGGCGCTCCTGGCCGGCGGCCAGCTCCTGGGTGGGCGCGTGCCGCCGGCCGCCCGGACCTGGGCTCCGCGGGCCGCCCTGGCCCTGGCTGCCGTGGTGCTCGTCCTCTTCGCCGCGCGCAGCGCCGAGCGCGCGCGGCTGTGGCGCTCCCCGATCCTCCTGCTGGCCGACGCCGCCGCCCACTACCCGGAGGGGGTCGGGGCGGCCCTCCTGCGCGCCCAGCGCGCCGCCCAGGCCCGGGACGCGGGGACCGCGGTGGCGGCGCTGCGCGCCGCCCGGGCGCGGGGCTACAACCGCTTCCAGCAGCTCCTGGCCGACCCCGCCCTGGCGCCCGTGCAGGGAAACCCGGACTTCCAGGCCCTGGTGCGCGAGATGGCGGGGGACTGGATCGAGAGCTACGCGCGCAAGGGCAGCCTCACGCAGCTCGAGCTGCGCACGGTGGCGGGCGCCCACGTGGCGCGCGGCGAGCTCCGCGAGGCCGTGCGGCTGCTCGAGCGCGCGCTCGAGGTCGGCGGGCCCACCGACGCGCAGACGCGCGAAGACATCGCCGCGCTGCGACCGCTCCTGGGGCGCGGACCGTAGCCCGGTGGTCCCGGCGCCGGCTCGCCGCCACGGGGAGCGGAGCGGGAGCCCGAGGTCCCGGGCCGGGCACCGCCCGGCCCTCCCCCTCCGCTCGGCTGCGCCTCGCTGCGCGCGCTTCGCGCTTGCTAGGCGTGCCCGCCGGGAGGGGCCCCCGGGCCCGCGGCCGCCTTGAGCTCCTCGAGGCGCCGCCGCGCGTCCTCCGCGTCGGGGAAGTTCGCATCGAGCTCGAGGGCGGTCTCGAGGAATCGGGCCGCCTGCTCGTTGCGCTCGAGCGCCTGGAGCGCCAGGGCCAGGTGGTAGTTCAGGGTCGGCTCGAGCCGGCTCCCCGGGGCGGGCTCGAGCGCCAGCGCCCGGCGCAGCTCCCGCAGCGCCTCCGCGTGTTGGCCCGAGCGCAGGTAGGCGTAGCCCAGGGCGTGGCTGGCGGCCTGGTTGCCGCGGGCGCCGGCGGCGGCCTCCCGCGCGAGCGCGACGGCGCGCCCCAGCTCCTCGCCCTGACTCGCCAGCAGGAGCGCGAGCTCGCTCTTGGCCACGCGCAGGCGGGGCGCCTCCTCGAGGGCCCGCTCGAAGCAGGTGCGGGCCCGCGCGAGATCGCCCTCGCGCTGGTAGAGCCGCCCGAGCAGGAGCCGCGCTCCCGGGTGGAGCACGCCGGCCGCCTCGGCCTCCTCGAAGGAGCGGCGGGATTCGGCGAGCCTGCCCTGACCCTCGAAGATCGCGAGCAGGAGGTCGATCCCGCCCGGGATCGCCGGAGCCGCCTCGAAGGCGCGCAGCGCGTCGTTCTCCGCCCGGTCGTACTCCTTGCGCTCGACCAGCACCCGGGCCCGCAGCAGCAGCGCGACCGGGTGTCCCGCGCTGGACCGGACCGCCGCGTCGAGGAGCTTCAGGGCATCCTCCGAGCGCCCGGTCGCGAGCTCGAGCTCGACCCGCGCGCGCAGCACGGGGAGGCTCTCGGGCTCGCGGGCGCGGGCGGCCTCGAGGAAGGCGCGCGCGCGGGCGGGCTCTGCCTTTCCCTCGCGCCGCGCGAACTCGACGGCTGCGAGCAGCGGCCAGTCGGGCTCCCGCAGCAGCCCCTCGAGGTTCGCGCGCGCGGCCCGGGCGCGCCCGATCTCGTAGAGCGCGGTCGTCGTCACCAGCCGCTCCCCGGGGCGCAGGGACTCCCCGGACCGGGCCAGCTCGCGGTAGGTGCCGACGCACACCACCCACTGCTCGGCCTGGCAGGCGATGCGCGCCTTCTGGCGCAGGGACGCCGGTTGCGGCCCGCCCTGGAGCGCGATGGCGCGGTCGATGGCGGCCACCGCCGGGCCGTAGTTCCCCAGGCGCTCTTCGGCCAGGGCCAGCAGGCGCTGGCCCTGGGCGCTCTCGCCGCTCGCCGCCAGCCCCCGCAGGATCTCGGCCGCCTCCTCGTCGCGGCCCTGGGCCAGGGCGAGGCGCGCCCGCGACTGGCCCGTCAGGGGGTGCTCGGGGAACGCCTTCGCGAGCTTCGCCTGGGCCTGCTGGGCCTGGAGCAGCTGGCCCTGCCGCAGCCGCAGCTGGACCAGGAGCTCCCACAGCGCGGGTGCCTCGACGCCACGGGCCAGCACCTGCTCCAGGTGCCCGATGCCCTCCTTGGCGCGCCCCGCCTGGAGCAGATGGCTCCCGTAGAGCTGGTGGGCGCGGGGATCCTCCGGGAGGGCCTCGAGCAGGCGCGCGAAGACCCGGGCGACGTCCTCCTCGCTCCCCTCGTAGAGGTTCGCCAGGGCCCGCCAGGCGTCGAAGTCGTCGGGCATGGCGCGCACGGCCTCGTCGAGGGACGCCGCGCGCAGTGGCACGTCCCCGATCGCCCGGGCGAAGTCGTCGATCTTGTGGGCGACGATGGCGTGGACGGCGGGATCGCCCTGCGCGCGCGCCAGCTCGAGGGCGAAGAGGTAGCCCTCCCGGGCCTCCCCCACGTGGCCCGGCCAGGCCTGGAGCACGCGCGCCCGCTCGAGCCGCGCGCCCACGTCGCCGCCGCGCAGGGCGTCGGCCCGTTCGAAGGCCGCGATCGCCTCGGCGAAGACGCCGGCGTCGGTCGGCTGGCGCTGCAGCTGGTCCTGCCGGATCCGCCCCTGCTCGGCGCGGCCCACCTGGAGCCAGCTCTCCGGGTCCTCCGGGTCGAGCTCCAGCGCGTGCCGCGCGGCCGCCTTCGCGTCGTCGATCCGGGCGTCGACCAGCGCCACCTCCGAGGCGGCGCGGTGCACGATGGGCTTCTCGGGGGCGCGCGCCAGCGCCTCGGCCAGCAGCGCGTCCGCGCGCGCGCGGTCGGCGAGGACGATGAGCGGCAGCTCCTTCATGGCCGCCTCGATGCGCGTCGGATCCAGCGCGTAGGCCTCGCGGTAGTGCGCCGCGGCGTTCGCCTGCGCGCCCTGCTGGTGCAGCAGGTCCGCCAGCCGCTCGTGGATCTCCGCCGACCTGGGGTCGGCCTCGAGGGCGCTGCTGTACTCGAGAATCGCCTGGGGCCGCTTGCCCTCCCGGGCGTAGAGCTCCCCGCGCTCGACGTGGGCCGCGAAGCGCTCCTCCGGCGAGGTGCAGGAGGCCAGCACACCGGCGAGCAGCAGCAGGAGCCGGGCAGACGGGAAGCGGTGCGGGGGGGGCCTCACGGGACCTCGCTCAGGGCGCCTTCGTGGTCCCGAGCTCGGGCAGGGCTCCCGCCAGCGTCTTCTGCGCGCGCTCGGATTCGCCCGCCTGCTGGAGCGCCTCGGCCAGGTGGGCGCGGATGCTCACGTTCGCGGGCGCGAGCTCGACCGCCTGCTCCAGGACGGCGATCGCCCGGTCCACCTCGCCGCGCTTCAGGTGGACCCAGCCCACGGTGTCGAGGATGTTGGCGGAGGGGTCGAGGCGCTCGGCCTCCTTGGCCAGGGCCAGGGCCAGGTCGAGCTCCTCCCCCTTCTCGCTCAGGATCCAGGCCAGGTCGTTGCGCGCGCCCGAGTGGCGCGGCGAGCGCCGGACGATGTCCCGCAGGCGCCGCTCCGCGCCCTCGGCGTCGCCGGCGGCGAGGCTCAGCTGCGAGGCGGCGTAGGCGAACTGGAGCTGGTCCGGCGCCAGCGACGACGCGCGGTCGAAGAGCTCGATGGCGGCCGCGCGATCCCCCGCGCTCACCCGCATGGTGGCGAGCCCTCCCAGGGCCGCTGCATTGTCCGGGTCCATGGCGAGGGCCTTCTCGAAGACTCGGGTGGCCTCCTCGGTGCGCCGGGCGCGGGCCAGCAGAGTGGCCTGGAGCTCGAGGAGCGAGCCCGACTGCGGGCTGCGCGCGACGGCGGCGGCGATGCGCGCCTGGGCCTCGTCGACGCGGCCGGCGGTCACCAGATTCTCCGCCAGCTCGCGCAGGAGCTCCTCGTGGGCCGGGTCGGTGAGGTCGAAGCCGCTCTTCTCGATCCCGCGCACGGCCGCCTCGGCGCCCTTCTCCTGGCGCTCCACCACGGCCAGCTCGACGGCGGCGGGGAGCCGCCCCCCGGGCAGGCCCTGGAGCAGCGCGATCGAGCGCCGCGCGTCCGAGTAGCGGCCCAGGGCGGCCAGCGAGCGCGCCGAGAGCCGCAGCGCCGCCTCGCGCTGGGCGTCGGGTCGGAACTGCACGTACCAGTTCGCGTAGGTCAGCACCTTCTCGTAGTCGCCGCGGTCGAAGTAGAGCCGGGCCAGGACCATGGCCGCGTCGGTCCCGTCCTTGTCGGCGCGCACCGACTCCCGCAGCTCCGAGATCGCGCGCTCGAAGTCCCCGAGCTCGCGGGCGGCGAGGCCCGCCAGGTAGCGGGCGGCCGCGTTGTTGGGCCAGTTCCGGATGCCGAGGTCGAAAGCGGCGAGCGCCCCCTTCGGATCCCCCTTCGCCATCAGGATGCGGCCCCGGATCAGCGTGGCGTAGGTCGCCTCCCGGAGGCCCGCCGCGATGGACTCGGCCCGCTCGAGCTCGCCCAGGTCGACCAGCAGATCGGCCTGCGTGAAGTGCACCCCGTCGTCCCCGCCTCCGCTGACCTCGACCACCTTCTCGATGGCCTCGAGGGCCCGCTGCGGGTTGCCCTGCCGGCGATGGAAGTCGACCAGCAGGTTCCAGGCCTGCGCCGAGCCGAAGGTCTCGGCCGCCTCCGCCAGCACCCGCTCGGCCTCCTCGGTGGCACCGCCATCGGCGAGCCGGGCCGCCAGGGTGGCGCGCAGGCCGAGGCGCTCGGGGGCCTGCTCCACGGCGCGGCGGTAGATCGCGATCACCCGCTCGGGCTTCTTGGCGTCGTCGAGGGCCTCGGCCGCCTGCGTCAGCACCAGCGGATGGGTCGAGAAGCGCTCGAGGCAGTCGTCGAAGAGCTCCTCCGCACGCACCAGGTCCTTGCGTTGCTCCCGGGCGAAGAGGGCCGGGGCGATGCAGCCGCGCGCCTCGAGCTCCGGGTCGCCGCTCTTGCTGCCCAGCTCCTTCAGGCGCGCGTGGGCCGCCTCGGACTCGTCGAGGCGTCCGCTGTCGAGCAGCGTCGTGGCGTAGATGGCGTGGGCGGCGTAGTCGTCCGGGAACAGGGCGATCAGGCGCTCGCTGTCGGCCAGTGCGTCCGCGAAACGCTTGGCTCCGATGTTGGCCTTGGCGCGGAGCTCGAGGGCCATGTTGCGGTTGGGATCGATCTCGAGCACGCGGTCGATGGCGCGCAGGGCCTCCTCGAACTCCTGGCTGTCGAGATGCACGCGCGCCAGCAGCTGACCCGCCTGGGCCGCGTACTGGGGCGACTCCGCGGCCTTCTGGAGCGGCCAGATCGCACGGCTGCGCTCGCCGGTCTGGACGAGGGCGAGCCCGAGGCGGTAGCTCGCTTCGGCGTACTCGGGATCGATGGCGAGGATCTCGCGCAGCTCCTCGATCGAGGTCGTGAACTGGCCCACGTCCTGGAGGGCGCGCACCTCGACCATGCGCGACTCGACGTCGCCGCCGCAGGCGGCGAGGAGCAGCGCGGCGCCGAGGATCCCCCGAGCTCCCCCTGGGGCGAAGCTTCTACGAAACGACCCGTGGAACCACGCCGCCATGGACGCCGCCACCTCCGAAGCCCGATTCCCTGGAGCAGGAGCTCTCGCGAGCCTGTTCGAGCAGGCGCCCATTATACGCGGCGGACTTCCCGCGTCTACTCGAGACCGCCAGGTTTCTTGAGTCATTCTCGGCGGTTAGCCTCGAGCAGCGGATTCCCCCTGCGCGCCGCCTGCGCTTGCCCGGGTCCCGGCTCCGGCGTGCGAGGCCTGCGCAGCACGGCGGGTGTCACCCGGGGGGTCCGGGTGAGCGATCCGCTCCACTCGGGGGAAAGACTCTTCCGGAAACAGGAAAACCATTTCCCAGAAGCTCTCCCGGCGCGGGGAATGGGTCGCCCCTCAGAAAAAATCTTATTACGAATCAATGAGTTACGAGTTGGATCCCAGCCCCGCTGCCTGGCACGTGCATTGCACCGAGCCCTGGGTGGATGCACCTGGCGATGGCCGCCGGGTGCGCAGGGATCGAAGAGGAGCGCATATGAATCGAATCCTTGGCGTCCTGTTAGCCGCTGGTCTCCTGTTTGGAGCGGCGGCCCCGGTGAGCGCGGGCACGTCCACCTTCGGTGGCACGCTCACGGTCTCCCTGGGTGACCTCCAGCCGGCCCGCTACCAGTCCGTTGGTGTGGCGACGGTCAACGGCGGCCCGAACTACATCAACCCGGGCCCGGGCAACCCGAACGTCGGCACGGTCGGGCGGCACCTGACCCGGATCGAGCTCGAGCAGTCGGTGTTCGAAGGCACCCGGATCATCCCGGTGACGGACCCGGTCGGCATCGCGGCGAACGGCATCACCCAGGTCCGGTTGACCCTGACCGGCGCCCCGGGATCGCTGGCCCGGCCCGATGTCAGCACGAGCCCCGGTGGGCCCCTCACCTCGAACACGCTGGGCCTCGTGGGCGGCCTCGCCCGGATCTGCATCGTGTTCGGCGGGCCCGGCTGCGCGCTGAACCTGCCCCTCATGCTGCAGTCGACCCACACGAGCGCGACGGCGATCGAGGGCTTCGGCATCGGTGGCCAGCAGACGATCGGCGGGAGCGGCATCCTGCGCATCTCGATCGATCACGCCCCCTGGACGGTCCTCACGGGCTCGGCTCTCGACCAGCCGGACATGACGCCTACGATGGGCGGCGTGGACTGCATGGCGGGCTCCGGCATGATGCGCTGCGTGGTGGTGACCGCGAAGGGCTTCGAGCACGGCCCGGGGTCGCTCTCCTCGACGGTCCTCCTCGGGACCCCGAGCGCGGTCGGCGAAGTCCAGTTCGTGTCGCCTGGCCAGGTGACCACGAACATCACCGTGACCTCGAGCCAGAAGCTGCAGCTGCTGAACAAGATGCGGTTCAAGATGGTTCCCGAGCCGGGGCTCCTGCTCCTGCTGGGCACCGGCGTCGCGGGTCTGGCCATGCTCGGCCGGCGGCGGATGCGCAAGTAGAACGAGCCCTCTGGGCTTGATCGGGGGCGGCCACCCCTCGCGGGGTGGCCGCCTTCTTTTTGATAGCATCTGCTTCCCATGTCGCGCGGCCTCCTCCAATCGCCGTGGCCCTACTTCGCGGGGGCGGCCCTCCTCTTCGTGCTCCTCGTCGCGAGCCAGATCCAGGTGGACCGCCCCGCCCGGCCCGTGGGCGGCGCAGAAGAGCTTCTGGCGCTCCGCTCGCGCAACGACCTCAACGTGGTCTTCCTGCTCGTGGACACGCTGCGCGCCGACCGGCTGGGCTCCTACGGCTACCAGCGACCCACCACGCCGAACCTCGACCAGCTGGCGGCGGGCGGGATCCTCTTCGAACGGGTCCGCTCGCAATCGAGCTGGACCAAGACCTCGATGGCGTCGCTCTGGACGGGCACGCGCCCCGCCGTGAACGGGATCCTCGAATCCCAGCACGTGGTTCCCGACGAGGCGGTGCTCCCCGCCGAGGTCTTCCAGCAGGCGGGCTACCGCACGGCCGGCCTCTGGCGCAACGGCTGGGTCGCCCCGAACTTCGGCTTCGATCAGGGCTTCGACTCCTACGTGAGACCCGTGGCGGGCCGCTCGCGCGCCCAGCTCCAGCGCGGCAACCCCTCCACCCACCCGCTCCAGGGGACCGACGAGGACCTCACGACCTCGGCCATCGAGTTCCTCGACAACTACGGGCATCAGCGCTTCTTCCTCTACCTCCACTACATGGACGTCCACCAGTACCTCTACGACGACAAGGCGCCGAGCTTCGGGAACTCCTACTCGGACGCCTACGACCAGTCGGTGAACTGGACCGATCGCCTGATCGCCCACCTGGTGGAGGCGCTGATCGAGCGCGACCTGCTGGCGAAGACGATTCTCGTCCTGGCCTCCGATCACGGCGAGGCCTTCAACGAGCACGGCTCCGAGGGACACGCGCGCAATCTCTACCGGGAGGTGGCCCACGTTCCCCTGATCCTGGTTCCGCCCTTCGAGATCGAGGGCGGGATCCGCGTCTCGGAGCCGGTCTCGAACCTCGACGCCTTCCCCACCCTGCTCGACCTCGTGGGGCTCGAGCTCCCCCACGCCGAGGGCCGCTCCCTGGTGCCGCTGATCCTCGAGGCCGCCGGCGCGACGGCGCCGGAGGGGAGCGATGGGCTGCGCGGGCGCCCGATCTACACCCAGATCAACCGCGGCTGGGGGCGGCCCAAGACCCCGAAGCGCCCCCTGGTCGGGGTCCGGCGCGGCGAGTGGCAGATGTTCCACGATCTGGCGGATTCCAGCCGGGACGAGCTCTACGACGAGGCCAGCGATCCCGGTCAGCAGCGGAACCTGGCCAGCGAGCGCGCCCAGGAGGTCGCGGAGCTGAGCTCCCTCGCCAAGGAGTACGTGGACGGCGCCACGAGCCCCTGGGGAGTCGCTCCGCCCGAGGTGAAGCTCAACGAGCTGCAGCTCGGCCAGCTCAGGGCGCTGGGCTACGCCGTGGAGCAGTAGCGCCGCCCCGATAGACGGTCTCGAGCCCGGCGCGCTCGCGATGGCGTTCCAGCGCGAGCTCGATCAGGCGGTCCAGCAGCGCCGGGTAGGAGAGGCCCGAAGCCCCCCACAGGCGCGGGTACATCGAGCCCTCGGTGAAGCCGGGCAGGCTGTTCACCTCGTTCACGAAGAGCTCGCCGGAGCTGCGCTCCATCAGGAAGTCGACGCGCGCCAGGCCCGCGCCCTCGAGGGCGCGCACCGCGCGGATCGCGAGCTCGCGGGCGCGCTCGGCCTGCTCCTCCGGGATCGGGGCCGGGACGAGGAGCTCGGTGTCCTCGGCCTCGTACTTCGCCTCGTAGTCGTAGAACTCGCGGGGGGTGCGAATCTCGCCGGGGACGGAGGCCTCGAGGACGTGGTTGCCGAGCAGCGCGACCTCGATCTCGCGGGCCTCCACGGCCCGCTCCACCAGGAGCTTCGTGTCGTAGCGCGCCGCCTCCTCCAGGGCCGGGAGGAGCTCCTCGCGGCGGGTCACCCGGGAGATGCCGACCGAGGAGCCCGAGTTCGCGGGCTTGACGAAGAGCGGGAGGCCGAGCTCGGAGAGAGTGCGGGCCATGGTCGCCGGGCGATCGCCGGGCGGCTCGACGCTGCGCAGGCAGCGCCAGGGGACGACCGGGAGGCCGGCGGCGGCGAGCAGCCGCTTCGCGACCTCCTTGTCCATCTGGAGCGCGGAGCCCAGCACCCCCGAGCCCACGTAGGGGACCTCCGCCAGCTCGAGGAGCCCCTGCAGGGTCCCGTCCTCGCCGCCGCGGCCGTGGACGATGGGGAAGATCACGTCGAGGCGAGCCTCCTCCAGCGCGCCCGCCCGCGCCGCCGGCACGAGGGCGCCGCCGGAGGGCGCGGCCGGCAGGCTCACGATCTGGCCCGAGGCCACGGCGGCATCCGGGGGCAGCGAGGGCGAGCCCAGGTGCCAGCGGCCCTCGCGGTCCACCGCCAGCAGGGCGACCTCGTAGCGCGTAGGGTCGAGGGCGCCCAGGATCGAGGTCGCCGAGGCCACCGAGACCTCGTGCTCGACCGAGCGCCCCCCGAAGACGAGTCCGACGCGGAGCTTGGCCATCCGACCCCACCCTCCCGCGCGAGAACATACGCGCGGGCTCCCGGCGTCGCACCGAGCGCCGCGCTTGACCTGTCCGGGCGCGCCCCGTACCCTCGCCCCATGTCCTCCATCTCCCCGGATCTGCAACGAAAACGCGATGCGCTGGAGGAGAGGCTGCGGGGCGCCGGGCGGCTCCTCGTGGCCTTCTCCGGCGGGGTCGACTCGAGCTACCTGGCCTTCGAGGCGAGCCGCGCCCTGGGCGAGGGGGCGCTCGCGGTCACCGCCGAGAGCCCCTCCTACCCGCGCGCCCACCGCGAGATGGCGCTCCGCGTGGCCCGCGAGTTCGGCATCCGGCACCGCTTCGTCCCGACCCGGGAGATGGAGAGCGCGGACTACCGCGCCAACCACCCCGACCGCTGCTACCACTGCAAATCCGAGCTCTTCCGCGTCCTCGGCCGCCTGCGCGAGGAGCTCGGCTTCGACGCCGTGGCCTACGGCGTCAACACCGACGACCGGGGTGACTTCCGCCCCGGTCACCGCGCCGCCGCCGAGCGCGGCGTGCTCTCGCCGCTGCTGGAGGTCGGGCTCGGCAAGCAGGAGATCCGCGCCCTCTCGCGCGCCGCCGGGCTCCCGACCGCGGAGCTCCCGGCCTCGGCCTGCCTCTCCTCGCGGCTTCCCTACGGGACCGAGGTCACCCCCGAGCGCCTGCACCAGGTGGAGGAGGGAGAGGAGCGCCTGCGCGCGCTGGGCTTCCAGCAGGTGCGCCTGCGTCACCACGGGCCGCTGGCGCGCGTCGAGGTGGAGCCCGCGGAGCTCCCCCGGGCGCTCGATCCCGAGATGGCGCGCCGCATCGCCGCGGCCATCAAGCCGCTGGGCTTCCGCTGGGTCTCGCTCGACCTCGAGGGCTACCGCACCGGGTCGCTGAACGAGGTCCTCGCGATCCGGAGCGAGCCGGCCGCCTGGGCAGCGGCGGGCGGCTTGCGCAGCCCTCCGGGCGGGAGCCCCGGCGCCGCGCCCGCGCGCCTCGAGTGGGCGGGGACGCCCCGCGACCTGGGAACCGCCCAGGGGCGCTGGCTGCGGAGCGCCCTCCGCAGCGCCTTCGCCGCCGGGCCCTGGCTCGAGCGACTGCGCCAGCGCGCCGGCCTGCGGAGCGGGCGCGCGGCCCGCGTGGCCCGCGATCTGCGCCGCCACTTCCCGCACCGCGCCGAGGCGGCGCAGGCGCTGGCCCGCAGCGCCGGCGTACCGGAGGCCTGGCTGGAGGAGACGCTGGCCTTCGAGCTCGCGGGCGGCGCGCGCCCCCTCGCGGCGCGCGCCGCCGCCCGGTCCGGCCGTCCCGGGGAGCCGGCGCCGGCCCTGCTCCTCGCGCGCTTCGCCGGCCCCCTCGCGCTCCGCCGCAGCCGGCCCGACGGCCGCCTCGCCTCGGTGGAGGTCGCGCTCCCCTGGCTCCCCGCAGCGCTGGCCGGCGTGAACGAGCGCGGGCTCGCCGTCTGCGGCGTGCCGGGCCCGCCCTGCCCGGGCCCCTGCGCCGCTCCCGCGCTGCTGCTCGTGCAGGACTGCCTGGAGCGATTCGAGTCGCTGGCCGCCGCCCTGGACTGGTGCCTGCGACGCCCGGCGGGCGGTCGCGCCGCGATCCTGCTGGCCGACGCCGCCGGCGAGATCGCCGGCGTGGCCTGCGCCGGCGCCGCCCGGGAGCGACTGCGCCCCTCCGCGGGCCTCCTGGTCGAGACCGGCGAGCCCACCGGCGACGCGGCCCTCGCGGCGGCGCTGCGCGCCGCCCCGGCCCGCGACGCGGCGCAGCTCTTGCGCGCGCTCGCGCCGGAGCCGGCGGCCGCCGCCGCCGGGCTCGTCCTCGATCCCGCCGGCCGCCGCCTCGGGCTCCTCGAGGGCGGCGCCCTCGCCTGGCTCGCGCTCTAGCCCCCCCTAACGGGGACGTTCCTTGCGTTTTTTCGTTTCGGGGGGGAGCAACCTGCGTGTTGCGACCCAGCGGACCTCCCGAAACGAAATAACGCAAGGAACGTCCCCGCCCGGCGCTAGGAATCGCAGAGGGAGACGGCCTCCGGGGCGCTGGTCGCCACCGCGAAGAAGTCGCGAATCCCGGGCCGGTCGAACCCCGCGCGGATGCAGCCCTCGAGCTGCTCGAGGAAGGGCGCGAAGAAGCCGCGGGAGTCGAAGAAGACGAGGCGTCGGCGGTGCAGGCGCAGCTTCCGGAAGGAGAGGATCTCGGCGACCTCCTCCAGGGTTCCGAGCCCGCCCGGCAGCGCGACGAAGGCCTCGGCGCGCGCGTCGAGGCCCGCCTTGCGGGCGCGCATGTCGTCGACCGGCGTGAGCTCGTGGAGGCCCGCGTGGTGGACGTCGGCCTCGATGAAGTCGCGCAGGATCACCCCCCGCACGGTGCCGCCCCGGGCGAGGGCCGCGTCGGCCAGCGCCCCCATGAGGCCGGTGCGGCCGCCGCCGTAGATCAGGGTGTGACCGCGGCGCGCGATCTCGGCCCCCAGGGCGGCGGCGTCGGCCAGGCAGGTCTGCGGCGCGCGCGCGCTCGAGCCGCAGAACACGGCGATCCGCACCGGAGCGGCTCAGGAGGCCATCGGGCCGGCTAGGAGCGGGCGCCGGGCCCGCGCCGCTTCCGGCTCCGGCCTCCGCGGCCGCCGCCCCGCCCGCCCCCGCGGCCATCGCGGCGCTCCGGGGCGCGCTGGTCGCGGTCCGCGTCGCTGCCGCGAGGGGGCGGCGGCGCGCCCGGCTCCGCCGGGGCGCCCCCCGAAGCGCCGGGCAGGACCACGCTGGTCTCTGGCCGGTGCTCGCGCAGGTAGGCGGCGCAGATGGCCGCCAGGTCCCGGCGCCCCTCCGGCGTCGCGGCGAGCTTCTCCACCACCGGCACGAAGCGCTCCACCTTCCAGGCGCGCTCGCGCTCGGGAATCGCCCGCACCTCCTGCTCGATCTTGACCATGAGGCGGTCGCGCAGGCGCTCCGCCATGGCCGCCTCGCCGGGCAGCACGCGCTCGGCGATCTCGATCTTGTTCACCTGTTGGAGCTGGCGGAAGTTCCCGATGTCGAGGCCCGAGACCAGCGAGATCGCCACCCCCGCCTTGCCGGCCCGACCGGTGCGCCCCGTCCGGTGCACGTAGACCTCCGGCGACTGCGGCGACGAGTAGCTGATCACGTGGGAGAGGTCGCTGATGTCGATGCCGCGCGCGGCGACGTCCGTCGCCACCAGGAAGCGCAGCTTGCCGGCCTTGATGCGGCCCATGGCCTGCTCCCGGGCCGCCTGGGAGAGATCGCCGGAGATCTGGTCCGCGTCGAAGCCGCGCCGCTGCAGGTAGGAGGTCACGAACCGCACGTCGTCCTTGGTGTTGCAGAAGATGATGGCGCTGTCGGGCTCCTCGTACTCGATGACGCGGGCGAGGTTCGCCTCCTTCTCCTGGGCCGTGGTGACCACGTAGAAGTGCTGGATCTGCTGGGGCGCGACGTGCTCCTCGGAGAGCGAGACGAACTCGGGATCCTTGAGGAAGACGCGCGCGAGCGAGCGGACGCGCTCGGGGATCGTGGCCGAGAAGAGGCAGGACTGCCGGCTCTTGGGCAGGTAGCGGTTGATCTCGCGCATGTCGGGCCAGAAGCCCAGCGAAAGCAGCTCGTCGGCCTCGTCCAGCACGAGGCAGCGCACCTCGTCGAAGCGCAGCCGCCCGGCGCCCAGGTGGTCGAGGATGCGCCCCGGGGTCCCGACGATCACGTGGGCCCCCGCCTCGATGCCGTCGATCTGCGACTGGTAGCCGACGCCCCCGTAGATGGGGAGGCAACGCACCTGCTTGTGGCGCCCGAGGCTCGCGATCTCGCCCGCCACCTGGCTCGCGAGCTCCCGGGTGGGTGCCATCACGAGGGCCTGGCAGCTGCGCCGCTCCGGGTCGGTCTCGCCCAGGATCGGGATGCCGAAGGCGCCGGTCTTGCCGCTGCCCGTGTGCGCCTGCACGATCAGGTCCACGCCGGTCCGCATGCGCGGGATCACGCGCTCCTGCACCGGGGTGGGTCGCGACCAGCCCAGGTCCTGGACGCCCTGCCGGATCAGCGGCGGGAGCTCGTCGAAGAGGAGTGAGGGCTCGGACATGAGGCGGGCGGAAGCTACCCCAGCGCTCTCCCCGCAACAATCGAGGCCGCCCCGGCGGCCAGCCGCGGGCGCGCCGGTGCTACCCTCCCTGCCATGCCGCGCTCCTCCGCCCCGCGCATCAACCGGGCCGAGGTGGAGCGCGTGGCGGCCCTGGCGCGCCTCTCGCTCTCCCCCGCGGAGGCAGACCGGCTGGCGTCCGACCTCGACGCCATCCTGGGCTACGTCGCGACGCTCCGCGAGCTCGACACCACCGGGATCCTGCCCACCGCCCACGTGATTCCGCTTCCCACCCCGATGCGGGAGGACGAGCCCGAGGCGGCGCTGGATCCGGCGCTGGCCCTGGCCAACGCCCCCGAGCACGAGGGCTCGGCCTTCGTCGTGCCGAGGGTGATCGAGGGCGAGGACGAGGGCTAGCGCGGGTGCCCGCTCCCCTGGGAACGCTCCACGAGCTGCGCGCCGAGCTCGACGCGGGGCGGCTGTCCGCCGGCGAGCTCCTGGAGGCCTCGCTGGCGCGCATCGCCGCGCTGGACCCGGAGCTCCACGCCTTCCTGGGGCTCCGCGCCGAGAGCGCGCGCGCCGAGGCCGCGCAGGCGGACGCGCGGATCCGCGCCGGCGCCCCCCGCTCTCCGCTGGAGGGGCTCCCGCTGGCCCACAAGGACATCCTGGTGCTGGCCGGCGAGCCCACGACCTGCGCCTCGCGCATCCTCGAGGGCTTCGTCTCCCCCTACACGTCGACGGCGCTGGCGCGCCTCTCGCGGGCCGGCGCCATCCTGGTGGGGCGCACGAACCTGGACGAGTTCGCCATGGGCTCCTCCACGGAGCACTCCTGCGCCGGGCCGACCCGCAACCCCTGGGACCGCTCGCGCACGCCCGGCGGCTCGTCGGGCGGCTCGGCGGCGGCGGTGGCGGCGGGCCTCGTGCCCGGGGCGCTCGGCAGCGACACGGGCGGCTCGATCCGGCAGCCGGCCGCCTTCTGCGGGGTGGTGGGGATGAAGCCCACCTACGGCCGCGTCTCGCGCTCGGGACTCGTGGCCTTCGCCTCCTCGCTGGACCAGGTCGGCGTCTTCGCCCGCACCGCTGCCGATGCGGCCTGGCTCCTCGAGGCCATCGCGGGCCACGACCCCCGGGACTCGACCTCGCTGCCCGAGCCGGCGCCGCGCCTCGGCGCGGCCCTCTCGGGCGACGTCTCGGGCCTCGTGGTGGGCCTCCCGCGCGAGTACTTCGAAGCGGAAGGGGCCGACCCGGGCACCCTCGCCCGGGTGCGGGAGGCGGTGGAGGAGCTCGAGCGCGGCGGCGCCAAGCTGCGCGAGGTCGCGCTCCCCCACACGCGCTTCGCCGTCGCCACCTACTACCTGATCGCGACGGCCGAGGCGTCGAGCAACCTGGCCCGCTACGACGGCGTGCGCTACGGGCGGCGCGCCCGCGCCGCGCAGAGCCTCACGGACATGTACCGCCGCACCCGCTCCGAGGGCTTCGGCGCCGAGGTGAAGCGGCGCATCCTGCTCGGCACCTACGTGCTCTCGGCCGGCTACTACGACGCCTACTATCGGAAGGCCCAGCAGGTGCGCACCCTCTTGCGCCGCGACTTCGAGGAGGCCTTCCGGGCCTGCGACGTGCTGGCGACGCCTACCGCGCCGGAGCCCGCCTTCGCCCTGGGCGAGCGGGCCGGGGATCCCCTGCGCATGTACCTCTCCGACGTCTACACGGTCTCTGCGAACCTGGCGGGTCTGCCCGCGCTGTCGCTGCCCTGCGGCCTCGCCGGCGGCCTCCCGGTGGGGCTCCAGCTGCTGGCGCCCCCCCTCGAGGAGGCGACGCTGCTGCGCGTGGCCGATGCCTACCAGCGCCGCACGGACCACCACCTGCGGCGCCCGCCGGAGTGACCATGGACTTCGAGACGGTGATCGGCCTCGAGGTGCACGCGCAGCTGCGCACGCGCTCGAAGCTCTTCAGCCCCGCCCCGGTCAGCTACGGCGCGGCGCCCAACCACAGCGTGCACCCGATCTGCCTGGCCCTCCCGGGGGTGCTCCCGGTGCTGAACCGGCGCGCCGTGGAGCTCGCGCTGCGCGCCGGCCTCGCCACCCACTGCACCATCCATCTGCGCTCGACCTTTGCGCGCAAGAACTACTTCTACCCGGACCTTCCCAAGGGCTACCAGATCTCCCAGTACGAGGAGCCGCTCGCCACCGGCGGCTGGATCGAGATCCCGCTGGCCGAGGGGGACGGGGGGCCCGCCACCCGGCGGGTGGGCCTCACCCGCATCCACCTGGAGGAGGACGCCGGGAAGTCGATCCACGACCCGGCGCAGACGGGCCGGAGCGCCACCCACGTGGATCTCAACCGGGCCGGCGTGCCCCTGATCGAGGTCGTGTCGGAGCCGGACCTGCGCTCGCCCGCCGAGGCGGGCGCCTACCTGCGCGCCCTCCAGTCGATCCTGCGCTCCCTGGAGGTCTCCGACGCGGACCTCGAGATGGGCCACTTCCGCTGCGACGCCAACCTCTCGCTGCGGCCGCGGGGCGAGAGCGCGCTCGGCACGCGCAGCGAGCTCAAGAACCTGAACTCCTTCCGCTTCGTGGAGGCGGCCCTCGAGGCGGAGGGCGCCCGCCAGGCGGAACTCCTCGCGCGCGGCGAGAGCGTGCAGCAGGCGACGCTGGCCTACGACCCCGTGACCCGCCGCACGCGCGTGCTGCGCGTGAAGGAGAACGCCGACGACTACCGCTACTTCCCGGACCCGGACCTGATCCCCCTGGTGCTGGCGGAGTCGGAGGTGGAGCGGGTGCGGGCGGGGCTCCCCGAGCTGGCCGAGGCGAGGCGGGAGCGCTGGCAGGCCCGCTACGGGCTCCCGGAGCGCGACCTCGCGGTCCTCACCGCCGACCGGGCCCTGGCGGACTTCTTCGAGGCGGCGGCGGCGGCCCACGGCGAGGCCCGGACGGTGGCGAACTTCGTGCTGCGCGATCTGCGACCGGCGCTGCGCGCGGGGGAGCGCGGCATCGAGGAGAGCGCGCTGAGCGCGGAGGGCCTGGCGGCGCTCCTGCGGCTGGTCGATGCCGGCGCGCTCACCGCCCGCAGCGCGCGGGAGCTCCTGCCGGAGCTCGTGGAGCGCGGGGGAGACCCGGCCGCGCTGGCCCGCGCGCGCGGGCTCGAGGCGGTCTCGGACGCCGCGGTCGTCGAGGGGGCCGTGGAGGCGGTGCTGGCCGAGCACGCCGAGGACGCGCGCCGCTACCGGGCGGGCGAGCCGAAGCTCCTGAACTTCCTGATGGGTCAGGTCATGCGGCGCACGGGGGGCAAGGCCGACCCGGCAGCGGTGCGCGAGGCGCTGAGGCGCCGGCTCGGAGCCCCCGAGGGGTAGGACCGCTCAAGTCCAGGCGCCCTGTGGGTCGATAAGCCCTCAGGGGGTCACCGGGTGCAAGGCAGCATCCTCTGCATCGAGGACGACCGCAGCCTCTGCCAGATCCTCGCCAAGGCCCTGGGGGGCGAGGGCTACCGGGTGCGCACGGCCTTCGACGGCGAGGAGGCCCTGGTGCGCCTGGCCGAATCGACGCCCGACCTCGTGCTCCTGGATCTGATCCTGCCGCGCCGCGACGGCTTCTCGGTGCTCGAGGGGATCCGCGGCCAGGCGGGCCCCGCGGGCGCGGTCCCCGTGATCCTGATCTCCGGCAGCTCCGCCACCCCGGAGTACGAGCGGCGCGCCGTGGCGCTCGGCGCCGCGGACCTGCTCACGAAGCCGGTGCCCCTGGAGCAGCTGCTCCGCGTCGTGGACCGGCAGCTCGGGGAGGCCAAGACCCCGGTGCCCGCCCGGACCCCGGCCAGGCCCGGGGAGGCGGCGGGCCGCCGCCCCCCCGACGCGCTCTCGGGGACGCTCGACCGCCTGCCCTTCCCCGCCCTGCTCCACCATCTGCACGGCCTGCGCGCCACGGGCTTCCTGCAGCTCGAGAGCGGGAGGAAGCGCAAGTGGATCCAGTTCCGCGACGGCTATCCGGTCGCCGTGCGCGGGAACCTCGTGAACGAGACCCTCGGCAACCTGCTGGTGCGGCGCGGGCGGGTGAGCGCCGCCGACGCCGCCGAGTCGCGCCGGCGCATGAAGCGCGGCCAGCTCCAGGGCGAGGTGCTCGTGGCCATGGAGGCCCTGACCGAGCAGGAGCTGGCCCTCGCCCTGCGCGCCCAGGCGGAGCAGAAGCTCTACGAGGTCTTCACCTGGGAGTCCGGGAGCTTCCACTTCGAGATCGGGGGGCTGCTCCAGCGCGCCAACGCGCTGCCGGTGGAGGCGAGCCCCGCGAACATCCTGTTCCGGGGCGTGGCGCGCCGGATGCCCACCCACGTCATCGACGCGCTCTTCGAGGCGAACCCGGGCGCCTTCGTGGCCCCCGCCGAGAGCGCCTTCTACCGCTACCAGGAGATCGAGCTCGACGCCGCTCAGCGGCGCCTGCTCCAGAGCTTCGACGGCACCCAGCCGCTGGCCTCCTTCCGCGCCGCCGAGGAGCCCCTGCGCCGCACCCTCTACGGGCTCGTGGCGGCCGGCCTGCTCCAGCTGCGGGGGGGCCGGCCGCCGCAGCCCGAACGCGTGCTCGAGCGGCGCGACACGGGCCCGACCGCCCGGCCCGAAGCGGCGCGCCCCGCGCCGGCTCCGCCCGCGCGGCAGCCCGCCGCCGCCGGGGCGACCCGCGCCGCGGAGCCGCCCGAGGCCCCGGGCCCGGCCGGCGACGATTCCGAGCTGCGCGCCCGGCTGGCCGCCACCCTCGAGCGCTTCCGGGGCCAGAACCACTTCGAGATCCTGGGCGTCGACGCGTCCGCCGGCGAGCAGGAGATCCACGCGGCCTACGTGCGCCTCGCCGAGCGCGCCCACCCGGACCGGGTGCTGGCCTCGAGCCAGGCGGCCCGGCGGCTGGCGGCGGAGGTCTTCACCGCCCTCGAGCGCGCCCACGAGGTGCTGGTGGATCCGCGCCAGCGCCAGGCCTACCGGCTCGAGCTGCGCCGCGCCGAGCGCGAGTCCGCCGAGCGCGAGGAGGGGCGCAAGGCCCTGGAGGCCGAGGTCCAGTTCCAGAAGGGCGAAGCCGCCCTGCGCCAGCGCGACTACCCCCAGGCGCTGCTGCACTTCGGGCGCTCCCTCGAGCTCTTTCCCCAGGAGGGGGAGTACCACGCCCACTACGGCTGGGCCCTCCACCTCTGCCACCCGGAGGAGCAGCGGATCACCCAGGAGGCCCTCGAGCACGTGCGCCGGGGCATCAAGCTGGCGGGTGATCGCGAGAAGCCCTACCTCTTCATGGGTCGTCTGTGCAAGGCGATGGGCCGCACCGACGTGGCGGAGAAGATGTTCAACCGCGCCGTCCAGGTCCAGGCGGGCTGCGCGGAGGCGATGAGCGAGCTGCGCCTCATCCACCTGCGGCGCGAGAAGCAGAAGGGGCTCATCGGGCGGCTGCTCCGCCGGTGAGCGCAAGCGCCGGAACGCGCGCAGCGGGGCGGAGCCGGGCGTAGGTCGATCGGAAGGGCGGAGCGCGCGAGATGCCTGTCAGCGGCGAGACGATCTGGCTGGATGGGAAGTTCGTCGACTGGGCCGACGCCAACGTCCACATCCTGACCCACACGCTGCACTACGGCCTCGGGGTCTTCGAGGGGATCCGCTGCTACCGGACCGCCGATGGGGCCTCGGCGGTCTTCCGGCTGGGCGACCACCTGCGGCGGCTCTACGACTCGGCCCACATCAACCTGATGGAGATCCCGGTCCCGCAGGGCGAGCTCGAGGCGGTCTGCCTCGAGACCCTGCGCCGGAACCGGCTGCTCGAGGGCTACCTGCGGCCCCTCGCGTTCATCGGGGACGGAGAGATGGGGCTCAACCCCGGGGCGAATCCGATCCGCGTCGCGGTGATCGCCTGGGCCTGGGGCAAGTACCTGGGCGAGGAGGGGATCACCCGGGGCATCCGCGCCCGGGTCTCGAGCTTCAGCCGCCATTTCGTGAACTCGAAGATGACCAAGGGCAAGACCTGCGGCGACTACGTGAACTCGATCCTGGCCAAGCGCGAGGCGCTGCTCGACGGCTACGACGAGGCGATCATGCTCGACACCGAAGGCCTCGTCTCCGAGGCGAGCGGCGAGAACCTCTTCGCCGTCCGCGACGGCGTGCTCGCGACGCCGCCGCTCCAGTCGGTGCTGGGCGGGATCACGCGGGCCAGCGTGATCGAGCTGGCCCGGGACCGGGGCATCCCCGTGGAGGTGCGGGCCCTGACCCGCGACGAGCTCTACGTGGCCGACGAGCTCTTCCTGACCGGAACCGCCGCGGAGGTGACGCCGATCCGCGAGGTGGACCGGCGCCGGATCGGCGACGGCGCGCGCGGGCCGCTCACGAAGCTCCTGCAGGGCGCCTTCTTCGACGTGGTGGCGGGGCGCGAGCCCAAGTACGACCGCTGGCTCACGCGGCTCTGAGCCCGGTCAGGGCGAGACGCCCTGCACCTGCCCGTCGAGCCCCGGGGCCAGCGGGAGCCCGAGCCAGAAGAGCACCGTCGGGTGCGCGTCCATCTGGCGGACCGGGGGCCGCAGGGGCGCGAGCCGCGCCGCGGCACCGGGAGTCGCGACGAGGAAGGGCACCGCGTCGTCCTCGCCGGGAACCGAGTCGTGGGCGCCGCCGCCCAGGAGACGCCGGTGGCCGCCGTGGTCCGCGGTCACGAGCACGAGCCACTCCTCGCCGCGCTCCCGGACTCCGCGCTCCACCTCGGCCACGAGCCGGGCCACCAGGACATCGGCCGCGGCGATGGCCGCGAGATAGGCCGGGTTCGCGTCGAAGCCGTGGCGGTGGCCCGCCTCGTCGATCTCGTCGAGCACTCCCATCACCACGGCGGGCGCCGGGTCGCGCACCTGCGACCGCAGGAAGTCCACGAGCTTCTCGTCGCGCTGGTCGTCGCGGCTGTCGAGGCCCAGCCGGTGGGTCAGGTTGCAGCTCGAGCGGCTCTCCACGCGGACCCGCGGGCCGGCCTCGCCGGAGCCGCACTCGTAATCGAGGACGCCGGGGTAGATCCCTCCCCGGTCGCTCGAGGTGAGGAAGGCGCCCACGCCCCCGGCGGCGGTGGCGAGGCCCGCATCGCGCGCGCGCTTCAGGAAGGAGGGGTGGCGCCGCGAGGTCTCCGCGTAGCGCGCGAGGTTCGCGTGCCCGTTCTCGCGCACGCCGTGCCGCCCGGCGTCCACGCCCGAGAGGACGGCCGCCCAGCCGGGTCCCGTGACCCAGCGAAAGCCCCGGTCCTCGCGCGGGCCGCGCCCTGCCCGGGCGCACCCGGGGGCCTCGGGGCTCGGGCAGGGCGCGAAGACCCCGCCCCCGGCCAGGGAGCGCAGGGCCGGCGCCAGCTCCCGCTCGAAGAGCGCCGCGTGCAGCACGTCGCCCCGCGTCCCGTCGAGCCCGATCACCAGCGCGCGGCGCGCACCGCCCGCGGCGGGGGCGCCCGGCGCGAGGCCCGCGGCCAGGAGCGCGAGAACGGCGACGGGCCATCCGCAGCCCCACCCGCCGCGCCCGCGCCCGCTCCTCCCCATGCCCCCCCAGGGTAGCGGGTAGCGGGTAGCGGGGACGTTCCTTGCGTTCTTGCGTTTTGGGGACCCGATCCGACCCCAGCGTCGGGAGATCGCGCCCCCGAAACGCAAAAACGCAAGGAACGTCCCCGCTAGAGGCGGTTGATGCCGTCGAGGGCGGCGACCCGGTAGGCCTCGGAGAGGGTCGGATAGTTGAAGACCGAGTCGGCCAGCTGGTCGATCGTGCCGCCGGTGTGGACCACGGCCATGCCGATGTGGACGAGCTCGCTCGAGGCGTGGCCGATCAGGTGCACCCCCAGGAGCACGCGATCCTCGCGCCGGAACACGAGCTTCAGGAGGCCATCGAGCCGGCCGCTGATCTGGCTGCGGGCGCTCTCGCCGTAGCGGGCCACCCCGACCTCGTACACCACCCCCTGCTGCCGGCACTCCTCCTCGGTGAGCCCCACCATGGAGATCTCCGGGATGGTGTAGATCGCGACGGGCAGGGCCCGGGCCGGCGGCGGCTCCTGGCCCGCCGCCCGCAGCATCGCCAGGCGCCCCTGGTGCATGCTGGTGCCCGCCAGCGCCGGGAAGCCGATCACGTCGCCCACGGCGAAGATGCTCGGCTGCGACGTGCGGTAGTGCTCGTCGACCTTCACGAGTCCCGTCTCGTCGGTCTCGATCCCCACCCTGGGGAGGCCCAGCGTGTCGGTGTTGGACTCGCGACCCGCGGCGGCCAGGAGCCGCTCGGCCTTGACCTCGCGCCCGCTCTGGAGCTTCACCAGCACCTGGCGCTGGCGCCCGGCCTCGCGGACCTGGACCGATTCCACCTCCTCGCCCAACATGATGCGCACGCCGATCTCGCGCATGTGGTGGCAGAGCGAGTCGAGGATGGCCTGGTCGAGGAAGCGCATCAGCGCGCTGCGCCGGTCGAGCAGCGTGACCTTCACGCCCAGCGCGGCGAACATGCAGGCGTACTCGCAGCCCACCACGCCGCCGCCCATCACCGCCAGGCTGCGCGGGATGGCGTCGAGAGAGAGGATCGAGTCGCTGTCGCAGATCACCCGGTCGTCGAAGGGGATGTCCCTCGGGCGGCGCGGCCGGCTGCCCGTGGCGATCACGATCCTCTCGGCCTCGAGGATCTCCTCCTTCTCGGGCGTGGCCACGCGGACCTGCTGGGGAGAGACGAGGGACGCGCTGCCGGCGATCACGCGGATCTGGTTGCGGTCGAGGAAGCTCTGCAGCGTGCGCACCTGCTGCTCGATCACGGCGTCCTTGCGCCGCATCAGGTCCTGGATCCCGAGCGGGCGGGCGAGGGTCGACTGCACGCCGAGCTCGCCGCCGCGGCGCACGGCCAGGAGATCGAGGATCGCCTCGCGCAGCGTCTTGCTGGGGACGGTGCCGGTGTGGATGCAGGCGCCGCCCACGAGCGCGCGCTTCTCGACGACCGCGACCTCGAGGCCGAGCTTCGCGCCCTGGAGGGCGGCGGCCCAGCCCGCCGGGCCGGCTCCGATCACGAGGGCGTCGAGCTTGCGCGCCACGGATCCTCCATCGGCGCGCGCCTCCGCGGGCGTGACCGCGAACGCGGCGCTCGGGTGTTCGCCCGAGGTCAGAGCCCGCCGGCCCCGGGGAGCCGGGCCACGTAGAGGATGTGCGGGTAGGGCAGGATGTCCTTCATGCGGTGCCGGACGACCTGGAAGCCCAGGCCCTCGAGCAGCGCCGAGAGCTCCCGGGCGGGCCAGTAGTGGATCGGGGCGCGCCCCACCATCAGGCGGTCCAGGAGCCAGGTGAAGCCCCTCTTCCAGGCCGGCCGGTCCTCCACGTCCTTCAGGACCAGGACCCCGCCGCGGCGCAGGCGCGCCCGCACCTTCGCGAGGAAGGCCGGAACCTCGGCCCGGGGCAGGTGATGGATCATGTCCAGCAGGTAGATCGCGTCGAACTCCCGGTCGCTCTCCCAGCGCAGCGCGTCCGCCACCTGGTACTCCGCGTTGGGGATCCCGAGGCGCTCGGCGCTGGAGCGCGCGGTGCGGATGCGCCGCTCGTTGCGGTCGATCCCCAGGAGGCGGCGCCCGGGCTCGACCGCGGCGAAGTAGAGCGAGAAGAGGCCGAAGCCGCAGCCCAGGTCCAGGATCGAGCCGCGCCGCGGCAGGTATTGGCCGATCTCCTCCAGGAAGACCTGGCGCAGGATCGCGAAGCGCAGGCGCGCGTAGAGGCGGATCACCCGGCTCTCGTAGCTCTGGACGATCCGGTCGATCTCCGTCATCGCGGGGCCCCCGGGTCCGGGCGGGCGAGCTCGCGCAGCGCGACGAGCCCGGCGGCGCAGAAGATCGGCACGAGCGCGAGGACGCGCAGGTAGTAGCGGCTCCAGTCGAGGCGCAGGGAGAGCCCGGTCAGGAGCCAGCTGGCGAGGAGGGCCGCCAGGAGGAAGGCGCCGAAGCGCGCGCGGGGGGCCGGCGCGCGGCCCGCCGGCCCGCCGACGCAGGTGCGGACCACGCCCAGGGCGAAGGGGCAGATCCAGGCGCTGAGCCCCGTCGCAGCCCCCGCCAGCGCCGCCGCGAGGCCCGTGCCGGCGAACGCCAGGAAGCGCGCCCTCCCGGGGCCCCGCGCCAGGCCGGAGCGCCGCCCCCGCTGCCAGCCGGCCAGGGCCGCGGCGGCCGCGAGGGCGGGGAGCGCCCGCTCGAAGACCCACTCCGCCCCCGGCCGGAAGGCCGGCGCGAGCGCGCCGCGCAGGGCCACGAGCCCGATCCCCTGCCAGGGCCCGGCCACGGCCTGGCGGGCGAAGAGCGGGCTCTCCGCCAGCCCCCGGTAGACCTGGTCCCAGGTCGAGACGATCCAGAGCGTGCGCCCGAAGGGGTCGGGGTAGAGGAAGGGATTCACGGCGACGAAGACGAGCCACGGGACCGCCGCCGCCAGGGCGCCGCGGGCCAGGCGCAGGCGCACGCTCCCGGGCATTGCGACGGCCAGGAGCCCCAGGGCGGCCACTAGCGGCGCGGCGCTGAACTTGACACCCACCGAGAGCCCGGCGAGGACGAGCGCGCCCACCAGGGCTCCCCAGCCGCCCCGCACCAGGAAACGCCCGAAGGCCAGGACCGCGGCCATCAGGAGGCAGAGCTGGGGCAGATCGGTGTAGATGCGCACGGCGTGGACCCGGAAGGCGTCGGAGGCGAAGAGGAGGCCCGGGGCCGCCAGGGAGAGCCAGGGCGCCCCCGTGAGCTTCACCGCGCACAGGTAGACGAGGACCAGGGTGCCGATCGCGCACAGGCTGATGGCCACGCGGACCGGGAGCACCAGCTCCCCCGGCGGCGCGTTTCCCCGGGCGAGATTCTCGCCCGGGCTGGCCAGGAAGTCCCAGCGGTAGTCGACGGGGTCCGGGCTCCGCTTCGCCGCCGCCAGCACCGCGCCGATCAGGAGCTTGCCCAGGGGCGGGTTCAGGTTCCCGAAGGTCCGCAGCTCGAGCTCGTCCCAGGCGGTCTCCCAGGCCGCGGGGCCGGCCCGCTCCCGCACCAGCCGGAAGGCCAGGTCGCCGGCGGTGAGCCAGCGGACCTCGTCGCCGATCGCCGGCGCGCCCGCGCGGATCTCGGCCAGCAGCGGGGGCCAGAGCAGCAGGACCAGGGAGACTCCGATCGCCGTGCGCGCCCGCAGCCGCTGCCTCCTGGCGCCGTCTCTCGTCCGGCGGACATGAGCGTAGGGGAGAGAAAGGGCGGGGACACCCGGCCGCGCCGCGTTCCTCACGTGGCGCCGGGGGAGGGCCGATAGGCCCTGCGCCCATGTCCCAGCCCGCTCCCGCCTCGCTGCTGGGCCGGATCGCGGTCCAGGCCCGGCTGATCAGCATGGACCAGCTCGCGGAGGTCACCGCCGAGCAGGGGCGGCGCGGCGACGGCACGCCCCTGGGCGAGCTCCTGGTCGAGAAGGGCCTCGTCACCCCGGCCCAGCTGGCGGCGCTGCTCCGCAAGCAGCAGGAGCTCGTGGCGCGCCAGCGCGCCCGGGCTCCCGCGCCGGCGGCCGCGGAAACCGCCGCAGCGGCGCCCGTCGCCCCGGCGGCGCCCCTCGCGGCCCTCCTGCGCGACGCCGTGGCCCGGGGCGCCAGCGACATCCACCTGCACGCGGGCGCCTCCCCGAAGCTCCGCATCGCCGGCGCCCTGGAGGACGCGGGCGCGGCCCCCCTGGATGCCGCCGCCAGCGAGCGCCTGCTGCTTCCCGCCCTCGGCGAGGCCGACCGGGCGCGCCTGGCCGAGCGCGGCGAGCTCGACCTCTGCCACCCGGTCCCGGGGCTCGGCCGCTTCCGCGCGAACTTCTTCCGCCAGCAGCGCGGCCTCGACGCCGTCTTCCGCTTCATCCCGCCGCAGCCGCCGAGCCTCGCCGAGCTCGGCCTCCCGAGCCATCTCGCGCGCCACACCAACTACCACCAGGGCATGGTGCTCGTGACGGGGCCCACGGGCTGCGGCAAGACCTCGACCCTCGCGGCCCTGGTGGACCTCATCAACGAGGAGCGCCGCGAGCACATCCTCACCGTGGAGGATCCGATCGAGTACCTCCACCCGGCCAAGCGCTGCCTGGTGAACCAGCGCAGCGTCGAGCGCCACACCGGCTCCTTCGCGCGCGCCCTGCGCGCCGCCCTGCGCGAGGACCCGGACGTGATCGTGATCGGCGAGCTGCGCGACCTCGAGACCATCTCGCTCGCGCTCACCGCCGCCGAGACCGGGCACCTCGTGCTGGGGACGCTCCACACCCGCGGCGCCATCCGCACCGTGAACCGCCTGGTGGGGGCCTTCCCCTCGGACCAGCAGGACCAGGTGCGCACCATGCTCTCCGAGAGCCTGCGCGCCGTGGTCTCCCAGCGCCTGCTGCGCCGGGCGGACGGGAAGGGGCGCGTGGCGGCCCTCGAGACGCTGGTGGTGACGAAGGCCGTCGAGAACCTGATCCGCGAGAACAAGACCTTCCAGATCCACTCGATCCTCCAGACCGGCGCGGCCCACGGCATGGGGCTCCTCGACCACTCGATCCGCCAGCTGGTCCAGTCCGGCGCGGTGACCCGCGAGGAGGCCCTGCGCCACTGCGAGGACCCGCGCAGCCTGGGCGGAGGAGGTTCCTAGACCAGATGCCTCGCCTGGATCAGCTCTTGCGGACCCTCAAGGAGACCGACGGCTCCGACCTCCACCTGGCCGCCGGCCTCGCGCCGCGCATCCGGCGCTCGGGCCACCTGGAGCCGGTGGAGGGCTGGCCCGTCCTCGCCGACGCGGAGCTCCGCGCGCTCCTGCGCGAGATCGCCTCCGGCGCCCAGTGGGCGGAGTACGAGGCCCAGCGCGACCTCGACTTCGCCTACGGGCTCGCGGGCGTCGCGCGCTACCGCGCCAACTACTTCGCCCAGGAGAACGGAGCCGGCGCCGTCTTCCGCATCATCCCCGAGCGCATCGTCTCCGCGGCGGAGCTCGCGCTGCCCGCCGCCGTCCTCTCGCTCGCCCACCTGGCCCAGGGCCTCGTGCTGATCACGGGCCCCACCGGCTCCGGGAAGTCGACGACGCTGGCCGCCATCATCGACGAGATCAACCGCAGCTACGCCAAGCACATCGTCACCATCGAGGACCCGGTCGAGTTCGTGCACCAGAACCAGCGCGCCGTGCTCTCCCACCGGGAGGTCGGCGCCCACACGGGGAGCTTCGCGGCGGCGCTGCGGGCGGCGATCCGCCAGGACGCCGACGTGGTGCTGGTGGGCGAGATGCGCGACCGCGAGACCATCTCCGCCGCGCTGACCGCCGCCGAGATGGGACTCCTGGTCTTCGGGACGCTCCACACCAACGGCGCCGCCAAGACCATCGACCGGGTGATCGACGTCTTCCCCGCCCGCGAGCAGGGCCAGGTCCGCCTCTCGCTCGCCGAGTCGCTCGCGGGCGTGGTCTCCCAGCTGCTCCTCCCGCGGGCCGAGGGCCCCGGGCGCGTCGCGGTGCACGAGATCCTGCTGCGCACCTCGGCGCTGGCCAACGTGATCCGCGAGGGCAACACGCCCATGCTGCGCTCGATCATCCAGGCGGGGCGGGCCCAGGGCATGCAGCTCATGGACGACGCGCTCTTTGCGCGGGTCGGGGAGGGCCAGATCCGCCCGGAGGACGCCTGGAAGAAGGCCGTCGAGAAGGCGCGCTTCGAGCCGCTCCTGCCCCAGCCCCAGTCCGGCGCCTCCGCGGCCTGACGCCTGGGGTCCGCGGCGCGGGCTACGCTCTCCCGATGACGCCCCGCCGGCTGGCCGTGGTCCTGATCTTCCTCGTCCTCGCGGCGGGCGTCTTCGCGGGCGCGCACCTCTACCTGGCGCAGCGCCTGCTCGAGGGCCCGGACCTCCCGCAGCCCTGGCGCGGGCTCGGCCGGGCCCTGATCGCGGGCCTGGCCCTGTGCGTCGTGGCGGAGCCCGCTGCCCAGCGCTGGCTCCCGCGGCGGCTGGCGCGCGGGATCGCCTGGCCGGCCTCGCTCTGGATGGGGACGGCCTTCCTGCTCTTCGTCTCGCTCCTGGCCGCCGACGCCCTCTTCGCGCTGGCGGGGGGCGCCGCCTGGGCTGCCGGCTTCGGGCCGGCCCGGGGCGAGGCGCTGGCGCGCGGGCGGGCCCTCTTCGCCCTCGCGCTGGCCGGTGCGGCCGCGGCCCTGGCGCTCCGCGGCGGGCTCCGGGCGCCCGCGCTGCGCCGCGTCGAGCTCCGCCTCCCGCGCTGGCCGCGCGCCCTCGACGGCTTCCGGGTGGCCCAGATCAGCGACCTCCACATCGGCCCGCTCCTGGGCCGCGACTTCCTGGCCCGCGTGGTCGAGCGGGTGAATGCGCTGGGCGCCGACCTCGTCGCCGTGACCGGCGATCTCGTCGACGGCCCGGTGGCGCGGCTGCGCGAGGAGGTGGCGCCGCTGGCCGATCTGCGGGGGCGCCTGGGCGTCTTCTTCGTGACCGGGAACCACGACCACCTCTCGGGCGCCGGCGGCTGGGTCGCCCGCGTCGAGGAGCTCGGGCTCCGCGTGCTGCGCAACGAGCGCGTGAGCCTGGGCGCGGGGGAGGCGGGCTTCGACCTCATCGGCGTCGACGACCACCGCGGCGACCTCTTCGGCGGGGAGGGCGGCGAAGACCTGGGGCGCGCGCTCGCCGGCCGCGACGGCGCCCGCTTCGGCCTGCTCCTTGCCCACGACCCCTCGACCTTCCGGGAGGCCGCCCGCCGCGGGATCGACCTCCAGCTCTCGGGCCACACCCACGGCGGCCAGATCTGGCCCTTCCGGCACCTGGTGCGGCTCGTGGTGCCCTGGGTGGACGGCCACCACCGCGCCGGCCCGGCCCAGCTCTACGTGAGCCGCGGCACCGGCTTCTGGGGCCCCGCCATGCGCCTCCTCGCCCCCGCCGAGATCACCGAGCTC